>OLZV01000192.1_pt1 | contig 31883 bp, 23 predicted proteins | sample 1644531 | NCBI WGS metagenome assembly OLZV01 (sample SAMEA103958115, study PRJEB25191) | human gut metagenome | biome: human-associated habitat [ENVO:00009003]; feature: intestine environment [ENVO:2100002]; material: feces | place: Germany | collected 2013/2015
GGACAGCTCTCCTGCGCCGTGCGCGGGTATGAGGCCTGCCAAAATCAGGACGAGATCGTCGCGTCCCTTGGCTACGACGCCGAGCGCGACACGGATAATCCCGCGTCCTCCGTCTTCTGCGACCACGGCGGCAGCATCACGGTCCCGTGGAATGAAGTTCCCGCGCATGTTCACTGTGACAGCGGCATCCGCCTTGGCGATCTGCGGCTGCTCTGAGAAAGACGAGACTGAAAAGAAAATCGACGACCTTCTTTCGCGGATGACCCTGCACGAGAAGATCGGTCAGATGAACCAGCTTTCCGGCGGAGACTGGCTGACCGAGGCCGCCGAGAAAGGCGAGGTAGGTTCCATCCTCAACTGTGTGGATCCGGCTGAGATAAACAGGATCCAGAAAGCCGCTGTCGAAAGAAGCCGGCTGGGGATTCCGATCCTTGTCAGCAGGGATGTCATACACGGCTTCAAGACCATATTCCCGATTCCGCTTGGACTCGCGGCCACTTTTGATCCGGAGTTGGTTGAGAGTGGCGCCCGTGTGGCAGCCGTCGAGGCCGCTTCCTGCGGAGTGAGATGGACATTCTCCCCGATGCTGGACATCTCAAGGGATCCACGCTGGGGCAGGATCGCCGAGAGTTCCGGAGAGGATCCGTACCTTGACGCCGTAATGGGCACCGCTATGGTTCGTGGCTATCAAGGCAATGGGGATTCAACCTCCATTGCCGCCTGCCTCAAGCATTTTGTAGGCTACGGGGCGACCGAAGGAGGCCGTGACTACAACACAGTCGAACTCTCCGAAAGGACTTTGCGCAATGTTTATTTCCCTGCGTTCCAGGCAGGTGTGGACGCCGGTGCGATGACCCTGATGACTTCGTTCAACACCATCGATGGAGTCCCTTCCACAGGCAACAAATGGCTGCTTCAGGACATATTGAGAGGAGAATGGGGATTCGACGGAATGATCGTGACCGACTGGAACTCTTCCGGCGAGATGATTATGCACGGATTCGCCAAGGATCTAAAGGACGCCACCGATCTGGCCGTCAACGCCGGAGTAGAGATGGATATGATGTCCTACGGCTACATATCCTTCATCGAGGAACTGGTCAAAGAAAAGAAAATCAGCGAGAAACAAATCGATGACGCTGTCAGAGACATCCTTCGCCTGAAGTTCCGCCTCGGGCTGTTCGACAATCCTTACGTCAAGGAAGAAGGCTCAGGAGATGTTCTCTACGCCCCGTCACATCTGGAGGCCGCCAAGCAAAGCGCCATTGAATCAGCCATCCTTCTGAAGAACGACAACGCGGCTCTTCCTTTGAAGGATGCCAAGACTCTGCTCGTGACCGGTCCCTTGGCCGACGCTCCTTACGAACAGATGGGCACTTGGGCCTTTGACGGGGACGAGACTCATTCCGTCACCCCTCTGGCAGCTCTCAAAAAGGATTACAACGTGATCTACGAACCGGGGACCGCCTTCAGCCGCGACAGAAGCATTGCAGGAATCGCTAAGGCAAAGGCCGCCGCGTCAAGGGCAGACGCCATCGTGGTGTTCGCCGGAGAAGAGGCGATCCTCTCAGGCGAGGCGCACTGCCTGTCCGACCTGAATCTTCAAGGTGCTCAGAGCGAGCTGATAGCGGCAATGCGGCAGACAGGCAAAAAGGTCATCGTGGTCGTGATGGCCGGCAGGCCTCTGACCATCGGCCGCGACCTGGAGAACTGTGACGCGATGCTTTATTCGTTCCATCCCGGCACAATGGGTGGCGAGGCGATCGCCGACCTCCTGAGCGGAAAGGCCGTTCCGTCCGGAAAGACTCCTGTCACCTTCCTAAAGACCGTCGGCCAGGCTCCGATGTACTACAACCACCTCAACACCGGCCGTCCGAACACCGGCACCGAGACCCTCCTGATGGACCTTCCTCTCAAAGCCGGCCAAACCTCCAACGGCTGCACCTCCTACTACCTCGACAGCGGCTACGGCCCGCTCTTCCCGTTCGGCTACGGCCTGAGCTACACCACCTTTGAATATTCCGACATAGCTCTCGACAGCCGTGAATATACCGCCGTCGACACGATCAAGGTCAAATTCACCCTGAAGAACAGCGGAGAATATGCCGGCATTGAGGTCGCACAGCTCTACGTTCGTGACCTCGTCGGATCCATCGCCCGCCCTGTCAAGGAACTCAAAGGTTTCCAAAGGGTTGCGTTGAACGTCGGCGAATCAAAGGTCGTGGATTTCTCGCTTCCTGTCTCCGCCCTCGCCTTCTGGAACATCAACAATGAATATATTGTCGAGCCCGGTGATTTCCAACTCTGGGTAGCCACCGACTCCGCCTCCGGCGAGCCTGTCGGATTCACTGTCAGATAGTCTGGAATCTATAGGTTTCTCAGGCAAATAGTCTTGTCATTTAGATTATGTCTTTGTTGGCCAATTACCACAAAGACATAATCTGATTCTTATCACCCACGGCACTAAAACCGGAATAATCGCATAGAATCTGTTTTGAGTTGTTTGAAATGTTCTTTGATGTGAAAAATCTTCAAAAACAGCTTCTTAGTCCTGTCTCAAAGTCTCAATCCTCTCCGGAGACAGCCCTGTGGCAATCCCGATCTGTTCAACCGGGATGCCTAACGACAGCATAGACTTAGCGACTTTCTCTATACCTTTCTCTATACCCTTCTCTATACCCTTCTCAACGCCTTCCGCCGTGCCTTGCTCGACACCGGCCTTAAAGCCTTTGCGGTAGCCCTGCTGCTCGGCACCTTTGATGTACGGGTGCATCTCTTTTTCTGTCATCATATCGCTGAAATAGTTGTCAATCTCCTGGTCGTCAAGGCCGCTGACACGCATCGCCCGTTCCAACCTCTCAAACTCAGCGTCTTTCTCCGACCTCGACTTCGCAAATATAGCGAAATTTCTGAATATCCGGCACCATCCCGCAACAGGACTGTCATATTCATCAGTATAACGCATTATCCTCGGCAACTCCAACAGGTAGAACGACATCCGGTCGCCGAACGGCTCGGCCGTCTCGACCTCACGCAGACTATAATGGTACAGGATTTTGTCCTCAGGCGAGTCCGGATGATCGTCCTCATAGTTCATTATGCAGATGACCTTGACGGGTGTCAGGGCATATTCCTCATCCCCGCGCTTCACCTGTCTGGTCACCAGCCTTGAACCATAAAAGAGCAGACGGTCGCGCTGGTCGAAACGCGAAGCCTTCTGCATCTCGACCAGAATCGTCCCGCCCGGTGTCCGGCAAAGAAGGTCGAAGAATATCCTCTTGTCCTGCGAAGACATCTCCGTCAGTTCAGTGTTCCGGAACTCAACCGACATGATATCCTCCTGAAGGATGTCATTGAGGAGCCGGACAAGCAGATCCGGGTGGCTCTGGAACAGATACTTGAACGCCCAGTCGCAGGTCAGGTCAAGGTACTCCGGCGTGGCGAGCCGCTGCGCGTAGGCGTCCTTCTCCTCGTCGGTCATCCCGATGAACCGCCCGTCGTTCTCAATCAGCCTACGGCAGTGGCGGTAACGTTTAAGGTACTGCTCCTCCTCCGATGCCGCGTCCGGGCAGTCAGCGGCTTCCTGCCCATCCACGGTCTCTTGGTTAACACCCTCATGTTCAATGGTCTCTTGGTTAATGGTAGTCTGGTCATCGGCCTTCCGCCTGAAGGCACATTTTCTCCCTGAAGTCCTCATAGTTGAAGTGAATCATGTCTGTTTGTCAAAATGTCCCGCGATTTCTCCCGGAACACGACCGCAAGTTAGGCATTCCTAATGAAAGGAAACAGAAAGAAACATATAGAATTCATAAAAAACAGAAATTTCTTGGTTTTTTCCCCCGAAGAAACCACTCCTTGAGGCTTCATTGACACGGTCGCCACCTTCGGCAAAGTGCTTTAGCGTCGCCGTTGGCCTTTAGGAACTCCAAAAACCCTCGGGCAACGCATTGAGCCATATTCGTTCCCCAAGAGTGTTCCGCAACACTCTTGAGAGACATTTCAGCCCGAAAACGTTGCCCAAGCGCCCCCTCCCCGAAAGATCACCGAGAAGGATAAGACTCTCGACATCACCAAAGCACCGCCATTACTCGTTTCGGAGAATCGGCGGTGCCTTATTGCATTTAGAGGGCCCTGTTAGTTGTTCATTTTCTCTGCTTTCTTATAAACCTTTCGGATCTGTTTGCTCCTTGTCAGAAACAACAGTTTCCAGTCAGACTTGCTCAGAGCTTTTTCCGGATATGCAGAAATGACCTTGTCAACATCATTCTGGCAAAAGCCAATGCCTTTAAGAGAATCATTCTTCTCAATTCTGCAATCCCAACAAGAATCGTCCGGATTGATGTCTTTGGCGTAAGCGATTTTAGCTGCGATGGCAACTATTGAATCTCCACTTAACCTACCATTACAGTTGTCTTCCACAACTTTGCAGATATCGTCAAACGAAGTGCACCCGTCATAAATCGGATTGAAAGGGTATGACAACGAGTCCTTAAGTTTCTTTGCTTCTCCAGAAATATACTTCAGACCATAGAACTTATCCTTCTCAAAAGACCTTACACTCTTGTTGAAGTCCTCATTCTTCAAAAATTCCACACAGAACTTCTCTGCTTTTAAAATTGTTCCCATACGAATTTGAGTTATTGTACTATTCTTACCCCTACAGGCATCACGCTGCGAATCATCGAAATGGTTTCCTCATCGCATCCTGTCATTTGGATTGTTTTAAGACTATCACAGTTCTCGAACATATTCTCCACCTTAACTGTGCTTTTTATCGTCCATCCTGATAAATTTAGACTTTTCAGGCCAGAACAACCCGAAAACATTGATGACATGTTAGTAACGTTACTTGTGTCGAAATTTGACAGGTTTAGATATGGCAAGTTTGAGCAGTCGCTAAACATAGACGACATAAAAGTCACATTCTTTGTGTCAAAACTGGACAGATTCAAAGACTTCAGACTTGAGCAACCACTGAACATAGAACTCATTGATTTCACGGCCACGGTAGAAAAAACTGATAAGTCCAATGATTTAAGATTTGAACATCCTGCAAACATAGACGACATTCCTGTTACTTTTCCAGTATTAAAATTAGACAAATCCAAGGTTTCCAATTTTTCGCATCCATAAAACAGTAATCCCATATATGTCACGTTCTTCGTGTCAAAGTGAGAAAGGTCCAAAGACTTAAGGCTTGAACAGTTATAGAACATCCTATGCATACCAAAATCCGAAACACTCCTCGTGTCAAAGTGGGAAAGATCCAATGATTCAAGACTTGAACAACCTTCGAACATTTTACTCATGTCCGTAACATTTTCAGTGGAAAAGCCGGAAAGATTCAACGATTTAAGACTTGAGCAACGCTCGAACATGTCTCTCATGTTCGTTACCTTTCTCGTGTCAAAATTTGAGAGATCCAAAGAGGCAAGATTTTCACAACCTGTCTTTCCCTGAAAAAAGTTGACTCGCAAATGCTAAAAACAGATGCGATTCAATCATTCAAGCAAACGCGATCTCTACTTTGAGAAAGCGATGAAGTTGTACTTCGAAGAGGGTATGTGTGGGACTCATATCTGCAAGGTCCTTCCCATATCTCGTGGGATTCTTTACAAATGGATTGCTATCTTTGTGGAACAAAATCCGCAAGTAGCATCCATGAAACGAGTCAAAGAAGCCAAGAATGCGCCCAAACCATTTCCGGAGGTCCAAGAAGAGGAACTTCCGAAGACGGTTTTGGAGCTTCAATCCGAGCTCAAGAAACTGCAGGCGCAGCTTAACAAGGCGGAGATTAAGGCAGAAGCGTACGACGAACTTATCAATGTCGCAGAAGCCAAGTTTAACATCCAGATCAGAAAAAAAGCTGGCGCCAAACAGTAGAGAACCTGCACGCGAAGGACCCCAAACGATATGAGGTTCAACTTCTTTGCGAGCTGTTTGGCGTATCAAAGCAGGCATATTACAAACACGACGAATCAAAGGTTCTTGCCCGTGTGGCCCGGGAGTCCTTTGCTTTGGAATATATCAAGGAAGTCCGGGCAAAGGATCCCGGGATGGGCGGAGATAAGATCTGGCATATGTACAGGCGTGACTTCAAGGGGAACGACGCTATCGGACGCGATTGGTTTGCCGACATTATCAACAAGCATAACCTGAAGGTTCGTTTGAAGGTGCGTAAGCCCCGTACTACGGACTCTTCGCACGGTCTCCCGACATATCCGAATCTGGTGAAGGACTTCATTCCGACTGGTCCAAACCAACTGTGGGTCAGCGATATCACATATATTATCATCTGGGTGGATACCATTCATTATATCTTCTGTTACCTGTCTCTAATCCTGGATGCCTATACTGAGGAAATCATCGGCTGGAGCATCGGTCCGACACTGGCGACCACATATCCTCTTGAGGCCTTGAAAATGGCACTGAAGCGCATTGACGGGAAGACAGATATCCATCTCATACATCACTCCGACAGAGGCTGCCAATACGCCAGTTCGGAATATATAAAACTATTGAACGACAATCATATACTTATCAGCATGACGGAGTCAGGAGACCCGAAGGACAACGCCCAGGCGGAACGAATCAATAACACGATGAAGAACGAACTTCTAAAAGGGATGCGCTTTACCAATATCGATGAAGTCATCGCCGCCGTTGCGCGTGCGGTGGACTTCTACAACAATGAGCGTCCCCATATGAGCATCGACATGATGACGCCCGCCACGGCGGCCTTCTGTGAGGGAGAAATCAAAAAGCGTTGGGTCAGTCTCCGTGAACGGGCCATCCGGGAGAAGCAAACTTTGGAAATCCCTGAAAATAGTTTACCTTTGTCCGACGGTCAGGGGTCTCCTTCCGGGCTACGCCCTCCAGTCAACCCCTGACCGGGATAAGACCTGGGAAGACAACCAAAAACAGGGATAACGACGAAAGTCAACCTTTACCAGTAATAACCATAAACCAGAGTCAACTTCTATCAGGGATAGACTCAAATCCGAGTCAACCTAAATCCGGAAATGACAACCGTAGAACATATACTGCATATCTGTCATATTATATGTACCGAAGTTAGACAAGTCCAAAGTCCTCAGTTCTGCACACTCTCTGAAAATCTCTCGAAAACCATCACCTCCACCTTTAACAATAACTTTAGATAAATCCAGAGCCGCTAATTTCTTACACTTGAAGAACGATATGAAATTTGTTGTTATTGTCCCATTAAAATCTATTGATGTCAGATTCACGCCAGAAAAATGCATCGAATCAAAAATCATCGGGTGAAGGAATACTATTGATCTTAATTTATCCTGACTAAAACCACAACTAAGAGTATTATCATATTCTTTTGTAATAAGTATTCTACCTCGTCCGGCAATATAAGAATCATCATACCCATAATAGCCAATCGGACGATTATTCCAAAGGTCGCACCAAACAACACTCCTACTTTTAGCCCAAAGTGGCTTAACATCTTCCGTCTCGTACTCAATATCCCCCTGTCGAACGGGATAAAGGTATATGTAATCAGAGCGAATCACATTCTTGTTAATTGATATTGACACACTGATGTAAGCATCCAGCCTTGTGAGCCAATAATTATCAGATCTCTTAGACAATATATCTTCGTAACTAAGGCTATCACTTGCAATCCCAACCGACAAAACTCCATCCTCTCCAGTCACGCTCATTATCTCCATGTCCACGAAATCACCCGCCTCAGCTCGGGTGCCATTGTGGGTATAAACAACTTTTGCGGACAAGCACTCTTTCCAATTCTTGACGATATAATCAACCATCTCCGATGGAAAAACTTCAAACTTCATCAAGAATGGCTGTGGAACAAGTCTCTCATCCACCATCGAATACGTCACAACAGCGCCCAAATCAGAATATTCAGGAATATATTTCAAGCTGGTCACGGCAAGACTGCTGGCGAGCGGTATCTTGATTGTTGTACACTCGGAATCGTTCAACACAAAAACGGCATATCCATCCTCCGTGGTAACACTTTTGAATATATTGTCTCCATCCTTGCCATCATCACCTTTCGCCCTATCCAATTTAATCCAAGTCTTGCCTTCATCATAAGTGATGTACCAAAAGTCATCCTCTATCTTAAGTTGTGGTGTGATCGCATCCTTTCCATTAGTTCCATCTTTTCCATCTGCCCCGATGGCCTTGACTTTCTTTCCATCGACTACCATCCATTCACCGTCAATAGTCCAATAATAGATTCCATCCGAATCTATTCTCACGTTTTTTTGCGGAGTATTGCCGTCAATACCATCTCGCCCATCAACTCCGTTTTTACCATTATACAAGTAAATCAACTTACCAGAAGAGAACAACACAGAATATCCAGCTCCATCCGGCAAATCCGTGACACTGACTATCCCATCCTGCTTTTGAACAGCAGACAATATGGACTGGATAGAAGTTATGTTCTCGTTCATCATCTTGCATTGCTGCTCAAGAGCGGCCACACGTTGCTTAAGGTCATTGATATCCGATTTGATTGATGAATCATCGTATTTATCGCATCCCGAAAAAACCGCGGACGCAATGGTTAACAGTAAAATTATTTTCCTCATAACAATATTTAAGTTAATTAGTTCCTTTTCTCATATCTGTCGGACTCTCCGACGCTTTTCTTCAAATCGAGCTTTATCCTATTGTAAAGCTCCTTGAAGTCATCGAACTCACCTACCAGGCCATATTCATAAAGGATTGTAATAATGATTTTTGTGAAAAGGTCAAGATCGTCTTCATTAGGATTACGGTTATCAGCAGACAAATGTCCATTATACACAGTATCGTGGTAATCAAAGATTATTACTGAAGCCCTATGAATTACCAATGATTCCGGCGGAAAAGAATCTTCCCGCATCATATTCTCTTTGACCGACTCAGCAACCTTCTCCTTCCATTCTCTATAAACGCTAATGCCAGCGATATAAGCTCTATTTCTTTTGACTTTACTATCGGACATCATGATCAAGTTTTAGTAACTCATCAACCTTGAAAACAGATTTGTGAAGTTTTACTTCTTCAAACCACACACACTCTGCCTTGCTGTCATCTTTCCCGTCCATCATAGGATAAGGGTAAGACTGCACGGTCATTTCCGGCCCACCTGATTTGAGCCTCACAACATCACCAACTTTAAGTTCCATAATAAAAACCTCTTTTCGGCACGGCCCCGATGCTGATTAAGTTTTATAAACAAAGAAAGTGTGGAACTGCAATATATGATATTATGGAAGTCGAATAAAGGCCAAAATGAAAAAAAAGAGCTAAACAAGTGCAAATATAATCATTGATATACTGTATTTTATGTGGTATCAGATTCGGGAACGACTTTTTAATTTGTTTTAATCCGTTGCAGGTTTCTTCGGGATATATGGGAACATATACGGGAATTTGTTTACCTTTGCGGTGTGAATCAAAAAGCGATGCCGATGAAAGTTTCCGTCTATCTGAAAAAATGCTCCCCAGAGACCTCGAACATATGTTTCCGGGTCAGGGAGAAGAGCGTGGACATAAAGGTGGTCTCTCCTCTTGAGGTGCAGGACAGGTACTGGGATTCCGACACCCTCAGTTACAGGCGCACGACGGCTGTCCCTGCCGCCGAGCAGAAATGCCTGCCCGGACAGATCGCCGCCATCATCGAGCGGGCGGAGAAGACCTTTTCGGACAAGGCGGACGGCAGGTGGATGAGGCAGGTCATCGAAGATGTGCTGTACCCGGCCCGTGCTTTCGAGCGTAACCACCCGAACCTGCTCGCCCGCGTCCACGAGTATCTGGAGAAGTTCGACGGCGCGGAAAGGACCAGGGAGCACATCATACGCTTCGAGCGCAGGATGTCGCGCTACCACGACTACCGGCGGGAGATACTGGGCGAGACGGACTTCACCCTCTTCGTGGAGACCGTCACGTTGGAGCAGATGAACGATTTCAGGGATTATGTCGTAAACGAATACAGGCTGCGGCAGGAACATCCCGACTTCTATGCTCCCCGCATGCTCATCAACCGCAAGCCGAGGCCGCTTTCCGGTACGACCGTCATCAACATTATGAACCTGTTCTGCACTTTCCTGCACTGGTGCAAGAAGATGAAGTATTCCGACAACGAGGTCTATGCCCTCTACGGCTGCAAGGAACCGACTTACGGCGACCCGTTCTTCCTCACTTCGGAAGAGAGGAACATCCTGTATGACGCTGATTTGAGCGACTGCCCGAAGCTGGCCGTCATACGGGACATCTTCGTGTTTCACTGCTATGTCGGCTGCCGCGTGGGTGACCTTTACAGGCTCACGAGAGCCAACATCAAGGACGGATTCCTGGAATACATGCCGCAGAAGACGAAGAAGTGCCAGGCGAAGACCGTCAGAGTGCCGCTGCACGAGAAGGCGTTGAAGATACAGGAACGTTACGATGCCAATGCCGACAGGCTGTTCCCGTTCAAACAGATACACACCTACAACCTCGGCATACGGGAGCTGCTGAAGCGTTGCGGCATAGACAGGATGGTGACCATACTCGACACGCACGGCTACAACACCGTGCAGAAGCCCCTGTACGAGGTGGCCACCAGCCATACGGCACGCAAGACCTTCGTGGGCAACCTTTACAGGCAGGTGCCCGACCCAAACCTCATCGCCTCCATGTCGGGACACGTGGAGGGCAGCAGGGCGTTCAACCGCTACCGCATGATAGACGATGACATGAAGCGAAGGCTTGTGGACATGATAGATTAGACAGAAAGGAGGACATACATATGAAAGTGACTGCATTCATCCGAAAGACCGCCGCCAAGAACAACATAACAGACCAGGCACGGGTCTATTTCCGTGTCCGGGACATCGGCGGCGTGGACATCAAGGCTGCGAGCGAGCTGTCCATCAACCCCAACCACTGGAGCCCGGAACGGCAGGGCTACAAGCCCCGCGTGGCCCTGGTGTCGGAGGAAAAGAAGATGGGCTTCGACAAGGACGTGCAGCAGATCACCCATCTCATCACGAAAGAGTACCACCGGGGAGTGGACGGTAGCTGGCTCAAAAGCCTGATAGAGGAATACCACCATCCCGGCATCAACGCGAGGGGCGGCAACAAGGCCGACGAGTACCTGCTCTCGTACCAGATACGGAAATACGTCGAGGAAACACCGCTTGCGGATGAAAGCCGGAAACACCATCTCGACAATCTCAACAAGGTGCTGCGCTACGAGCGTTTCCGCCACGAAGTGCTACACCAGAGGGGGTTCCACCTGTGCATCGACACCGTCACGGCGGACGACATCAGGGACTTCAAGTTGTGGATGCAGGAGGAACACAAGTACGTGGACATGTACCCCGTATTCTACCGGAATGAGGTACGCCGCAACGTCGAACAGAAGCGTTCCGAGAACAGCATGTCGGGCTCCCTCTACCGCATCCGCACCGTCATCAAGTGGTGCGTCAAGCGCGGGCTGACAAGGAACAATCCCTTTGACCAGTACCAGATTGCCCGGCCGATGTACGGCGACCCGTTCTACCTGACGCTCGAAGAGCGGGACAAGGTGTACTATGCCGACCTGATCGGCATGGGGGCAACCTATCCGGTCTATCGTGACATCTTCATGTTCCAGTGCCTGATAGGGTGCCGTGTCAGCGACCTGAACAGGCTGACCAAGGCAAACATCGTGGACGGCTTCGTGGAGTACATCCCGCAGAAGACGAAGATGGAACATGCCAATACAGTGCGCGTGCCGCTCAACCAGAAGGCGCTGGACATACTGGAACGCTACAAGGATCTGGAGGACGCCTTGCTCCCCCGGTTCTCGCACTTCGGCTATAACAAAAAGATAAAGGAGATACTCAAGTATGTGGGCATCGACCGCACGGTCATAGTCCTCGACCCGAAAACAAGGGAGGACGTGGCAAAACCCTTATACGAGGTGGCGACCACACATACCGCACGCAAGACATTCATCGGCAACCTGTACCGACAGGTCAAGGACCCGAACCTGATAGCCTCCATGTCGGGACATTCGGAAGGCAGCCGGGCTTTCGCGCGGTACCGCAAGATTGACGATGAGATGAAGAAGGAACTGGTAAACCTCTTGGACTGACAGTTCCCCTTTTCCACTTATCCTTTGATATCAACCTGTAATAATACAATATGGACGGGCAGAAACAGACATACGAACAGTTCAAGGCGGACATCCTCCAGTGGAAAGACGCGCACAGGGAGGAATACCGCCGCTTCGCGAAAATGATGGCGGACGGGAACGAAATGCAGTACCTTGCCGTCTGCCGCGCCATCTTCAAACAGCTGCCCGGAATCAGGCGGGAATGGCAACAGTCATGGTGTGACGACAGCACGGACGGCTTCAGGAACATAGGCCTCCACTTTAAGGAGAACGCGGTGCCTGGGCAAATCGTGAAACTGTACAGGAAACAGAGGGAAGAGGATGCTGCCCCGCCTCCGTCCACATTCTGGGGCAGGATGAAATACATTTTCAGACAGAGTCTGAGAAAACGCTGCGTAACCCTGTCCGCCCCTCTCGTGCTGAGCTGGCTGTACTACGGCAAGAGTTTCGAGGCGATGGTTGACATGGTCAGCAGGCAGGCGGGACATCCCAAGGCAGGGAACGCCGAAAGGATGGGCTGCTCCATTGTCGTCAGGCAGATTATCGAAGTGTCCATAAAGAACGGCTTCCGCACGCAAGAGGACTGGGACAGCCACTTTGCCATGAAAGACGCAATTGAAAAAGGCAGCATCGGCGAATGGGCTTTGCAGTCCGTAAAGGACGGGATGGGAGGCGGTGATACCGAAGGCAGCCCGACAGCAACGGACTCCGGCAGCGGTACGGTGCCACAGGCGCAGCGGACGGCCGGAAAGAAGAAGATACAGGAGCGGCCACTTGCGGATTATCTCAAGTGCGGAAACAGGGAGGAAGTCCTGCAATGCATCCGCCGTTTCGTTTCCATAAACACGAGCGCGGTCCACCAGGCACTGCCGTTCTATGTGCTGAAAGAACTGGGGCTGGTGGCCGGGATGCACGCCGCCAAGGAGTACAGTGTGGGGATGGCACTGCAGTTCCCCGACCTGCCATCTCTGAAAAGCGAGAGCGCCATACGGCAGGCGGTCGGCTTCCTGAAGACGGCAAAGCATATCATCAAGGACGGGAAAGACCAGATGGCTCCTCTTATCGAGAGTGACGAGAACAGAGAACTGTACCGGACACTGGCGGCAGAAATCAAGAAAATCACCGCCGATGATGAAACGGAAACTACTACCGGATAAGGCAAAATGAACCGTTTTACATGGTCATGCAGACTTGAATTGTCATGACAATTTAAGACAAGACCTTATATATCAATCCGTTTCAATTCCCATATACTTTTGCACCGTCAATCCTCTTCCCGGGGATAGGCGGTGCTTCTCTTTTACAAGCCATCGGAAGGGAGGCGTCAGGGAACTAATGCAGATGGTCATCACAAACTTCAAAATTGATATTTATGATCACCATAGAAAGTCTGGTCGAACAGGGCACGAACGTGAAACTGGAAGTCACGCCCGCCGACCTTAAGATGTTTGCCGAGTCCATCGTGCAGCGCACCATCATGGCACAGCAGGAGGAAAGGGACGCCGCCATGAAGCGTGAGGCGGAAGAGACTTGGCTCAATACGAAACAAGTCCGTGAGTTGTTGAATGTATGCGATGGCACACTCAACCTGTGGGCGAAGCGCGGCTACCTCGTCCCCGTCAAGGTGGGCAACAAGAACATGTACGCCAAGTCCGATGTCCGGCGTGTGCAGACGGGAGGGAAATCCGAGAGTGTGACATCCTATTGCAAGAAGAGAAATGGCTGACATAATACACACCCGACTTGAACTGTGCAACATGATCCGCATGGAGGCGGAACATACCGAAGACACCGGCTTCCCTTTGGAAGTGTTCCCGCAGACGGTTCAATCCGTCATCCTTGACATGGCCCGGTACGAAAACTACAAGACAGAGTTCATAGCGACAGCCATGATTTCGGCTGTATCTGCGGCATTGGGCGGCACCTACCGTATCCGCATCAAAGGCGAATGGCAGAGCAATGCCGCCCTCTACATCATCCTCGTGGGCAGGCCGGGACTGGGCAAGACACCGCCGCTGGAGGCGGCATACCGTCCCATACGGAAACACGACTATACCTTGTTTAAGGCGTATGAGTCGGAACTGGAGTCGTGGAAAGCTGCCGGGGAAAACGGGAAGAAGCCCGTGCTGCGGCGTACCGTCGTGTCCGACTTCACCCCCGAATCGCTCCTGCTGACGCACAGCAACAATCCCCGTAGCGTGGTCATCCTCGTGGACGAGATCATGGGGATGTTCAACTCCGCCAACCGCTATACCAACGGACAGCTCATAGAGCAGCTGCTCACGGCATGGAGCGGCGGGGCTCTGGATGTGACAAGGGTCGGCAACACTGTACCCGTACATATAGAACAGCCATGCATCAATATCGCCGGAACCACGCAGACCAAGCGTGTACACGAACTGCTCACGAAAGGCTTCGAGGAGAACGGACTGCTCGACCGTATCCTGTTCGTGCTGCCCAAATCCCGTGAAGTGTCAAAATGGACTGATTGGGATGATGGCGGGGAGGACAGGGCATCTCTGGCAGCGGCACGCTGGGAGCAGATACTTGGCAAGGTACTCGCTCTGGACTATGACACGGGAGAGGAAGAAAGGATATCCCATGTGCTGTCCATGGACAGGGAGGCAAAAGAGTATTTCTTCTCATGGTGGAACAGGAAAGTGGAACGCATCAACCGGATAGAGGACGATGCCGAGGTGGACAGCCGTGAGATGAAGCATCCGGCGCAGGTGGCACGGCTGGCCCTGCTCATGCAGGTGCTGCGGTATGCTTCCGGCGAGAGCCATCTGCAGTCTGTGGATATGGTATCGGTAAAAGCCGCTGTCCGGCTGAACGGCTATTTCGAGGACTCGTACCGCCGCATCCGTTCATTCGTGGCAGAGGACATGTGCGAGGAACCGCCCAAGGTACTGCTGTCATTGCTGCCGGACACGTTCGACACGAAAACGGCCATCGCTACAGGCAGGGAACAGCAGAATGTCAGCGAGCGCACGGTGATGAACTACCTCAGGGAACTGTGCAGGAGCGGGCTACTGCGGAAGTCCAAGGCCGGGCATTACAAAAAAGTCATATATGATAAATCTGGTAAATCTAATGAAAACGATAATGAACCGCCAACCCGAAACTGCAACGGATGACCCCTTGTTGCAGCCTGCAGTCTTTGCAGTTTTGCAGTCTCGGAGTACCGGAAAGGTAAAATTCCTGCAAGACTGCAAGAACTGCAAACTGCAAATGGCGGTTTTCATTTGCAGGAATCCACAAAAGAGAGCATCATGAACGGATACAGATTCCATCTTCAGAAATACCGTCCGGGCAGCAAGACAGCTTGTCCGGAGTGCGGCAGGAAGTCCTGCTTTACCCGTTATATCGACGAGGCGGGAGAGATTTCCTTCCCTGACAACGTTGGTATCTGTGACCATATCAACAGTTGCGGCTACCACTATACTCCGAAAGAATACTTCCGGGATAATCCGACTGTCAAAGAAAAATTGAATGAGCAGGAAAGGAACGGCGGCACACCGATAGTTGCAAAAGCGTTGGCAAAGCCACAGCCCGAACAGAAGCCACAGATATCCTTTCTTCCCTCTGATTGGGTGGGGCAGTCCATGCGCAGGTACGACATCAACCCCTTATACCGCTACTTCACCAAAGTGGCCGGCAAGGAGGATACGGACAGGCTGTTCCGCCTCTACAGGGTCGGCACGTCAAGGATGTGGAACGGGGCGGCCGTATTCTGGCAGACAGACCGGGACGGCAATGTGCGTGCGGGCAAGATTATGGGCTATGACGCTGAAACGGGACACCGGGTTAAGGAGCCTTTCAACCAAGTCAGCTGGGTACATTCAGTAAGGAAGCTACCAGACTTCAGGATGAAGCAGTGCCTGTTCGGTGAACATCTGCTGTCGGACAACTCCGCCGCCATGTCCGCCAAACCTGTAGCCATTGTCGAGAGCGAGAAGACGGCACTGGTCGCCGCCCATTTCATTCCCGATTTCATCTGGCTTGCCACCGGAGGGATACACGGGTGCTTCAACGGCGAAGCCATGCAGGTATTGGACGGTCGGGAAGTGATTCTTTTCCCCGACCTTAAGGCAACGGAGGAATGGAGGCAACGGCTGCCGATGCTGGAATCCGTATGCAGGCGTGCCACATGTTCCGACCTGCTGGAAAGGATAGCGACCAATGAACAACGCAGTCTGGGACTGGACATCGCCGACTTCCTGCTGATGGAGGACACGCCGCAGATGATCCTTCAACAGATGATAGAACGCAACCCCGTACTGCAGACCTTCATTGACACCTTCGGACTCGAACTGGTGGATGCAGGGAGAGCGGAATGACGGAAAGGCATCGGACAGCTTGCTGTCCCAAGGGGAAAGGGGGTGTAAAATCCCGTAGCTTATTAGGGCATTTCCACCGCCTCCGCTCCGCGTCCGGCAGTCAAAAAGCCCATAAGCTGAGGGACACCCCTCAGGCTCCCCGGTATGCCTCCGGCTGTATGACGGGATTTTACAACAGAAATGACAACCATTAAAACGAACAGATATGAGCAATACACAATATGCGGTCTGCCACCTGCAGCGTGGCAGCGGTAATGACAGCGGAATGTCATGTCATATAGAAAGAAAGGATGCCAAGGGAAAGATTTATGTGCCGGGCAATGCCAATGCGGACCGGACACATCTCAACTGCGAGCTGGTCAGGTTCCCTGAAGGAGTGTCCAACCGCACCGAGGCGATACAGCACCGCATCGACACGGCCGGGCTGCGCCGCAAGGTTGGCAAAAACCAGACAAAAGCCATCCGTATCATCCTGTCCGGGACTCATGAGCAGATGATGAAAATTGCCAATGACGGCAAACTGGACAGTTGGATCGACGCCAATCTCAAATGGCTAAAGGAGACCTTCGGCGAAGAGAACCTTGTGTCGTGCGTACTGCACATGGACGAGAAAACTCCCCACTTGCACGCCACCATCGTTCCCATTGTGACCGGAGAACGTCTCCGCAGGAAACGGGAGGGCGAAAAGAAATATGAAACGAAATCCGGCCCACGACTGTCGGCGGACGATGTGATGCGGCGTACCCGGCTGCACGAATACCAGAACAGCTACGCTGCGGCCATGAAGCCGTTCGGGTTACAGCGTGGAATTGTAGGCTCCACCGCCAAACATCAGGCTAACTCGGAATACTACAGGCAGCAGGTAATCCAATATGAAGAGGACATAGCCAAGTTGCAGGCCGATGTGGAGAAAGCGCAGGAGGGCAGGAATACCATTCTTGCGTGGTTCGGCAAGGGAGACCTTGCCAAGGCAAAGAAGGAACTGGCTGACAAGGATAGGCTGATTGCCGAACTCAATAAACAGATTAAGGCTCTTCAGGCAGAAAAGGCACGGTTGCAGGAGCAACATAAATCTGGAATCGAAAAGCTGCGGAACGGCTACCAGAAAGAGATAGACGCAGCCATCCGCAGGGCGGAAACCACCGAGCGACAGTCAGAAGAGAAAGATGCCGTCATAGACAGGCAGCGGAAACAGATAGACCTACTTGACCGCAAGGCAAATCCTCAGCGTTACAGCCTGTCATCCGGTGCCGAGCTTGTCCGAATCAACGTGTCCAACTACCGGAATCCGTCGCTCCACATCTGGACACGGGTTGAAGAGGAACTTTTTGAGGACACAAAATTCCAGATAGACTATGATGTGGCCCAAAGACATTTCAACGGGCAAATCACGGACGAGGAATTTGTCAATGCCGTATTCGAGCCGCAGGAACAGGTAAATGGAAAACAGGCTGAGCTATTGGGGGTAGCTTTCACTCTTGCAGCCGGTGGCCCGGCACAGGCTCATGTCGGTACTGGTGGCGGTGGCTCATCCTCTGAGCTGCCTTGGAGTGAACAGAAAAAGAAAAATCCGCAACGAGGCAGATAAAATGATGTGACAATAAAACAGCGTCATACTTTCGTATTTGACACTGTTCATCTTTTACCAAGTGATAACCTTATCAACAATCTCCTGTTGTTCGGCACTGCTGCGCCGCAGATAGATACGGGTAGTTTCTATACTTTCGTGTCCCATCAAATCGGCAAGCAAGGAAATATCATTAAACCTGTCCAGAAAGTTCTTAGCAAACCTGTGACGGAACGAGTGCGGATAGACCACTTTTTCGTTCATACCGTATTTCCGCGCATAATTTTTCAGTTGTTGGGCGATGCCTCTTGTGGTGAGACGCTGTCCGTATTGGTTAAGGAAAACATAGCCGCTGGATCGGCTTTGTTCTGACAGCCATTTGGTGGCTTCAGTGCTCAGTTGTTTCGGAATGTAGATACGACGTACCTTACCCCCTTTTGTGTAGATGTCAAAATATCCTACCCGGATATGCTCTGCTTTCAAATGTATCAGTTCGCTTATCCTTGCCCCGGTAGCGGCAAGAAAGCGTACGGCAAAATACCATGTCCGGTTTTTCTCCGTTCCTAAGTGGCTTTTAAGAAATTCGTAATCAGCATTGCTGATTATGTTTTCAAGATAAGTGCGTTGCTGTTCCTTTATGGTTTTCATGCGTAGCCGTGACTTGCCTATATATCCCAAATACTTGTTCAATCCCAATATGCGGAGGTTAACTGTCTTTGGCTTAAAGTTGTCTGTCAGATGGTTTTTATAAGCTATGAGATTCCGCTTGTTCAGCTCTTTATAACGGGTAAAATAATCTTTTACGGCATACAGGTACGCTGTAGCGGTGTTCTGGGCTAAATTTCCCTGTTTTAGGAATGATTCAAAATCAGTTGTATCCATATTGGTTCTAATTATTAGTAAAACATAAGTTGTCTGTACTAATAAGATAGCCCTAGTAGTTCCGACAGACGCCATTATAGGAAATCCGCCGTATCAGGTAGTTGATGGAGGTGGAAATGGAGCAGCTGCAATACCTATATACAATAAATTTGTATGCACTGCAAAAGATATGCACCACACTATATCTCTATGATTATGCCAGCAAAATGGTATGGTGGCGGAAGAGGATTGGATGATTTTAGGAAAATGATGCTCAATGAGACACATATTGACTACATTAAAGATTTCCCTAATCCGAAGTCGGTTTTCCCTACAGCAAATATCAGTGGCGGAGTATGTTTTTTCAGATGGTCAAAAACTCACAATAGCAACATTGCTCTGTTTATAAATGCCTTTGACGGAACAGTAATTGAATCTAAGCGACAATTAAATGAATTTCTTCAATATGACATATTCCCAAGATACAATGAAGCGGTTGCTATATTACACGAAGTCATTTCATCTAATGGTTTTGAAAGTCTTTCTAAAATAGTAGCTCAATATAAGCCGTTTGGACTGAGGACGTACATACGAGGAACTGAAAACAAGCAAAATGAAACAGATGTATTGGTGCATTCGAGCGGAGGATGTGGTTTCATTTCAAGACAAGAGATTCCTGTCAGCTTAGATTATATAGACAAATACAATGTCATAACTGGTAAAGCCTTATCAGGACATTTGGGCGAAAGTGATGAAAACGGTCAGGTAAAAGTTCTCGCTACAACCAAAATTATTTTACCAGGTGAAGTTTGTACGGAGTCATATATCGCGATGGGAAAATTTGACACAGAATTTGAAGCCTATAATCTGTACAAATATTTATGTACAAAAGTATCTCGTTTCTTACTGTTGCAAGCTCTGCCTACTATGGATATTCGAAAAGAGAGTTTTAGATTTGTTCCGCTACAAGATTTTACCGATTCAAGCGACATTGACTGGAGTAAACCGATAGAAAACATTGACCGTCAGCTTTATCGAAAATACGGTTTGAATGATGAAGAAATCGGAGAGCGTAAATTAAAGTGTGTCAGGTAAGGTAAAAAATAATAACTTTAGACACACTTTTTTATTATGAGCGAAAGATTTGATTACGAACAGTTCAAGGCGAACGCCATAGAACAATTGAAGGCGGGAGTACCACTATCCGGCAAGGACGGAGTATTGGCACCGCTGTTGGAGAATCTGCTTAACAGCGCGCTGGAAGGAGAGATGGACAGCCATCTGGAAGGAGTAGAACGGGAGTACGGGAATCGGCGCAACGGGCACATGAGCAAGCAGGTCCAGACCTCGATGGGCGAAATAACGATCAACACGCCGCGGGACAGGGACGGGACATTCGACCCGCAGGTTGTCCGGAAGAGGGAGAAGATACTGGCGGACTCATTGGCGGACAGGATAATAGGGCTGTATGCCATCGGGAACAGCACGAGGGAGATAAGCGACATACTGGAGGAGCAGTTCGGGAACAGGATATCGGCGGAGACGATCAGCAGCATCACGGACAGGGTGCTGCCGGAGATCCAGGCATGGAAGAGCCGGGCGCTGGAAAGCGTCTATCCCATAGTATGGCTTGATGCGGTGCATTATAAGGTGATGGACGAGAAGAACCGTCCTGTGACCAGAGCCATATATAATGTTCTGGCACTCAATTCGGAAGGCCGCAAGGAATTGCTCGGGATGTACATATCCAAGAGCGAGGGTGCGAACTTCTGGCTGGGTGTCCTGACCGACCTCCAGAGCAGAGGAGTCCGGGACATCCTCATAGCGTGCGTTGACGGGCTGAAGGGTTTTCCGGATGCGATAGCGAGCGTCTTTCCCGAGACCACGGTGCAGTTGTGTATAGTCCACCAGATACGCAACTCGATAAAGTATGTGGCCAGCAAGCGGCAGAAGGAGTTCATGAAGGATCTGAAGCAGGTCTACCAGGCGGTGAACAAGGATGCGGCGGAACAGGCTCTGGATGAGCTGGAACTGAAGTGGGGCGAGGACTATCCGATAGTCATCAAGAGCTGGCGTGACAACTGGGAAAGGCTCAGCGCGTACTTCCAATACTCCGAACACATACGGCGCATAATATACACCACCAACACCGTGGAGGGCTACCACCGCCAGTTGCGTAAGGTCACCAAGAACAAGGGGGTCTTTCCGAACGACACAGCCCTCGAAAAACTTGTGTTTCTGGCATTTACAAGAATCAGACGCAAGTGGACGCAGCCTGTCCAGAACTGGGGTCAGACTGCCCAGCAACTGGCCATCCTGTTCCCGGACAGGTTCAGGATACTGTCCTGAAAAAACACTATTATTTGGAGTTCTTTGATAGGTTTGATAAATTAGCGGTTGGAGTAGGCGGCCATGGCCGCCTACTCCAACACAACAAAACTAAACTTGACACAGTTCAGTTTACACTCCCAGAAATCGGCTTTATCGAAAGAATGATAAAGCCGATGGAGTAATCATCTTTATGCCATTGATTTGATATTCTGCTCAATAAACTGGATTTCCTCGTCCGAGAGCCAGTATTTGGAGTACAGCTGCCTGTCTATTTCAGGTATAGGCACGTCCCAATTTATATCACTTCCTGATGTGAAGTCCTGCATCGGTACATTTGCCCAAGTCTCGCGGGGATTATGCTGCGTGGCTTTCAATGTCCCTAACAAACATCTGGTAAATTTTGTCTTGACGTATTTGAGACACCGATCAGCTTGCTGGGCATCGGTAAACTTGCCGATGCTCAGGAAGGTGTCGGTGTGCCCGATTACCGGCGTGCTGAGTACTTCGCCGATTGCTCCTGTTCCGTTGGCTTCGGGGACGAGAACATTATAGGATTCACAATATCCATCAGTCGGTAAAGTATATCGTTTTTCAATCCATTTATAGACACGCTGATTTTTTGACCGTCCCAAAATACGGATGAAAACATCGGGATTATCTGGCTCTTCTTCATGGAATATATGAGGAAGATGTTCAAATGCATTTGAGGTTATTTTTGCTGCAGTTCCATTTCCTTGGACTTCGTAAATTTCAGGATGTTCATTAAATGCCACCTCTGAGAATTTATAAAGGCCTTGAGAAGATATGAGATTGCTGAATTCATTTTTGACAAATCCCTGATGTGATAACACTTTTTGTAATATGCTTTTTAATTCTTCATATTCAGAGAAGAATCCGATTGGTTCAAATTCAGTTTTAGCATCACGATAAGTAATTACCACACCGCCTTTTATGTCGACAGACGGAAATACATCTATCGACTTCTGAAAATAATCCACCACCTTAAAATGTTTGTCAGCTAAAATCTTATCCATCCATTCTTTGGGAGTTTGTCCTGCCCTGAATAAAAAACGGCCTGGAGTTATCAATGACACTTTATCCGACAGGCGGAAAGAAAGGTCGTAAAACAGGTGATAGATAGGGGCTTTACGGGTGCTTATTCCTTCCTCTTGATACGGCGGATTTCCTATAATGGCGTCTATAGTCATATGTTTGTTTTCGTTTACGCCCCAAAAATTCTTGCCGTCACGTAGCGTATTTACGACTAGGTCTGAATTCTGGGATATGTTTTCAATTAAATTTTTATAATATTCGGCATGTACTTTCGTATCGCGGAAGCCGACGAGAGTACGGCGAGTAATACTACGAGCCATAGGGGTCTTGCATACTACAAGAATATTCTGTTCAATGGTCAGATCCCATAACTGCATGGCAAAGGCATTACCTACTTCTCCATATTTTTCTTTGGCCGCTTCCAAACGATTACGGTAAATGTTATAAGCAGCGAGCAATGGATAAAGACCGCTCTTCGAGTTGATTTCCATAATCAGGCTGTCCGCTCTGAATACAGAATGCGTCACCTCCCCCTTGTCCACAAAGCGCGGTGTTTCCAATGGTTGCTTAAACTCTTCATCCATAAAGCACCAACCTCCGAGGCAATCGCTTATGTGCATATTGACTACACGCCACGGTGTCAAAACTGTTTCCTTGTCAGGATTGCGGAATGTGTTGAATATACCAGCTATACGTTCAATGCGCTGCTCTATGGTGAACTTGTCGGCAGCTCGAGTCATGGCACGGATGCGCTTCCCCGCTTCACGAAACACATCAGGCTCGTAGAAGCGCTTGAACTTGGCAAAGATGGCTTTGGTTACATCCTTTGGCATGAATTCTGTCCAAGAAGTATCGTCCACAAGATTGGCAAAGTTGTCAATGGTTATCTCTTCATCTTCGTCTTTCAGTTCTGCTCCGAAGATAAGCAGCGGCATACGAATAGAAATACCGCGTAGAATAGAAATGGCATCCTTACGCTGGTTATGTCGGTTCTTTAATTCGTCCAACCTGGCTTGCTCCTCTGGAGTGCGTTCACGTTTCGGCTTCTTTTCTAGTTTTTCTTTTTCCGCATACTCCTCATTTGTAAAGCCTTGCTTGTTAACATCAATATCACCAGACTTAGGCATGGCCTTGGTCTTACCGATGATTCCTTTCAGATTCTTGAAGTCTGCAAGATCCACATCCGTAAGTTTGAGTAACTCATCATTGTACAATGCCCCATCTTCGAAGCCACATTGCACCACCTTTTCTATCTGAGCTTTCTTGAGTTGCCCCATCATCTTGTTTACATCATATGGCTTCATTTGCGAGCCTTCAATGGATATGATAGGACAAAAATTCAGAAAATCACCTAAAATATTGCGGTCTTCTTCCGTTGCCTTTCCTGCCTTGGCTGAGACTTTGGCAACTTCAGCCAACATCCGTAAGGTACGGTCTGGTGCAAAGTCGAAAGCATAGCATTGCTCCTTCATACGTCCTTTATATATAAACGGTGTCTGCACACGGAATATGGTCTGCATATAACCTGCTGCAGATGTACTATATGACCCTGCCATCATGAATACAGCTGTCCACGGCTTTATGCTCACACCCGTCGTCAGTCGTCCGCAGGACAGGGTGATAGTGAATGTCTTGTCAGGATTCTTGCCAATGGCTGTATTTACCATTTGCAAAGCGTCTGCATTTTCTTCGTCTTCATCACCGTTGCCGGCCACATTGACAATCTCGAAGCAGCCGAATATAGGATGTGCTTTCAGTTTTGCACTCAATGCACGGGCAGCCTTGACACCCGGGACCACCCAAAGCGTATGACGAAATATACTACGATACCGGTCGTTGGAATAAGGATAAAGACTTTCCTTGTCCTCCTTGCACAACAACGACAAAAAATTATCAACATCATTTTCGTGAATGAATGTCCCGTCATCCTTTGTACGGAAGAACTCTCGAAAGTTGAAAGCCTTTTCATCTTCGGAATAATCATTCATCAACGCTCCGAGGTCGTAGGTGTAGATATTGATGGCCGGAAGAGAAGCATACGGATTAGGGTCGCCCATGTGCAACAAGTCCCATTCTGTTTTGGCGCGTTGCTCCATAGTGTAATCCCATGTGTACGTTTCCTCTTCTGTGTAATCATCAAGCAGATTGAATGGCGTCCCTGAAAGCTTAAGCACTTTCGTGTTTACCTTGGTCAGCTCCTTAATAACAGCCTCTCCCAATTCTGTACGTGTTCCTTCGTGGGCTTCATCCACAATCAGAAAATCCCATTCGGTGGAGAACACTTCATTGTTCTTGTCAAATTTTCCACCGACCAATTGGGCGCCACGCATGTCCTGCATGGAGGCAAAATAGACATACTTGCCTCCTTTTTTCGCCAGCCGTTCAAGGGAATCGAAATCTTCTCCTTTTGTGCGGGAACCATAATGATAGTCGGTACGGTCGTAAAATATCTTACCGAAATCCTCAAACCAGCCCTCATCAACTACGGGACGGTGAGTAAGGATAATGGTGCGTCGCATATCTAAATCCCTTGCCACACGCAGGGCGCATAAGGTCTTGCCGAAACGCATTTTTGCATTCCAAAGCATTTGTGAGCCTTTCTTGAACTGCTTTTTTGTCTTGTCAATAGCAGCCTGCTGCTCTGGACGGAAGATTATAGGAGTTTGAGTATGGCTGATGTCACTTGCATTCAGACTGTTCTGTCCATTCTTAACTGCATGTATCGCTTTCTTGACTGTTTCAAGGTCGCAGCAGAACCATTCATTCGCCCCTTTCACAGTATCAAACGTCTTTTTCTTAACACCTGAACGCTCCAATACGCTGTGTACCTGCTTATCGTTGAAGGAGCTAATTGTTCCACCTTTGAAAAATACGGTCATTTCCGTATGGAGCAGGGTATAGGCAATACCTGCCGTCTTCGTATATTGGTCAATACGATCACATGCAGCTTTGTTAAGTATCTCACTGTTGGGCAAAGGAAAGTTCCCGTCATCCTCCTCCAATGTTGTTTCACCCACTTTCAGACAGTCCTTATGCCATTCGTCGGAAATGGCAAAGACATATATCAGTCTGGATTTTAAGCTGGTTTCAAATGTTGCCATATCATACAACTTTTATTTTATCAGGTCTATAAACCTTATCTTTCTGTTATTCTCTCCCGTTTTGGGGTCTTTCAATCCCCAGTCCCTTATTAGGCAGTAAATCCCGTTATGGTTTCTGAATCCTCCATCACGACATCCTAAACAATATTCAACATTTTCAGTCGCTCCGAATAAGTCTCGCGTCATGACTTTTACACCATTCTTGCAACTGTCCGGAACAACTCCTTTAAGTCCGTCCATTTGCCACACATTCCAGGAAATGATATAGGCTATATAAAGCAGGGACTTTGCCAACGGCATTTTTCCAAATTTTGCATAATAATATTCTACAAAGGAGACCAACAGAGCCTCACGAGCCAAAAGTAAATTATCACCCTGCCATTCGTAGGCATATATGTTTTTATAGGCTTCCTGCGCCATATCAAGCCATTCACCACTTGTTCCGGTGTTTTCACTGACTACACGCAGTTTCCGGTCGAGCATTCCGATGCGTTGATTCAATTCTATCGGAAGCCCGGTCGTAGTATCATAACGACTGACGAGGTAAGGGGCTTCACCGCAAGTGATTTCCATCCTTGTCGCCCGGACATATGACTTCCATGTCTTGTTATTCGGGAAAGTAATTCTGTCGGGATTGGCCATCCATGTATGCTGCGTATCGTCAACGGTGTTGAATGCATCTTTCCTTCCGAACCAAGCCTCGTCCACAAGATTGTTTTGGGCATTACAAACCCATGACGGAGTAAATACCTCTGCCATTTCCTTTGTCCGTTCCGTCTGTTCGTCCTTGCTCTTCAAGGCACGCGGTCGTATCACCATCCCGTTTTTGCCAATAATATGCCCAACTGTTATGGCATCACTATACTGAAATCCATCTCCCCTATGTGCATACGAATCCGTTGCCCAAAAGATATTCCGTCCTGTCGTATGGTCTTTGAGTAACGTTTCCAGTACTTCCGGATAAAGATTAAAAATCTCTGTTTCGTTTATATCAACATTTATTCTATCCATACCGTCAACGATAATTTTTCCATACCAATGTCCTAAATCTGCTTTGCAACTCACTCAATCGTTCCATAATCTCATCGAAAGAAGGTGCATTGGCATAGATGAAGCCGATTTGCATCTGCTTATAGTCGTCACGCAAAACATCTTCGATGCTTTCAGGAGGCAGGAACGATATTGTGTGTGGAAGATGACTCGTATAGTCCAATCCACTCCAAGCCGTGAACTTTTTACGATGAGTCACAATGTCCTCGTATAATTGTACATCCTGCATTGCTTCCATAGCAAACGATTTATCCATCATCTTTACAATGTCATACATGTGTCGTGTGATACGTTCGATATGTGTACAGCCATTGGGACGGTTAAACTCTTCATGCAAAAGAAAAACCTTTTCCAGGAATGTCCGTCCTGGCACTACTGTGGGGACTGTAAATATCGGCAATGAAAAATCTTCATCCGGATAGGCATCTTCTATCATAGAACGCATTTCTATCTGTTCCGACGGTTCCATGAGAGAACGACAACTTATCTCAACTTTGACTCGCTCCGGTATATATTGCATTTTCGTTTGCAGCACTGAATTATACTCGACAAATAGGACTACAGGGTCAAGGTCGCTGACAGATGTCTCCGGTACTATGACTTTACAACACTCTGAAAGACCATACTCTTTTAATCTGTTCTCTACGTCAAGCGCAAAAGTGCCATCTATGAACTTCTTGGAGTCTTTCCGCAACTTAGTCCGTTGACTTTTAGTCTCAATATTTGTGAAACCGAGATATTGGGGATCTATTGCAAGGTCAATATCTTCCGAAAACCGTTCTATTAATCCCCAACCTTTGCTAAGGCTTGTTCCTCCCTTGAAAACAAAAGCTGCTGCATACGGCAAAGAAAATATGGCACGCAACACCATACTGACCCAGTAGTCCTTTTCTACGGCATTGTCCACAATCCCTTTCTCTTCGGCTACATTAGCCAAAATGGTAAGTTGTTCTTCTTTTGTAAGCTTAGTAAAATTCATAATGCAAGTCTTTGTTTAATCCATTGCGGGGCAATGCTGTAATCGTATTTGATTTCATCAGGACTACCATATTTTTCAATGGCTTGTTTTATGATTGCAACCTGTTCATCTGTCACGTTATCTTTCCCTAATTCTTTCATGGCAGCGACTATAAGTGGAAACAAGTCTGTCTTGTAGGCAAAATTGCGAGGTGCGCTGCGCTTGAATATGATTTTACGGTTCCCGATAGTAAGTTCCCTTGCTGTGGCATCTGTCAAATAGACTGCATTCATCGTGACCTGTGTGGAAAGTCCCAATTTGTTCAATGCTGTCAATCCACTAGGTATAATACGAGCCTTATCCTTTTCCGCTATGGCGTATGCGATATCTTCTATAGAGGGACGAAGTACACCGAACTTATTCTGTAATGGATATAAATATAGACCTTGAGAAAGACGAATGAGCACACCCTCTTTCTCTAATCGGGAAAGCGCACGAGTAACTAGCCCGTCATTATTCAGATGGGCAAAATCGCTCACCATATAAAGCCTGTTCGGTCCGTTTCGGTTTATAATGTTTCGTATTTCCTTCGTCAGTATCGTCTTCATATCCACAATGATTCTAGTTGCAAAGATACGATATTACTCTTGATGTAGCAATAAAATGTCCGAAATTCTTAAAGAAAATCGGACATTATAGAATGTACTAGCAATGCGTACAACAGAATCTATTAATTAGGATTTAAAATATGGTTATTAGAAATTACAATCAATTGTTTACAACATCGTGTAAGAGCAACATATAAGTGCCTTTTGTCATTAAAACGATGCGCATTTAAAACAACAACCGTATCAAACTCAAGGCCTTTAGTAAGCAATGTTGTACCTATTACTTTGCCTTGAATTTTACGGCCTTTTCTTCTCAATATATTGCGATTGCGCTCTATTGATTCTGCTGCAGAAACGCCAAGACGATCTGCATCTCGGAGGGCATTGCATATATCATGTAAAAAATCCTTTCGATACACTTTCATATCAGGAATGTTTTCAATGGCCTCAATTAGAGAGGCAATGTTAGTATATGATTTCTTTTCCTTTAAGTCTGTAATAATAGTTTCCAAAGAGCTTCGGATCAATTGGTCTGCAACTAATCTTTTGCTTTTTAATTGACCTGTATTTTTGAACCAAACATTAATTTTTGTTTTTGACCCAATTGTGCGCATCAAATTAACTATACTCTCAATTAGAGAACATCCATTTAATTTATCAAACGATATACAGCTCGAATAAAAAATGTTATCATCTATCGACTCTATCATTTTTAACTGGGGGAACTGTTGAATGAACTTTTTCCGAGGCTCTACAGATTCACTTGTCGGGTGTATCAGTAAAACACTATTATCACGCAAGGCATTATATATTTCATTTTTGTATAATGACCGTGAAATAGCATAATCATTTTCTGGAGCAATAACAACTTTGATTTCATGATAGTCATGTAAATCAAGTGTATTTGTGGATAGAAGTTTACTGCGTATCGACAAAAGATCTTGTCCTAAAGCAATTCTTCCTGCATTATTCCACCTCCACGGTATTTCCAATGATTGACAATTGTCGTTAAACAACTTAAATGATTCCTCGGAAAAATCCACAATATGCTCTCTTCCAAAGTCAAATATGCCTTGCAGGGGGTCGCCTAATATATGTGTATGAAGTATAGTAGATAAAGACATTATCATTTGGTGTTGACCCACTGTACAATCTTGGTATTCATCGACTATAAGATGATCATATTTTATAGCCAAATACTTTTTTATGGGTAGTGCTTTCAGTATTTTTGTCGCATGCTCTATGGCAAAATGAAATAAGGAGCCTGCATCAGACAATGACGGTATCTCATCTTTATTAAGATGGTAAGCCTTGACCAAATTCAGTGCAAAACCACAAATGGTTTCAAGCTGATATGTAGATGATGGAATATTCTTTAACCGGAATTTTTCTTTTAACGAAGCAATACCTGCATGTGTATGTGTCAAGACTAACACTCGCTTCTCCCCTCTATATGAAGCAATACATTCTGCAATGGTATATGTTTTACCAAAGCCTGCAGGGGCAATAACCATACTCTTATTTGCCGAAAGAAAGGTGTCTATATCCATATCTACTTATCAATCCAAGATGAAAGCATATCTATAATACTTTTAAGCCGACTACCATTTGCGAGTTTGGAATAATGAGTCAAAATACATTTTCCCATAAGTTCACCATATTCTTGTCTTTTATACCATTCCTTCTTTTTCGCTGCTTTACCAAGAGCTAATCTTAGTTCGGAACTTTCGTTTTCATACCAGTCTTTTGTTTGCTCCATTTTATTCTGCATAAAAGCATTTGTGCTATCAAAAATTATTGTCTCGGCTTCTTCAGCGGTCTTATATCCATCTTTTTCTATTTTATTAATTACAATCTGTATAAGTTCTTTGACGGCATTCCAAGGTGCATCGTTAAAAACCTGTTGTTCTATAGAATTATTTTCGTTGCAATCGATTACTTCTACTCCTGTTTGTTTGAATTGTTGTTTGCGGTCATTGACATCTTTACAATCAGAGTCGCATAACAATGCTGTTGGGTACAATAGACTATTAAACCCTGTTACATACCCAATCATCCCATTTCCTGTTCCATCTGCAAATCTTATTCCTTTACAAGCCGCAGATTCTTTATCTAAATCTATTCGAAACTGATTAATTGCACGACAAAAGCCAATTTCTGTTGCGCCTTCACACACTATAATTTTTCTTGCAAAAAAAGCCTCCGGATTCTTTCTAATACAACCTTGCATTTCTTCATCAACATGTTGTAAATGTGATACTCCTTTACGTAAAATATAAAGTGCAGTACAAGGAATTTCAACGATAACATTACTAGAATGAGTTGTAATGACTATTTGCTTATCAGTATATTTCGAAAGCCTATTAACAAGGTGCTGAACTCTATCTGGTTCCAGTCCTTGCTCGATCTCGTCAATTAAGATAACACCTGAAGGATGAGTTAAAGCTAATTGAATAGCAAGGGATAAAAGCCGTTTAGACCCTTTCCCTTTTAAACGGAACGGTATTCCATCTTCGTGAATGCTGACCTTGTTCTCGCTAATTGCTATATCTTTATGGTCAAGCATAGCTTTCATTTCATTTAAAGTTATTCCTAACTCACTGGCTACACTTTTGATTTTGTTTATCACATCTTCGAATTTGTTGCCGATATTTGCATCAAATGCATTTTTGGCTTCTCGAACTACATCTAAAACACGATTTTCATCATCAGCTATATGATTACCATTCAACTGTTGATAGAGACTATAAAGAGGATTTCCTTTGTTTAAAGAAAAATGACGATCTGTATATTCTGACACGGAGAAAACATTTAGTTTTCCTCTATCAGTCGCCTTTATTATAGAGGATTCCACACCATTATAGGAAACCACTTCCCAGGAAGGTTCCAAATCTTTTCTAATAGTAAGTCGTATAGTAAGAGCCGGCAAAGCATCATGCGCTTCTTCGGACTCCATATCATCAACTAACTGATAGTCTTTTGTTATTCCGCGAAGATGATTACTGTACTTTAATATCAATTCATCTGGAATATCAGAAACTACTCCCTCTATAACAATAGGTGATGTAGTATCGCACATATAAAAATCGCTATCATTCAGGCGTATACTCCAAGATGGAGCAAAGACGTAGGCAATCGCATCCAAAATTGTAGATTTGCAAGAATCTCCACGTCCAATAATACAAGTGATACCGTCCCCAAATATCTGTTCGAAATTTTTTATCCCTCTAAAATGACTAATTTTTAAGAATCTCAACTTTGCCATATTACATTCGTTATATAAACTTTTTGATTCTTGTTATTCGGTTCTCAGCAAATCATTCACAGACACATTTAAGGCCTTTGCTATTTGAATTAGCATTTCTACACTGGGCTGTGTTGTGTTTGTAACCCATTTAGAAATTATGGCAGGATCCTTATCCAACTGTTCCGAGAGCCATTTATTGCTCTTGTTTTTCTCTGCGAGAACGACTTTGATGCGATTCAGTAATTTACGTTCCATATTATATCTCCATTACATGGTTACAAAGATAAGGAGATTCAGAGAATATAATTGACTTGGAGGGTTAAATATTGCAACTCGCAACAAAAAAGTGAGCAAAACATCAATTACAACTACATATTCTTTCTTTATTGGCAGTTTTGTGTCAGGTCCATTTGGTAAACCAATTACTTTTTGTGGGAACTTTACGGTATCAAACTACAAAGAATATTGAATGTATAATTTGATAATCAGAAAGATATAGAACATTATTCGGTTCAAGTGTGGAGCCGATTCGTTTATCTTAACAGAGGCTCTGACAAAGCCCGAAAGTAAATAAACTGAAGCAATCTCCACACCTGTATCGTTGAGTGTAGGGTACACGCAAGCAGATACA
>OLZV01000195.1_pt1 | contig 31495 bp, 28 predicted proteins | sample 1644531 | NCBI WGS metagenome assembly OLZV01 (sample SAMEA103958115, study PRJEB25191) | human gut metagenome | biome: human-associated habitat [ENVO:00009003]; feature: intestine environment [ENVO:2100002]; material: feces | place: Germany | collected 2013/2015
TATCAATTTGTTACTTTTTGAAATGTTAAAGGAATTTCGTGGACAGTAGTGTTTGCAGTATATTTGCAATCGACAAGCGGGTGCTTGTGAAAGTACCGATTGTCTAATTAAGTCTAGTTTAGTTTTTGTGTTGGTTGAGGGCTGCTGATTAGCAGCCCTCAAATTTTATATATGCATGTCAAATACATGCGAAACTTGAGTAAAGATTTCAAAATTTGACAACAACATTTCTCTATATTATATTATTTTTGTAACTTTACACGCGGTATGCTCAAAAGCGTGCCGTGTTACTATAGCCAAATAAAATAAACACATATATAAAATGCTTTTCAAATGGAATTACAAGCCACCTGCTGCTGACGAGAAGAAGGCGGCGAAAGAATTAGGCGAAAAGCTCAACATCAGCCCGATACTGGCGTTTCTGCTTATCAGGCGAGGCATAAGCACAGAGAGCGGTGCTAAACGGTTCTTCCATCCGCAGCTTGCCGACCTTAACAACCCGTTCCTCATGAAGGACATGGATGTGGCGGTCGACAGGCTCAACGATGCTATGGGCCGCAAGGAGCGCATTCTGATCTATGGCGACTATGATGTTGACGGCTGCACGGCTGTGGCTCTTGTCTACAGGTTTTTGCAGCAGTTTTATTCCAACATCGAATATTATATCCCCAACCGCTATGAAGAGGGATATGGTGTGAGCAAGAAAGGAATAGACTATGCCAACGAAAATGGAATAAAGTTGATCATCATTCTCGACTGTGGCATCAAGGCCATTGAAGAGGTGGCCTATGCCAAGAGTCTGGGCATCGACTTCATTATCTGTGACCATCATGTGCCCGACGAGACGTTGCCGCCAGCTGTGGCGGTGCTCAACCCCAAGCGTTCCGACGACAGCTATCCGTTCAAGCACCTCTGCGGCTGTGGGGTGGGCTTCAAGTTTATGCAGGCTTTTGCCAAGAACAACGGCATACCGTTCTCGCGGCTCATCCCGTTGCTCGACCTGTGTGCCGTGAGCATCGCTGCCGACATCGTGCCTGTGGTCGACGAGAACCGCATACTGGCGTTCCACGGACTGAAGATCTTGAACCAGAACCCGAGCATCGGTCTGAAAGCCATCATCGACATCTGTGCGTTGAGCGGACGTGAGATCGCCATGAGCGACATCATCTTCAAGATCGGACCGCGCATAAACGCGTCGGGACGCATGGACAACGGCAAGGAGAGCGTGGACCTGCTGGTGGAGCGCGACCTCAGTCGTGCCTTGAAAACAGCCAAGCATATCGACTGTTACAACGAGCAGCGCAAGGACATAGACAAGCAGATGACCGAGGAGGCCAACCAGATCGTGTCACGTCTGGAGAGCCAGAAGCATCATACCTCCATCGTGCTCTACGACGAGAACTGGAAGAAGGGCGTCATCGGCATCGTGGCCTCTCGTCTCACCGAGATCTATTTCCGTCCCACGGTGGTGCTCACACGCGAGGGCAACATCGCGACCGGTTCGGCACGAAGCGTCACAGGCTTCGACATCTATTCGGCCATCAAGAGCTGTCGCGACATGCTCATCAACTTCGGCGGCCACACCTACGCTGCCGGACTGACGCTCCGTTGGGATGACATTCCTGAGTTTCGCCGTCGCTTCCAGCATTATGTCGATGAGCACATACAGCCCGAACAGACGGAGGCCATGCTCAACATCGATGCTGTCATCGACTTCAAGGACATCACCAAGCGTCTCCATAACGACCTGAAGAAGTTTGCGCCCTTCGGTCCCTGCAACACCAAGCCCGTGTTCTGCACCGTCGGTGTCTACGACTACGGCACCAGCAAGGTGGTGGGCCGTGAGCAAGAGCACATAAAGCTTGAGCTTGTCGACTCCAAGTCGAGCAACGTTGTCAACGGCATTGCCTTCGGACAGAGTGCGTCGGCACGTTACATCAAGTCGAAGCGCAGCTTTGACATCGCCTACACGTTGGAAGACAACATCTTTAAGCGCAACCTCGTTCAGCTTCAGATAGAGGACATAAGACCCACCGAAGAGGAAGAGATGCAGGAAAGCGAAAAGACAATATAACCAAGCTTGTTGATGATTTTAAGACAACAGCAAGGCAGAGCTTGTTGATGTTTTAAAGACAATAGAGACAATAGAGACAATAATTTTGCATCCTAAAAAAATTGTCCCTATTGTCTCTATTGTCTTAAATAAAACTCAATTTGTCTTTTCAAAAAAGCTCACAAAAAAACAGAAAAATGTCAGAAAGCACAGATCGGTACATACAGATACTGAAGAGATATTGGGGCTACGACAATTTTCGTGGCATACAGCGCGAGATCGTCGAGAGCATAGGCAGCGGAAAGGACACCCTCGGCCTCATGCCCACGGGCGGAGGCAAGTCGATAACCTTTCAGGTGCCGGCTCTTGCCATGGAGGGCGTGTGCATTGTCGTGACACCCCTTATCTCCCTTATGAAAGACCAGGTCGACAACCTGCGTAGGCGAGGGGTGATGGCAGCAGCCGTCTACTCGGGCATGACACGCGACGAGGTGGTAGCCACGCTTGAAAACTGCATCCTCGGCCACACCAAACTGCTGTATGTGTCGCCTGAGCGTTTGGCTTCAGACCTCTTCAGGGTGAAGTTGGGCCACATGAAGGTGAGCTTCATAACCGTTGATGAGGCCCATTGCATCAGCCAGTGGGGCTACGATTTCCGTCCCTCCTACTTGCAGATAGCACAGCTTCGCGACATGAAGCCCGGCGTGCCTGTGCTTGCCCTCACCGCCACCGCCACCCCCGAGGTCGTTGACGACATCCAGGACCGTCTGCGCTTCAGCGAGCGCAACGTGTTCCGCATGAGTTTTGAACGTAGCAACCTGGCTTATGTGGTGCGCACGGCGCAAGACAAGAAGCAGGAGATGCTCCATATCCTTCGCTCTGTGCCAGGCAGCGCCATCGTCTATGTGCGCAGCCGCCGACGTTGCCGTGAGGTGTGCGACATCATCACGGAGGCAGGCATCAAGGCCACTTTCTACCATGCCGGCCTGGATCATTATGAGAAAGACGAACGCCAGCGCCAGTGGCACGACGACGAGGTGAGGGTCATGGTGGCCACCAACGCCTTCGGCATGGGCATAGACAAGCCCGACGTGCGACTGGTCCTGCATGCCGACTGTCCCAACTCGCTTGAGGCCTACTTCCAGGAAGCGGGCCGTGCGGGCCGTGACGGCAAGAAAGCCTATGCTGTGTTACTCTACAACGGACACGACGAGCGAAAGATGGACAAGCGCATCGTGGAGGAGTTTCCCGACAAGCAGTTCATCCGCGACGTCTATGAGCACCTTGCCTATTTCTACCAGATTGCCCTCGGCGATGGCCGTGGCCACACCTTCCTTTTCGACATAACCAAGTTTTGTCAGACGTACCACCATTTCAGCATCCAGACCAACTCTGCCTTGAAGATCCTTCAGCGGGCAGGCTATATCTATTACGACATGGAACCCGACGCCATGGCTCGTGTGCGCTTCCTCCTTGACCGCGACGACCTTTATCGTCTCGACAACTCTTCTGCAGATGAAGATGCCGTGGTGCTGGCCCTCCTTCGCCACTATTCAGGACTGTTCACCGACTATTCCTACATCGACGAGAACGCCGTGGCCTACCACTCCGGCCTCACGCGCCAACAGGTCTACCTCATCCTCAAGAGTCTGTCCCACCGTCACATCATCCATTACATCCCACAGCGCAAGCTCCCCACCATCACCTACACACGCGACCGCGAGGCTGCCGACCGTCTGGTCCTCAGTCCAGAGGTCTATGACCAGCGCCGCGAGCAGTTTGTCCATCGCATCAAGGTCATCCTTGCCTACGCCACCAACGACGACGTGTGCCGCAGCCGTCAGCTCCTGCGCTATTTTGGTGAGACCCGCTCCACCGATTGCGGCATCTGCGACGTGTGTCTGGGACATGCTTCCTCCGACAGCGTGTCCGACGACGCCAGCGCCGTCGTGTGTGAGCGCATCCTCCGCCTTCTTTCCGACGGCAAACGCCATGCCGTCAGCGAGTTTGCCAGCTCCCATGGCCCTCACGCCAATGTTGCTTTCGAAGCCGTGGCTTACCTTATAGGCGAAGAGAAGATCTGTTGTGAGGACGGTGAGGTGTGGATAGAGAAAAAGAAATAGCTGTAAAAGAGTACAAAAGAAAATCGCCAACAATGTGACCGTTTGGTCTTCCATTGTTGGCGATAACCGTTTTTATGCTTTTAAAAAAAGAGCTTCAGTCTGTTAGATGCCCATCTTCTTGCGGATGTCCTTAGGAATGGCGTTCTTGTTTACAACGAAGTCCATGGTCTTGTAAGCGATGAAATTCTTCGACATGTACCATGTGCCCTTGTGATCGCCATACTCGCCCCATGAGTTCTTTACCATGTAATACTCGCGGCCGTTCTGGTCCTTTGCTATACCGTAGATCTGCATGCCGTGGTCATCTGTTGTCTCCCAGTTGTCATAAGCCTCCTGGCGCATCTTCTGAGTGGGAACAACCTCGGGAGCGTTGACGCCCAGCGAGTCGATCTTCTCCTTCTTTTGCGAAGAGCTCAACTTAAGCCAGCGTGCAGCGTCGCTGCCTGCGAGGCTCTGCACCTTCTTCTTGTCATAAGCGATAGCCAGACCGTCGCGTGTGAAGCCGTCCTCAGACACGTCACCGCCCCATGCGATGGTGTAGCCGTTCATGATAGCGTTGTCGATAATGCGCATCATGTCGTCCATAGGAACGTTCCAGCTCAGCGGCCAGCGCCAGTTGTCCTGCACCTCCACAGCAAACTGTGTCCAGAAAGGATGGTGTGTGTAGCTGGTGATAGACACATAGTCGTCGAGCTTCAGACCGAGGCTTTCTGCAAAAGTCTTCGGTGTGTAGGTCTTGCCCTCATATTTGAAGTTCTCGGGACACTTGCCAAGATAAGAGTCGAGTATGCCCTGAAGGCCCACCTTCCATGCAGGAGTGAGAGTCTTGGCATTGCTCTTGGCCACAGCCTCCACATACGGAGTGAGCACGTCGAAGAACTCGTTGAAGTTGGCAAGCGAGTCGCCGTAGAGAGTGCCAGGCAGAGGCATGGCGTTCTCGGGGCATATACCGTAGTTCTTGAGGCAGTAGAGCACATCGAAATGGCTTCCGCCCTGAGCGAACGACACGTCACCGTGCATGCGTACCGACATCACGGCACGGTCCATATATGTCTTGTTAGCCACGAACATCTCGCAGAGGTCATAGGTCTTGCCGGTATTCTTCAGGATCTCGCTCTCAAAGTAAGAGAGACCTGAGAAGTCCCAGCATGTGCCGCTGCGGTTCTGGTTCTTGATGCTCGTGATAGGGTTGCTCTTTACAACGGTGAACACGGGCTTGTTCTTGTTAGCGTCGTCTTTCTTGTCCTGTGCATTGGCTCCCAGCGCCATAACGGCGAGCAGAGCCAAGGTGAATAATTTTTTCATAAAGTTTTGTTAGGTGTAATTAAAATTCTCTTTTAATTTTATATTTTTTTTGTTTTGTGAATCTATCGAAAGTTAAAAGGAAGTTAACTCGCTTCGCGAGTGAAGTGAACGGACGTATGCCTTGTTTTTTTGAGCTTTAAAGCTATTGTCCGTTATCTTCCTGAACGACCGAAGGGAGTGGTCACTTCTTTTTCAATTCCGTTATCTTCTGAACTTGTGAAAGTTCAATCATTGATTTTCCTCCATGAACGTCTCCACATCCTTCGGATGGTAAGGTATGCGCTTGCTTCCAATGAATCGGCAACCGTTCTCCGTAATGAGCACATCGTCTTCAATTCTTATGCCTCCAAAGTCCTTGTAGGTTTCAAGCAAGTCAAAGTTGATGAACTCCTTGCAGTGGCCGCTGGCCTTCCAGTTGTCTATAAGTGCAGGAATGAAGTAGATACCCGGCTCGTCAGTCACCACGAAGCCCTCCTCCAGACGACGTCCCATGCGCAGACAGTTGGTACCAAACTGTTCGAGGTTCGGTCTCGTCTCCTCGTCGAAGCCCACGTTTATCTGGTCCAGGTTCTCCATGTCGTGAACGTCCATTCCCATCATGTGTCCAAGACCGTGAGGCAGGAACATGGCGTGTGCTCCGGCGCGTACAGCCTCTTCCGTGTCGCCCTTCATCAGTCCCAGCTCTTTCAGTCGGTCAGTCATGAGCTTGCACACGGCAAAGTGAACATCCATATATCTCACGCCCGGCTTAGCCACCTTCAGCGTGTAGTCGTGACATGCCTCCACAATGCTGTAGATCTCGAGCTGTCGCTGCGTGAACTTGCCGCTCACAGGCATGGTGCGCGTGTTGTCGGAGCAGTAGTTGTTTATCGTCTCAGCACCTGCGTCACACAACGCGAGGCGTCCGGCCTCCAGCACTGCCATCGACGGGTTGCCGTGCATGATCTCGCCGTGCTGGCTGAAGATTGTGGGGAAGCTCACCATCGCACCATACGAGTTTGCGATGCCGTCGACCTGTCCGCCGACAAACTTCTCTGTCACGCCGGGCTTTGTCAGTCGCATCGCCGTGGTGTGCATCATGTAGCCGATCTCGGCAGCACGCTCAAGCTCCTCTATCTCCTGAGGCTCTTTCGTTGATCTCATCTTAACCACAGCGTTGATGAGCGCCATGCTTGCCGACTCTTTCTGCTGGTTGGGATGAATGCCGAGGAGGTCAAAAATCTGGAGCTTTATGTCGTAGCGGTAGGGCGGCAGGAAATGAATGGTGCGCTTCTGTCGCATCGCGTCGTTGCAGATGGTCTTCAGAGTTTTCATGGGTGCCGAGTTGCTCACGCCCACCTGTTCAGCGAGGTCGTGCACGCTGTCCACGCTTCCATACCACACAATGTCCTCAATGTCTATGTCGTTTCCGACCAGAGTCTCGATGTTGTTGTCGATGTCTATGACGCCAACCAGACCGTCGCGGTTCTGTCCGAAATAGTAAAGAAAAGACGAGTCTTGGCGGAACGGGTAGTATCCGTTGTTGGGAAAGTTGCATGGCGACTCGTTGTTTCCGAACAAGATAATGATGCCGCTCTTTACAAGCTCTTTCAGCTTGGCGCGACGGTTAACGTAGGTTTGCTTGTCAAACATATCTTAAAAATTTGTCTAATTGTCTGCAAAGTTACTACTTTTTCTAATAATTTGTGTAACTTTGCCTACAAAATAACATTATTTAGGTAAAAAGTTTCTCTATAAAGTATGCAGATTGACAGAAAGACCGCCCTTGTGCTCGAAGGTGGGGGCATGCGAGGTGTGTTTACCAGCGGTGTGCTCGATGCCTTCATGAAGCACAATCTCACCTTTCCTTACATCGTGGCTGTGTCGGCAGGCGCCTGCAACGGCATGTCTTATGTGAGCCATCAGCCACGCCGGGCACGCATCTCCAATATCGACTATTTGGCCCGTTACAAATATATAGGCCTGCGCCACCTTGTCACCCAAGGATGCATCTTCGACCGTGAGCTGCTTTACGACAAGTTTCCCAATCAGTATCTTCCGTTCGATTTCGACACCTTCTTCAGCTCGCCCATGACCTTCGAGATGGTCACTACCAACTGTCTCACGGGCCAGCCCATGTATCTCTCCGAGCGCCATGACCGCCAGCGGGCCCTCGACATCGTGCGTGCATCAAGCAGCCTGCCTTATGTCAGCAAGATTGTCGATGTCGACGGCATCCCCATGCTCGATGGTGGCATCGTTGACAGCATACCCTTGCAGCACGCCATCGACATGGGTCATCCCACCAACGTGCTGGTGCTCACCCGCAACCGCGGCTATCGCAACACAGGCAAGGACATGAAGATTCCGCGTTTCATCTATCGCAAATATCCCCGTCTGCGTGTAGCCCTCAGCCGTCGTCTTGCCGCCTACAACGCACAGCTCGAATATGTGGAGCGCATGGAAGACGAGGGCCGTGTCATCTGCATCCGTCCCGAGCGTCCCATGGAGGTAGACCGCATAGAGAAAGACATCGCCAAGCTTGAGCGTCTCTACGAAGAAGGCTTCGCCCTTGGTGAGCGTTTCTGCGAGAAATATTGGAAATAAACGCCACCCGGCACCTTTGATACCTTATTATATTATAGCCGCATCTCTTAATAATATAGGAGCGTCTTTTAATAATATAGGAGCATCTTTGTTTCTTCAATAGAGACAGAGATGCCCCATTAATTATCATTAATACGCGCTTCGCACGGAAAAAATAATGTTTCGTTTTCCACGAAGCGCCTGAGCACCTAAGGGGCGCAAGAATAATCAATTAATGAAAATTAATGTTCAATTAATGGAAATTAATGTTTAAATGTTAGACAAGTATCAAACCCCACACAGCTGAGATACAGAAAAGTTTGTAACTATTTGATAATCGAATGACTACTAAAACAGAGCCTCATGAATTTTTCCAATTATTGTTAAAAATGTTGATTGCATATTAATATTTTGTCGTTCACAATTCGTTCATTTACAATATTTTTCTTATTTTTGCACTTGGTTTCTGTATCTCTTACAAAGAGACACCGAAGAAGGAACGATTTTGCGAGAGATTTTATGAAGAAAAATAGGATCGTACGGCTAATCATTCCGAGGGTTGCAGACTATCACGCTCTTGGGTCAGGAGCACGTTTGTGATTAGAGGTTTACCTTCGTGGAAATAGACTAACCAACCCTTTCTTGCCAAGTGTTTTGAATCTCAAATTCACGACACGGGGGAATGAGAGGTACACCCTGACCGTAACATCAAAAACGAACAATGACGCCATTATACACCGAAAAGAGTTGGTTCGCTTTAAAGATATTTTTTGGCAAAGGCAAGCCGATAAAAGACTATTTCGTCACCAACAACATAGAGCACGTCTATGATGTGAAGAAAGAGTTTTGGGACAAGACCAAGAAAAAGCGCTTTGTCAAGGACGTGCCTGTCATGCCCAGCCTGATTCTTTTTCGCACCACAAGAGTAGAAGCCGAGCATATAGAGCGTCTGTTTCTCAACAAGGTCATGCTCTACCGAGGCAAAAACTCAGAAGACAGGAGGGAACCATCCAAAATTCCAGAGCGCGAAGTACAGATTTTCAAGATCGTTGTAAACTCAGGCATCGAAGGCCTCGACTTTTACGACGATTACAATCCCAAGTTTGTCCAGGGCGACAAGTTCCGTGTCATCGACGGTCCGTTGAAAGGTGCCGAAGGCTATGTTGTTCGCATCAAGAAAGACCACCGTCTCTACGTCAGCATCCAAGGCCTATGTGCCGTCACCACCGGCTACATCCCCAAGGCTTTCTTGCAGAAGATAGAATGAGAGCTGAAGTGTGAGTGATATCCGTGTGCCCCCAAAATATTCGTGTTCAAAAAAACTGTGAGCGCACCGCCGCGAACAAAGATCCGTGAGATCGGTGAGATCCGTGTGCAAATAATATTCGTGTTATCCGCGTAATTACCTCCCTTCGGTCAGTGGTCCTACGGCGAATCTCGTGTTCAAGAAACTGTGAGCGCCCCGCTGCGAACAAAGATCCGTGTGCTAAAAAAATATTCGTGTTATCCGAGTATTCGTGTTCAAAAAATACAGAGTGACATCCGTGTTCAAAAATCTCGTGTTCCCCATGTGAGCGCACTGCTTAATTACAAATAGCTTTTTCCAAAAACATTTGGAAGTATCACAGAAAAAGTATTTCTTTGCATATACGGTTTAATAATAAGGAGGTTAGATTATGGACATAGAAGAAAAAAAGGCAGATTTTATGCGTCGTTTCAAGGCTTCTAGGGAGCGAAAAGCTGAATACATAGCACAAATGGAAAAGCGTATGCGTGAAGAATACCGTCGCAGAACAGGTGAGGAAGCTTACTCATTTTGTGTGTTGTAATAAATTCATCATTGAAAAATTCCATATTGCGGCAAGCCGCAATAATATGATGCCAAAATATAAAATATTCTAAAAGATACGCTTAAAAAATCTTTATCACATAAAATATATTATATTTGCAATGGTTATGGATAAGAATGAAATTTCACTAAGAATAATTGGCAAGAATGGGGATGAGCCCCTTTCTCCTGCCAACTTTGACATCGGGCAGATACGATTTTTGCTCGATGAGGTGGAGAATTTGTTATATCCAGATAGAAAGAAACGTAAAGACCGTCCTACAATTTCTTACGAATTGAAGGAAGGTTCTGTGGTCAATGTGTTCAAAACCTCCATGCAAAGTGTTCTCTTAGTGTCGTCTATGCTTGGTGTTATTGAGCAGGAGAACGGCTATATTGATAAGCTGGAAGTGGCTAGTGCGCAAGCAATAGAAAATCTTCAGTCTTTTGCCTTGCGCAATAACTATGACATAGAAATAGGCACTTCTGACAAGCCACAACGCATTTTTAAGATTACCCCAACAACACATTATGTCCGCCGTGAGAATATCTTGGTGGATATTGAGTGCTATTATTATGGCACATTGACAGATGCAGGTGGAAAGGACAAAGCTAACATCCATTTGGATACGAAAGATGCAGGCTCTTTGACAATTCGAACAGATAAGGAATATTTGGCAGGCTATCAGGGCAATCCTCTCTATAAGAAGTTTGGCGTACGAGTTCGTGCCAAGAAGAATATTCTTACAGGTGATATAGATAAATCAACTTTGGTATTGGTGGAATTGATGGACTATCAGCCTAAGTTTGATGAGGATTATCTGCAAGGTTTGATTCGTAAGGCAACTCCAAAGTGGAGTGGCGTGAATGCTGACGAATGGTTGGCTAATGTAAGGGAAGGACTTGCCTAATGGAACAGAATAGTGTGCTGTTGGATACAAGTTTCTTCATTCGCTTGTTGAATGAAGAAGACCCTTTGCATAATAATGCCTTGGGATATTTCAGATATTTCTTGGAGCATGATTTCGTGATAAAGATTAGCACAATTGCTATAGCAGAGTATTGTGTGAAAGGGGAAGTGAGTGAGCTTCCTCTTAAGAACATGCTCATCGTTCCTTTCAATTTCGATCATGCTCAACGGTCAGGAAAGATGATTGCAGAGGTTTATGCAGAGAAGAAAAGGCGCGGTGCTACCATTGCTCCAAGGGCTGTGGTGCCTAATGATACCAAGATGTTTGCGCAAGCTGATGTAGAACCTGACATCAACTTTTATGGTACAGCGGATGTTGAAAGCAAGAAGGTGTATGATATGATAAAGACTTCGGAAAGCAAGCTTTCTTTTAAGTTTATTGATATAACAATTTCTTAAAAGATAATAAAAAGCAATCACATTAGGGCTTAACATGCCTAAAGTGACCGCTTACACTTGTAAAAGTGCCTATACAAAGGGCTATGCCATAAATTGAGTACTAACATAAAATTTGCTGAAAATTTGCAAGTTATTGATAAAAGTACTAACTTTGTTTTATAATCAATAAATACAACCAAGTTATGAGCATATACTTAAAGTCTATTCATATTAAAAAACTCTTTCATTTATCAGACATTGATATCAATGTCTGTGAAGCAGGTAAGATGAAACATTTGTTGATTACCGGTCCAAATGGTACTGGTAAGACCTTGTTGTTGGGGGCAATTGTGGATTATCTTGAAAAAATCTCAAAAGATTCAGATTTGACTTTTTTAAATTATGAAAAGTATTTAAAAGATAATGAAAGACTTTTGGCTTCCGCTAAAACAAATGAAGAGAGAATTAAGCGGCAAAAAGGGGTCGAAGATTGGACTAAACGAATAGAAGAATTATCAGGTAAGGTAAATTTATCTCTGAACGAGGTCGAGTTACTGCCTAAAGCAATTTCGGATAAACAATTTCTGTTGGCTTACTATGGCGACCTAAGACGTTCTGAGTTTAAGGAGGTCAAGAACCCAGAGAAGCCAAATTTGGAATATAGTGACATCAAAGTCAACAAAGTGGGTGAATTCATCAAGTTCTTGGTGGACTTGAAGGTGCAGCGTGCTTTAGCGGATGGTGAGAATGCTAAGGAATATGCCCATGAGATAGACGAATGGTTTGGAGCTTTTCAGAATATCCTTCGTCGTTTGTTTGAGGATGACGAATTGAACTTAGAGTTTGATTTCAAGACTTATGCTTTTTACATCCATTCATATGGCAAGAAGTTTAAGTTCACAGAGTTGTCGGCAGGCTATTCGGCTGCTCTTGACATTATCGTGGATTTGCTCTTGAAGATGCAAGGCAAGGACAAGTTGGAAAGAGCTTTCAATACCCCTGGCATTGTGATGATAGATGAGATTGAGACTCATTTACATCTTAAAATGCAAAGGGAGATTTTACCTTTGCTCACAACATTGTTCCCTCATATCCAGTTGATTGTGACGACTCATTCTCCTTTTGTACTCAACTCCTTGAACAATGCCGTAGCATATGACTTGTTGCGCCATGAGGTAATCTCTGATTTGACAGATTACTCATACGATGCTTTGGCAGAGGGGTATTTCGGCGTGGAATTGGCATCAGGAAAGTTGCTTGGGAGTGTTGCGAGATTTGAAGAGTTGTCGCAGAAGAGTTCTTTGTCTCTTTTGGAGAAGGATGAATTGAAAAATATAGAGAGGGATTTGGATAAAGTTCCTGATGCAGTTGCACCTACTATCAAAGAGCGATATTATGCAGCATTGGCAGTTATGCCAAATACAAGAAAGGAGTTTGTATGATAAAGGTATATAAATCAGATAAGGCTCCAGAAAAACTCGCAGAAGCAGGATATACTTGCGACCAAGTGAAGCAAGCGATATTGAATGATCAAAAAGACAAATGCTATCTATGTGAACGAAAGGTAACTACTGATTATCAGGTAGAGCATATTGTATCGCGCACAAATAACAAAGAAAAGGTGAACGAATGGGAGAATCTATTTATCGCTTGCAATTATTGCAATGACCGCAAGAAGCATTACTATGATGATATTCCCTTGCCTAATCAATTGGAGTTTGAGAATGTAATATCTCAAACGATTAATTTGAAGACTCAAAAGGCTGACTTCCGCATAAGTGAAATCAATCACCAGTTGGCCAAACTAAAAGAACTATTGGATAAGTTGTTCAATGGGAAAGGTATCTGTCGTAACTTGATGGAAAATCGTTTTTGGAATGACTTTATGAGTGTTTATCGCAATTTCTTGCGAAGGGTTGCAGCTTATAAAATAGATCCTACCGAGGAAAACAAACAACTTGTCATTGAGGATTTGTCTATAGAACAGTCTGCCTTGGGATTTAAGTATGCTTTTTTGAACAGGGATGCGGAACTATGGAGTGAATTTCAAGATTATTGTAAGTGGAACAAGTAGTATTTGAAAAGATATTAATAGATAGGGCGTCCAGTTAGATGTTCCTAAAAACAGATGCTGAAATCACCCGATAAGTTATTAATATAACGCTCTGATATTTAACGTTTTAAGTAACGAAATAATTCTTTGAAAATTTGCATAATTCGTTGATTTTTAGTAACTTTGAAGTAAGCCCTCAAATTAGGGCTTAAATTAGAAAGATGTATCTTCGCTGCTGAATTTAGAACTTTTGATTTATGTACAGCAGTGAAGAATTGGAACTTTTTCGATAAGTGAGAACAATGAAAGCTTGCTTTCCGATAGTTGGAGAAAAAGAATATAAAGATTCTATTTCCAGTACCAAACAAAGGCAATGTGTGTTCACAAAACTCCGTATCGAATCCGTTTTTATCTCATTCGTGTCGTTCTCGTTCAATAATCCTCATGTGAGCGTCCCAACGCGAACATGCATCCGTGCGATCGGTGTGCGTTTAAAATACAGAGCAAGATCCGCGTGCAAATAATTATTCGTATCATTCGCGTTATTACCTCCCTACGGTCAGTGGGCCTACGGCGAATCTCGTGTTCAAAACATCTCGTGAGAGCATCGAAATTCATCATTGGTCAATTCCACATTGCGGCCAGCCGCAACAATTCAACATTCAACATTCAAAACTCAACATTGCGCTCCGCGCCTCCGTGTGCAAAAAAATATATTCGTGTTATCCGAGTTATTCGTGTTCAAAAGTGCGATCAGTGCTGAAAGATGTGTTGTCATTGAATGCAGGTACATAAACATCTAATATAAATTAGAAAAATTCAAAATTATTGTGTATCTTTGCAGTATTAATGTAAACAAAGAGGCTATATGTATATATCAAGGATAAAACTCTTTAATTGGAAAAACTTCCACGATTGTGAAGTTGTGCTTTCGGAACGTTGTTTCATTGTAGGAGCAAACGCAACTGGAAAATCTAATTTCCTGGACGTTATCCGTTTTATGCGTGATATCGTAAAGCAGGGAGGCGGATTGCAGGCTGCGGTAGCCCTCCGCGGCGGTCTGAAAAAGATACGTTGTCTCTCAGCCCGACAAAAAACAGAAGTCTGTATAGATGTGGACATCTGCGAAAATGGGCAAAGCAGTCCGAAATGGCGATATTCGTTAGAACTGTCGAACAAGGGCGGCGGTATACAAAAGCCATACCCTTTAGTGAACCGTGAGATAGCATACAACTATTATATTAAAGAGACGGTACTTGATCGTAAGTACAATAGCAAAGGTGAGGACTCAGAAACGCTGAAGTTTACCCATCTTGAACAGCCGACAGCAAATGCTGAGTTCAGGGAGATTAAGGATGTGTTCCAGACAACCGAATACCTGAACGTGATACCACAATTTGTAAGGGATGCCGACTCTGTGATGTTATCATCGGGAATGGAGGATTATTTCGGACGTAATTTCATGGAACGTCTTTCTCTGCTGAATACCGCAACACGCAATAAGTATCTTAAAATAATCAACGAGGTGCTTCTTACGGCTGTTCCACAATTGGAAAATCTGTCGTTCGTAAAGGACGAGAAAGGCGTTCCTCATATTGAGGCTAAATACAATCATTGGAGGGCTAAAGGCAGCAAGCAGAACGAGAAAATGTTCTCGGATGGAACCATACGTCTCATTGGTTTTCTGTTTGCCATGTTAGACGGCAGCGGCATTATTCTTTTGGAAGAGCCTGAGACGAACTTGCATACTGCCATCATTGAGGCTATACCTGAGTTTATTGCCAAGGTGCAGCGCAACAAGAAAAGGCAGGTCATCATAACAACCCATAGTTACGAGATATTGTCAAATCCGGGAATACGAGCCGACGAACTTGTTATCTTGCGTCCTACATCAGAAGGAACGGTTGCAAAAAACGCCAAGACTGACAATACCGTCAGTGCGATGCTTGACGCTGGACTTTCTGCTGCCGATGCTGCAATGTCTGAGACAAAGATGCAGAATGTAAACGATATTGGCAACGTTGTTCTTTAAACCGTATAAGGCATGACAGAAGTTTTTATTGTGGGTGAGGATCCGGTTACACAAGAAATCCTTCGCAGGCTGATAAATGATTATGCCCCCGATCTTGTTGTGAAGAATACATTGCCGGCAAGAGGAAGCGAGATAAAAAGCAAAATGGAGAACTTTAACAAGTTCTCTCAGAGCTATCCTGTCATATTGTTGTCTGATTTGGACACCGATGATTGTGCGCCATTGGCTAAAGCCAATCTTACAAAAAAGATGAGTGAGCAAAATGCCAATTTCATTATAAACATTGCTGTTGATGAGGCGGAGGCTTGGCTGTTTGCCGACAGAGAAGGATTTGCAAAGTATCTGGAAATATCAGAAGACCATATGCCGACCGCTTCATTACAAAAGTTTGGAGGTTCGAAAAGACGTATTGAAATGGATATCCCTTTGAAGGCGTCCTACTTTCTGACACATAACCTGATAAAAGAATCGAAGAATAAAGACTTGCTTGCCCAATTATTAGCGGAGGGTAAGTCGTGTAAAGGTCGTGAATACAATTCTGCATTATTGCCATATATACGCACAAAGTGGAATGCAGAGAATGCGCGTAAAAATTCATACAGCTTAGACAGAACAATATTACGCATACAATCTCTTTTGGCTGGAAGATAGGCATTTGGGCTTAGTTTAGTAAGACGTATCTTTGCTTCCGATCTAAAAACGTTTGATTTATGTATTGCTGTGAAGATTTGGAACTTTTTCGATAAGTGAGAACAATGAAAGCTTGCTTTCCGATAGTTGGAGAAAAAGAATATAAAGATTCTATTTCCAGTACCAAACAAAGGCAATGTGTGTTCACAAAACTCCGTATCGAATCCGTTTTTATCTCATTCGTGTCGTTCTCGTTCAATAATCCTCATGTGAGCGTCCCAACGCGAACATGCATCCGTGCGATCGGTGTGCGTTTAAAATACAGAGCAAGATCCGCGTGCAAATAATTATTCGTATCATTCGCGTTATTACCTCCCTACGGTCAGTGGGCCTACGGCGAATCTCGTGTTCAAAACATCTCGTGAGAGCATCGAAATTCATCATTGGTCAATTCCACATTGCGGCCAGCCGCAACAATTCAACATTCAACATTCAAAACTCAACATTGCGCTCCGCGCCTCCGTGTGCAATAAATATTCGTTTAATTCTATTATAACAAACAATATATATGAATATACTTTTATGTGGTGGTGCCGGCTATATAGGTACTCATACAATCATTGAGTTAGACAAGGCTGGTCACAGCGTTGTAGTGGTAGACAATTTTTCTAATTCAAAGCCAGAAGCGTTGAAACGTGTTTCTCAATTGATAGGAAAAGAAATAAAGTTTTACGAGGCAGACATTCTTGATAAGTCAGCGTTGAACAAGGTCTTTGATGAGAATAAATTTGGTGCCGTCATTCATTATGCAGGTCTTAAATCTGTAGGTGAATCTGTATCAAAACCCTTAGAGTATTATCATAATAACATGACCGGTACATTTATTCTATTAGATGTAATGCGTCATCATGATTGTAAGAATATAATATTCTCTTCTTCAGCAACAGTATATGGTGATCCTGCTGTCATTCCAATAACAGAGGAGTGTCCAAAGGGTCATTGTACAAACCCTTATGGACAAACAAAATCCATGCTTGAAGAAGTATTGATTGATGTTCAGAAAGCAGACAAGACCTGGAATATAGTATTGCTAAGATATTTTAATCCAATAGGTGCGCACAAAAGCGGTTTGATAGGCGAAGATCCTAATGGCATCCCAAATAACTTAATGCCATATATTACACAAGTAGCTGTCGGTAAACGTGAGGAACTTGGTGTATTTGGTAACGATTACGATACTCCTGATGGAACAGGCGTGCGAGATTATATCCATGTTTGCGATTTAGCCGCAGGTCATGTATGTGCATTAAAGGCTATTGAACGCAATTGTGGTTTGGCTATCTACAATCTTGGAACAGGTCATGGCTATTCTGTACTAGATGTCATAAAAGCTTTTGAGAAAGCAAATGGAGTGAAAATCAGATATTCCATTAAAGCTCGTAGACCAGGTGATATAGCAACTTGCTATTGTAATCCCATGAAGGCAAAAGAAGAATTAAATTGGGTTGCAAAATATGGAATAGAAGATATGTGTCGTGACAGCTGGAATTGGCAAAAGAATAACCCTAACGGCTATTGATATTAGATTCGTTAAATCTGGATTATTCGTGTTCAAAAAACAGCGCGTTCTTATCTCTGTACCAATTATATAAACAAAAACTAATATAAAAATGAACAACAAAAACGTAGCCCTCATCACGGGCATCACAGGCCAGGACGGTTCGTATCTTGCAGAACTCTTGTTGGAGAAAGGTTATGATGTGCATGGCACCATCCGTCGCTCATCGGTAGACTATCGTGAGCGTATTGCTCATCTTGAAGGCCAGCCCAATTTTCACCTCCACTATGCTGACCTCGGCGACTCGATGAGTCTCATTCAGGTCATGAACAAGGTTAAGCCCACAGAGGTTTACAACCTCGCTGCCCAGAGCCATGTGCAGGTGAGCTTCGACTCTCCCGAGTTTACCGCTGATGTTGACGCTACAGGTGTGCTCCGCATCCTTGAGGCTATCCGCCAGTGTGGACTGGCCGACACCTGCCGCATGTACCAGGCTTCAACATCTGAGCTTTACGGCAAGGTGGAGGAGGTTCCCCAGAACGAGAACACACCGTTCCATCCTTATTCGCCCTATGCCGTTGCCAAGCAGTATGGCTTCTGGATCGTGAAAGAATATCGTGAGGCTTACAACATGTTCTGCTGCTCGGGCATACTCTTCAACCATGAGAGCGAGCGCCGTGGCGAGACCTTCGTAACCCGTAAGATCACGTTGGCAGCAGCCCGCATCAAGCAGGGCAAGCAGGACAAGCTCTATCTTGGCAACCTCGACTCGCTCCGCGACTGGGGTTATGCCAAGGATTATGTAGAGTGTATGTGGCTCATCCTCCAGGCAGAGAAGCCAGAGGACTTCGTAATCGCTACTGGTAAGCAGCACTCTGTAAGAGAGTTTGCCCAGTTGGCTTTCCATCATGTAGGTATCGAATTGAAGTGGGAAGGCAAGGAAGAGAACGAGAAGGGAATCTGCGTAGAAGGTCCTGAGAATTTGATCGGCAAGACCCTTGTAGAGGTTTCACCAGATTTCTACCGTCCAACAGATGTTGTCAATCTCTGGGGTGATCCAACCAAGGCAAAGGCAAAGCTCAACTGGAATCCTAACACCACTTCTTTCGAGGAATTGGTGAAGATCATGGTAGAGAGCGATATGGCCAAGGTTGCTGCCGAGGATGCTGGTCAGAAGGTTCGCTGCAATTTGGCAGAGTATCTGGAGAAGGGTATCGTGAAATAAAGTTTGCGATACACTTCTAAAATGTTATCATATCAACAACCAATAAAAACTAATCAAACCATAACGATATATTTATGTGTGGAATAGTAGGATATATAGGACAGGCAAATGCTTTTCCTATATTGATAGAGGGTTAAAAAAAAGCTTGAATATAGAGGCTATGACAGTGCCGGAGTGATCCTGCAGCAGAGATGAAACATGGTCCGATAGCCTTGGTAGATACCGATATTCCGATATTATTCCTTGCCACTCATCACCAATTGTATGAGAAGATCATCAGCAATATGCAGGACGTAAAGTCTCGTAACGGTCGCATTTTGGCAGTGGTAACAGAGGGAGATGAGCAAGTGAAGAAGATAGCCGATTCCGTACTTGAGATTCCACAGACCCTCAATGCACTTGTACCATTACTGAGTGTCTTACCACTCCAGATACTTGCCTATTATGTGGCAGTAGATAAGGGATTGGATGTGGATATGCCAAGAAATCTGGCAAAGAGTGTAACTGTTGAATAAGATTGGGTACTAATGCGGGGAACTGCTTGAAAAAAAATATTCTATATTTGTATTCATATAAAAAACAAACAATGTCTCAAACATTAGATAATAATAAACGTATAGCTAAAAATACGCTCATCCTTTATTTGCGTATGCTTTTTACCGTAGGTATTAGTTTTTATTCTACGCGCTTGATACTTGCTAATCTTGGTGTGGAGAACTATGGTATATATAATGTCATTGGTGGATTCGTTTCTATGTTCTATATGGTTACTTCTACAATGACTCAGGCTGTGAGCCGATTTCTTACATTTGATCTTGGTAGGGGAGATATTGCGAAATTGCAGAAGACGTTTTCCACGTCAGTCAATATCCTGCTGCTGATGTCTCTTGTTGTGGTTTTGTTAGCCGAAACGGTAGGACTATGGTTTATTAACGATAAGCTGAATATTGCAGACGAAAGAATGATGGCAGCTAACTGGATATATCAGTTTTCGATATTTTCATTTGTGTTGGAGATGATAAGTGTGCCATATAGTGCTTCAGTCATTTCTCACGAGAAAATGGGGACATTTGCTTTTGTTACCGTAGCAAAAGTTTTACTAACACTTGGTATAGCTTTCGCCTTAACAATAAGTCCTATAGACAAACTTGTTTTTTATGGTCTGTTGGTCTTCTTAGTGGAACTGACCATACAAATGATGTATTGGATCTATTGCCGTCGCAATTTTGTAGAATGCCGATATTCTTTCAAAATAGAGAACGAAATCTTTAAGAATATGTTTGGTTTTGCAGGATGGAATTTCCTCACAACATGCGCCAGTATGTTGAGCACTCAGGGAGTCAGCATTCTTTTGAATATGCAGTTTGGTCCGGTAATTAATGCAGCAAGAGGAGTGGCATCGCAAATAAATGGAACTGTTGGGGCGTTTCATCGTAATTTCACAACAGCCCTTAATCCTCAAATAACAAAAACGTATGCTGCGGAAGATTTCGAATATGTAAAGAAATTAGTATGTAAAGGTGCAAAGTTTTCTTACTTGGCATTCTTCTTTATCGCATTGCCTTGTATGATAGAGATCAACTTCTTCCTTTCTGTTTGGCTTAAAGAAGTACCAGCTTTTGCTGGAATTTTTGTGCAATTGACATTGCTTAATTCATTGGTTGAGGTATTGCTTAATTCCAGCGAAACACTAAACAAGGCTACAGGAAAAATTCGAAATTTTCAGTTGTTAGTCAGCTCAGCACAGTTTGCCATTCTCATAGCATCTTATATAGCATTAAAGATTACCGCCAACCCGATTCTAGTAGTCTCTATGGCAAATATCATTTATCTACTTATTTTTGTTCCACGAATTCTTGTGAACAAGCCGTATGTAGGTATGACTTTTGGCTACTATTATAAGGAGGTGCTGCAGGGAATAATCATGATGAGTGTGATATCTGCTGCGTTAAGCCTTCTGCCGTTTATGTTTATGTCTGATGGTTGGATGAGATTGGTAACTGTTGGTGTCGTCTCTTCCATTTCTATCATAATAACCTCTGCAATATTTGTTCTTACAAAAGGAGAACGTGATATGGTTGCAAGATTTGTAAAGAATAAATTAAAGCGTTAAAATAAATATGTTTAGACATAGGGAACTCTTAATGTGTGTTGCCATCATTGGTGTTGTTTTTTATCATTTGGCATTGCGTGGAATACCTATTGGTAGATTGAATATAGGATACATTGGTGTCGATATATTTATGCTGCTTAGTGGATATGGTATAAGTAAGTCTTTACAGCACAATACTATCAGTAGGTTTTATAAAAACAGAGTGAGAAGAATATTACCTATGTGGACATTGATGATCTCTTTGTCATGGCTTATATCTTCCATCGGGGGGGGTAAAATAAACATCAGTCATTTAGTTGCTAATCTTTCTACAATATCCTTCTACATCAATCCTGATATGTTGCCAGAATGGTATTTAGCCACGTTAATTTTGTTTTATACATTAAGCCCAATATTATACAAGCTGCTAAAAAAGACAGGTTGGCCTTGTATTATTGTGGTATGGGCTGTTGTTATTTATATTTCATGGGAGGGTATTCGTGAATGGCAGTATGCAAATGCAATTTGTCGGTTTCCTCTGTATCTTTTGGGAATGCAATGTGCAATAAAAGAAAAGGAAAACTTACCCAATTATATTACAATTCCATGTTTTCTTATAGGAACCTGTTTCTTCTTTGCAGGTAGCCATTATTTGTTCTCAAGTTTTTGTGTGCTTTTGATCGTTCAGATATTAAATCAGTTAATAAACAAAATAGATTTATCTTATCTTTCTTGTTTTAGAAGGATGGGTCGTCACACGTTAGAAATCTATGCTGCAAATGTATTGTCTGCTGTAATAATTGCTTATTGTTTTTATACATGCACATATCCTATAATTCTTATTTGTATAGATCTGTTTCTTACATCAGTTCTTTCAATTGTTTTATGGAAAGCTAACAAAATAATATTATCTATATGGTGAAAAAATATTTTAGATATATAAAAGATACGTTGTCTTGCCGGTTCAGCAAACATTTTTGTTTGCATGGATCTATAATAAATTGGATTACTTATAATATAAGTTCCAACAATAATAATTCTGTAGTAATAGAAAATAGTAGTGTCTTTCATTGTTCCTTTAATATAAATGGAACCAATAACAGGATTGTGATAAAGAACAACGCGGATATCGTTTATTGTAATTTTTCAGTCTTTGGTGACAATAATTTAATTATATTTGATGGAAACAAAGGCATTGTGAATCTTATCAATCGTGGCAATAACAATGTTGTTTCTATTGGAAAGGATACAACAATGGAAACAGTATATATGGTTTCAATGGGTAAAAATAATTCTATAGAAATAGGTAAAGGATGTATGTTTTCAGGTGATGTGGAAATATGGAATACGGATAGTCATCTGATAACTGACGAGAACGGAACTGCACTTAATCCATCTAAGCCTGTTCGTATTGGTAATCGAGTTTGGGTGGGAAAGCATGTTAAGATATTAAAGGGCGTATCTATTGGTGATGACACCATTTTAGGCATGAATGCTGTTATTACACATGATGTACATGCAAATAGCATTGCTGCAGGAAATCCTGCAAAGACAGTCAAAAATGGTGTTAAATGGCATAGAGGTTTTATTGAAATATAAAAGGATACAATGAAGCATAAATTATATGTATGTAATTTTGCTGATGAGGGATATAAATCTCAACAGCAATTCAACACGAAGTCAGCCTATGATAAAGGACGTGCTGATAAAGTTATTGAATTTCATCCAGAAGATTTACATGAACTAAAAGGAAAGTTTCCTGAGCACTTTAAAATAAAACGTGGTTATGGTCTATGGTTTTGGAAACCTTATTTGATTTTAAAAGCATTTGAGCAAATGACCAATGGTGATTATCTGTTTTACTGTGATTCAGGTGCTGTATTCATAAACGATATTCATAAGATGATACCTGATCTTGACGTGTCTGGAAATGATATGATGGTGTTTGAACAACCTTTATTAGCTCGTTGCTTTACAAAAGGTGAAACTTACAAATTACTTGACTGTACAGATTTTTCGGGAAATCAGCTGCTTGGAGGTTATATTTTATTAAAGAAGAGTTCTCAAAGTATTGGCTACATGAAGTCTTGGATGGAAGCAATGTCTGATTTACGAGTTCTTAATGGCGAAAAGAGTGATCTTTCTATTGCAGATCATAAAGATTTTATAGCACATCGCGAAGATCAAAGTGTTTTGACTATTTTGTGTAAGAAATGGGGAATAAATGCACATCGTGACCCTTCTGATTTCGGCGTTTTCCCATGGCAGTATATGCGTGCTGGAGGTTATCATAAAAAAAAATACCCTAACTCTCATTATCCTGTAATACTCTTGTGTGTTCGCAAGAACAATCCTCAAGAGTATGAACAGAATTATCGCAAGGCAGTTCGCTTACAAAAGCTTGGATTAAACAATGAACTGACGGCAAGAATAGGTCTTCTACCCATGTATATGAGACATTTGGGTAGATTATTAGTTAATAACATTGGGTTAGGCAACGTTTTGGACAGATTGTTGGGAAAGTATGGAAAGTAAAAAGAGTAGATTATTGGGGCTTGACGCGTTAAGGCTTAATGCAGCGTTTTTAGACATTTGCCAGCATATATCCAATATTAATAGATGTGTTTTGTTGGTGTAAGTATGAAAAAAGTGCAATGATTATAAATCCTGTATCCATTTTTCTTTTATCATTGGTTATAGTCTGTGCAAAGAACTCGTTTATTAATTTTGTCTCTAAGCATGTAATTGCAAAAAACTAAAAATTATGATTACTCTTAATCCACAAGTACGTCGTGCTGTATATGACAAGATTGTTTCTATGGGAAATTTCTATGGAAAATATGCAGACGGAACATATAACAATGACGATTTGAATGTTGTCAATTTCCTGAAGCAGATATGGGATTTACCTGCCATGCGTTCAGAAGACCCTCGTTTCCGCAATGCAGAAGCAGATGCAACTCAACATTTGATTAATAATGATGACTGGGATACTTCTTATGTGTTCGAAAGACGTTTCAATCTGCTTGCTGGTGATCAGGCATATTTTGTCAAGTTCATAGAGTTGGTTGCATCTCCTATGGTCAGGAAAGACAGAGCTGAAATGGAAGAGTATGTTGATGCAATAAATGAATGTTTAAAACCTGCGAATTGTGAGTTGGCAGTTGAGGGTTTCTTAGATGGGGAGCCTGTATATAGGTTGAAAGAAGGATTGGACCATAGCTAATTTCCAATAGACATTAATAAAAACACATTGCAAGTCTATGTTTCATCGTCTCCTGACACTTATCCTTCGTTAGACTTACACGAATATAGATAGGATGATTTTGGATTTAAAACTCGCTATAAACTGTATTATTGTGAGTCTTCGGAAATAATGCACCTCATCGGTGTGGTTAAGATAATGAAGAAAGGTGAAGGTATAACATACGGTCAGTTGCCTGATAATTTCTGTTCTTTGTCAGATGAGTATTGCTCCTTAGGGCAAGATATGTCATATTACAGGAATATAAAGAAATATTTAGGAAGCAAATACAAGGATGTACTATTTGCCATGAGAGATGCTGCATGTTTTAGCAAAATAGCAGACAATTTTATTGAAGAATCTGTTTTTAAGGTATCTCTACTTAGGGAAAGAGATGCTGACAGAGCTTTGCAATTTGCCCAATATGAATTAGCAGGATTTGATGCAGGAGAAGATAAGACATTTGTGTTTAAGGCAGAACTGCCATATCGACGTGGGGAATATTTGAACATTAAGTTTAATTTTGGAAAGGTTCAGCGTGAAGATAATCTCAATCGAATTATTGCTTTGATTGGTAATAACGGAATCGGAAAGACTACTGTACTAAACCAACTTGCGGAGGCGTTGGTAAGCAATAAAACAGAATTGTTCAACCCACAAATACCAGTCTTCTCCAAAGTTATTGCTGCTTCGTACAGTATCTTTGATGATTTCTATAACGTTAAAGGTTGTACTTATAATTATGTATATTGCGGAATGCAGGAAAACAAGAGAATCATGAATGATGATGAACTTGCCAAACGTCGGAGGATTTCTGTAGAACTTTTAAAAAAGAAACCAGGTGGTCATAAGATTCTGCGACGCTTTCTTAATCGAGTTATTGATGACGAAATTGTAGCCATGATGTACAATGAAGAAAATCAATTTTCTGAGGGCAAGTTGCAGAATATATACAAATGGTTAAGCTCTGGCCAAACTATGTTGATGAATCTCATCATAGAGATTTTGACACATATTCGTCAAAATACGTTGATCCTGATAGATGAGCCGGAAGTTCATCTTCATCCGAATGCCATAACGGAGATGGTGCATATCGTAGATAGCCTATGTGAGAGATACTCTTCTTGTTGTATAATGGCGACTCATTCTCCAGTCGTTGTACAAGAGTTGTTATCTCGCAATGTTATCGTGATGGACAGAGAGCAGGATGGTTCACCTGTAATTAGACCGATGCGACTTGAATCAATGGGTGAGAACCTGACAACAATCACTCAGGAGATTTTTGGACGTAGCAATAAGGAACCTCTATACATCAAGAAAATCAAAGAATTGGTTGATAAATACCGTAATATGGATGAGGTGTTGCAAGATGTACAGAATAATGACGTACCTATCAGTATGCCTATGTATTTGTTGTTGGACAAAATGTTTTCAGAGAAATGATAAATCTTACTCCAGATACTAAAGATTCGTTTAGCGAATATAAAGATGCCGTTGACAGAAAGGATGATGACTCAATAGAGAAACAAGAGTTGCTTTCTATAGAGAAGCCGATGGAAGATTGCTACATCAATTACAAGCAACATTTTGATTCTAACAATCTTGAAAATCTGAATGCTGCAAGAGTTGGACAACAACACAAAGACATCTTGTTAGGGTTATACAGTTCTGATGCTGCAATTGTCAAACATTTCAGAATGCGGTATTTTGCACAGAACCCACAAACGTATAACAATCTTTGCCCATATTGCACATTAAGCGAAGCAAATACTACTGAACATATTTTGCCTCAAAAAAAATATCCTGAGTACGCTGTTGATACATTGAACTTGATACCTGCTTGTAGCGGTTGCAATTCAAAGAAAGGAGATTCTATGATTGATGCTGTAAGTGGAAAGAAAACGACAATCAACTATTATACAGATAAATTGCCACATGAACAATATCTGTATGTGGACTTTGAGGTTTCCTGCAACAATATTAAGGCTATTTACCATTTGGAAAATCATGACAACAAGATAAATGTAGAAATGTATTCGTTGATAGAACGCCATTTCTCAAAATTCGACTTGCTGAATAGATTCAATCTAAAAGCTATCCAAGAAATTTCAGAGTTGAGAAATTTATATGTTGTTGAGGATTTTTCAAACGAAGCAGAGTATAATGCATTTGTAGCCAAACAGATAAGAAAGATAAAAATGGATATGCCACAATTGGGGTACAATCATTGGAAAGTTATCTTATATCTGTCGGCAGCTACAAGTGACGTGTTTAAAAAATATATATTAAGTTTATCTAGTTAAAAGAGACAATGATAATGTTACATAATTTAAAGATGTTGTATCTTAACCTTTTGAAGAGATACATGGGAGTATGGCAATTCTTTCTTTGGCAAGAAAAGGGAGTAGTAAAAAAATACCTTTATCCTCATTATAAGGCGCAGAAGAAGGAAGAAGGTAGACAATATCCACAAGCTGTCATATATATGGTTAATGGATGGAGTTGGGCTGGAGGACTTGCTGATAGGTTAAAAGGCATGGTCTCCTTGTATATGTGGTGTAAAGACAATGGTAAATCATTCAAAATACATTTTACAGATCCTTTCCGTTTGGAGAATTATTTGGATGAAAATGTCTGCAAATGGATTATAAGAGATGATGATATTTGCTACGATTTAAATAAAATAGATGTTGAGGCTTTCTTAATGGAGCCAGTGCTTGCTGTACCAGAGATTCAATGCAGAATCCAAGAACTGCAAGAGCAATGGCAAAATGAACATCTAAATACTGCAAAGCAGCAGATACATGTTTATACCAACATGCGTTGTGGTAACCATCGATTCTGCGAGTTGTTTAATGAACTCTTTAAGCCGAATGCAAGACTGCAAAAGGAAATCGATTTTCATCATAGTCATTTGACCGGTAAGTATATATCTATTTCTTTCCGCTTTACAACGCTGTTAGGCGATTTTACAGATTGTACTGGCGCACCACTTCCTGAAGCAGAACGCATAAAACTGGTTCAGCAAAGTTTGGATGTTGTGGCAAGGATTAAGGCATCTGCTCCTGCTCATAACATGATATTGGTGACAGCAGACAGTGAGCGATTCTTAGCAGAAGTATCAAAATTAGCAGGAGTATATGTAATACCTGGAAAGGTTGGGCATATAGACTATGATCACGGCGATGACGTAAATATGAAGACATTCCTCGACTTTTTCCTGATATCTGGTGCTCAAAAGGTCTATTTGGCAAAGGGAAAGGGAATGTATAATAGTGCCTTTGCAAAAACTGCTGCTTTAGTTAATAACAGAGAATTTGAAATGTATGAGTACTAAGCATTTGTGTAAGCCAGAATCTTGCTCTGGTTGTTTGGCTTGTATGGCTGCTTGTCCAAAGCAAGCTATTTCTGTTCGCTATGTTTTTTTAGGGCAGGTTCTACCGTATATCGATACTGACAAGTGTGTGGATTGTGGAATGTGTGACAAAACTTGTCCGTCTCTAAATAATCCCCCAAAAACGTATCCTCTGCTATGTTATGCTTCATGGACGAAGGACAATAATGATTATCTGACCACAACCTCAGGTGGAATAGCAACAGCAATGGCTAAAAATGTCATAAGTGAGGGTGGAATAGTGTATGGCTGTGTTGCAGAAGGGCTTAACGTTCGCCATGTTCGTTGTGCCTCCTTGGAAAGCATTGAAAATCTGAAAGGATCTAAATATGTGCAAAGTGATTGCTCTGCTGTTTTCCCTTTAATCCGAAAGGATTTGAAGGAAGGCTTAAAAGTTCTTTTTATCGGTACTCCTTGTCAATGTGCAGGTGTTAAAGGATTCTTGAAAAAAAGTTATGACAATCTTATTTTAGTTGATTTGATATGTCATGGTGTTCCTTCTATGCAATTTCTTAAAGAATGTCTGTATAAAAAGTTTCCAAAATTATCTTCAGAACAAATACATGGTATTAAGTTTCGTGAAAACTCAAGATATGTGTTTGTGATGAACATTAGTTTGGGTTCGGAGAATATCAGATTCCCTCTGAATCCCAATAATATGTATTACCAGACATTCTTTTATGGTAATACATATCGTGACAGTTGTTATTCTTGTCAGTTTGCAAATCCAAATAGATGTTCAGACATAACAATTGGTGATTTTTGGGGAATAAATGATGTGGACGTTATAAAAAAAGCTAATAAAGGTGTATCGTGCGTGTTGTTAAATACAGAAAAAGCAAAGCGCTTCTTTGATGCAATAGGTGATGTATACAAATACGAACAACCGGTTAATGATGCTATAAACGGTAATGCTCAATTAAAGTCGCCTACAAGGATGACTTTAAGAACTAAAATGTTTAGGAATTTATCTCATTTTATTTCTTCTGGAGGGGCATATAACATAACATGGTTAGATAAAATTCTCATTTATCGTAGTAAGGAGTTTATTAAACGAATTTTAAGATGGCAAAAATAGGAATAATAAATTTCCATAAGGCAGACAACTATGGGTCTGTTCTTTTGGCTTATGCTATCACAAAAGTTTTAAAAACTTTAGGGTATGAAGCCAAGATTATTAATTACCAGCCCCAAAAACAATTGGCAATGTATTCTATTCCTATTACAACAGGTAATGGAAGGATTAAAATAATATTGGAAAAAATCTGTTGGCTTCCTTATATGAAGGACTTGAGAAAGAAGGTAAAACGCTTTGACGCATTTCGTAAAAAATATATTCCAATGACACCCTATACCAACAAGGCAGAGGATATAAACAATGTATGTGGCACGTTTGACATAACAATGGCAGCAGGTGATCAAATATGGAATCCCCGTTGTAATGAGTTTGAATGGTGTTATTATCTTGATTTCGTAAAAAATGGAAAAAAGATAGCTTATGCGCCAAGTATGGGTGGAACTGTACGGAATAACATATCAGATGATACATATAATCTTATTAAAGATTTTGTTTCGAGTTTCGATGCTATTTCGGTACGAGACAGCAATGTTAATCTCGTCTTAGATGAGGCTTATCCTGTTACATTGGATCCAACTATGCTACTTCCCGCAGATGAATGGAAAATAGTCGCAGGAGATAAATCTTTAGTAGGAGAAGATTATGTTTTCTATTATGATCCGTTTGATCTTGATGATGATATATTGCATGCTAAAAGATTTGCAACCGAGAAGTTATGTAAACTCATAACTTGCAATCTTTATTTTATATTTAAAGCCGATAAAAAAGCATTTGATTATCGTTTGGATGCTGGTCCTAAGGAGTTCTTGAACTATGTCAGGTTTGCAAAAGCTTGTATAGGACGTTCTTTCCATTTAGCTGTATTCTCAATATTATTTGAGAAGGAGCTTCTTATAATTGGTGGTATGAATGATAAGCGAATTAGAGAACTTATGCTGAAAATGTTTAAGGACGTGGAGCCTGTTCTTTATTCTGATGGTGATGATGTACGAATAACGAAGGACGCTTATAATAATATATACCATAAAAACCTTTCAGAAGAAAGAATTTTGTCGATAGATTTTCTTAAAAGAGCCTTGAACTGATGAAAAATGTTAAAATTTCAATATTGGTCCCAGTATATAACGTAGAGCAATATCTTCCACGTTGTATAGAAAGTGTTCTTGCACAGGACTTTCAAGACTGGGAAATGATTCTTGTGGATGATGGTAGTCCGGACAAATGTCCGCAGATTTGTGACGAGTATTCTCAAAAGGACCTTCGTATAAAGGTGCTTCATAAGAAAAACGGTGGACTGGTATCTGCTCGGCAAGCAGGTTTCCTCTTGGCAAAGGGAAAGTATATTCTTCATCTTGATTCTGATGATTGGCTTATGCCTCATGCTATAACTACATTATATAATTATGCAGAGCAGGGGGATTACGATATTGTTAGAGGCTGTAATCGTAGAGTGTATGACGATGGAAGCTATACTATAGAGCGAGGAAGCTTTTATAAAGGAAAGGTAACTGGTAGCGAGCAGTATTTGGAGAAAGTAATAACGGCAGATTTTGAAACTTATCTTTGGGGCGCACTTTATAGAAGGGAGCTTTTCTCAAAGGATGTTTTTGAACCGATGCTTCGTATCTCAACGGGTGAAGACTGGCTCACAAATATTGCTATTGGCAAGAACGTGAGAAAGATTCTTTGCGTAGAAGATGTTGTATATAACTATTACATCAATAGCAATAGCATGATGCAACAACAGGTGTGCTCCTTAGAGTATGCTGATAGAGTGAAAGACATTTTGGAGTTGTTGACAGCAGATGCATCTGATTACATTAAACATCTGGTGAAATGTAATAGAATTGCGGCTTACATTAATTGCCTGTTTGTTCCTGAATTGCCTTTCAGTTGGAAGCATTATAAATCTGTTAGAAAAGAATTGAAACTCGCAAATAATGAGAGTGATGTAGAAAAAATAATGGATAAAAAGTTCCTTAGATTTATATATATTCCTCTCTTTTATTTCCTGTATTCTCGTTTATATTGTTTCTTATTCAAGTGTATAAAGTTGAAGTTCCATAAGAGAAAGGTTTTAAAATGAAAAGTAAATTCAGACGATCAATAGGTTTACCTTTTTGGCTTATGAAAAAATGGTTTAGAAAGTGTAAATACGAGTATTGGTTGGATGACTTAAATAAAGAATGGCGGAAGAAAAACACTCATAATGATGTTTATCTGAAAGCACCATTTCCGGACAATTCATTGATAGACATTGTTTCTGTCGGTAATCTTTCCTCAGGTATTGTCAATGTGAATTATTACAAGACAGGAGACGAACATCTTTCAATCGGTAATTTGTGTTCTATAGCCACAGATTCAAAATTTATTCTAGGAGGAGAGCATCATCAAAATTGTTTGTCTACAATTATTGAAGCTTTGCCAGGCTTTAGTAAAGGACATATTGTTGTGGACGATGATGTTTGGATTGGTTCTGGATCAACGATTATGAGTGGTGTACATATCGGACAAGGGTGCATTGTTGCTGCTGGTTCTTTAGTCACGAAAGATACCCCCCCATATACAATAGTTGGTGGGGTGCCAGCTAAAGTCATTGGTAGGCGTTTTGCAGAGAGTATTGCAAATAAATTACTTTCGATAAATTTAAATAAAATAACTAAAGATAATTTCAAAGACTATAAGGAATTACTGAAAATTCCATTGAATGAGAATAATGTTGATGAAATTGTCGCTAAAATAAATGAATTATGAATAGTTCTCCGTTCTTTAGTGTAATAATACCGAATTACAACCATGCTCCATATCTGCATGAGAGGATTGATTCAGTGCTTAACCAGACATTTAAAGATTTTGAAGTCATTCTTTTGGATGATAAAAGTCAAGATGATAGTTGTGAGATTTTACGCTCTTAAGTAGATGTTGAAAATTAGTTTATATCCGAAGAATTGCGTATATTTGTGTCAA
>OLZV01000202.1_pt1 | contig 30630 bp, 23 predicted proteins | sample 1644531 | NCBI WGS metagenome assembly OLZV01 (sample SAMEA103958115, study PRJEB25191) | human gut metagenome | biome: human-associated habitat [ENVO:00009003]; feature: intestine environment [ENVO:2100002]; material: feces | place: Germany | collected 2013/2015
TCGCCATGGCAGAATTAAAGCAAGCTTTATTTCTGCTCATCTGGCTTAACGAAAACGTTCCATTTCATGGCACCTTTTCTCGCCATGGCAGAATTAAAGCAAGCTTTATTTCTGCTCATCTGGCTTAACGAAAAGCTTTTTTTCCTGCTTCTTACAACGTCTTTACAGCCTCTGCAAGCTGCTTGAGGGCTTGCTCCAGCACGCTGCGTTGTGTGCCGACGTTAAGGCGCATGTGGCCTTGACCGCCTTGCCCGAACATCTCACCGTCGTTGAGGCCGAGGTGAGCCTTGTTGACAAAGAGGTCGATGAGCCGGTCGTGATTGAGACCGAGCTTGCGGCAGTCGAGCCACACCAGGAACGACGCCTCCGGGCGCATGGGCTTGACGGCAGGCATGTGGTCGCGGCAGAACTGTTCCACAAACAAGATGTTCTGCTCCACATAACGAAGCATCTGCTTGCGCCACTCATCGCCCTCGTCGGTGAATGCCGCCTCGGTGGCGATGGTTGCAAACATCGTCGGGTCGCTAAACTCGTTGGCCTCAAGCCATGTGAAGAAGCGGCGGCGCAGCGAGTCGTTCGGCACGATGGCGTAAGAGCTGACAATGCCCGCAATGTTGAACGTCTTCGATGGCGCTCCGAACGTGATGCTGCATTGGGCTGCCTTGTCGCTGACCATGGCGAACGGTGTGTGGTGGTGGCCGAAGAGGGGCATGTCGCAATGAATCTCGTCAGCGATGACGATGATGCCGCGCTCGTGACAGAAATCGGCGAGTCTCATGAGCGTCTCCTTGTTCCACACCAAGCCCGCAGGGTTGTGGGGGTTCGACAGGATGAGCAGCTTACACTTGTCGTCTGCCACCTCTGCCAGGTTCTCGAAGTCCATCTCGTAAGAGCCGTCCTCGTGCTGCTTCAGCGGGTTAAACACCACCTCGCGTCCGTTGCCCTGTGGCGTAAGGCGGAAGGGATGGTAGACGGGCGGCTGAATGATGATCTTGTCGCCTGGTTCGGTGAACACGTTCACCGCCATGCCTATGCCTTTCACGATGCCGGGTATGAACGCCATCCATTTCTGGTCTACTGTCCATTGGTGCTGCCGTTTCAGCCATGCTGCCACCGTGGCCCAGTAGGTCTCTGGTATCACGGTGTATCCGAACACAGGGTGCTCCATGCGTTTGCGCAGAGCGTTGACGATGAATGGCGGTGTCTCGAAATCCATGTCAGCCACCCACAAGGGCAGCAGGTCGTCACGTCCAAACATCTGTTTGAGCATGCCATATTTCACGGTGCCAGTGCCCCGTCTTTCAACCGGCTTGTCAAAATCGTACTTCATATATATCTGTTTGATTTTTGTTGCAAAGATAAGCTAAAAAAAGCAGTCTTACAACTTTCGCTTGTCCAAAATTCTCCTTGTTGTTGCGTATCTTTATCGTTTCGGTTGCATGAGCCGATGCGCCCTATATATATAAGGTGTACGATTTTCTCGCTTCCCAAAGCTCTGCAAGAAGAAAGCAGGGTGAATTTCTTAAAAAAAATGTGTGCGAACACAACAGAAATGTTGATGTAAGTCAAAATAACGTTAAAAAGGTGATAAAAAATGCTGAAAATGTTGTGCGTGTGCGCAAACAATCATATCTTTGCATCGTCAAAAAGATAAAGACGACGCAGCGATGCGTTGAGAAAGATGATTGAAATTAGCAAGGTAACGATTGCAAAGCATTAGGTGATTGTATTAAAGAAAGATGATATATAATAAATGATTCGTCGCAAGACGAGAGACAACACTTAAGAAGGTTAAAAGATTAAAAATTCATCTCGAAAAAGAGGTATTAGTAGAAAAAGGTAAAAGATGATTTAGGATAGAGATGTAGAAAGATGGATAGGCTTTAGTTTTTGTAGAGGCTAAAAAGAAGATTGGTAATTTTGGATAACAACAGGCTGCAGCCCGCTGCGCGATGCAGCAAGCCAAGCCGAAGTATAAGAAGGTTTTTAGTTTTTTAGGTTTTTAGTTTTTTAGGTTTTAAGAAGGTTTTTAGTTATTAGGTTTAGTTATTCGTAAAGATGGTTTAAGGATTGGTAAAAAGGAAGTTGATTTTGGAAGAGATGAAAATGATGACGATTGTCCTATTTGCAGCACTTGCTGCAATAGGAATGTGGGTGAAGGGAAACAACGGTTTGCATTAAGCACAATCCCGCCCACAATGAAAGGAAGGAGAACGCTGATGCGAGATGTCTGAAAAGAAAAGACAAGGAGCTTCGCAAGTAAAGAAACAGAGAATGAAAAAATTGAGAGAGAGATATTTTTTGAGAACATGATATATAGGGAAGCAGCACTGAAAAGTGCTGCTTTTTTTGTTTATAAATGATTATTTGCATTCGTGAAATAACATTTAACTCAATAAAAGTGAGGAAATAAGGTAAAAAAGCGTAACTTTGCAACTTAAATACAGAAGTCTGCTTTCACGGGCGGGCTGTAAAAACGAAAAAAGTAACAAATAACACATATAACAATGGCACAGGAAGATGTTTTTAAGAAGATTGTGAGCCACTGCAAGGAGTATGGATTTGTGTTCCCGAGCAGCGAGCTGTACGATGGACTGGGAGCCGTATACGATTACGGCCAGAATGGTGTGGAACTGAAAAACAACATCAAGGAGTATTGGTGGAAGAGCATGGTGCTGCTGCACGAAAACATCGTGGGCATCGACTCTGCTATCTTCATGCACCCTACTATCTGGAAGGCCAGCGGCCACGTTGACGCTTTCAACGACCCTCTCATCGACAACCGCGACTCAAAGAAGCGTTATCGTGCCGATGTGCTCATTGAGGACCAGATCGCCAAGTATGACGAGAAGATTGCCAAGGAGGTTGCCAAGGCAAAGAAGCGTTTCGGCGATGCCTTCGACGAGGCACAGTTTATGGAGACCAACGCGCGCGTGCTGGAGCACAAGCAGAAGCGCGATGCGCTGCACGAGCGTTACAAGGCTGCCATGCAGGGTCCTGACCTCGATGCGCTGAAGCAGATCATCCTTGACGAGGAGATTGTAGACCCCATCAGTGGAACAAAAAACTGGACCGACGTGCGCCAGTTTAACCTCATGTTCTCTACAGAGATGGGATCGGCTTCCGACTCTACAAGCAAGATCTATCTCCGTCCAGAGACAGCTCAGGGCATCTTCGTGAACTATCTGAACGTTCAGAAGACAGGCCGCATGAAGATTCCGTTCGGTATCGCACAGATAGGCAAGGCTTTCCGTAACGAGATTGTGGCACGTCAGTTTATCTTCCGCATGCGCGAGTTTGAGCAGATGGAGATGCAGTTCTTCGTTAAGCCCGGCACCGAGATGGAGTGGTTCGCAAAGTGGAAGGAGATCCGTATGAAGTGGCACCAGGCTCTGGGCTTCGGCTCTGAGAACTATCGCTTCCACGATCACGAGAAGCTCGCCCACTATGCCAACGCTGCCACCGACATCGAGTTTAAGATGCCGTTCGGCTTCAAGGAGGTGGAGGGCATTCACAGCCGTACCGACTATGACCTCTCTCAGCACGAGAAGTTCTCTGGCAAGAGCATCAAATATTTTGATCCGCAGGAGAACAAGAGCTACACTCCCTACGACATCGAGACCTCTATCGGTGTGGACCGCATGTTCCTCAGCGTCATGTGCCACTCTTACTGTGAGGAGAAGCTCGAGAACGGCGAGACCCGCGTGGTGCTCAAGCTGCCCGCACCTCTCGCTCCCGTGAAGCTGGCCGTTATGCCTTTGGTCAAGAAGGACGGTCTGCCAGAGAAGGCTCGCGAGATCGTGAACGACCTCAAGTTCCACTTCAACACCCACTATGACGAGAAGGACACCATCGGCAAGCGCTACCGCCGTCAGGATGCCATCGGCACACCTTTCTGTGTGACCGTTGACCACGACACGCTGAACGACAACTGCGTGACCCTGCGTTTCCGCGACACCATGGAGCAGGAGCGTGTGAGCATTGACCAGCTGCGCGCCATCATAGAAGACAAGGTGAGCATCACCAGCCTGCTGAAGAAGTTGCAGTAATCGTGTTGGAGCCAATAGTTTTTATTGACAACATTCTAACATTCATAAATGAACAAATTTTTCTTATCATTCTTCCTTCCGCTCATGGCAGCGGTGTTCGCCTTCACGGCGTGCAGCGAGAGCGATGGGGTGGAAGAGGAGTATGTCAACTGGCAGGCCACAAACGAGACCTACTTCGACAATCTTTACACCACAACGAAGGCAAAGATTGCAAGCGGCGACAACTCGTGGAAGATCTACCAGTGTTGGACGCTTGACAGCGGACAGGTGGCGCTGCATAGCTACGACCACATCATCGTGCATGTGGTAGAGAGCGGCAGCCGCAACGTGAAACCCGAATATAACGACTCGGTGCGTGTTCACTATCGTGGACATCTGCTCCCCTCAAAGTCGTATGCGTCGGGCTATGTGTTCGACCAGTCTTACCAAGGCACCTTCAACAAGGACGTGGCTGTGCCTGCACAGTTTAAGGTCAGCGGTTTGGTGCCGGGCTTCACCACCGCCCTTCAGCACATGAACCTTGGCGACCGCTGGGAGGTTTATATCCCTCACCAGTTGGGTTACGGCGAAGAAGCCAACGGTGCGATACCTGCCTATTCGACCCTCGTGTTCGACATCGGCCTTGTGGGCATCTACCGCTATGGTTCTTCGGCACCCTCATGGAACGCCAAGCCCAACATGTTCTGGGAGGAAGTGGACGAGTAAAGCCCTGCGTTTTTTTAACGACAATAGAGACAATAGGGACAATTCTTTATTCACAAGATAAAGATTGTCTCTATTGTCTTTTTTTATGTCCTCTCGCGCATCTCTTTCCTCCTTTTACCATTATTTAATATTTCCTGCTATTGTTGTTCAGCAGAAAATGTCTATCTTTGTCGGAAACGATAAAAACCAGTAAACCCAAACAACAATGAACATTATTGAAGCAACTCAACAACACGCACCTGTCATCGCCAACCTCATAATGATGGCAATGACCGATGAGTGCTGCCTCAACCTCGCTGGCGAGGGCCGCACCGTTGCCGATTTCGCACGGCTCATGAACCAGCTAACAGCCGCCGACAACACTCAGTACAGCTACCGCAACACCCTGCTTGCCGTGACCGACGAGGGCGAGGTGGCAGGAGCAATAGTGTCTTATGACGGTGCGAAGCTGCACGAGTTGCGAGAGGCGTTCATCGAGGGCGCACGCCGCGAGTTTGGTGTCGACCACTCGGGCATGGACGACGAGACAGCCGCTGGCGAGTGGTACCTCGACAGCCTTGCCGTCTTCCCGCAGTTTCGAGGACAGGGCATAGCTCATCAGCTCCTCTCGGCTGCCGCCCAGCGTGCCGCCGACCACGGTCTGCCCGCTGCCCTGCTCGTTGACAAGGGCAACCCCAAGGCCGAACGTCTCTACCGCTCCATTGGCTTCGAATATGTGGAAGATGCCATGTGGGGTGGACATGAGATGCGCCGATTAAGAAAATGAACAGGGGCTTCTGAAAAGCAAACCATAAATTTTTTTCAATATGAAATACGCCGAATATATAAAACAGATAGAGATCGACTCGCTATGGAGCGGCAAGAAGCACATAGTGTGGAATCTGGACCGACAGGTTAACATCCTGAGCGGCGTGAACGGCGTGGGCAAGAGCACCATCCTCAATAAGGTGGTCAAAGGGCTGACGGCTGGGGGCGAGTTCCCGAGCCACATGCTCAAGGGCGTGCATATAACCGTGGTGCCTGAGGAGGCAAGATGGATAAGATATGACGTCATCAGGTCCTTTGACCGGCCGCTCCTCAACATGGACACCATAAGCAAGATGAACGTGAGCCTTGCCACCGAGCTCGACTTCCAACTGTTTCAGCTCCAACGCAAGTATCTCGACTATCAGGTGAACATCGGCAACCGCATCATTGCTGCCCTCCAGAGCGGTGAACCCGACGCAGCGCAGAAGGCGCAGGAGCTGTCGGCACCGAAGAAGCGGTTCCAGGACCTCATTGACGACCTGTTCAGCGAGACGGGCAAGAAGATTGTGCGCACGGAGAACGAGATACGCTTCTCGCAGATTGGCGAGACGCTCGTGCCTTATCAGCTCTCCAGCGGTGAGAAGCAGATGCTCGCCATCCTCCTGACCGTCCTCGTGGAGGACAACCTGCCTTATGTCCTCTTCATGGACGAGCCTGAGGTGAGTCTCCATGTGGAATGGCAGGAGCGTCTTATCGAACTGATCCTCTCTCTTAACCCCAACGTTCAGATCATTCTCACCACCCATAGTCCGGCCCTCGTCATGAACGGATGGATGGATAGGGTGACAGAGGTGAGCGACATCACGGACAAGTGAGTGGCATGAAACGTCTGAATCAAAATATCACATCGCGCTATGTAGAGGCAGCAAACCGCCTCACGTCGCGGCAGGCACGTCGTCGCATCATCGCTTATGTTGAGAGCTACGACGACGTCTTCGTGTGGCGTGCCATCCTCTCGCGCTTCGAGAACGCCACACGCTATTTTGTGGTAATGCTTCCCTCGCGCAACAACCATCTGGAGCGGGGCAAGAAGGCTGCTGTCATGCAGCTGCTTCACGATGGGGTGGGGTGTGACATGATTGCCTGTGTCGATGCCGACTACGACTACCTCATACAGGGAGCCAGCGAGACGTCTAAGATTATCCTCTCCAACCCCTATGTCTTCCATACCTATGCCTACGCCATAGAGAACCTGCAATGTTATGCCCCGTCGCTACACGGCGTGTGCGTGGCGGTGACGCTTAACGATCACATGGAGTTCGATTTTGTAGATTTCCTATCACAATATTCTCAAGCCATCTTCCCGCTCTTCATCTGGAGCATCTGGTACTATCGCACGCCGCGCTATGCACAGTTTTCCATCACCGACTTCCTACAGGTCATAGAGCTGGGCAAGGTGACGCCCGATAACGCCAACGATGCCTTGCAGCGTCTGCGCAGCAAGGTAGCCAAGAAGGTGCAGTGGTTACAGCGCCACAATCCCAAGGCGAAGGAGAGCTATCTCGCGCTGAAGGATGAGCTGAAGCGCCTCGGCGTAACACCCGACACCACCTACCTCTACATTCAGGGCCACCACCTCTTCGACCGTGTGGTCATGCCGCTTATGAAGAATGTCTGCGCCCGATTGGTGCGCGAGCGTGAGCGCGAAATCTCTCTCCAGAGTGTTCACAACACCCAGTATCGCAACGAGCTGTCTTGCTATTCGAGCAGCATCAGCGACATCACCAACACCCTAAAAAAGAGTGTAGGCTTCCTCGCCTCGGAACCTTATAACCGCATTGTGGAGGATCTGACAAAGGTGTTTGAAAGGGACAAAGGCTGACGCCTTTAAAGGTAAAAAAGTAAAAAGGTAAAAAGGTAAAAAAAGGGCTGATGCCGTTTAAAGGTAAAAAAGTAAAAAGGTAAAAAAGGCTGATGCTGTTTAAAAGTAAAAAGGTAAAAAAGGATTCGCCTTGAAAGTGAAGAATTTTGAATTAAGGGATTTTTCAATTAACAGGTTAAAAATTTTTTTGAATGTATGATAGTGAAACTTACTGATGAGATCGCTTTTCCCGATCCACGAGAAGGCGAGCCCGACGGATGGTTTGCTGTGGGTGGCGACTTGAGCGTTGACCGCTTGCTGCTGGCCTACAGCTACGGCATCTTTCCGTGGTATGCTTTCAGATGGTATGACGAGATTCATTGGTATTGCCCCATGCAGCGCTTTGTCATTTTTCCCGACGAGATACATGTGTCGCGCTCAATGCGCAAACTGATGCGAAAGGGAAGATATAGCGTGAGCATAAACCGCGACTTTCATAACGTTATCCGTCTTTGTGGCGAACTGCGTCACGACGAGGAGGGTGCCTGGTTGGGCAGCGACATGATAGATGCTTATGAGGAGCTGCACCGTCAGGGCTTTGCTGCCAGCGTTGAGGTGTGGGAGGGCGAACGCCTGGTGGGTGGCATCTATGGCGTCAACATTGGCAGCTGCTTTTTCGGCGAGAGCATGTTCTCGCTGGTGCCCAATGGCAGTAAGGTGGCGCTCATCGCACTCGCACAATATATGGCGGAGAATGGCGGCCGACTGATCGACTGCCAGTTTGAGACGCCTCATCTCCGCAGTATGGGCGGCCGCTTCATCTCTTACGACGAGTATTTGGACATTTTGCAAGAATGATCGTTGATGAACTTTTTATGGCCATGGCAAAGCTCAAGCAAGCTTGGCTCTGCTCATCTGGCTTAACGAAAAGGTTCTTTTTGAAATGACTTTCAGATAATTATAAAAGTCTTGTGACTTTTATTTTGTACATTTTGTGAAATTCGCTATCTTTGCATAAGATAGGCTGCACCTCATCAAAGCGTTCAAGCCATCTTGACGCTCTGCTTTCGGTTTGCACTGTCATTTATAAAAATAAAAGGATATGGAAAAAATAACAAGAGAAGAAGCTTTAAAACGCTGGGAATCGGCCAAGAAACAAAAGAAAGCAATGGTTGAAAAAATGCGTAAGGCGCTTTATGAAGACTATAAAGCACGAACAGGCGAAGAACCTCTAACCTTTAATGTCTTGTGATGATTCAGTTGTCTTTGCCAAATATAAACGAACATTCTCCATATTTAGTGGAATTTGATAAAGCTACCGGATTATATAAATTTGTTAGCGAATACGGCGTAAGTTTCAGTGTAGCTTTTGAAGAAAATGATTTGTTACAAAGTTGGCTGTCATATCAGTTTGCTTTAACCAATTATGAAGGAAAGAAATCACCGCGTGACAGTAAAGTGAGAACAACTGTTTTGGCTATAGTTGAAGAATTCTTTTCTAAAAATGAAGCGGCTCTTCTTTATATTTGTGAAACGGGGGATGGAATGCAGAAAATGAGGCATCGTCTTTTCCATTTTTGGTTTGGCGTTTATGCAGAACATGATGAATATCTCTTTCTTCCTCAGGTTGTTTATGATGAAGAAGATAATGAAAATTTTGCTGCTTTGATTATCCGCAAAGATAATCCTAATTTTGTCGATTTGGTGACAGAATTCACAAATACAATAACAATGCTTAATTCTAAACCTGATTGACAGTTTTATTAATGAGTCGTTTTGCTGAGAGCAAATGGATAAAGCAGCATATGATAGACGGAATGTCTGTTGAACATGTTGCTGAAACGACAGAAATGTCGATAGATGAGTTCCAAAAAATGGACGAAAGGTGTTATTGATAAACCAGTTTTTTTGAATGACAAACGAAGTTGATATAATAGAAAATAGCCTTTTAGAGGAATATGGTCAGGAAATTTTTGACCTTTTGCTTACCGATCATTCTGTAACACAATATAAGAATGATGGGCAGACTCATCATATATTTTGGGCAACTCACGATTATGAGCATTTGGGTGAGGGCTATTCGTTCTATGACGAGATAAAGGCAGAACGCATAACAGGCGAACACTCTGACGTGATTATGCCGCGCGTGATGAAGAAAAAGGCTGTACAGAACAAGCGTGTAAAAAAGATGGCCGAGGTTTTTACGCCCTCATGGGTTTGCAATATCATGGTAAATAACATTGACGAGAAATTCTTTGGCAGAAGAGACGCTTTCAATCGTGAGACAGGCGAGGAACGCAGAACATGGGAAACCGTCAGAGAGAAAATTGCCATTCCTGAGGGTAAAACATGGGAAGAGTATATCAAGCTGCGCTGGATGGAGATAACCTGTGGTGAAGCTCCTTTTATGACGAGCAGATATGACACGACAACGGGACGTAGGATAAAACTAGAGGACAGAATTGGTTTCTTGGACCGTAAACTCAGAATTGTAAACGAAAACACGGACAACCTTAAAGATTGGATGGATGCTGCCGTAACAGCCTATCAAACCAGTAAAGCTTACGAATGGCAAGGCGACAACCTGTTGCTGGCCCGTGAATCGTTGCTTTATACGTTCATCGACAATTATGAGTTTAAGTTTGGTGAACGGCCCGACAGAGAACATGTAAAGGAGATTGCCTTCATCATTTCATGGAACGTTTGGCAGATGGATGGTCTTAAAGGCGTCATCCCCAATTCGTGTCATGACGTGGAAACTCGGAACCTGTATGGCGAGGTGGAGCGAACCCCTTGCCCGGGATGCAAAACCAAAAACATCCATAAGCACAACGGCATACCCGTGTTGCTTAAAGTGTTCTCTTCGGGCAATACCTACCCCTACCATCTGTTATACAACAAAAATGAATGATGAAAAATGGATAGCTCTGTTCTTGACAAATACATTGTGGGACGTGTGGAACCTCATATCTACGCGTTCACAACGGGAACCGTTCCCAATTATCTGAAAGTGGGCGACACCTATCGTCCTATAGAACAACGTCTGAACGAGTGGCGTAAACATTTTCCTGACCTCGAGCAAGCTTATTCGGCTACATCAAAGGTGGATGAGGATGTCTATTTCCGCGACTTCGCAATACATAGCTATCTTGAACGAGACAAACAGCTGCATAGGCTGCTACCGACAGATATTGCAGAGCTTCCTTATTACTCGAATGAATTTTTCGAACATGCGTCGGAAAAAGATGTCATAGACGCCGTAGAAGATATAAGAACAGATTTTGCTGAGAACAAAGGCAAATATCAGTTTTACACATTTGACGAACGTCCCACCCCAAGAACATTTACCTACAAGCGTGGGGACACACTGTATAACCTACGGCCAAACCAGGCTGCAACAGTTTCACTTTTCAAAAAGGCTGTGAAGAAGGGAAGGACCAATCTGCTGATGTATGCTGTGATGCGTTTTGGCAAGACCTTTACAGCCCTTAGCTGCGCTCTTACGGACAAACACTACAAGTCGATACTGGTCGTTTCGGGCAAGGCGGATGTTAAGAATGAATGGAAGAAAACGGTAGAAAGCATTAAAAACTTTGAGAACTTCTGTTTTATAGATGCCGACATGCTTGCAAGAGATGCCGATGCAATAAAAGAATGTATTGAACGAAAGCACAGAGCAGTGGTGTTTCTTACTCTTCAAGACTTGAGTGGCGACGTCATAAAAGCACGACATGTCGACATCTTTAACCGCCAATGGGACATGCTCATCATCGACGAAACCCATTATGGAGCGCGTGCCGAAGAATATGGCAAGGTGTTAAGAGGCAGCAAGACAGAGCTTAGCAGAGAACAGAAATATGCGGAGACATCAGACGATTATGACAACAACGAAGGGCTGAAACATCTACGCGCAAACGTCAGGTTGCACCTTTCGGGCACTCCATATAGACTGCTGATGGGAAGTGAGTTTCAGAAGGATGACATCATCGCGTTCTATCAGTTTTCTGACATCGTGAAGGATAAGGAAAAATGGGACAGGGAGCATCTTGACGACGACAGCACGAACGAATGGGATAACCCTTATTATGGATTTCCCCAGATGGTTCGCTTCGCGTTCAGTCTCAATGAGACCTCGATGAGAAAGATAGAACAGTTAAGGAAGGAGCATGTTGAATATGCTCTTAATGAGTTGCTGCGCCCGAAGTCGACATCAAAAAACAAAAACGGGCTTCATAAAACGTTTGTACATGAAAAAGAGGTCCTCGATCTCTTGATGGCAATAGATGGGAGCAAAGAGGATGACAACATTTTAGCGTTCCTTAACGACAAGAGAATAAAGGCCGGCAAGCTTTGTCGCCATATAGTGATGGTGTTGCCTTATCGTGCTTCTTGCGATGCTGTTGAGGCTATGATAAATGAGCATAAAAACGAGTTTAGATGCCTCGGTCAATATAAGTTGCTCAACATTGCAGGTGTGGAAAATGAAGGCGCGTTCAAGAATGTGCGCGATGTGAAGGACCAGATAGAACAGATGGAGAGCCGTGGAGCGAAAACGATCACGCTAACGGTAAACAGAATGCTCACGGGCACTACCGTGGAGCAATGGGACACCATGATATATCTGAAGGACACCGCCTCGCCACAGGAATATGACCAAGCCATTTTCCGCTTGCAGAATCAGTATGTGCGCGAATATAAGGACAAGGACGGGAATGTTATAAAATACAACATGAAACCCCAGACGCTGCTTGTCGATTTTGAGCCGGGACGGATGTTCAGAATGCAAGAATCGAAGTCGCAGATATATAACATCAATACCGAGAAGAAGGGCAACAGCAAGCTTGGAGAGCGTATCGCTGAAGAGCTTAGGATATCGCCCATCATCGTTGTCAATAAGGATAAGATGCGAGAGGTTGAACCTAACGACATCCTCGAAGCTGTGAACGCTTATTCTGCCAACAAGAGCATTAAGGACGAGGCAACGGATATTCCCGTTGACGAAGGTCTGCTTGCGAATGAAGACATCGTTGACGTCTTAAAGGCCTTATACCCCATTGGCTCAAAGAAAGGCATAAAGATGCCTGCATACAAAGGGTCGGGCGATGATATGGACACAGGAGACACTTCAGAAAATAAGGAAGACGAAGAAAAATCTTCTTCGGAGAAACGGAAGGAAGAGAGCAATGAAGATGGTGAAAACCTTATGAAAAAATTGTCAACCTATTATTCGTTGATTTTGTTCTTTGCTTTCCTTACCAACAGCAAGGTGAGTTCGCTTGATGACATTCTTAAGGCTATTGGGTCAAGTGTGGAAAACAGGCGGATAGCAAAAAATGTGGGGCTCGACAAAGATGTGTTGCTCACTATTCGCACAATAATCAATCCGTATGTGTTAAGCGAGCTCGACTATAAGGTGGCACACATGAACCACATGTCGCACGACGATAGCATTCCTGCAAGCGATAGGGTGGATAGAGCCATGAAGAAGTTCGGTCGACTCTCTACGTCAGAGATTGTGACGCCTGCATGGGTTGCAGACAAGATGGTTGGATATCTGCCTGCCGACAGAATAAAGCATGGCACAAAGATTCTTGACATTGCCTCTAAGCAAGGCGAGTTTGCCAACGCCTTGTATAAGGCGTTTGGCGACAAGGTTAAGGACACCGTCTATTCGTTGCCTACCTCTTCGTTGACCTACGAGTTTACGCGCAAGGTTTACGCGCTGTTAGGCCTTCCCGTAAAGAATGTTATTAAAGATTACATTTCATGCGATTTATTGAACGATAAAAAGAAAGAAAAGATAATGAATGAATTTATTTCATTGGGAACAGACATTATAATAGGAAATCCGCCTTATCAGGATGACGCCGTGGGAGAGCAGAAGACCTATAACGGTCCGATATACAACCTTTATCTCGATTGCGCCTATTCAATCTCTGATGTGGTGGAAATGATCCACCCTGCCCGCTTCCTCTCTAATGCAGGCAGCACGCCTAAGGCATGGAACAAGAAGATGTTGGAGGACAGGCATATAGGCATTTGTGAATTTTGGAACAAGAGCGTCAGATTGTTTGATGAAACTGAAATAAAAGGAGGAGTAGCAATAAGTATTAGGGACAAGAAGGTTGATAAAGGCCCTATTGGTCTGTTCACGCCTTATCCGCAGCTTAACGCCATTGTGCGGTCTGTCTGCAAGAACAAGACGTTTAAGTCGATGAGCGACATCGTCGTGTCACGAACAGCTTACAGGTTTACCGACTTTATGCACAAGGATCATCCTGAGGCAATAGGCCAACTTAGCGAGGGACATCCTTACGACGTGTCAACAAACATCTTTGAACGTCTGCCTCAGGTATTCTTTGATGATAAACCCGATGACGGAAATGATTATATCCGCATCCTGGGACGCATGGACAACACAAGAACAATGAAATTTGTGAGACGCGACTATATTCGTGAGGTTGAGAATCTGGATGGGTATAAGGTGTTCATGGCAAAAGCTAATGGTACAGGAGCTTTTGGAGAAACTTTAACGCCACCAATTGTAGGAGAACCTTCTGTAGGAAATACGGAAACATTCATTAGCATAGGCGAGTTTTATACTCTTAGTGAGGCCATGGCTCTAAAAAAATATATCGCCACAAAGTTTGTTAGAGCATTATTGGGTGCTCTAAAGACAACACAGGATATTACTCCTGAAAAGTGGAAGTTTGTCCCCCAACAAGACTTTAGCGAGACATCGGACATTGATTGGAGTCGTTCCGTTGAAGAAATAGACGCTTTCCTTTATAAAAAGTATAAGCTGACAGATGCGGAAATTTGCTTTATAAACGAGAAGGTGCAAGCAATGAAAGATGTTTAGAGCACCTCTTTCGTTAAGCCATATGGGCAGAACCGAGCTTGCTCGGGCTTTGCCAATGCGATGGAACTGTTACGGAAAAGAACAATAAGGAATTATAAGAAACAATAAGAAAGGCAATCGTGTAGAGGTTTTGTTGCTCTCCTACGATTGCCTTTTCTCTGTTTTTTATCTTTGAGGTTTCATGACCTCTTGATCTTCATCTTCGTTTGTACATGCGTGCTTTTTCATGCATGTTTTTTTCATGCATGTTTTTTCATGCTTTCTTGAGGCTTTATCTCATCAAAACCTTGCGACTGCTGCCATCAGCAAGGCGCATGATGTAGATGCCACCCTTGGCGGGCTTCTCAACCTTCATGCCGTCGATGGTGTAGATGGCGACAGGAGCGTTGGCTGATGACTTGTCGGCACCAATGGTGTCAATGCCCGATGTGCCCACACCGTAGTTGATGATGGGTGCCACAGCCATGATTCACCCTTCTCCGTCACGCTGTTCACCGTAAGGGTGATGTCGGCATCGGGCGATACGGTAGTGGTAGAAGCAAAATAGACAGCCACTTCGTCGACCGTGGCATGCCAAACATTTCTGCAACTTTTATTCTGTGCCTTGTGTTTTCATAACAAGATAAGTGGATGTGAAAGATGGGAAAGTCGTGAAAAAGTTGTATTTTTGCAGAAGCATAATGTGCTTATAAGAAACTTATAATTAATTTTCACCTAAACCCACAAACAAAAATGTCATTCCTAAACAAGCGACACACACTTATCGTAACGGCTCTTGCTGCCCTGTCGGCACAGACAGCATGGGCACAGTTTGACCGTATAAACCCCGTTCCACAACAGATCGCACGACCCACGAAGGGCGGAGCGGCGATGATGAGGCTGCCCGACACATGGCGTGTGCAGACCGATGCGGCACGCAGCAACTCCTTTGCCGTGAAGGCCTTGCGCGACGGCATGCCAAAAGCCACGCACGAAGACCGTGAGGCTGCGTTCGTCATAACGCTCGGCGTGAATGGCGACCGCTGCACGAAGAAACAGGCTGCCAAGGTGCCGACGCGTGCCGAAGCCTACTGGCTCTCTGCCGATGAGCGAGGTGTGACCATCGTCGGTGCCGACGAGCAGGGACTGTTCTATGGCGTGCAGTCGCTCTTGCAGTCGGTGGCTGAGACGTCACAGCTGGAGTGCGGCACCGTGACCGACTGGCCCGACGTGCGCTTCCGTGGCACCGTTGAGGGCTTCTATGGCACCCCGTGGAGCCATGAGGCACGTCTCCGACAGATCGATTTTTATGGCCGTAACAAGCTTAACACCTATATCTATGGTCCCAAGGACGATCTCTACCACCGCCACCTCTGGCGCATGCCTTATCCTAAGGAGGAGGCACAACGCATAGGTGAGCTGGCGAGCTATGCCTGCGAGCACGGCGTCAACTTCTGTTGGGCCATACACCCTGGCGTGGATATAAGGTGGAACGATGCCGACCGCGACACGCTCGTGGCAAAGCTTGAGAGCGTCTATAAGCTTGGCGTGCGCTCCTTCGCCGTGTTCTTCGACGACATCAGCGGCGACGGCACCGACCCAGCCCGTCAGGCTGCCCTGCTGAACCATGTCAACCGCGTCTTCATTCACAAACACAGGGACGTGACACCGCTCATGATGTGTCCCACCATCTACAACAGGTCGTGGAGCACCGACGATGACAAGTATCTGCGAACGCTCGGCTCAAAGCTCGACAAGGATGTGGACATCATGTGGACGGGCAACGCCGTGGTGGCCGACATTGACCGCGAGTCGATGGAATGGATAAACAGCAGGATCGGACGAAAGGCCTATCTGTGGTGGAACTTCCCCGTGAGCGACTATGTGCGCGACCGCATTCTCCTTGGTCCTGCCTATGGCAACGGAACCGACATCGCACCGCTCCTTGCTGGCTTCGTGTCGAACCCCATGGAGCATGCTGAGGCTTCAAAGATCTCGCTCCACGGCATTGCCGACTACACATGGAACATGCGGGCCTATAACCCCGACCGCAACTGGGAGCAGGCGGTTGCCCGTCTGCTGCCTTCAAACGCCCACGCCCTGCGCACCTTTGCTCTCTACAACAAGGATCTCGGACCTAACGGCCATGGGTTCCGTCGCGAGGAGGGCACGGAGCTACAGTCTGTTGCCGACAAGGCTTTGGGTGGCGACAAGCAGGCCGTTGACAGCTTGATGGCTGCATGTGCCGATCTGCGTGTGGCGTGTGACCTGCTGCTTGCCGACAAGAGCGACCCGCTGCTCGTCAAGGAGCTGCGCCCGTGGCTGCTGCAAGGCAAGAACCTTGCCGACTATGGTGTGGCGGTGTGCGAGATGGCGCTCGCCGTTAAGGATGGCAGATGCTCTGCCTCTGTAGAGACGCTCTACCGCCATGCGCGTGCTCTCCAGACGCTCATGCAGGATCTCTCGGCAGACCCCACGGTGCGCCACGCTCATCAGCCCGGCATAGAGATAGGCACGAAGGTGCTGCTGCCCACCCTCGACAAGCTGTTCTCTAAGACGGTAGAGGCTTACAACACCAACGCCCACAAGAGCCTTGAGGTGCCGTCGCAGCAGTTGCCGTTCACCATGGAGAGCGATGTGGCGCAACTGTGCATGCTGCCTCTCACCGCAGACGGTGACCTCGTAAAGGTGTCGCCGTCAAACGAGATCGTTAACTGGCAAAACGGCGGCAGCATCACCCTCACGGCAGACCAAAACGTGATTATCGGCGCCTTCGCCTTTGACCTTGGAAACGCTTCTTTGGCAGCTGCCATGCGTCTTGAACTGTTCACCAACGGCAAATGGCGCCCCGTGAACCTTCAGCCCTCAGCCCAAGGCTCATCCTTGATATGCGCCGATTCGAGCATTGGTGACCTCAAAGCCTCGAAGCTGCGCCTCACCAACGTTTCTGGCAAGGCTCTCGCCGTGGGCTTTAAGCGCTTTGAAGCGAAAATATTGTAAACCGTTTCTTGCTTGCGTTTCTCGCTTGCATGGGGTTTAAAGACAATAGAGACAATAGAGACAATTTTTTTTATTTGAAGCTTTTTTCAATATTTTTTGTTTGATTTTTTTAATCTCAACAAATTAAAAAATTGTCTCTATTGTCTCTATTGTCTTTAAAAAAACGCAAGCGAGATTCCTCTCTATTGTCTTTAAAAAAATGCAAGCGAGGTCCGTCCCTATTGTCTTAAAAAAACGCAAGCAAGGTTTTGTCGTTTTTTAAAACGCGGCCAAGTTTTTAAAATTTATTGTCTTGATAAAAGCCGTTACTCTTCAACCTCTGCCTTTTCACATTTAAAGATCTTGTAGCCCAGGGCGGCCACAACCACGCTCATGATAGGCGATATGATGTTGAAGAAGCAGAAAGGCAGATAGGTGAAGGTGGGCACGCCGAGCACCGTGCTCTGTGTCATGCCGCAGGTGTTCCACGGCACCAGCACCGAGGTCACCGTGACCGAGTCTTCCGTGGTGCGGCTGAGCAGTCGGCGCTCATAGCCCTCACGGTCAAAGACATCCTTGAACATGTTGCCCGTGAGCAAGATGCACAGATACTGGTCTGCTATCGCCACGTTGAGCATGAGACCCGTAGCGGCGGTGCAGCCCACGAGCGATGTGCGGCCCTTGATGAGATGAATGAACAGACGCGTGATGCCGCCCACCATGCCTGCCGCTGCCATGGTGCCGCCAAAGCACATGGCGCAGACGATGAGCCAGATGGTCGACATCATGCCACCCATGCCTCGTGTGGCCACCAGGTCGGTGAGCATGGCGCTGTCGGTGTGGACGGAGGTGCTGCCATAGAGGCTTATCATCGATGCCTTAAACAGCGACGGGTCGATGTCGCTGAGCACACCTTCCTGAAACACCAGGCCTGCAACCACCGACATGAGAGCCGAGAGGAAGAGGGTTATAACGGGCGGCGTGCGACGTGCAATGAGCACACCCGTGAGCACAGGCACGAGCAGCAGCCACGGCGTGATGTTGAAACGTCCGTCGAGGGCGCGTGTGAACGTCTCTATGTCTTGGCTTCCGCTGGTGTCGTAGAGCAGACCGGCTATTGAGAAGAGAATGAGCGTGATGACCATCGACGGCACGGTTGTGACGAGCATGTAACGAATGTGCTTGAACAGAGGCACGCCAAGGCTGCCCGAGGCAAGAGTGGTGGTCTCGCTCAGCGGCGAGATCTTGTCGCCAAAGTAGGCACCGCTGATAATGGCTCCTGCCACCCATCCGTCGCCAAAGCCCTGCGCCCGTCCAATGCCCATGAGAGCTATGCCTATGGTCGCAATGGTTGTCCACGATGAGCCTGTCATGACGCTCACCAAGGCACAGATGGCACAGGTGGAGGCAAGGAAGATGTCGGGGTGTATGGTCTGCACGCCATAATAGATCAGCGTGGGCACCACGCCGCTCACCATCCATGTGCCGCCGAGAGCGCCAATGAGCAACAGTATGACCAGTGCGCTCGACACGCTCGCCACATTCTTCGTTATGGCTTTCTCGAAGCTCGCCCATGGCACGTTGAGGTAGCCCATGCCAATGAGCACACACAGCGCCGACACCGTGAGGAGCGTTATCTGTGATGCACCGCTCAGGGCATCGCTGCCGAAGGCTTTGATCGTGGCAATGAGCATGATCACCAGCACGGCGATGGGCATGAGCGATAACACTGCCGACGGCCTCTTCTTCAGCAGCTCTCCCTTCTTGTTTCTGTTTTCTGACATCGTTGGTTTGTTTTCTTGTTTTTCGTTTTGTTTTTTCTTTGCTTTCTCAATATTTTTTCAATGCTTTCGCCTTTCCTCGCTTTGTCTTGCTTTTTTCTTTTCCTCTTTTCTTCTTTTTTATGTCTCAAAGCTTTTCCTTTTTTCCTTTTCCGGTGCTTTAATTTATTCCATCCACAGACAAAGCGCTGTTAGCAGAGTGCAAAATTACAACATCTTTGGCTTTCGCGCAAATGATTTTCAACATTGCTGCAAACAAACCGCCGACCACTGAAAAGAACTTGTATAAACTTGCATTTTTCATCTCTTTCCACCCTCTTCGCTTGACTTTTCTAAAAAAAATGGTGAAACATAAGCAACAAATGGTAACGTGTTTGCATATATCATGGAAAAGCAGTAATTTTGCAAATGGAAACAAAAACGTAGATTTCTCCAATATCCACAATATGAAAGAATTAGCATTAAAGTACGGATGCAATCCCAACCAGAAACCCTCGCGCATTTACATGGACGAGGGCGAACTGCCCATTGAAGTGCTCAACGGCCGTCCAGGCTACATCAATTTTCTTGATGCGCTCAACTCGTGGCAGCTTGTGAAAGAACTGAAAGAGGCAACAGGCATGCCTGCCGCCGCTTCCTTCAAGCATGTGTCGCCTGCTGGCGCCGCCATTGGCCTGCCCTTGAGCGACACGCTGAAGAAGATCTATTTCGTTGACGACGTGAAGGTTGAGCTGTCACCCCTCGCTTGTGCCTATGCCCGCGCACGCGGCGCTGACCGCATGAGCTCTTACGGCGACTTCGTGGCTCTGAGCGACACCTGCGATGTTGCTACCGCTACGCTGATCAAACGTGAGGTGAGCGACGGCGTGATTGCCCCCGACTTTACTCCTGAGGCGCTTCAAATTCTTAAAGAAAAGCGCAAGGGCACTTACAACGTTATAAAGATCGATCCCGCTTATCGTCCAAACCCCATCGAGCACAAGCAGGTGTTTGGCGTGACCTTCGAGCAGGGACGCAACGAGGTGAAGCTCGATGACCCCGCTCTGTTTGAGAACATTCCCACAAAGAACAAGGTGTTCACAGACGAGGCAAAGCGCGACCTTATCATCTCGCTCATCACGCTGAAGTACACTCAGTCGAACTCGGTGTGCTATGTCAAGGACGGACAGGCTATCGGCATCGGCGCAGGACAGCAGAGCCGTATCCACTGCACACGCCTGGCTGGCAACAAGGCCGACATCTGGTGGCTGCGTCAGCACCCGAAGGTTATGAACCTCCCGTTCGTTGACGGCATTCGCCGCGCCGACCGCGACAACACCATCGACGTTTACATCTCTGAGGACCATGAGGACGTGCTGCGCGACGGCACATGGCAGATGTTCTTCAAGGAGAAGCCCGAGGTGCTGACCATGGAAGAGAAGAAGGCATGGATAGCCCAGAACCGCGGCGTGGCTCTCGGCTCTGACGCGTTCTTCCCCTTCGGCGACAACATTGAGCGTGCCCACAAGAGTGGCGTAGAGTTTATTGCTCAGGCCGGTGGCTCGGTGCGCGATGACAATGTTATCGACACCTGCGACAAGTATGGCATCGCCATGGCATTCACTGGCGTGCGCTTGTTCCATCATTAATTCTAAAAAAACAATTATGAGCAAAGGCGACGATATAGACGCAATTATTGCCGGTGGGGGCTTGTCGTGGGGACGCGGCGGCGCATCTAACCGTCCGGCTGATGATGGCAAGGTTAAGACCAAAGCCAAAAAGAAGAAATACATCACCGGAGCCCATGGTAGCGGTTCTGCACGACAGAAAGCTAAATATCGCGAACAGCGTGCGAACAGAAAGAAGAGGTAAAACTTTTAAAGGTAAAAAGGTAAAAAAGTAAAAAGGTAAAAAAGGCTTACGCCGTTGAGGACGCTAATGGTCCTTGATGGCGTAAGCTTTTTTTTTTATGCGACAGGGCAAAAACTGATTTTCTGTTTTCTTTTATGCCATACTGATTTTCTGTATTTTTATAATAATATGTTTCTTCTGGCTTCTTACAACAAAGGCAATCTATTATAGCTAGCTTGTTTTTAAACGACAATAGAGACAATAGGGACAATTTTTTCTGTGTTATGAATTTTTCTAATAGTCTTGAAAAATTGGTGGCGCAAAGTTTGAATAATATATTGTCTCTATTGTCTCTATTGTCGTTTAAAACAACCAAATTGTTTTTTGTCGTTTAAAACAACCAAATTGTTTTTTTATAAATATTGTCTTTTTAAAACAAAGGTTGTTTTCTAAAAAACAAAGATTGTCTTTTTAAACCCCTCGTTGTCTTTATTCTACCGTAATCTCGCCAGAACCAAAGCAGCGGTGGTGGTCCTCATCATAAACCACGCAGAACTGGCCTGGAGCCACGCCCTGTATGAGCTGCTCTGCATGGACAATGAACGAGCGGTCGCCCGTGCGTTCCAATGTGGCGCGATGATATTCGGGCGTGTGGCGAATCTTGAAGCGCACGTTAATCTGGTCTTTGCCCTCCCATGGGTTGAGAGTGAGGAAATGGAAGTCGTGAATGGGGAAATGTTGCTTGTAGGCTGTGCGAGGCTCAAAGCCTTTGCTCACATAAAGGATGTTGCGCTCCATGTCCTTCTTCACCGCATACCAGGGCCCACCGCCGAAGCCAAGGCCGTGGCGTTGGCCGATGGTGTGGAACCACAGACCCTTGTGCTGGCCAATCTTCTTGCCCGTCTCAAGCTCAAGTACATCGCCCGGACACTCGCCGAGATAACGGCGAATGTAGTCGTTATAGTTGATCTTGCCAAGGAAGCAGATGCCCTGCGAGTCTTTGCGTTTGGCGTTGATAAGATGCTCGCGTTCAGCAATGGCACGCACCTCCTCCTTCATGTAGTGGCCAATGGGGAAGAGCGCCTTGCGCAGCTGCCAGTCGTAGATCTGCGCGAGGAAGTCGGTCTGGTCCTTAACGGGGTCCGGGCTGGTTACGAGCCATTTGTGTCCATCGGCAATCTCGGTCTGGGCATAATGGCCCGTGGCTATGAGGTCATAGTTGTGCCCCATCTTGGCGTTGAAAGCACCAAACTTTATCAGACGGTTACACATCACGTCGGGGTTGGGGGTGAAGCCGGCGCGCACCTTGTCCATGGTGTAACGTGTCACCTCGTCCCAATATTCCTGATGGCAGTCGACAACCTCAAGGTTGCAACCATAGCGTCGTGCCACGGCTGTTGCCATCTCAAGGTCTTCCTCAGAGGAGCAGTCCCACTCCTCTTGTTCCTCTGGCCCGATTTTTATGTAGAAGCAGTCGGGATGCAATCCCTGACGTGCCATCTCGTAAACCACCACCGAACTGTCGACGCCGCCCGAGAGCAGCACCGCTATCTTCTTGTCATCAAGTTGCTCGTTTTTTGCCGATAATATGTTCATTGCCGATAAAATGTTGTCATTTTATAATAGGTGTTCCTTGTTTTCTGCTTTGATAATGCAGAAATCTTTTTAAGATGATGCAAAGATAATGATATTTCTCCGAATGAGAGCAAACAGCTCCGTTTTTTATAAACAGCCTGTTTTCTGTTCAATGTGTTGAGAAAAGTGAGCGTTTGTAATTGAAAAATGCTGTTTTGTAAATATTTTTGTGATAAAATGCTGTTGTTTGTTTGTGTTTGAAAGAAAAATGTTACTTTTGCATCGGATAAACGAAAATGAAAGATTTGCAGAGATACAATGACAACGAATGCCCAAAAACATAAAGGTAAACCTCTTTGTCACTTATCACATGCCTACTTAAAAAGAATATGTTAAGACTTTTTCAAATAATGAGCCGTTGGCTCGCAAATTACACGTCATTGTTCATCATCGGCATTGCCGTGGTGACCTTTTTCTTGCCTCACACCTTCGACTGGGTGCGCGGCACAACACAAACCGTCATCCTTGGCATCATCATGCTCACAATGGGCTTGACGCTCACCACCAACGACTTTAAGATTCTTGCCCGTCGCCCCTTCGACATTTTCATAGGAGCGTGTGCGCAGTTTATAATCATGCCCGGCGTGGCTTATGTACTTGTGCATGTGTGGAACCTTGACCCCGCCCTTGCCCTCGGCATATTGCTTGTAGGCTGTTGTCCCGGCGGCGTGTCAAGCAACATCATGAGCTATCTGTGCCATGGCGATGTGGCTTTCTCGGTGGGCATGACCTGTGCTTCCACTCTTCTCGCGCCCTTTATGACACCGTTGCTCATGAAGCTTACGGCGGGACAGATCATACACATCGATGCCGTGGGCATGTTCCTTAACATCCTCATTGTCACCATTCTGCCTGTGTCGATAGGCTGTGCGCTCAACTATTTCTTCAGCCGTCGCCCCTCGTTCCCGACGCTACAGAGCCTCATGCCGGGCGTGAGCGTGATCTGTCTGGCTATGATTGTGGGTGGCGTGATCTCTACCGTGCACGATGATCTTGTGGCACGCGGACTGACTCTCTTCCTTTGGACCTTTGCTGTGGTGCTGTGTCACAACTCGTTGGGCTATCTCTTGGGATGGACAGCAGGCCGACTGGCGGGCTTCACAACGGCAAAGAAGCGCACCATCTCCATTGAGGTGGGCATGCAGAACGCGGGCTTGGCAACGGTTCTTGCCTCCAACTTCTTTGCAGCTCAGCCTCTCGCCGTGTTGCCTTGTGCCATCAGTTGCGCTTGGCACAGCATATCCGGCACCATCCTTGCTGGTTTGTTCCTTAAATGGGAGCAGATAACCAACAAAATGGCGAAAAAATAAAAGGAACTATCTCAAGCAAGCGTCGCCTTCGGCGACGCTCGCTTGAGATGATAATCGTTTGAAAATGGGTTTATTATGCACTTCTTAATCGTTGAGCGATGAAGAGCGCACACGCGACAGCGTCTCGGGGGTCATTTGCAGATAGCTGGCAATGTAAACCAGCGGAGCGCGGAGCACAACCTGAGGCATGAGCTTGCACATGCGCACATAGCGGTCCTGTGCTGTCTCGAAACGCACAAGGTCGGCATGGACCTGTGAGAGGATGAGGCTCTCTTCAAGGATCTTGCGATAAAGGATCTGGATGTTGACGTTGTGCAGAGCAACGCGCTCAAGCTCGGCTTTGGGCAACGCATAGATCATGGTCGGCTCTATTGCCTCAACCTCAAGGTTGGTCGGTTCCTCACGGAACAGGCTCTCTATGCACATGAACACGGTGTGGTCTTCAGCCAGATGCTCAGTCACGACCTTGTTGTGCTTGGTGTAGAACTGACGCACCAGTCCGCGGTCTATATAATAGATGTGGCGGCATATCTCGCCCTTAGTCAGGATCATCTGTCCTTTGGCAAACTTCATAGGCACGAGCACGCTCTCCAGAATGTCAAGTTCTTCATGAGTCATCGTGCTATATTTACGCGCCAGCTCGCGGGCAATGTCGCGTTTCGTTACTAATGGTTCCTTCATTTTGTTTCCTTCCTTTCTCTTTTTTTAAGATTTTAGTAAATTAGAAAAATATTGTATGGTGGGCTCCGTTTTTTTTGTCAGATAGATGTCTTGTTTGGGTTGTTTCTTAGAATATTATTTTTATTTCTTTTCTTAAGAACTCACCATACATCTCTCTCTTTGTTGTCGCTATAGGCAAAGCTTCTGCCGAGCTTCAGCAAAGCTTCAGCAGAGCATCGGTGGCCTTTCGCCAAAGTTTCAACCGTGCCTTAGAGCAACGCATCAGTCGAGCTTCAGCACAGCGAGGAATGCTTTCTGCGGCACCTCCACGTTGCCGATCTGCTTCATGCGCTTCTTGCCTTTCTTCTGCTTCTCAAGCAACTTACGCTTACGGCTGACATCGCCACCGTAACATTTGGCAGTAACGTCCTTACGCACACATTTCACCGTCTCGCGAGCCACAATCTTTGAGCCAATGGCTGCCTGGATGGCGATGTCAAACTGCTGACGCGGTATGAGGTCTTTGAGCTTCTCACACATACGGCGGCCCAGCACCACGGCATTGTCTTGGAACGCCAAGGCCGAGAGCGCATCGACAGGTTCGCCGTTGAGCAGGATGTCGAGCTTGGCAAGCTTTGACGGGCGGAAACCGTCGAGATGATAGTCGAACGAGGCGTAGCCCTTGCTTATCGACTTTAGCTTGTCGTAGAAGTCGATTACAATCTCGCCAAGCGGCATGCGGAAATGAAGCTCCACACGGTTGCCGCTAACATATTCCTGGTTTATCAGTTCGCCACGTTTGTCAAGACACAGGGTCATGATGGGGCCAATAAAGTTGGCTGTGGTGATGATGGTGGCGCGTATGTAAGGCTCTTCAATGTGGTCTATGAGTGTGAGGTCGGGCAGTCCTGACGGGTTATGAACCTCTTTTGAGTGGCCCTGCTTGTCGTAGACCATGTACGACACGTTAGGCACGGTTGTGATGACGTCCATGCTGAACTCGCGGTCCAGACGTTCCTGAACAATCTCCATGTGCAGAAGACCGAGGAAGCCGCAACGGAAACCGAAGCCGAGAGCCACCGACGACTCGGGCTGGAACGTGAGCGACGCGTCGTTGAGCTGTAGCTTCTCAAGCGATGCACGCAGATTCTCATATTCGCTTGGGTCTATGGGGTAGACACCCGCAAACACCATGGGCTTAACCTCCTGGAAACCGGCGATGGCTTTGTCACACGGACGCGACACATGGGTTATGGTGTCGCCGACCTTTACCTCTGAAGCGTCCTTGATGCCGCTAATGATGTAGCCCACCTCGCCTGTCTCAAGCTTGTTGCGGGGAATCATGTCCATCTTGAGCACGCCCACCTCATCGGCGTCATACGCCATGCCTGTATTGAAAAACTTTACCTTGTCGCCTTTGCTTATCGAGCCGTTCTCAATCTTGAAATAGGCAATGATGCCACGGAACGAGTTGAACACAGAGTCGAAGATAAGGGCCTGAAGGGGCGCGTTCTTGTCGCCTGTGGGGTGGGGCACACGCTCCACCACGGCACGCAGAATCTCGTCTATGCCTTCGCCCGTCTTTCCTGAGGCGCGTATGATGCCGCTACGGTCGCAGCCTATGAGGTCCACTATCTCGTCTTCCACTTCGTCGGGCATGGCGCTCGGCATGTCGATCTTGTTTATTACGGGAATAATCTCAAGGTCGTGCTCAATGGCCATGTATAAGTTTGAAATTGTCTGCGCCTGAACGCCTTGGCTTGCGTCAACAATGAGTAGCGCACCTTCGCAGGCGGCGATGCTTCGTGACACCTCGTAAGAGAAGTCGACATGTCCCGGAGTGTCGATGAGGTTCAGAATATATTTCTGGCCGTCCAGCTCATACTCCATCTGTATGGCGTGGCTCTTGATGGTGATGCCTCTCTCTCTCTCAAGATCCATGTCGTCGAGCATCTGCCCTTCTGTAATCTTTATGGTGTTGGTGCGTTCCAATAGTCGGTCGGCAATTGTCGACTTGCCATGGTCGATGTGGGCGATGATGCAGAAATTTCTTATATTATCCATTGATTTAAATCATTTTTATGTGCAAAGATAATGAGAATTTCTGAATTTAAGAGTAACTTTGCATAAAATATTGTGTTGCTTTGTATAAAATTGACGCATTTGTATTTTATTGTGTCATTTTTTCTTTTAATGTGTAACTCTATTTCTTTAAAGATGAATAAGTTTTTAAAAATTAAGGTCTTGCGAAAAGCTTTGTTCGCATTTGCTTCTTTGACGGCTCTTGTGGGGTTGTCTTCTGTGTTTGTGTCGTGTCATGAAAGCCTGGAGAAGAGGGCGCAACGGGAGGCGCGCGAATATACGGAGCGCAACTGCCCCACACCTTGGGACAACAACGATGTGCGCACCGACAGCGTGAGCTTCGACATCGACTCGCGCACTTATATCTACTATTGCAGCGTGAGGGGCAAGGCCGACAATGCCGATTTCATAAACGCAAATCGTCAGGTCCTTACGGACAATCTGAAGGAGGAAGTCAACTCTAACCCCAACCTGAAAGCTTTCAAGGAGGCGGCTTTCTCTTTTGCCTACATCCTGCGGTCTCATAAGGATGCCAAGCAGGTGCTGTTTAGCATCACCATAACGCCGAAAGATTATGAAAAGAGCCTTATGCCAATTAAGCCTTAACGGTGCTTGTGCATAAGCCTTAAAGAAAAGAGGTGTGTCAAAAAAGGGAGTTTTTGATTTTTAATCTTCCCTTTTTGACACACCCTTGTTTAAAAACTGCTGATCTTTAGAAAATCTTCTTTCCAGTCTTTTTTTTCAGTAAGCCTCTTCGTCGCTAACCTCTTCTTTCGTAAGCTTTTTCTTGTCCATGGCGTACCACACATAAGCGATGTAAGCCACAACGAAGGGCACGAGCAGCGACACATAGAACATGGTGCGGAGCGTGAACTCGCTGCTGCAACTGTTGTCTATGGTGAGCGAACTCTGTAGGTCGGCGTTAGAGGGATAGAAGGCTGTGTTGTTCCATCCTGCGCACAGCAGCAACGCGAGCACGGCGAGCACCACACCTATGCCGGCGGGCCAGATGCCCTTAATGTAGGTCTTGCTCACGATGGTGCGGCCCACGCCGTAGAGCAGCAGCACAACGCCAACGGCAAACACGATGAGAAGAGGCCACATGGCGATGAGGTTGTGCAGATATTTCATTGGCTCCATCACAATAAGGCCTGTTGAAGGGTCAACGGCGAAGCCTTCTTTAAGCAACGTGCGCACAAGGAAAGCAAGGAAGAAGATGAGGAACGTTATGGTGCAACCCACCAGACGAACGCTGCCGCGCGAACGTATGTTCTCATCGTCAACGTTGTTGATGATGTAGAGCGTGCCAAGGATGCGTGCAAGGAAGAACACGGCCAATCCAAACACCAGGTTCCACGGGTCGAGCAAGGCGTCGAGGCCGTAGCTCGCGTTGGCCCAATGGCTTATCACCGGTTGGAACGATGTGAGGTTGCCTTTGTCCACAACAAAGTTGGAGCCGTTGAAGAACGTTGCCACGGCGCCGCCGAGAAGCAACGGGCCGATAATGCCGTTAGCCACAAGCATCCATTGGAACGTGCGTGTGCCGAGAATGTTGCCAAGCTTGTTCTGAAACTCGTAGCTCACAGCCTGGAGCACGAAGGAGAACAGGATGATCATCCACAGCCAGTAGGCACCGCCGAAGCTGGTGCTGTAGAACAACGGGAAAGAGGCGAAGAATGCTCCGCCAAAGGTTACGAGCGTGGTGAACGTTATCTCCCACTTGCGCCCCGTGCTGTTCACCACAACGCGGCGCTCTTCATCACTATGTCCAAGGCTGAACACCATCGAGTTGGCTCCCTGAACAAACATAAGGAAAACGAGGAGGGCACCGAGCAATGAGACGATGAACCACCAGTAATGTTGCAAAAATATGTAGGTCATTTTTTTTCTTCTTTAGTTAAAGACACCAAATGTTTTTTTTGTTTTTAATTTTCCGCTTTTTGTCTTTTAGCTTCCGCTTTTAGTCTTTTCAGCCTCTATCCTTTTTTAATCTGTTTCAGCATGATGCTTATCTCCACCACAAGCAGGGTGGTGAAGAGTGCGAGGAAGATAAAGAACGTTGTTGCGACAGAAGCAGAACCAATGTCGGACACGGCGGCACCGACGGGCAGCATGTCCTGTATGGCCCACGGCTGGCGGCCCATCTCGGCAACAATCCATCCTGCCTCACTCGCAATGTAGGTGAGGGGCAGCATGACGATGGCGGCAATGTGCAGCCAGCGCGGTTTGCTTATGTCCATGCGGAACGCCACATGTCCTGCCACGATGAAGAACAGAAGCAGCAGCGTGCCGATGCCCACCATCACGCGGAAGGCATAGAAGCACAGAGGAATGTAAGGCACAATCTCTGCCTCGTCCTTGATGTAGCCATAGCCAAAGTTTTGCATGTTGGCATCGATGAGCGTCTTGTTGATGGCAATCTCAATCTTCTTCTCAGGATGTTCCGCTTTCAGACGACGATATTCGGCAAGCGCTTTTATGGCCACCTTGCCGCTCTCTATACGTTCGTTGAGCGAAGGCACAAGTGTGCCGTCGGCCTTTTCGTAGCCTTTGATGATGTCGTTAATGCCAGGCACATAGCCGTCGGTGCTGTGTGTGGCGAGCAGCGACAGTCCCGAAGGAATGGCTATGCGCAGCGGTGCCTCGCCGCCCTTGGCATAGTCGGGTTGCTCGAAGGGGTTTATGGCCGCTATTGCTGTGAGGCTCACGTTCTGTCCTCCGTCGTAGAGAGCCTCCATGGCAGCGAGCTTCATGGGTTGCTTGTCGGCCACCTTCACAGCCGACATGTCGCCTGTGCCCATGGCGAGCAGAGAAGCCACGATGCCCACGATGCTTGCAATCTTTATGCTCTCCGTTGCCAACCTCTGGTTGCGTTTCTTCAACAGGTACCAGCCGCTCACAGCCATCACGAACGCCGCTCCCACAACCCACGATGAGATCACGGTGTGGAGGAACTTGTCTACGGCAAACGGCGATAGAGCTACATCGGCAAAGCTTGTCATCTCGTTGCGCACGGTATCGGGGTTAAACTCGCAGCCAACAGGGTTCTGCATCCATGCGTTGGCCACCAGAATCCACCATGCCGATATGGTAGCGCCGAGGCCCGTGAGCCATGTCGATGCGAGGTGAAAGCCTGCCGACACCTTCTTCCATCCGAAGAACATCACAGCCACGAAGGTGCTCTCCATGAAGAACGCCACGATGCCTTCGACGGCGAGGGGAGCGCCAAAGATGTCGCCAACGAACCAGGAGTAGTTGCTCCAGTTGGTGCCAAACTCAAACTCCAAGATTATGCCTGTAGCCACGCCCATGGCGAAATTGACGCCAAACAGTCGTTGCCAAAACTTGGTTGCTTCAAGCCAGAACTCATCGCGTTTGCGATAATAAATGGTCTCGATGATGCCCATGATAAGGGCCAGTCCCAGCGTGAGGGGAACAAACAGCCAATGGTAGATGGCTGTGAGGGCAAACTGTGCTCGTGCCCAGTCTATCGCCCCTGTGTCAATGGTTAACAGATTACTCATTGTCTTTTGTTTTTGTCGTTTTTTGTTATTTGTTTATTGTTTTCTTTTCCCTTTTCGTTTTTTCCTTTCCCCTTAACCAACCTTGGCAATAGGATTTCTTTTCCCTTTTCGTTTTTCCCTTTTCCCTTAATCGGCCTTGGCAATAGGATTTTTCACTTTTCGTTTTTCCCTTTTCCCTAAACTGGCGTCAGCCTTTTTTACCTTTTTACCTTTTTACTTTTTTACCTTTAAAAGCTTCTCTTCACCAGTTCGTTAGACACCAGTCCTGCCTTGTCGCCGTCTTTCGAGTGTTGTTTAAGGAAGTCGGGGAAGAAGAAAAGTTTCAGGACAGCGAAGATAATAATGAGTTTTATTATTATCACCGTCCAAAGCGTTCGCCCCACAGTCATCTGTGCGAAGCCGTCCCTGTAAAGCCAATATGTCTTTTTAAGAAAGTTGATCATAAGTTAAATGAAAAATGTCGTCAGTTATAGATATGCTCTCTTTAATTTGTTGAGACGCTCTCTATTATGAAGAAGAGATGCGTCAGAGGTTAAAGAAGTGTCGGAAGAAACAATGAAATTGTCGTTCTCGACAGGGCAAAGATATAAAATTAATTTGCAAAATTATTCTATTTTACTCAAAAA
>OLZV01000226.1_pt1 | contig 28289 bp, 19 predicted proteins | sample 1644531 | NCBI WGS metagenome assembly OLZV01 (sample SAMEA103958115, study PRJEB25191) | human gut metagenome | biome: human-associated habitat [ENVO:00009003]; feature: intestine environment [ENVO:2100002]; material: feces | place: Germany | collected 2013/2015
CGAGCCAATAAATCGCTGATGGCCTGGGGAGTTGAAGGTCGTGTTCCTTTCCTCGATAAGGAGGTTTTCAAGGTTGCGTCATCGCTCCCGACAAAACTGCGCTGCAACAAGCACAACACAAAGTATGCAATGCGTAAGGCTGCCGTTCGCCATATGCCTGAGGCTACTGCCGAAAAAGAGAAACTCGGTTTCCCTGTACCGACAAGAGTATGGCTTCGTGACGAGAAGTATTATAATGTGGTAAAGACTAAGTTCAAGGGCAAAACTGCCGAGAAATTCTTCAATACAGATGTCCTTGTTTCATGGCTCGACAGCCATTTCAGCGGAAAAGAAGATAACAGCAGGCGAGTTTGGACAATTTATGTGTTCCTCGTATGGTATGATATCTATTTTGATGAGGACAGCGAAAAGGTTGAAAAGCCTGTAAATCACCTTGATGAACTCAAGGCTGTTGCCGAGGCGAGAAGAGAAAAGCAGATTGACGCTCCCGGTGAGGTAATTATGGCTGCCGCAGAGGAGATTGACGAAAATTACGATGCTCCGAACTTTGGCGTTGACAAGTCAAAAAAAAATGACGAATCTGCCGAAAAAGCGGAAGAACCCGTAAAAGAGGAATCTGCGGAAGATGTGACAGAGGAAGTTGAAGTTCCCGATGACGGTAATGAGCCTGCAATCGTTGAGCCTGAGGAAGAACCCGAGGTTAAAGAAGAGCCTAAAAAAGAGGAGTATGTGAACATCTCAAATCCGGAGGATAACGAGATTTACGACGCTCCGAAAAAACCGTCAACTCCCCAGGAGCAGATGCAGATGGCTATTGACAGCATTGAAAAAAGATCAAAATATCTTGACGAGCCGAATGTAATTTCAGACGAGGCTGTTGACAATATCGTAAACTCAATCTCATTCTTTGATGATGAGGACGATAAAAATTAATCAAAGTTATTAAAAATAACAAAATAAACAAGGGCAACCTCGGTTGCCCTTGAATTATATCAGATAATTTAAACTACCGCTCCGAGACAGAGAATGTTTTGCAGGATTTTGTATTCTTCTTCAAAGTCGGAGAGGGGGAGAGGATTTTTGCCGAGTCCCATTTCTATGGTGAGGGCAGGTCGGCGGAATTTTTCGATGAACCAATCCTTAAAGCCGCCGCCTGTGGCAATCTCCTCGGGAAAGGCTATGTTGTAGCCGCTTGCCTGTGAGAATATTGACGCAAGCCGAAAGCTCAGAACGGGTGTGTGTCTGCCGAATGAGCAGTAAATTTCCCGTCCCTGACTGTGCAGAGCGATTGCCCGTTCAAAGTCAATATTACGGCAAAGTGTTGTCAGAGCTTTAGTTTCGGGTTCGCTCTCGGGATGATTGCCGCCGAATCTTGTCGGCGCCGGACACTTGATATTGTTCTTTAATTCAAGTTGTTTAAGTCTGCACCAACCCGCATTGAAGTTGTGATTGATGTCAACTCCACGGGCATTTGCCTGCCATTTATATGTATCGGTGCAGACCTTTTCGACAAGCGGTTTGTATTTGAATGCGGCGTCACTGCCATGCAAGGCAATTTCCGTGCCGTCGGGATTTACGCAAGGCACAATCGTAAGACCTCGAATGCTTAAAAAATTCCCGATTTTGCATCCGCCGACAGTTTTGTCGCTTTCCATTGCCTCACAACATTCTTCAAAAAATTTCAACAGGGCAAGTATTGTGAGGTACTCCGAGCCGTGAAAACCGCCGCAGTAGAGTACACGATTCTTGGTGTTGCCGATGTGCAGAACATCAATACCTCTTCCGCACACGCTTTTTCCGGCAAAGCAATGCTTGATGAACTTGTACCTGTCGCAGAGCTCGTTTATGATTTCCTTGCGTGTTTTGTAATCGGGAAAAACATTATAATCGGGCATAACAAAATCCTTTCCTTTCGATAATTCAATCTTTAAAACGGAGGCATAATTATGGAGCTTTTTGAAAAAACTCTTGACAGCAAGAAAATTTTTGACGGCAGAGTTCTGCATATAGTCCTTGACGAAGTGGAGCTTCCTGACGGTAAAAGGTCAAAGAGGGAGGTTGTCAATCATCCGGGCGGAGTATGCGTTGCCGCTCTTGATGAGGACAATAACCTTTCTTTTGTAAAGCAGTTTCGCTATCCGTACAAGGAGGTTGTGCTTGAGCTTCCTGCCGGCAAGCTTGAAAAGGGTTCTACTCCGCTTGAAAACGGAAAGCGTGAGCTTCTTGAAGAAACGGGACTTGAGGGTTACTCCTACATTTCTCTCGGTCAGGTCTATCCGTCTCCCGGATACACCTCGGAAATTATCCATCTTTATGCCTGTCGGGTAAAGTCACAGGGCGAGCAAAAGCTTGACGAGGGTGAGTTTTTGAATGTTGAAAAAATCCCCCTCAACAAAGCCGTTGAAATGGTGCTTAACAATATGATACCCGACTCCAAAACACAGATTGCCGTTTTAAAGACTGCCGCACTTTTGAAAAGCGGTAAAATTTAATTTAATCATAGGAAATATATATGCAGAATTTTACTGTTTCAGAACACGAAAAATTGAATACTGCCGTTGCTCTCGGATTTTTTGACGGACTTCACAAGGGACACCGAAGGGTTATTCTCTCGGCTGTTGAGCAGAAGAAAAACGGACTTTTGCCCGTGTGCTTTACATTTGCTCAAAGCCCGAAGGAGGTTCTCGGAAAATCTTCTAAGGGTGCGCTTATGACAACGGAAGATAAGCTGAAAACGCTTGAAAGCCTGGGTATTGAACATACCTTCAGTCCTGACTTTAAAAAGCTGATGAATATGTCTGCAAAGGACTTTGTCGAGAAAATTATTTTTGGCGACCTCAATGCAAAATTTGTTGTCTGCGGTTTTAACTATCGTTTCGGAAAAAACGGCGAGGGAGATACCGAGTTGCTCAAAAAGCTTTGTGACGAGAACGGTACAAAGCTTAAAGTGATTGAGCCTGAGCGTGATGGTGGCGATGTTGTTTCATCAACACTTATCCGTCTGCTTATAAGTGGGGGCAGCATTCGCCGCGCAAACAAGCTTTTGTGTTCATATTTTGGTTTTTCTGCCGTGATCACTCACGGAAAAAGACTTGGCAGAGAACTCGGTACTCCGACAATCAATCAGAAACTTCCCGAAAATCTTGCCGTGCCGAAATACGGTGTTTATGCGTCTGCCGTTACGCTTGAAAACGGAAAGGTCTATTGCGGTGTGACTAATATCGGTGTAAAGCCGACGGTCGGAGGGACAAAGCTTTTGAGCGAAACATGGATGCCTGACTTTCACGGCGGTGAAATATACGGTCAGACAGCCGATGTCCGTCTGCTTGATTTCATTCGTCCCGAAAAAAAGTTTGACAATATCACCGAATTAAAAAATGCCATAACCGACAATGCAGTTACGGCAAAAGAGATTTTTGGTGAGATGTATAGATACGGAGTTTGAAGTAAGCGTAGTATTTATCTATGGTTGACATCGCAATTCCGGCTTGATACAATATGATACGAGAATACAAGGAAGTTTAAGGCGGTTAGCACTCCCGAAAGGGGGTGATATGCATGACTGAATCGGTTTTGCTGATAATTTTACTTATAGCACTCGCAGAAGTCATCAATAGCATAAAAAAATAATCGCCCGACAGCCTCAAATATCGGACGATTATTTTATATTCGTTTTAAAACCTTGGGACTAACCGCTTTTAACGGTTTTCCTTGTGTTCTTATTATATATTATGCAAAAAGCAATGTCAATATTTCATTTGAATTTTATATGGCTGAAAAATGTTGAGCGGTGACGGAACTTTCCGACACCGCTTTTTTTATTTGAATTCATCGTTAAGGATTTCATCAAGGTTATTGACCATTGCTGTGACGATTTCATATGAACCGCCGTCTGAGATTGACTTCATAAGAGCGTTTATGTTTTCTTCAAAATCCTTTGGCAAGAGGGTGCAATACTTTTTGCAGAGCTGAACCTGTCTTTTTTCACCGGGGTGTGTCTGGCGGTTGAGTGCGAAGATAACATCAAAATAGCTTTCGAGAAAAGCGGTGATTCTGTGATTGACACTGACGATATCGCCACGCTCCTGAGCCTTTTTAATCTGCCTGTCATATGACGGCAGCTTTCCGTTCAAAAGGTTGCGGTTGTTTTTGATAATCGCACTGCGGAGATTTTCCGGAAAGTCAATCTGTGCCATATCTCTGAATTTTGTGAAAGTGCCTGTCTTGTCAAAAAGAACCTTGCTGTTCTTGATATTGTGCCAAAATGCGGTTGTATAGCCGTTAAAAGCCTTGCCACCCTTGATTACCGTATCAATATACCGACCGAACCTGTCAACTTCACGGTAGATTATGTCAACGGGAATACCGTTATTCATAACCGTGTTGTCCTCGCTCTCCCAGTAATGATTGCCGAATTCTGCAATCGAACAGTATTTTCCCAGAAGATTTTCTCTTGTTTTGCCGGTCGGTATTTCTAAGCAGTAAACATAAATATCGTAGTCCGAATTTTCATCACTTGCACCTGTTGAACGAGAACCGCCGAGTGCGACAGCCTCAACCGTATCAAGCGACTTGAGTGCAAGCAAAATTTCTTCAAGGTTTGCGTCCTTAACATTGTATTCCGCAAAATTCATAGTTTTGATCTCCTTTATTTTATGGTATCATATTCCTTTGTCGGATTAAGCCGTAACTTCTGCCGTTTCGGTTGGACTTGTCTTATCTTCAAGCACAACCCTTTTGCCTCTCCAACCGCCCTTTATCCAGCGGATAAACACAACGACACCTCTGAAAATTTCATCGGCAGCCATGGCAATCCAAATTCCGGTAAGTCCCATTCCGAAATAAATTCCGAGCAGCCAGCCGAGTCCGACACTCAAAAGCCACATTGAAAAAATTGCGAGTGCCGTCGGGAATTTAACATCGCCGGCGGCTTTCATACTGTTGATTATAACAAGGTTTGTCGTTCTGCCGAATTCAAGAATAATCGCAATGAACATAACCGATGAACCGAGTGCGATAACAGCCTTATCACCCGTGAAAAGTCCGAGTGTAAACGGTGAAATCAACCAGTTTACAATTGCAACCGAGATTGAAATTATCATACCGAAACGCAAAGTTTTCAGCACCCTGCGGTATGCAAAATCGTAATCGTGAGCGCCTACGCTGTGACCGACAATAATCTGTGTTGCATTTGCAGCGGCAAGAGCAATCATATATGTGAACATTGAAAGCATGTTGGCGTAGATTTTTGCGTTGATTGCAACGATACCCATTGTGTTGATGAATGCCTGTAAAAACAGCTGTGAACAGTCGTAGGAAATGTTCTCGCCTGCTGTCGGAATGCCGAGTTTAAGAAGGCTTTTGAGAACATCATACGGAAACGGGCGAAGATATTTAAGGCTGAACTTGCCTTTGATAACCGTGTAGAAGTATATAACAGATGCAATTACCGCAATAACTCTGCTTCCGCATGTGGAAACAGCCGCACCCGACGCACCGAGTCCGAGAACCTGAAGCGGTCCGTAGAGCAAAAGAGCATTTCCGCAGATATTGATAATGTTCATTCCAAGACCGATAATCATACCGAAAACGGTTTTGCCGTTGCTTGCAAAAATTGAGTTAAAAGCATTAATAAGCGCCTGAGTAAAGATTGTACCGCCGACTATTCGCATATACATATCCGATTCGTCAAGCATTGCCGCAGGCACCTGCATTGCCTCAAGCAGATTTCTGCTGAATATGAATACAACAAAGCTGATTACAATACTCAGCACAAGGTTGAATGACAACGCAACCGTGTAAATCATATTCATCTTTTCTTTTTTACCTGCCCCAAGGTATTGGCTGACGATTATGCCCGTTGCGCTTGATATAATGTTAAAGGCAAGAGTCAGAAAACCGAGAACCTGGTTTGCGTTGCCGATTGCACCAACGGCGGTTTCATTGTAGTTTGAGAGCATAATCGTGTCAACATAGCCGAGTGAGATGCCGAGCAACAGCTGTAAAAATATCGGCCACGCAAGCTTGATTACGCGCTGATTCATAACTGAATCGTTCGGATTTTTGAGTTTTGAAGAAGTAGCAGACATAATGTAATCTCCGTTGAATAAAATGATTAATATAAGTTTTTATGTTTTGAATGTTTTGAAAAAATATATTCTGTGTAAATTGTGCATTGCCGTTGTTCTGACTGCTTGACCGCCGTGTATTTGAGATGTATAATCTAATTGCGGATGGTTGCAATCTGTCGCAATCTTCAAACTAAGTTCAGATAACCGACGGTTGTTTTGGATAAAATCAGAAAAAATACAACGCAAATGCGAAAGGATAAATAGGTATGAATATATGCGTTTTTGGCTCATCAAGTGAGCAAATTGACAAAATCTATCTCGAATCTGCCGAGCATCTCGGCAAAAAGATTGCCGAAAAGGGCTACAACCTTGTTTTCGGTGCGGGAAAATACGGTGTTATGGGCGCATCTGCCCGAGGCGCATACAGCGCAGGTGGCCACACAATCGGAGTTACACCCGATTTTTTTATTGATGTGGGTGTTGTTTTTGACAAATGCTCCGAACTTATTGTAACAGATACAATGCGTGAACGCAAAGGTATTATGGAAGATAAAGCGGACGCTTTTGTAATTTGTGCCGGCGGTATGGGTACTTTTGAAGAATTTTTTGAGGTTCTCACACTAAAGCAGCTTAACAGACACACAAAGCCTATCATTATATATAATGTAAAAGGCTACTATAACTCAATGCTTGCAATGCTTGACAATGCCGTAAGTGAAAAGTTTATGACCAATGCCTGTAACAGACTCTACACGATTGCCGATACCGAAGAAGAGGTTTTCAATCAGCTCGAGAATTATGTTCCGTTCACCTACAATAAATATGAGTTTCTCAAAAAGGACGGTGAGCAGAATGGCTGACCAATGCGAATTTTGTGCAAACTTTGTCAGTGATGACGAATTCGGTGATTATTGCAATATCAACCTTGACGAGGACGAAATGGCAAGGTTTTTAACCCGAAGCACAGACACCTGTCATTACTTTCAACTTTATGATGAGTACAAAATAGTGAGAAAACAAAATTAAATAATTAAAAACAGCAATATAACAAAATAAGTTACACGGTTGTAACTTTTGCCTCAAATTTAATTAAATGTCGTTTGTTATTATTGTAAACCTAAAATCCCCTTAATTAAAGGGGATTTTTTGTTTTTTTATATCATTTTAAAGGTTAGAATATGAATAAAAGACAAGCGGATTAAGTCCGTTAAAATATAATCGAAAAAGAAAAGTTTAGAGGAATGCACAAATGTAATGTGAAAATCTTGTGAATTCATCCAAAAAAAATGACAGAGGACAAATAAATATTGCAAAATGTGCGTTGAAGGTATAGAATATTATTATATTTTGTACAGCAGTGTGTCATTTTAGTGCATTATTTTTTAAGAGGAGAGGGTTTTTGTGGGTCTTTTTAACAGGATTATTGATAAGATGGTCAGCGACAAAGTTCCATTTAAAAAGAGAAAAAGGCTGATTGTTTTTGTTGCAATCATAACCCTTCTTTCAATGACAACAGCAACGGTTGCGTGGTTCTCGGTAAACACTTTCGCGGGCGTTGACAAGCTTGACCTCAATATCAGCCTTGCCGCTCAGCTCAAAGTAAGTATGGAAAACCATGGCAAAGACCTTGAAAAATACGGCAAGGTAATCACAAATGAAATGATTGACGATTACCTTAAAAAGCACGGTTCAAGCCTTGAAGATACGGTGCTTGACCCTGTCACAACAAGAGAGGGTACAGAGTTCACCAATCAGCGCGGCACAGTCAGAGAGCCTAACAAGCGCAGCTACCTTGAGTTTGAATGTTACTTCATCGCAACCGAGGAAATGTGGGTTCATCTCACAACCGAAAGCACAAAAGCAGGCGCTGATGACGGTACAAAGGTATCGACAGAATCAACCGGTGCAAAGGCTGATGTAGTAAATTGTACAAGAGTTGATTTCACAGCCGAGGGAACAGGCAACGGCACAACAATTTATGAGCCGAACAGAAGTAATCCCGTAAACGGACAGACAACTTTTGATTTGCCGTCAGGTTCAATGGTTTACTCAAACAACACGAGACTTTTCCATCTTAATCAGCTCGAACCTGTTAAGGTAACAGTTCGCCTTTGGATTGAGGGTAACGACCCCGAGTGTGATGACGATGTTCAGGATGCACAGCTTTCTGTACAGCTTGGCTTTGTCGGATGCGATAAGGACAATAAACCGATCAGTTAAAAGAAGAGCCGAGGTTCGCAGCTCTGAAATAACGACCGGCGAGGACTAAGCCGAGAAAATCACGAAAGTGATAGGAGCGGATTAGACGAGTGGGAGTTATTTAAGGAATAGCGGAGAACAACGAGGCTTGACAACTTGACAAAAAGAAGAACCGTGGTTACAAAACCACCTAACTAATATATGTACGGATTTAACTTTTGAGGGGAGAGAAAAACTTGTTCGGAAAAAAGAAACCAAAAATTGAACAACCGATTACTCCCGAGGAGTTAAGTCGCTTAAATGATAAGAAAATGGCAGATTCCGAGATTGAACATTTTCATGTAAAAAATGATTCAATCGAGATTGTAAAATACAAAAAGCGCAGACGGCTTTTGAGTATTATCCTTTCGGTCTGCATAATCATTCTTCTTATTCTGTTCATCGTTTCAACGCTTGTAACGCAATGGGGCGACTTGATTATCAGCATTGATTCTCCTGCCGTAAAAAAAGGTATCGTGCTTAGCGAAGACGCTGACTTCAAAACTCAGTGTGCTTCACTTACAGCGGAGCAGGTTAAGGATGTTACAAACATTACATATTCATGGCTTCCTGTTGACCTTGACACAAGCAAGGACGGTGCGCACAACGGCAAAAACTATGTTGCTTATACTTTCTATTGTAAAAATAACGGAGAGGTTGAGCTTGACTATGATGCAGTGCTTGAAATCACAGGTGCGGCTAAGTCGGCAGATGAAGCAACCCGAGTTATGATTTACAAAAACGGCAAGAGCTCAATTTACGGCAAAGGTCAGTACAAAGACAGAAGCAAAGCCGAAACCGATTGCACAAAGTTTGTAAGCGATAAGGAAGTTTATAAAACATCAACCGAAAAATTCAAGGTTGGCGATATTGATAAATACACAATCGTAATTTGGATTGAGGGTAACGATCCCGAATGTATCGACGATATCCGTAACGGTCATGTAAGAATGAGAATGCTGTTCTCGGTTCGTGACGATGAAGAATCCACAGCAAAACCGTAATTTTCGGTACAGTATTACATAAACTTGGTATTATGTGCCTCGGCACTGATATAGCAAAAAATCCCTATGGTGTTTTAGGGACAAAAATTATTTTATTTAGGAGGATTATCTCTATGAAAACAACATCAAGAAAGAGATTATTAATCTCTTCCGTAGCAATGCTTCTCGTAGCAATGCTCGCACTCGGCACAGCAACATTTGCATGGTTTACAAACAACACATCAACAACCGCTTCAGGTATCAACGTAAAAACAGTACAGGCTTCTGATCTTAAGGTAGCAAGTTCAAAGTATACCTTTACTAATGACTTGCAATATGATTATAGTAATCAGGTCTTTAAGCCTGCTTCATCAGCCAACGGTACCGCTTGGTACTCTGGTACAGCGGAAAAATCCAACGCATTCGGCATTAAATCAACCGACACCTTCACTCCTATTCCTAATGTAACCGCAGAGAACAACTACGTTTACGCTAACGAGCTGAATATTAGAAATTACGGCGGTGCGGCTGTTGATAATGTTAAAATAGATTTCACCATTGGCGAAACAGCTACAACAGAAGGTGCAAACTATGTTAGAGTAGCTGTTGTTCCTAAAGACAAACACGACGCATCTAGTGCAACCACCGGATTGGGCGACTTTACAACGTCTGTGTTTGATAAAGATGGTGTAGCATACAACGCTGTCAACGGAAAGGCTTCCACAGAAGTAGTTGAAATTACCCCGAATAATAATAAATTCTCGGTAGAAGTTGGTAAATTAGCTGCTAAGGGTGCTGATTTTGTAACTACAGGTGAAAATCGGAACGAAGCAAATTATGAGATTTTTGTTTGGTTTGAAGGACAGGACACGGAGTGTACAAACGCTAACGCTGGTAATTCACTTCCAAACATTACATTTACTATAAGCGGTACTCAGGCAACACCAACTCCGTGATTTTCCTTGTAATTGAAATTATTCTGCCAAACTAGCAGTTTCGAACTAACCGCTTTTTGGTAAGGAAAAACACGTAATGAATTTGAAGTAGAATTCAGATGAAATTATGTCCAGACGCTTATACACTTATCTTGATTGGAGACCCCTTATGAAAAAAGTTGTAAAAAGAATAGTAAACATAATAATTGACATTATTGTGATTTTGATTCTGGCGGTGTCGGTTTTAATCGTTACATTGTCACTAACTTCCAAATCATCAGGGGTTCCCAATATTTTCGGTATTGCACCCCTCAGCGTTCTGACAGGTTCAATGGAAGATACAATTAACCCCGGAGATTTAATTTTCAGTGAGGTTACAAATGATCCCTCATATGAATATAAGAAAGGCGATATTGTTACTTTCTATAAGGATATCAACGGTAATTCCGAACTCAATACTCACCGAATTGTTGAGGTTGTTAAGGATGACAACATTACCTACTACAGAACACAGGGTGACAATAAGAAAACTAACCCTGAGCCCGATGAAGAACTTCAAACTTCTTCAACTATTGTCGCCAAATACACAGGTACGAAGATTGGCGGCGTGGGTAACTTTTTAAGCTTTATCAGAACTCAGCTTGGATTTTTCCTCTGCGTTCTGCTTCCGATGATTATTTTCTTTGTTTATGAAGCAATCCGAGTTGTTCTCAACCTCCTTGCCTACAATAAGGAAAAAACGCTCGAAGAGGCAAAGCTTGCGGTTGATTCCGCAGAGCTTACCGAAGAACAGAAAAAGAGAGCTATTGAGGAATATCTTGCCTCCGTCGGAGAAAATCAGGACAAGGCGGAAAATGAGCCTGAAGTACAAACACCTGCTGACGGCAACAGCTCCGCTGAAAATTCCGATTAAGTTATGACAAATTTGTCCCTAACGCACTAGTAGCGTTTATCGTAACGGTATATTTCTTTCTCAGTCTCAGAGCTGAGAAAGAAATACAGTTACAGCTCACAGTAAAAACACAACAGAAATTATCAGTTAATTTGCAGCGGTGAACCGTGTTTTTCATCTGAAATACGGATTTTCTGATAATACAAAAACAACAGATTAACACAAAACCGTTTCCGTCGGAAACGAACGGCAGTCGCTGATTGCCGCAACATAAGGCGATAAAATTTCGCCTAAAGAAGATGAGAGTAGATTTTTTTAAGGAGACGAAGTACCGTGGATACAGTATTTAAATTTCTTTTTGAATTTCTCGGTCAGTTTTTTGGCTCATTATGGTCAATAATCACCGGGTTATTTGGCGGAGTAGGCAATGCCTTTGATTTTTCCGCTTATGTAAACATTATTAATGCCTATACCACGGAGCTTGGCGGCCTCGCATGGGTAATTGCAATTATTGCCATTGTGCTTCTGGTTGCTGTGCTTGCACTTTGCGTATGGCTTATTGTCGTCGCTGTAAAAAAGTTTATTCGTTCGCACAGAAGAAGAAAAGATACAGATTCTCTTGTTAAAGAGGTTCAGGCACTCAACAAAGAGGTTATGAGACTCAACCTTGAAAAGGATAAGATTCTCTCTATGAAGGTTTCACAGATTGGTCTTAACCCCAACGAGATTTCAGAGCTTACAGGCGAAGAAATCGAGTCGCTCAACAACGGCGAAGAAGAGGACACAGGCGAAAGCCGTTTCTACAAGCTTACGGAAATCGACCAGCTTTGGGCAGATTATGTTCCGCCGGTTTATGACAACGATATCACACTTCCCGAGTTCTGTGAGCGTTTCAGACTCTTTGCTTGTTCACAGCTTGGTCTTTACTACGATATTAAGCTTATCAGACTTTTTGTTGCTGCGTTTGCTTCTACCAGACTTATTATCCTTCAGGGTATTTCAGGTACAGGTAAAACTTCACTTGCTTACGCCTTTGGTAAGTTTGTAAACAATCCTTCAATCGTTGCTTCCGTTCAGCCGTCATGGCGCGACAGAACAGAGCTTTTCGGTTACTTCAACGAATTTACAAAGAAGTTTAACGAAACCGAGCTTCTCCGTGCAATGTACGAAGCTTCCTACAATGATAACATCTACGCCGTAATCCTTGATGAAATGAACATCGCAAGAGTTGAGTATTACTTTGCAGAAATGCTTTCAATTCTTGAAATGCCGTCAAGAGATGAGTGGGTTGTTGATATCATCCCGAACTCTTGGCCGTCTGACCCGAAGCATATCGTGAACGGTCAGCTCAAAATTCCGCCGAATATGTGGTACATCGGTACTGCGAATAACGATGACTCGACATTTGCTATCACAGATAAGGTTTATGACCGTGCTATGCCGATTAACATCGACAAAAAGGGTGTTGCTTTTGACGCACCTCTCACAGACTCTGTATACATTTCATACAAACATTTTGAGTACATCCTCAATGCCGCTAAGGTTCAATTTGTTGTTTCGGAAGAGAACCTCAAAAAGATTGCTCTCCTTGACGATTATGTTATTGAGCATTTCCGCATAGCTTTTGGTAACCGTATTGTAAAACAGCTCCGTGACTTTGTTCCTGCTTATGTCGGAACAGGCGGTACAGAGCTTGACGGTCTTGACTATGTTCTTGCCCGCAAGGTATTTAGAAAATTTGAGTCGCTCAATCTTTCATACATTCGTGATGAAATAGATGGCCTTTGTGCGTATATTGACGAGCTTTTCGGCGAAGAAAATATGACTGAGAGCAAGGATTATCTCCGTATGCTCAAGAAGCTTGTATAATTTTAGCAATTCAGGGCGAACTCTGTTCGCCCTTTGCTTGGTGAAAGGACTTTGTTCCTTTAGCGGTAAAACTATCTGATTGGAGAAAAATCAATGGCTGATTTTGGTAAATATTTCAGAGCATATATGTATATGCAGGACATTCTGAAAAATGATTTTACTTACAATTACATAACAGAAGGCCTTAAGGACGGCGATAAGGGCGAGGATAAGCTCGACGGTAAGACCAACGAAAAGGTAATTGATATGGAGTGGGTTGTTGCCATTGAGGAAACACTTCCGTACATTCAGAAAGCAATAGACGAACAGCGCCGTTTTATTAAGCAGGTTGACAATCTTGTTAGAGTTGAGCTTGCAAAAAAGATTGGCCCCGAGTCGGTTAAGCACCTTTCGCAGCACACTAACTTTATTGCCAAGGTTGAGGGTGATATGGTAACGCCTAACAAAATCCTCACAATTGAGCGTGAAGAAAGCTTTGCTATTTATGAAAACCGTGTACTTATGACGCTGATTCGCAAAGCGCTTCATTTTGTTGACGATAAATATTCAAAAATGAAAGATGTGCCGAACGACAGCTATAATAAAATTTCTATGGTTCGTCACATTGATTTTAATGAGAAAAAAGTAGATTTTAATCTTAACTATATAAATGAATCTCACGAAACTCTTGCAGATGACCTTGATGTTCTTGATGTTTCTCAGCTTTCGGACTTTGACAGAATCAGAAGAATCAGAACAACCCTTAATGAGTTTTTAAACACTCAGTTGATTAAGGAAATCTCAAAAGAGCCTGAGGTTCGTCCTCCGCTCACGCAGACCAACCTTCTCAAAAAGAACCCCAACTTTAAAAAAGTGGTTGAGCTGTGGAACTTTCTCGACAGCTACAAGCGTAAGGGCTTTGAGGTCGTAAGCGAGGAATACAACGGCAAAATGACAGATACTGTTCAGCAGGATGTTTACTTTGCGATGGGATTCCAGCATTTTATGATGTCTATTGCTACAAACCCGGGACTTCGTTCAATCCTTAAGGAACAGTACGACGCTGAAAATGCACGAATTGCCGAGGAAGAATCAAAGCCGCAGAAGACCCGCGAGGCGGTTATGCAGGCACAGCTTGATGCTGTTCGTAAAGAGGAGATGGAAATCCGCCTTCGTGAAATCCGTGAACGCGAAAAGAAAATTCTTGACCTCACGAATGAAATCAAGAATTTAAAGGTTATAATTGATCAGAAAGAACAGCAGATTCTCACTCTTAGGGGCAGGGTTTCTGCTCTTGAAGACCAACTTGAAGAGGTTAAGAAAGAGCTCCAGCAGACAAAACTCAAGTTGATGGAGGCAGAAAAGAGAATTGCCGAGCTTGAGGAAGAAAATCAGCAGTTAAAAGATACTATTGAAGAGTTGAATAAAACGATTGATGAACTCAATCAGACTATTGACACACTCAATAAAAAAATAGTAGAATTAAATGACAGAATTCTCGTGCTTGTGCAGGAGAATGCTCGTTTGCAGACAAAGGTGAAAGAGCAGGAAACTGTTATCGCCGAGCAGAAGGCTCATATTGCAGAGCTTGAAACTCAGGTTGCCGAGCAGCTTGCAAAGATTGCCGCTCTTACACAGAGCCTTGAAAAGTGCCATGCGCAGATTGAAGAGGATAACCGCAGGATTACCGACCTAACCGAGAAAAATGAAAATCTTACGGAAACACTTCAGAATGAGCGTGTTCAGCACAGGGACACAGTCAATAAAATGAATGCCGATTTTGCTGAAGAAAAGCAGCAAATGACAGATGCTCACACAGCCGAGGTTGAATCGCTCAATCATAAGATTGCTGATGCTGAGGTCGAACATAATGATTATGTTGCCAAGCTTAATGCAGATTTTGCCGCAAGGGCAAATGAAACAGAGCAAAAGCATCTTAAAGAGCTTGCAGATAAAGAAGAAACTCACAAGAATGAACTTGTTGAAATTAAGGAAGCTAACCTTAAATCATCAGCCGCAAGCAATGCCGCTCACGCTTCTGAGCTTAAAAAGGCTTATAAGTCGGTTGACAAAAAGGTTGAGCTTGCAGAAAAAGCTTGTGAAAAGCGTATGAAAGCCAAGGTTGCCGAGGTTAAAAAAGAGGCTCAGGCTGAAATTCGCAAAGCCGAAAAGAAAGCAAGCGAAAAAATCAGCCTTGTTAAGGATGAAATTAAATCTGTCAAGGATACAGGCGATTTGTTCGTTCGTGACTACGGCTTCGGCAGTGTTGCAGTTGTTTCAAAATATGCCGAAGAGCTTGCAAAATTCGGCAAGCTTTCAATCGCAGACGAGCTTATAAACGCACAGAAAAGCGTAAGATCTCTTTGCATATGCAGAAGTAAAAAGGGTGTTGTGCTTGCAGGCTTTTCACAGAGCGGCGCAAGCGTATATAATGTTTATAAAAAGCAGGCAGATCTTACTGTTGCATTTAACGATTTGTGTTCAATGCTGAAAGGTATGAGCAATCTGCCGATTGTAATTACATTCTCCGGTGTTGACAGACCGTTTGTGATGAATTTTGAAAACATTGTAAGAGATGCAACCAAAAGAAAAACAACTGTTTTCCATAACAAAACTCTGAAAGCAAACGGATTTGTTTCAGTTTACTTTGGTAAAGAATAAGAGGCAAAAATGAAAAACTCTACTGCGCCCAACAGAAAAACGGGCAGAATGATTGCTAAAAATTTAATAGTTCTGTTCGCTGTTGCACTTGCCGGCTTTTGCGGCATTCAGGCGTGGTTTACGGATAAGAGTTCAGCCGAAGCCGACGGTATAAATGTTGAGTGTCAGGCACCTGACGGTATTGAAATTGCTGTTGTTAAGCACTGTGCCACTGCCCCGGCTCCGACGGCGTACAAAAATACGATTGAATTGAACAGCAAAAATTATTCGTTTATTAATGATATCAAGATGACTGAGGTTTCGAGCGACGGATACACATTTTATAAGCCGCCTCTCAAGCAGGAAAACGGAGTTGCTACTCCTATTCTTGATGCTGACGAATGGGAACTTGCTAACAGTTCGGTTCACTACCTTTCTTTTGACCTGTATGTTCGTTCAAAATCCAAGTTTGATATTTATCTGGACGGTAAATCTAAAATCAGTCCGAATGCAAAAAATCTGACAGGTGAAAATGCAGATAATAAGAGTGATTTCGGTGAAAGCGGTGTCTCAAAGGGAATTTCAAGAGACTGCGTAACCGGTGCGGTAAGGTTTTCGGTTGCAAATTATGAAACTAGCGAAACAATGCCAAAGCTTTTGTGGATTCCTGCTCCGAACATTCTTCTTAAGCCAGACTTAGATACAACAAAGTATTCTGTAAGCACAGACATGAGTTCGGGCAAATCATATTCGCACAGTTATTATGTAAAAAACGGTAAATGGGAAATAACATCCGTTTCCGCTAATGATGATTCACCACTCGGTAAGGTTCTTGTTGCAAACAGCAAAGGCTTTACAGACAACGGAGATTACACATATGAGCTTGGTGAAAAGAAAAAAATTATGACTTTGGAAAAGGACACAACTCAAAACGACAAATATACAGGAATGGTAACCTGTAATATGTGGGTTGACGGCGAAGACGCAGAGGCAAGACTTGCCCTTGTAAACGGAAAGTTTAAAGCAAACCTTGTTCTCTCAAAGGGCGATGTACAACAATAAATAAAAATCAGGAAAGGAGCAATGAAGTATGAAACTGAAAGAAAGAATGCAGAATTCGTTTTTTGCACTTTCCGATAACAGACTTCTCGGCAGAAAAAAGCTCGCAATTTCATATGTATCATTGTTCCTTGTTTTTACTCTTGTGCTTGTGACAACGGTGGCATGGTTTACCGTAAAAGATACGGCAAGTATTAATTCTCAGGCGTTTTCACTTGAGTCAAGTGCGGCACTCCGTGTCAATGACGGTCAGGAAGATCTTTCAAACCACCTTGTTGTTAAAGACTTTAAGCTTGAAGAGGCTTCAAGCGTTGACGGAAGGAATATGTTCTTCCCGTCAGAGGGCAACTTTAAGGATTCAACATCTGCCATGAAATTCCGTGAAGGAACTGTAGGCGATAGGAATAAAACATATGTATATAAGGATTTTAAGCTTAATGCCGATTCAGATATGACAAATGTTTATGTCAAAGGCTATAATATTACAATTGTTTCGGCAGACCGTAAAACTGTTCTCGGTAAGTTTGACGGCTCAACCGAGATTATTCGTGACAATGACGGCGTTCCTGTCGATCAGAAGGTCTATGATCCTTGTCCGTTAAGACTTGCGTTTATTACCGACAGCAGTAAAACTCCTACTGTAATTGATCCAAGTGCTCTTATTGACGAGCATGCTAAAAATTATAATGCAGTAAGCTCAACAAATATGGTCGGCTCTCCTACTACGAAGCTTTCATCATGCAAGACATTTTCTGATTTCTATTTCTATTCAGGCGAAAGCTTGTTCACGCTTTTAGGTCAGAAACCTCTTGATGTAACATTGGTAGCGTGGTTTGAGGGTGCGTATGAAGATCAGTCTGTTTATGATAAGTATGCAGGTGCATCGGTTACAATTGATGTTGAACTCGAAAGTAACTACAATGATATGGAGGCTATCACCTTTATTGATAAAACAAAAGGCGATGATGGCAAAGAGAATCCATGGATTAAAACAAATGACTGTATAGTTACCATGCAGTATAAAGATACTGATGCAACTCAGAAAACTGTCGTTATGAAAGATCTTGGTTCGGTAGACGGATATAACACATGGACAGCTGCGTTGCCAAAAGATGTAATAACAGATATAAGCTTTTTCAGATTCAGTACGACGAATAATATAATCTATAACTCATGGCATACCAGGGCTAATGTAAACAACGAATTGATTAAGAACACTACGGTACAAGACTGGATGAAAAATGACAAGGATTTGTATCCGTTACAGGAAAGCAGAATTGTAAACGGTAACCGCAGCCTTGTTTATACTGCCAGGAGAGGTAACGGTTATGGTAAAACCGATAATACTGCTCAAAGACTGTCCCCTTGTATCGGATACTGGGATTATAGTCCGGGCGGCTCAACTGTTGAAACAACAACACCTTCAACCACAACTCCGACAAGCGGAGGAGGATCTTCCGAAGATCCTGAAGTAAATACGGGTGTGTATCTCAACATTCCGGATACTAAACAGTGGCTCAGAGATTATCTTAAAAGCGGAAATTATCAACCTTATGTAGTTTATAAATATGAAGGCAAAGAAACAAACCATTTGATGAAGTTTAAATCTGACGGTTCAAGATGTACCCTTGATAACTGCAGTGCACCGAGAGGCTCACGAGTTAGCGGATTTAAGTTTGTGAACGAGAAAGGTAATCACACTCTGCTTATTCCGGCAAAGAATGAATATATATTCTCCACACCATACAATGTTTCTTATGACGTAACCAACGATGATACCGCAACGTATCATTAATAATGCAAAATATAAAAAGGAGGTGTCACAATGAAAGAGAGATTTGCTCTTTTGGCGGCTTATTTTAAAGAAAAGCTTGCAATCGGCAAAAAGTCGGGCAAAGAAAAGAGAAAAAGCATGATTTTAAGCATTGTGGCACTTGTTGAAGTGTTGGCAATCGCTATCGTGTCGGTTTCTGCATGGGTGGAAACAATTTCAACCATTAAGCTTGATTTGAACAACGGTACAATTGATAACTATGTGTTTACCAACGCTAATATCGGCTACGGTGACAGCTATGACGGAAATACAATTGATCTTACAAAATATTTTCGTCAGGCAGGCGATGTTCACCTTGCCTCTGCAACAAGCGCAAACGGTACAGATATTTATTTTCCGACCTTAGCTGCAAACGGCGAGTCGTCCGGTGCATACAGAAAGGCTACTGTAAACGATAAGAATGTCAACTACATTGATTTTTCTTTCAATGTTACCGCAAAGGGAACAAAGGCGTTATTCTATTTTGAGAATGTTCCCACAATCAAGGTTAACGGTGCTGACGCAGACGAGGGAAAGCTTCGTGTTTCATTTGTTTGTGACGGCAGTAATACGGTTGTCTGCGGTAAGAGCAACAGCACGGCAGAGGTTGTTGCCGGTACAACCCTGAATACTAAAAAACCGGAAAATGTCAAATCTTTCGGTTCATACACGGGTTCAACAGCAGAAAGTCCTCTTTTTACCGTTCGGGCAGATTCAAAACCGCACAAGGTTACAATGCGTGTGTGGTTACAGGATGACAGCAGAGAGACAAAGTATGCCGGACAGACTGTTACAATTGACAAATTCAAGCTTATCACTCAGAGTCCCCAGGCAGGAGAATTGACTTTTTACGATAAAACAACGGGCGATCCATCTCTCGGTGCGGGTTGGGCTACAAAAAGCAATCGTGCAATCTGGATTAACCAGGCCGGCAAAAGCAAGTATGAAAAGCTTTCAAAGGATTCGAGCGGTAACTATTTTATTAAGCTCGGTTCAGACTATACAGATAGGCCTAACGCAGCAGTTACCTTCTACAGCTGCGAATCAACCGTAACAGCGAATCCGCAGGACAGCTATGTTGCAAAATGGACAACAACACTGCAAGCTGGTGTTGATGCCGATTCACAGACATTCACAGCCTACGGATATAAGGATTCGTCAAAAAAAGGCTACGGCACATGGGGAGAGGTTCAGAAAATTCTCCTCTCAAGTGAATATGCAAATACATCGCAGATGACAAAGGTTGATATGTATGTTAAGGACAGTTCAACTCCGATAGCAATGACTTTTGAACCGAATGAAAAAGCGTCACTCAGCGGTTGGGTTGCATATTTGCCCAATCCTAACAGCGATGCCGCACATTCGATTACATTCAAATTTACTTACAACGGCAAAAATTACAGCGTAAGCGCACCGAACAGAAATTATTCGGTGAACTATGTTATTACTTCACAAAACACAGGCTACTGGGCGCCTCCGGCTATTGTTTCCGTTTATTCATGTGAGGATGAAAGGGATAATAATGCACTAATGGGCACAGTAAGCGTAACAGGCGGTATGGACGGCGCAACAAGCGTTAAGGTTACTGCCGGAACAAAAGTAACTCTTACCGCAACTCCAAAAAGCAGTAAGTATACATTCCGTGGTTGGTACTCTGATGCTTCTTTTACAAATCCTGTTGAACTTGATAACGGTGGAATAACAGCAACAGATACCACAAAAGAATACAAATTCTATGCCAAATTTGAAAGACAGTACCTTGTTGAGGGAACTGCGGTTACAGGTGCATCGGTTGGTGACAGCACAGGCGGTACTGTTACAATGGAAGGCAAGACATCAAGCAAGGTTTCACAAAACTTCCTTGAGGGCAGCAGCACATCGCTTACTGCAACGGCAAGAACCGGCTACGATTTTGTCGGTTGGTATTATGATGAAGCTTGTACAAAAAGCTACAGCAAAGAAAATGTAATTGAACTTAACAATATTCAGGAAAATCATTCCTATTACGCTCAGTTCAAGATAAAGACCTTTACCGTAAAGGCTGTTGCAAAACAGGCTGACGGTGCCGATGTCGGTACGGTTGAGTTTACCGCACCTGAAGCGGTAGCTCCGGGTACTTCTGTTACCGTTACGGTTAACTACGGCGGTTCGGCAACATTTGTTGCAAAGCCATCAAAGGACGGATACAAATTTGTTGCGTGGACTGACGCTGAAGGTAACCAGATCGACCTTAATTCGGAATACACCAGAAAAAATATTAAAAATGACACAACACTTTATGCCAAATTTGAGCTTATAAACCTTGACCTTAAGGTATACCCTGTTCTTGACGGAAAGGTTAATGAAACAGTCGGTACTCTTAACCTCGGTTTAGGTTCGGCAGTTACAAAAATTGAAACCACAGTTAAGTGGGGTTCAACCGTAACACTTAAGGCAACTGCCAAAGAAACTGTTTCTTCTCAGTATAAATTTGAAGGTTGGTACACGGATTTGGCTTGCACCAAAAAAGCCGATTCCACGATTCTTAATAATTGTGCATATTCCAGCGATGTAATTGATACCAAGGCAATAAAGGCTAACCTCACACTTTATGCAAATTTTATCGATGTTACTCCACGCACTGTAACTGCAAAGGCTTATTATAACGGTGCGGTTGACGCAACGGCAGGCACCGTTAAGGCGGGTTCATCAGCTGCAGGTGCAACATCTCAGACAATCGTAACCAACGGCAAGAGCGTTACTCTTAAGGCAACTCTTTCGGATGAGAATATGTATATATTCTCGGGTTGGTACGATGAAAACGACACACTCAAGAGCAATGAGCTTGAGTACACAACTCCGAAAGTTACCGCAAATTGTACTTATCATGCTAAGTTTATGATAAAGACATTTGAAATTAAAGCGGTTTCTGTCGGTTCACACGGTACGGTTAAGTTTACTTCACCTGTATCCGATGCGTCAAAGACGAGCGTATCAGTTACAGTCAACTATAATGACAGCGTAACATTCCTTGCTACTCCTTCCGCAAGCGAAGGCTACAAGTTTGTCGGTTGGTATGATGATTACACAGGAGAGCGTGTGTCAACATCAGAACAGTACACTGTAAGCAAGGTTACTTCTAAATTAACACTCAATGCTAAGTTTGAACTCATCAAGTATAAGGTCAATGCACAGGCTGTTACTGACGAAACAATCAGCACAACAGGCGGAACAATTGAGCTTGGCAATGTTGCAGATGTAAATGCAGTTGAGTGGGGCACAGCAATAACACTCACAGCAAATGCAAAGACAGGCTACGAGTTCAAGGGCTGGTATTCAGATGCCGCTTGCACAAAGGCATATGTAACAGACAATACAGTTAATCCGCTTGGCATTACAGTGAAGTCGAATGTAACGGTATATGCTAAGTTTGCGAAGAAGACTGAGTCAACAACAACAATCACATTTGACCAGTCAAGCGTACCTTGGGTAACCGATGGATATGCAAGATTGTTCGCTTATGATACCGTCAAAAAGAAGGAATATGAAATGACATATTCTAACTCTAAGTGGACAGTATCAGTTCCTGCAACTGTCAATAATATCACATTCTACAGATGTACTCCAAAGGGATTTGGAACAAATAAAGTAACAGACTATGGCAGTACGGCAGGTTACTGGAACCGTTGGTTGGCCGACAACAGAGGTACAAAGATAACTTACAAGGCAACCAGTGACGGTGGCGGCAGCTGGCAGTAAATCTGCAAAATCAATAAAAATTAAACGGAGGTGAAACCATGAAGAAATCAAAATTTGCAATTGTAATCGCACTCGGACTTGTACTTTGTCTGCTTTGCGGTGTGACCACGACTTTTTCATGGTTCAGCCGTCCTCGTGAGGAATCGGGTAACTCTCTCGGGTGGAGCGGTCAGTACAAAATCAGCAACGGTAAGAACATCAGCATAAAAACCGTTGAGTCAAATGATGACGGCACTACTTTCGATGAAAATCCAGTTACTGATTTCGGAGGTCCTCTGGAGGCAGGAAAGAGAAGATATTTTTGCACCGAAATTTCTAACTCGGGCAATACCGAACAGAATGTTTCGCTTTTTATAAAAGGTCTGAAAACAAGCGATACGGCATCTGCTTCGGGACTTTATGTCGGCGTCAACAAACCGCTCAAGACATATAGGTCTTATAATGATATTGACGGTAGTAACAGTACATATACGAAAACTTCGCTTGAAAAATACAGATTTTATTTAGATATAAACAATGTATCTTCTTGGAAAGAATCCACTACAACAATCAAAATCCGTTATGGAACAGGTGATGTCAATAATCCAAATTGGCAGGGCAAGCCTATTGATATGACACCAATCAGCGGTCAGAACACACAAGTGTTGTATGTTGATGTACCTGTAACCGCAAAAGTTGTGCAATTTTATGCTAACGATGTTGTTACCGATGCCAATGCTACACCGTATATGCTGTTGACAGCTTATTGTCCGACTTTGCCTGTTGATAACTGCTATAAGTTTACCTTGCAGACCGACCCATCAGGAGATTACGGTAACCATAACTGTAATACATCTTCTTTTGCTAAAGAAGGTGCTAACTTTATCAATTGTTACAACAGTATTAACATTCCTCTGGGCCGCACATTTAACGCAGGCCTTGTTGCAGGAACAGATTATGTAGGTAACAGTATAAGCTATTCGTCATCAGCAGACAGCGTGTTTAAAGTCGATGCAAACGGTGTAATTACTCCTGTGGCTGAGGGTAATGCAACGCTCACAACCACAATTAAGGGCAGTGCATATGGAGATACCTATTCCGTAACCACGGAAATCAGTGTTACATCTGCAAGCTCAGATTCAATAGACACACCTATTGTGACAAACCTTGAAATCAAGCCGAGAGCTGCTGACGGACCTACGGTTTCAAAGGTGTATTGGTACATCAAGAATGATTCGTCATCAACAATAACATACTCGCTTAAAGATGTTTACATCTCACTTTAAAATTTTAGATTTTTAAATTTACAAAAGGGTTGTTTTTACAGCCCTTTTTTATTATAATTTATAATCGGTAGCAGAGAATAAAATCCGCCCGTTTTGACGAATATATACGCATTTTCGTTATATAAAATGTGTTCATTAACGGATAGCTTGTGTTTGTACGAACGATTGCAATGTTACATTCGGGCGAAATATGTTTTGAATTGACAAACTGTCTTCACGAACTGAGAACGGTGGCACACCGTGGAGGAATTTATGGATAAAAATAACGATTTTGAAAATGCGGTTGAAGTGACATCTGTAACAACCGAACACCCCAAATCAAAAAATAGAATAAAGAAAAGGCATGAATCAAAGCTTCACAAAACCCTGCGGATAATTAAAAATATAATTTGCTGGGGAGTGCTTGCAATACTTGTGCTGACCGTAATTGTGTTTATGGGTTCAAAGGTGAACGGAAAAACACCTTCGCTTTTCGGATATTCCGTGCTTCGAGTTTCAACGGGCAGTATGCAGCCCGAGCTTATGATCGGCGATGTTATTCTCGGAAAGAGCGTTGACAATCCGACCGCCCTCAAGGTTGGCGATATTATCACCTATCGCGGCAGTGGGCAGACCGAGGGACTTCTCGTGACTCATAAGGTTGTAGTTGCACCGTATAAAACAGCTGACGGCACATATAAGCTACAGACAAAGGGCATTGCAAACGATGCTCCCGACCCTGAAATTCCAACCGATGATGTGCTTTATATTATGGTGTGTAAGCTTGGATTCATTGACACATTGTACAACCTTTTCTTCTCACCGTGGGGACTGCTGATTTTTATTGCGGCGCTGCTGCTGATATTCATTGATGAGCTTGTCGTTATAATACGAATACTTACGGGACATGACAAATCACCGAAGGACAGCGACATCAACGAAATTATAGACCGTTTGCAGAAGGAAAAATTGCAACAAAAGACTGAATCCGACAACGATACAAAATCGGAAGAATAAATAAAAGCTGAATATATTTAATTTCGGACGAAAGGAAAATTCTCTTTTCGTCCGTTTTTTGTTGGCAAAAAAGACAAAGCGGGAAAATGGTGAAAATAGCTTTTATATGGGCTAAAATCGGCTTTTTAGTTGCATTTTTGGGCGATTTGTGGTATATTTTATACGGTCAAATTTGACTGTAACATACTGATTGTGTTTAGAAATTGATATGTTAAGGGTGGTTTCATGGATTACAAATTAATAGCACTTGACATTGACGGTACGCTGACAAACTCCCAAAAGGAGATTACTCCCCGTACAAGATATGCTCTTATGGAGGCGCAGAAGCAGGGCAAGAAAATTATTCTTGCGTCAGGCAGACATCCCGTAGGAATTATGCCGATAGCAAAAGACCTTATGCTTGACCGTTTCGGCGGTTTTATTATGGCTTTCAACGGCGGCAGGATTATCAATTGCGAAACAGGCGAAACTATGGTGAGCAAGCTGTTTCCGCTTGAATATCTTCCAGACATCGTGAATGTTTTGAAGGATTCAAACATTACAATCAACACATACGATGACAGGCGAATCATCTCGGATAATAAGGTTAATGACTATACCTATGTTGAAAGGGACGTTATCAAGGCTGAAATGGTTGTTGTTGACGATTTTATCTCATCTGTAAGATTTGATATCAACAAAATTCTTCTTGCAGGCGAACCCGATGAGCTTGATAAGTATCAGAAAATTCTTGCAGACCGTTATGACGGCTTGCTCGATGTATATAAAAGCGCACCTTATTTTCTTGAGATTATGCCGTTTGGTGTTACAAAAGGCTCAATGCTTCCGCTTTTGCTTGATAAACTCAAGATTAAAAGGGAAGAGCTTGCCGCTTTCGGCGACAACTACAACGATATGACAATGATAGGTTATGCAGGCTTCGGCGTTGCAATGGGGAATGCCGAAACCGATGTAAAGAAGATTGCCGATTACATCTGCGAATCAAACGATAATGACGGTATTGCAAACACACTTGATAAATTCGTTTTAAAGCAATAGTCGCAAAGTTTGAACCTAATATAAGCTTGAAAATATAAAATATAATTTAACGGAGCGTCAGATTTGACTTAACCCTTTAAAAGAGTTGAAAAAACAGAATCTGTCGCTCCTTTTTGTATATAATAGCCAAATTGAGGGCTTAATCTTTGGCGGCATCAAAGTTGTAATAATTCTTTAAAAGAAAAATATATGAGGCTGTCTAAATTATAATATAATTGTATGTTATGTTGTACAAAGTATAACAAAAGGAGGAAAATCTATGGCAAAAATCAAAAAATTGCTTGCTTTGATTTTGTCGATTTGCGTAATTTGCACGGTATCTGTTATGTCCGTAAGTGCGGCTAATACAGATGACGATAACGACACTTCGGCATCAAGCACAATCACAGTACATTACTACTGTGAGGAAGGCACGCCCACAATCTATTATTGGAACAGTCTTCCGAAAAACATCAGCACGGAGTACCCCGGCGTTAAGATGACTTCCGAGGGAAACAACTACTACAAGTACACTTTCAACGATGTAACAAAAATCAATATGATGTTTGTTACAAACGGAAAGCAGTCTGCGGAACTCACAAGAAACACAGGCGAGTGGTGGTACAAAAATAAGAGATGGTCAAGCAAAAATCCTGAAGATATGCAGGAATTTGACCGTGTTGACATGCGTGAAGACACAATTTATTTTGTAATCACAACCCGTTTCTATGACGGTGACACAGGTAACGATGTTCATTGCTGGGACGACTCGCAGGCAAACAACCCCGACAGCGATCCCGCATGGCGTGGTGACTTCAAAGGTCTTATCGACAAGCTTGACTATATCAAGGCTCTCGGATTCAGCGCAATCTGGATTACTCCTGTTGTAACAAATGCGTCAGGCTACGATTACCACGGCTACCATGCAATGGACTTCTCAACAGTTGATGTTCGTTATGAGAGTGACGGCGCTACATATCAGGATCTTATTGATGCCGCTCATGAAAAGGGCATCAAGATTGTTCAGGATATCGTAGTTAACCATTCAGGTAACTTCGGTGAGGCAACTCTTGCTCCTATGTTTACAAAGGAATACGACTCAATTCAGGATCTTGCTTCTGTAGATTGCATGAAGGTTATTGAGGGAAGCGACTTTGCTAAAACATTCCCGAACTATAATGACCTTGAGCCTAAGTATCAGTATGCCGCAAGACTTAATATCATGAAGGATACTAAGGAGCTTGACTCCGGTAATCACGACACGGAAAACTACTATCACCACTTCAAAGACCTCAGCTGGGAAAGCCCGACTGTACAGACAGGTCAGATTGCCGGTGACTGCGTTGATATCAACACAGAGAATCCTACAGTTGCTAATTACCTTAACGACGTTTATAACAACTATATCAACATGGGTGTTGACGCTTTCAGACTTGATACTGAAAAGCACGTTTCAAGACTTACACTTAACCAGTATTACTTCCCGTCATGGCTCAAGACAGGCGGTAAAAACTTCTTCATCTTTGGTGAGGTTTGTACTCGTGTAAGTGAATTCTGGAACCACAACATTCCTGCAATTTCAGCTCCGTTCTATACATGGGCTGAATCAGACAGCCAGTACATCGATTCATTTACAAATGATCAGGCTGCAAACATTAATCTTACACTTAAGCACTATGACAGCAACGCAAGTACAGCAAATCAGCCCACATCTGATAATGTTTATCTTGACGGTCTTAAATATCACACACCTGATTACAGCAAGTCAAACGGCACAAGCGTAATCGACTTCCCGATGCATTGGAACTTCTCAAATGCAAGCAACGCATTTACCCGTGCTTGTGAAGAAGATCCGTACTACAATGACTCATCATGGAATGTAACATATGTTGATTCTCACGACTACGGTCCTGATATGGACAGCCGTTACGACGGCGGTACACAGTCATGGGCTGAGAACCTTGATGTACTCTTTACTTTCCGTGGTATTCCGTGTCTTTACTACGGTTCTGAGCTTGAGTTCCAGAAGGGTGTTCCTATGGACGTAGGTCCTAACGCACCTCTTTCAACAACAGGTCGTGCATACTTCGGTGACTACCTCGAGGGCGACGTAACAGCAACAGACTTTGGTACATATTCTAATGCAAGCGGTGCTGTTGCAAGCACACTTGAAGCACCTCTCGCTGTTCATATTCAGCAGCTCAACCGAATCAGAAGAGCAGTTCCTGCACTTCAGAAGGGTCAGTATACAAGAAGCAAGACTTATGTTGACGGTAATATGGCATTCATTCGCCGTTACACACAGGGCGCTACAGACAGCCTTGCTTGTGTAACTATCTCAGGCGGTGCTACATTCAAGAACCTTCCTAACGGCAAGTACATTGATGCAGTTACAGGCGATGTTAAGTATGTTACAGACGGCACACTTACAGTATCTTCTGTTGGTAGGGCTAATATGAGAGTTTATGTTTGCTGTGCAGACGGTTTCACCGGAATTGACGGTCAGATCGGCACTAACGGCGCATATCTCAAGTAATAAAATAATGTTGTTTTTTACGGAGCAGGTTTTTCCTGCTCCGTATTTTTCTGCCCTAAATCCTCAAATGACGGATTGCAGATTTATATCCGTCAAAATTATACTTCATTTATAAATAAATATCCCAAAAATTGCATAATGATGAATAAAAAGACAGAAAGTTATGCAAATTCTACATATAAGGTTGAAAATCGTTATGACACTTCTGCAAGAATTGTACCTTTTCTTTTTTTAAAAAATGTGCTATAATATATAAAA
>OLZV01000230.1_pt1 | contig 28146 bp, 26 predicted proteins | sample 1644531 | NCBI WGS metagenome assembly OLZV01 (sample SAMEA103958115, study PRJEB25191) | human gut metagenome | biome: human-associated habitat [ENVO:00009003]; feature: intestine environment [ENVO:2100002]; material: feces | place: Germany | collected 2013/2015
GCACGCAGGCGGAAATAGCCACGGCCACGGTGCTGTGGGCCACGATGACGAACAGGATCACACCGACGATGTAGTTGACCACGGTGCCCACGACAACGGCCAGAGGGAACGCGCCCTTAAAGGCATTGCGATGCTCCACGCCCAGGCCGATGATGTAGGCCATGATGGGGAAGGAGATCAGGAAGCCGCCGGTGGGGCCGACAAACTTGTCGATGCCGCCGGAGAAGTTGGCCAGCACCGGCACGCCCACGGCACCCAGCGCCAGATAGACCAGCGTAGCGATGGCAGAAAGCTTGGAGCCCAGCACCACAGCCGCCAGCGTGATGGCGAAGGTCTGCATGGTCATGGGGACGCCCAGAGGCATCGGGATGGAGATCTGGGCCATCACGGCGATGACGGCGGCAAACAGGCCCGCGTAGCAGATATCGCGCACCGAGAACTTACTGTTCTGATTCATAGAAAAAATCCTCCTCTGGTTTGGTACAAACAACGTCCCGATTAAACCAGAAAGCGGCGGACAGGTCAACTTGCGATTTGCACAAAGGTTTACAATCTGTGAAAATTTGCTGAAAAGCGTGCAAACGAAATTTGGACGCTTGTGTATCCGGATAAAATGCGATACACTACATCTATACATAGGAAAGGAATCTGACAGGCCGCCCTTCGGCGGGCCTGAATCTGATAGGAGGAACATGATGATCTGGAATAAGAAGAAGGACGGCGCGGAGAACCCGGGTGCGGAAACGCCTGCGGCACAGACAACCAAAGCCCCGGTGCTGTTTTTGCAGAAAAACTGGAAATGGCTCGTGCCGGTGGTCTGTGTGGTGATCGCTGGCGGTGTGTTTTTGCTCAAGCCCAAGAACGCCAGCACCACAGCCGTGGACCCCAGCTATCTGGAAGCCAGCCCTGAAGTGCGGGATGTCTCCAACACCTTGAGCGGCACCGGCACCCTGAACCCTGCCAACACCTACACCGTGAAATCTCTGGTGGAGGGCAAGGTGCTCACCGGCGAGTTTGAGGAGGGCGACGTGCTGGATGAGGGGAGCATCCTCTACACGCTGGACAGCTCGGACGCTTCTACCAATTTTGAAAAGGCTGAGATCGCCATGCAGCAGGCACAGCGCAGCTATGACAAGGTGGTGGACCGCCAGTATGTGCGTGCCGAAGTGGATGGTACCGTGAGCACCCTGAAGGTCGCCAAGGGCGACGAGGTGACCAGCGGGCAGGAGGTCGCCGTCATCCGCGACAGCTCCAAAATGCTGCTGACGCTGGAATTCCCCGCTGCCGATGCCGCCAATTTCAGCGTGGGCCAGACCGCCCAGGTGACGCTGGACGGCACCTTTGAGCAGCTGGACGGCACCGTGACCAGCGTGACCGGAACGGATGCCCTGAGCACCGGCAACCTGCTCACCCGCACCGTGACCATTGCCGTGCAGAACGCGGGCGGCCTGACCACCGCGCAGGCGGCCACCGCCTCCATCAACGGGGTCAGCTCCATCGGTTCTGCCACCTTTGGCTATCAGGCGGAGCGTACCCTGACCGCACAGGCTGCAGGCACTGTGACCTCCATCCATGTGCAGGAGGGCCAGACCGTTGCCGAGAACGATATCCTGATCGAGCTGAGCGGCGATGACCTGACCGAGAGCATCCAGTCTGCCTCTGAGACCCTGCGCAGCGCTGAGATCTCCCTGCAGAACCTGCAGGATACCATGGCCAACTATACCGTAACCTCTCCCATCAGCGGCACCATCATTGAGAAGGACGCACAGCAGGGCGAGGCCCTCACCTCTGGCAGCACCCTCTGCGTCATCTATGACCTGAACTATCTGGAAATGGTCATCAACGTGGACGAGCTGCAGGTCAGCAGCCTGTCCGTGGGGCAGACGGTCAAGGTGACCGCCGACGCCGTGCCGGACAAGACCTACGAAGGCGTGGTCACCCGCGTGTCCATGAAGGGCGATACCAGCGGCGGCACCACCACCTACCCGGTCACGGTGCGCATCGATGAGACCGAGGGCCTGCGCCCCGGCATGAATGCCAACGCGGAAATCGTGATCGCAGAGGCCAAAAACGCTCTGGCAGTGCCCAATGCGGCCATCGTGCGCGGCGGCTATGTGCTGGTGACCAAGGATTCGCCCAGCGCCGCCAATGCAGACCCCGATATGACCGCACCGGAAGGCTATGTGTACGTTCCGGTCAAGATCGGCGTGAGTGACGATGACTATACCCAGATCATCAGCGGCGTCACCGGCAACGACACCGTGGCCTATGACCCCAGCTCTGTGAGTACCGATTACTATTACGATGACGGCGGCTATGGTGATGCCATGGACAAAACTGAAGCTGACACAGAGAACGACACGGACACTGCAGACGGCAGCACAGCAGAGGAGCCGATGGAAGAATCTGCCGATGCGGGCGACACTGCAGACCCGGCAGATGCAAACGGCGTGATCATTACAGGCTGATACAGGAGGAATGCATGAGCGCTCTGATCGAGTTTGATGAGGTGTGCAAGTATTACCAGATGGGCGATACCACGGTAAAAGCAGCAGACCACATCACCATGAAAATCGAAAAAGGCGAGTTCGTAGCCATCGTCGGCCAGTCCGGTTCCGGCAAGTCCACCTGTATGAACATCATCGGCTGTCTGGACGTGCCGACCCATGGCACTTACCGGCTCAACGGCAGGGACGTGGGCAAGATGAGCCGCAACGAGCTGGCTGCGATCCGCAACGAAATGCTGGGCTTTATCTTCCAGCAGTATAATCTTTTGCCAAGGCTCAACCTGATGGAGAATGTGGAGGTGCCGCTGGTGTATGCGGGCATCGGCCGCACCGAGCGCCACGCCCGGGCCAAAGAGGTGCTGGAGCAGGTGGGCCTGGGTGATAAGCTCAGGAACCGCCCCAACCAGCTTTCCGGCGGTCAGCAGCAGCGTGTTTCCATTGCCCGGGCACTGGTGCGGAACCCGGCGGTCATTCTGGCCGACGAGCCTACCGGCGCACTGGACAGCCACACCGGCCGCGAAGTGCTGGGGATGCTGCAGCAGATGCACGATGAGGGCCACACCGTGGTGCTCATCACCCATGATAATTCTATTGCGGTGCAGGCAGACCGCATCATCCGTCTGGAAGACGGGCGGGTGGTCTACGATGGCGACTCCCATGCGCCGGAGGCCATCGTGCAGCCCACACTGCTGTCGGATCTGCCGGATGAGGAGGAAAAAGCATGATCGTTGAGACCTTCCGTCAGGCCATCCAGAACGTGTGGAGCAATAAGCTGCGCACCTTTCTTACCATGCTGGGCATCATCATCGGTGTCATGGCAGTCATCGTTATCGTGGGTCTGGGCAACGGCATGACCAAGAGCATGCGTGACAGCTTTTCGGCACTGGGCACCAACACCCTTTCGGTGCAGGTGTGGGGCAACGGCTCCCGTACCGTTCCGGTGGAGGAAATGTACAAGCTGCCCACGAAGTACCCGGAGCTGATCCAGTCCATCTCGCCGCAGATCGATTTCAGCGGCAGCGGCACGCTGAAGGTCGGCACCAACAGCTACCGCTGGTCCACCATCAGCGGCGTGGACGAGAACTATTCCGCCATGAAGAATTACCAGATCGCGCAGGGACGCGGTCTGCAGTACATGGACATCAAGGACAACAAGCAGGTATGCGTCATCGGCGATTATCTGAACCGTGTGGCTTTTGGCGGCAACGGCCTGGGGCAGACGCTCAAGATCGGAGCCAACAAGTTTCGCATCGTGGGTGTGCTGGCGGCAAAGGTGAGCGACCCGGACATGCAGCAGGGCAGCGATGACGACTGCGTTTATCTGCCCTATACCACGACCATGCGCCTGTCCAGCCAGAGCATGGTGAGCAACTATGTCGCGGTCATGGAGGATGAGAACCGCGCCAACGAAGCAAAGTCTGCGGTGGAAAGCGAACTGCAGCATCAGCTTGGCTCGGATAACGGCTACTACGTCTACAGCGCCAGCGAGTGGCTGGAGGAAATGAACAAGATGATCAACATGGTCATCGTGATCCTGACCGGCATCGCCAGTATTTCGCTGCTGGTGGGCGGCATCGGCATCATGAACATCATGCTGGTGTCGGTGACTGAGCGCACCCGCGAGATCGGCATCCGCAAGGCGCTGGGCGCCAAGGAGCGCACCATTCTGTCGCAGTTTGTGGTGGAAGCAGCCACCACCTCGGCGCTGGGCGGCGTACTGGGCATTGCACTGGGCTACATCGTATCCATGGTGGCGAACCGGCTGCTGCCCATGTTCACCAGCGGCACCACGGTCACGGTCAGTCCGTCCTTCAACTCCGTCGCGGTGGCCTTCGGCATTTCGGTGGGCATCGGCGTGCTGTTCGGCTATCTGCCGGCAAAGCGTGCGGCCCGCCTCAATCCCATCGAGGCTCTGCGCTATGATTAAAAAGCCGTTTTCGTCAGTATGGCATACCGCCGCAGCGACCCGGCGCGCCCTGCTTGCGAAAAACAGCTTTTAAGCTCCTCTCAGCCGGCTTTGCGCCGGACTGCTTACGGCGGCTGCTTCAGAGCGGCAGCCAAACATCAAGGAAGGGGAATACACCTATGAAAAAACGTCTTCTCGCATGTCTGCTTGCAGCATGCATGGCTGTGTCCATGCTGGTGCTGCCGGCATCGGCGGCCAGCCTGAACAACTCGGCCATCCAGACGGCCATCACGCTGGGCGCTATGGATACCAGCCAGACCGGCAGTCTGGATGCTGCCGTCACCCGCGGTGCATTTGCCAAGATGCTGGTCTCCTTTTCGGCCTACCGCGAAAGCGCAGCCCAGCAGGGCAACATCGGCACCCTGTATAAGGATGTGCCCGGCACCTCCCAGTGGGCACCTTATGTGCGTATTGCGGTGCAGCAGGGCTGGATGAACGGCTACACCGACGGCACCTTCCGTCCGGACAACGCAGTTACGCTGGAAGAAGCCTGCACGGCAGCACTCAAGCTGCTGGGCTATAAAATGACCGAACTGAATGGCGTGTTCCCGATGGCGCAGCTGACCAAAGCACAGGAATTGGGTCTGCGCAACCAGCTGAACCGCAATCAGGGCGAGACCATGAACTATGGGGATTGTGCTCTGCTGCTGTATAACACCCTCACGGCAAACACAGCCGCCGGCGGCGCCTATGGCACCAGCCTGGGCTTTACAGTGGCGAACGGTCAGGTGGATACCTCTACCGTGATGCTCAAGAGTCTGAAGGGCCCCTTTGTGGCAGCGGAAGGCACCCAGCTGCCGTTTGCACCGGTCAGTGTTTACCGCAACGATAAAGTTTCGGCTTCTGCCGAGCTGAACCGTTACGATGTGTATTATTACAGCGAAAGTCTGCAGACTGTATGGATCTACACCCGCAAAGCAGCAGGCCGCATCACAGCCGTTTCGCCCAGTGCCAGCGCACCCACGGCCGTTACCGTGGCAGGCGTCAGCTATCAGCTGGGCAGCACGGCAGTTGCCTCCAAGGTATCCAGCCTGAACGGCGGCGGTGTGGGCGAAGTGGTCACCCTGCTGCTGGGCATGAACAACGAAGCGGCAGACGTGATCACCGGTGCAGAAGCCGATGAGGTGTTCTACGGCGTGGTACAGGGCGCAGCCCGCAGCCTTGTGGAAGACAACGGCGCGGATGTGTTGCAGCGCGTGTCGGTCATGTGCACCGATGGCATTCAGCGCACTGTGAATGTGGACAAAAGCCTGAACTATCCCACGGGCTGGCTGGTGGAGATCCGCGTAACGCCGGAAGGCGAGTCCGTGAGCGGCATCGAGAACAAGGTCGTTACCGGCAAGGTCAGTGCGGATGCGGCAACGCTGGGCAAGTACACTCTGGCAGACGATGTGCAGATTCTGGATACGACTTCGGAGGGTGTGGCTGGGACGATTCGTCCCAGCCGCCTAGCGGGGACAGACCTGAATCTTCTGAATGTCCGCTATTATACGCTGAATGAGAAGGGCGAGATCGACCGCCTGATCCTGAACGATGTCACCGGCGACCTGTGGACCTATGGCGTGCTGGACGACATCAAAAATGTTTCGGTCAATTATTCCGAGCTGAAAACGCTGGCCACCATCCTTTCGACCGGTTCCAACACCAGCACGGATACGCAGGATAAGATCGTAGATGACCTGAAGGGTGTTCTGGTGCCCACCACCAGCGAGGTGCTGTGGGGCGTGATCAACGGCGACATCCTCTCCACCGTCTGGCAGAAGATCACGGCCAACACGGACAGCCTGCTCAGTCTGGGTCTGCGGCAGGTGGGCACCCTTGTAGGGGAACCCTATGCGTCGGTCTTCCGTTACATTGGCGGCGGCGCCACCTATGTGTGCTATGTCAATGGTTCGCAGGTGGCGTTCACCACCAACGTCAAATATCCGGTGCTGGTGGGCGGTGTTGCAGCCCGCAAGGAGACCACCGGCAGCGTAAAGACGATGGTCCAGCTGATGCCCATGAAGATCGATCAGGTAGGCGCAGCATCGGTCATGAGCAACGGGAAACGGTTTGAGATGGCGGACGATGCACAGGTCTACCTGTGGTATAAGGGCCAGTATTACGCGACCAAGCTGACCGAAGTGAACTCGGACGACTACTATCTTACCGGCTGGTATGATAACTTTGGCTGTGCTGCGGGCAAGCGTGTGCGTGTCATCGTAGCTGTCAAGAAGGACTGATGGATTACTACAGCGTTCCGTGCCGCCTGCTGCGCGGGGCAAGACAGCTGGTGTATCCACGCCGCTGCCCGTTCTGCGATCAGGTGCTGGGCAGTGTGTCCACATGCCCGGACTGCGCCGCAGAACTGGAAGAACTGCGCAGGAAGCCGGGCATGCGGCTGGATGCTTCCCAGCATTATCTGGGCAGGCTGGCCGGTGCGGCGGCGCCCTTCCGGTATGAGGGCTGTGTACGGCGGGGCGTTTTGCACACCAAATATCATGCCGCACCGTGGGCAGCAGTGGAAATGGGCGTCTGGCTGGCAAAGCTGGCCTTTGGCAGCGAGGTGCGAATGTCGGGTGCAGAGATGCTGCCGGAACTGGTGGAGGGCATGTCCCTTGGATATGACTGCATCGTTCCTGTGTCGGCATCCGGCACAGCCCGCGGCTACAATGTGCCGCAGCTCATGGCTTTGCCGCTGACACGGGCATTGGGCGTTCCGCTGTACCCGGAGGCACTGGGCCGCACCCGTGCAAAGCAGCATCAGGCGGGCCTGCCGTTTGAGCAGCGCATGGCCAATGTGGCGGGCGCGTTCCGCGTGACAGATCCGGACAGGATCGAAGGCCGGAAGGTGCTGCTGGTGGACGATGTGATCACCACCGGTGCTACGGCTGCGGCCTGTGCGCAGGCCCTGCTGGCGGCAGGTGCAGAAAGCGTGTTTGCAATTGCACTTGCCACCGTTGAATTTGAAGCGTTCCCCGCAAAAGATCAGCCGCTGCAGGAAAATAAACCGGATTTTTGAAAAAATCTGGCCGAAAAAGCTTGACAAAACACCCTGAATCAAGTATACTGATTGAGCTGTGAGCGATAACCGCTTACAGATATCCGGGTGTAGCGCAGTTTTGGTAGCGCGCTTGAATGGGGTTCAAGAGGCCGTGAGTTCGATTCTCGCCACTCGGACCATAAATCCAACGATTTCACGTTAGAAATCGTTGGATTTTTTTGTTTATAGGCTGGCCTCATTTGGTTTTGACCACAATTTTGACCACAATGCCAAAGATTTTATCTGGTCTAATTAGTGCCGTTCCGTCCAATTTTCAGGCCGAAAACGCCTCACTGAACAACTGGATCGCACTCTGCCGAATGGATTCCTGAACATGGAGATAATGCTCAGTCATCTCGGTGTCGGCGTGGCCTACGATGCTCTGGATGGTCTGGATATCCACGCCCAACGCCTGCATCTGCGACACATAGGTGTGGCGGCAGCTGTGCGGCGTGAGCAAGCGGACATCGCCCGCTTCTTCCAGAGATTTGCGGAACACATCCCGGAAATGGGTGGGATTGCAGGGCAAGCCGGTCTTGGGGCTTTCCCAGATGAACTGGTCGGTGGTATCCCGCAGCTTGATGGCACACGGGCGAACATTCAGCGGCACCGGAATATCCCGGATACTGTCTTTGGATTTCGGACTGCCGATGCTGACTGTACCTTTTACGACCTTTACTGCCTGCCGGATGTGAATGACAGAGCCATCTTCTTCAATAAACTGCGGCTCCAAAGCCAGAAGTTCCTGCATTCTCATTCCAGTGCCGAGCAAAAGCCGGATGCTCAAGCCCATGCGGTCATCGGGCAGCACCTTCATCAGGTGTGCGACTTCCGCTGTGGTAAAGGCTTCCTTGCGTTTTGCGGTGCCGGATGCCCGCATCTTTTCAGCAAGCCGGACCGGGTTGCGGCGCACAAGGTCATTGGCTTCTGCCTTTTGAAAGATCTGGTAGAGCATCCCTCGTGCCTTGCTGATGTAAGAATCCGAGCGGCCATCGCGCCGCATCCCTTTCAGGAAGTTTTCAATGTCGATCGGGCGTATGACGGTCAAGGGGCGGTGATAAAATCCCTCTTTGAGCATTTTCAGGCAGTATTTGTAGCTTTCCTGTGTCGTGGGAGCGATATTATCCTTGTGACCCTCGAACCATGTATCGGCCCAATCCTCAAAGTACAGGATCGTGTCCAGCTGGACACCGCTGATAAGCGCATCCTGATACTCTTTCAGTTTGAGCTTGACCTCCTTCTGAGTCTTGCCATAGAAGGTCTTGAAGCGCGGCGAACCATCTTTCTGGTAGCCGTCCATCATACGTAATTCCCAGCGACCATCGCTGCGGTGGCGAAGCGTACCCTCGCCGTGTGAACGTTTGCTTGGCATATTGCCTCCTTCCTGATGTCAAGTCGTTTCGGGAATAGTATAGAAAAAGAAACCTCTTGAATCAAGGATGTCAGATCAGCCATTTACGCTGTCCGTGATCCACTGAAGAAAACGGTCTTTGGGTACGACCATCCGCTTACCGATGTGGAGCGTGGGAAAGCCGTCCGAACGGAGCAGGATGTAAGCGTTGGCGCGGGAGATGCCCAGCGCAGCAGCGACATGATCGGCTGTCAGGGTGATGGGAAGCTGCTCATACGAAGTGAACTGAGAGCGCATAGAATACCTCTTTTCTCTATATGTTGTGTTGAATGAATACAGGAACACTATATATTGCACTTTGATATGTAACAAGGGGCATCTGCGGTTTGCGGATGCCCCTTGTGTATATGGGAGGAATGCCTGTGAATGTCAGAATTTCATCGGCAGCGCGTCTTTTCTGCACTTGCCGTTGTAGGCGGTGTAAATGGGAAAAACATATTTCTTCCATCCGCGCAGCTTTGCGGGGTCGTCCTGCCCGATGCGGTAAATATCGACCGGGTGGATGTTGCGCAGCGCACGGAGCAGCCGTTCTTCACTGAACTCGCCGTGGTACAGCTCCACAAAGTGCATCATGCCTTTCAGAACAGATGCCCGGAACGAATCGGGCTTGCCCTCCCATGCTGCCACGATCAGCCGCATCGTTTCACAGTAGAGCGGTTCGCCCATCTGCTTGTAGAGCCGGAAAGCCGTACCAACGCAGCCGATGCGGTAATCGGTCAGCTGCTGGCTGTCATAATTGAGACTCAACCCCACCCGGTTGGTGGCTGCGAGAAACGCCTTGGAAATGGCATCGCCGCCCACCACCTTGGCACGGAGCTTGATGCCTGCCGTCAGCGGCGCAGAGAAGCCGTTCTGCTCGGCAAAGAGCAGGGCTTCCTGCTCCACGGTCATGCCCGTGTACACCTTGCAGAGGATCGGCAGATCCTTGCCGCCGTTGCGGAGGATGCGCCCCTCGATGGTGTGCTGCCCATCCGTTACGATGAACTGACCGTTGCGGAAACTGACCTTCGGCTCATTTGCCACATATTCGTTGAAGTGGGCGGCAATCAGTTCCACACGCTTGCGCTCCACACCGCGCTGATACAGTTCGCGGGGGTAGACCAGCTTGCTGCTGTGGATGACCATGAGCTGGTACGGCGGGTTGACATGGATGAAGGGATTGGTGTTGTCTTTCAGGCGCATCGCATTTCCTCCTTGATTCTCCAGATGTACGTTTCGGCTTCTTTCAGGATTTCAGCAACCTGCTGCTTACGCTTCGGGATGGTGAGCAGACTTGGGTTGAATGTGAAGCTGTATTCCAGCCGCTGGATCATTGCGTGTACCGCAGCTTCCAGTTCGGTGTACAGCATCATGTCCTCGACGCTCCCAGCGTCCTCAAAGGACGATTTGATGGGTGTGTAGGGATAGAGGGGCGGCTTGCCGTCAACCACCTCAGGCGGCGCGTAAGCCGCCGTAGAGCGGATGATGGGTGGAAGCCGCTGAATGCTCCCCATCGGGTTCAGGGCAAGGCTGGCACGGACAGCATCATCCACCCGGCTCATTTCTTCCGGGGTGAGGTGTCCGAGATATTTCAGAACCCTGCTCTTGTCTACGGTAAAAATCTGCTCTGCCTGAACGATGGACGGAACGGAGAGAAAATCGTTCACCAGCAGGCAGTGGGTCGGCTGGGTATACTTTTTTGCCGCCTTGCTTGTCAATGTGGCCACGATCAGCGTGGGCGAGTAAAAATTTCCCACATCGTTCTGGAGAACGACTGCGGGACGATTCCCGCTTTGCTCTGAACCGATGGCGTTGTCGAAACGGGTGAAGAAAATGTCTCCACGCTGGAATTTCCAGTTTTGAATCAAAAGCTGCCCTCCTTTTTCAATATGTACACCGCCCGCTGCACCTCCTTGGCAGTGGGCGGTGTGTTTGTTCAGCGGTTCATCACAACGTAGTCATGACCGCGCCGGGTCTGGCAGACAGTGCAAGTGTCCATGCTCCGGTCTGCGCTGGGAACAATGGCGATTTTGAACGCTTTGGATTCTACAAAACTGCAAAGGCAGACACCGCAGAGCGTGCGGATGGAACGGATCATTTCCGGGGTCAGTTCCATTTCCTCGTAGATCGCTTGCTCTAAGGTGGTACGGTCGTTTTCGTTCATAAAACCTCCTATGTAGGACGAAAATGTGGATATATGGAATAAGTAAAAAGAACAGGCGTGGACGAAGACCGAAAACAGCATTCGGCCACGCCTGATTTAATAAGTTAAGGTCTCGCATATTCGCCCTCGGCTCCCTGCGAGTGGGGCATAAACATCTGGCAGCGGACTTGTACCGCTTCATTGGCATTTCAGCCACCCCGTCTGCTTTGTGACCGGGCCGCGAATTACGGAAGTATCATTATCGGAGTACCAGATGAAGGAACTATTCAGTTTTCAAGGAACGGCTGTTCGGACGTTTCACTCTGCGGCTTGTGCCGTCTGGTGAATTGCCCTCTCACTTGGTAGGCATCGAGAAGGGTCAATCCATAGCATTGAAATTGAAGTTTTTCAAAAATTTAGTAATTCGCTTGATTTTGATGCTAATAGTAGGCTGCGCGACGCCTAAAACTTTAGAAATTTCAGTGACGGTGTAGCCCTCATAGGCGTACATGGTGACGAGATTGAGGTCTGCATCCGACAAATTTTCAAGCGCAGACAGCAGCCGCTCGTCCTCAATCTCGCCGATCCATGTGAAGCGGCTCTTGGTTTCACGGTAGTGTTCGGTAATAGAAATGGCTTCCTGATACTTGTTCATAAGGGGCGAGTAGGCTTCTTCGCCCTGCTCAAAGGACGGGGCAGCGATTTCCTGTGTGTGGTTCTGGTAAGAACGCGTAGCATTGAAAACAGACCAGTCATACTCATACATTGCCTGAATCACTTCAATGCTCATGCCAGCGTCCTCATACTGCTTGCGCATGATAGCCCACTGACGGTCAAAGTTCTTCTTTTCCAAACCATAATTAAAGCCCATGTGTAACCTCCAAATTTTCGATAAAACGTGAAATGTCGAAAATTTGGAAACACTACGGATATTTCGCCATCTGGGGCAGCCATGAAAAGAGGGTAAACATAAAACCTGCTCCTTTTCGGGAGCAGGCCATCTGAAGCTATAAAAAATAGCCGGACAACAGCCGACCGAAAGATTGAAGATCTTTCAGTCAAGCTGCTGCCCGGCTATTTGGTGCTACGTTTCATACATCACCCGGAGGTGACGGCCCGTTGCTCGGTGCGAACAGTCCATATTCAGGGTGCAATGCACCCGATTTATTATTTTAGAGGGTCACTTCTTTCTTCGGAATGATAAATCAATGCGGAGGAGCGTATTGCAGCGGTGGCATTTCAGATGAATCATGCCGCTGCAGCCGTTGATTTTCTGATACAGCTTTATACCACAGTTTTCGCAAAACTGCCAGCCTTCAAGGTGATCTTTCAGTCGATCCTTCATGTCAGCCGACCTCCGTCAACGAAGATGGATGGCGATGCTGCAGCTTGGATGGGAGAGACGGTAGAAAACTTCCCGCTGGAGGCTCTTTCATCAGCCAATCCGGTTCTATCATCAGCTGATGAACCTGTGCAAAGGGGTGCGGATGAGCACAACCAGCGACTTTGCAGCCTGCAGGTTCTGCCAATAAAAACCTTGAACCGAAACAACTCATGTGTGTACGCCTCCTATCAAATTTTTGTGTAATTCTATGTAGCTTTTGGGGAATGTGCTGATTATATCCTAAAAATTTGTATACTTCAATACGTTAAAGAAAGTTTGGAGAACCATTCAAAGAAACGCTCTAAACAAAAGCGGAATACGGTTATTTTGACATAGCAACGCTACTTATATAGAGTGAAGCACTACTTATAAATAGTGGTGTCGGGAATTGAGATTTTGGAATACCAAAAAAGACACCTTCGCTTTTGATAGAAATCTCATACAAAGATGTCCATATCTCAATGCGAAGGTGTCTTAATAACGAGGGTCATCTCATCACGGCTACGATCTCTTTTATGATGTTTAGCAGCCGATGAAATTGTTCTGGTGAAAGATCACGGGTAATCTGAGAGAAATACTGCAATGCGGCAGTATTCATATCAACCGTTGCGCTTTTATCTATGAAAAGGTCTTCTACGCTGATGTCCAGACCCTTGCAAATACGTTTGCGGGCAATCATCAGATGCCACGGAACGTAAAGGTGAACTCCACAGGCTTGGTCACATCAGGAATATACTCCGGGTGGACATTGGCACCCCAGCTGTCATCGCCGCCAACGCCCATCTGCTCGCCCATAGCACGGATGACCGTGTAATGGACCGGGGGCAGCTCGTAGGGATGCTTGGCACTCTCCATTTCATGGGGAGTGTAGGGCAGCGCAGAGAAGAACATGGGCTTTGCGGCATCTGCGGTAAACAGCAGCCCGCGACCCTTGCGGTCCACTACCTTTGCCCAGCGCACAGCGGTCTTTGCACCGCACTCCTGCGGCACAAGGTACTGTGCCATGTTGTCTGCGACCTTGTTCTGGTAAATGCCCAGCTTTGCACCATGCTGACGATCCCAGTAGGTCTCCGCAGGGCCGTTTCCGTACCACTCCACCGTGTCGTAGTCAGCGTCGATCTTGAACAGTACGCCGAACTCCGGCATTGCTGCAAGTCCTTCCACCGGGTCATAGTGCAGGGTGGTCTGGATGCGGCCATCACCGAACACACGGTACTGCAGGCTGCACTCTGCTGCGGGGCTGGTCTGGAGGTTATAGAGATAGGTCACGACCACGCTGTCGGCTTCCACCTCGCAGGTGGGGTTCTGGAGGATGGTGCCGCCATGAACAGACGGGATCTCCTTGCCGATGCCCTTGGCGGTAGCGTACAGGCTTGCCAGCTTCCACTGACCGCGAACGCCGCCCATGTTGTTGCCGCAGTCGTTGTCGGTGGGAGCGCGCCAGAAGTTGGGACGGGGAATCTCCTGAATCATCTCCTTGCCGGCATAGCGGTAGGAAGTCAGACCGCCGTTCAGATCGGAGAACAAAACATCGAAATTCTCACCCCGGACACCGATGTTGTGTGTACCGTGCGTAACGGTAAACGGCGTGACCTTCTTGCTGGGAATGGAACGAACCACAGCGATCACACCCTGTCCAAAGGCGACTTCATGACCTTTCTTTGCCCAGCTGGTGTCCTCCTTCAAACGGAAGCTGATGGTCACTGCATATTCACCGGGGAGCGCAGGAACCATAAACGGCAGCGGGAAGCTGGAACGCTCTTCGGGAGCAACATCAATATTGGTCAGTTCCTGCTGCTGATACAGCTTTCCATCACGATGCAGCAGTGCAACGCAGTCGAAAGCATCCGTAGAGGTGAACAGGTTCTTGTTCCAGACTTCAAAGCCAGAGTTGTCGATGGAAACGGCGATGTTCTGATAGCAGAACTTGACCTCCTGCATCTTGGGAGAAGGAGCACGGTCACCACCGTAGGCAATGCCGTTTCCGCTGAAATTATAGTCGGTAGGACGCTCACCGAAGTCGCCGCCGTAGGCTTGGAACCACTTGCCGTAGCGGTCTTTTTTCCAGATGGACTGGTCGATGTAATCCCAGATGAAGCCGCCCTGATAGCCGCAGTCCTTCTGGTCGGCAAGTTCCGTGTACTTGTGCAAAGCACCGTTGGAGTTGCCCATAGCATGAGAATATTCGCACTCGATATAAGGCCGCTTATCGCCCTGTGCCAGATACTCTTTAATGTCCTTCACAGTGCTGTACATATGGCTCTCGATATCGGTGGTTTCGAGGAAGCGGGGATCATTGACCACACCTTCGTAATGCACCAGACGGGTGTCATCAAAGCGGCGGACCATCTCTGCCATCTGGAGCAGGGTCTCACCGCCAAACGATTCGTTGCCCAGAGACCAGATCAGAACAGCAGGATGATTTTTGTCACGCTGGTAAGTGGAATTCATGCGGTCAAACAAGACAGCTTTCCACTCCGGCTTATCATTGGGCAAAACGCCCTCGATGCCGCGAATGCCCGCCTGATGGATGTCCCATGTGCCATGGGATTCCAGATTGTTCTCTGCGATCAGATACAGACCATACTCGTCGCACAGGTCGTACAGTGCATCCTGATTCTGGTAATGGCTGGTACGGATGGCATTGATGTTGTTCTGCTTCATGGTGATGATATCCCGAAGCAGTTCCTCATGGGTGTGTACGCCCACAGCACGACCCGTAATGGAGCTGAACTCATGACGGTTGGCACCCTTGAACACGATGCGCTTGCCGTTGAGCAGCATCCGATTGTTCTTCAGCTCGAACTTGCGGAAACCGACTTTCTGCCCAGTCACCTCTACCAGATGGCCTGCATCGTCCAGCAGCTCGATTTCCAGTTCATACAGAGCCGGGTCCTCTGCACTCCACAGGTGGGGGTTCTCCACCGCATGGCTGAACAGCGCAGAGCCGCCGTTCAGTGCGATTTTTTCGGAGAACACTTCCAGTTCACTGCGGCGCAGGGTCAGACGGGCTGCGCCCTTACCCTCCACCTGCAATGCAACTTCCAGCGTGGAATGAGTAAAATCATCCCCGGCAAACAGCGTTTTGACGGATACATCTTCCAGATGCACGGTGGGGATGGCGTACAGCCACACGCTGCGGAAGATGCCGGAGAAGCGGAAGAAGTCCTGATCTTCGCACCAGCTGGAGGAAGTCCACTTGAACACCTGCACAGCAAGTTTGTTCACGCCCGGCTGGAGATAGGGAGTCAGATCGAATGCGTGTGCGGAGAAGCTGTCCTCGGTGTAACCCACATAAGACCCGTTCAGCCAAAGAGCCATGCCGCTTTCCACACCCTCGAACTCGATGTGGACGGGCTTGCCCTGCATGGATTCCGGCAGCTCGAAGTATTTTACATAGCTTGCCACCGGATTGAACCGCTGCGGGATCTCGCCCGGCTGTACTTCTTCACGGCCATCCCACGGATACTGAATATTCGCGTACTGGGGAATGTCGTAGCCCTCCATCTGGATGTGTGCCGGAACATGAATGTCATCCCAGCCGCTGCAATCGTAATCTGTCTTTTCAAAGCCGGGGATGGCACTGGTGTAGTTCTTTGCGTAGGCGAATTTCCAGATACCGTCCAGCTTCAGCGCTAAAGAAGAGGAGCCTGTCCGATATTCTTCGCGGGAAGCGTAAGTACGGAAACTTGCATGAGCATTCAGCACGTTTTCCTTGAAAAAGGTGGGGTCTTTTACTTTTGCAAAATCAAATGCAGCCATAGTATTTCCTCATTTACCTTTTATAATTTTATAATATTTCTCCAGCCTCCCCGGAGGAATCGCTGGATTCCTCCGGGGAACAGCAGATGAAGGAGAAATGATAATGGCTTGTTATCAGACTGCTGCACGCAGTTTTTCATTTGCTTCTTCGACCTTCATACGAGAGAGAATGAAGGTGATGATGGCATCCAGAGCAAACGGAATCACCAGATACATGATCTTCAGCATATTGATGCAGGAATCCGGCTGAACGGTCAGAGCGCTGTCAAAATGGCTTGCTGCCAGCAGCCAGCCGGTGATGGCAGTACCCAGACCGCCGCCCAGCTTCACACCGAGAGAAGTGCAGGAGTACATCGTGCCATCCACGCGCTTATGCTTCGTCAGCCAAGTATATTCAGAGCAAGCAGCAATCGCAGCGTTCATATCGCCCTGCCAAGGACCCTGACCAAGAGCTGCGATTGCAGTAAAGAGCAGCATCAAGGTCACATTGCCGCTGCCCATGTAACCAGCTACAGCAACCAGTGCACGAGAAATCGTTGCCAGAGTATAGCTCATTACATTCAGCTTATACATTCCATTCCACTTTGCAACCAAGGTCGGGGTGAACACCAGTGCGATGATCAGAGGAATGTTGATTGCCCAAGAGAATACACCGAACAGATTCTGGTTGCCAAGGATGTAGGTTGCATAGTAGGTGCCCATGCTGATCATGGCACCGTAGATCTGCTGCAAAATGTAGGTGACGCAAATCATCATATAATATTTGTTACCAGCAAGCAGCTTTGCAGCCTGAACCAGATTGTACTTTTCGTCCTGCTCGATTTCCTTTTTGTCGGTGGTATCCACCAATTCGCCTTCCGGCAGTTCCTTCACGGAGAAAACGGAGAGGGTGTTGACAAGCAGACCGATGATGGCGTAGATGATTGCAACAGTGCGCCAACCGGCAGCACCACCGCCCAATGCCGTAACAGCACCCAGCGTGATGGACTGGATGAGCAGGCTGGTGGCAAAGGCGAACATGAAACGCCAAGAACCCATCTCGACCTGTTCGGCACTGTTCTTCGTGATGAGAGCAGTCAGTGCAGAGTAAGCAATGTTGTTGGCAGTGTAGAATACAGCGTTCAGCAGAGTATATGCGATCAGGAACCATGCGTACTGTGCAAACTGTCCCAGATTGGTCGGGATGGCGAAAATTGCCACCAGCGTAATGGCACAGCCAATGTAGCCGTACAGCATCCAAGGACGGGCTTTGCCCATCTTAGAATGCGTTTTGTCAATCAAAGAACCAAAGAAAATGTCCGTCACACCGTCCAGCAGTTTGGAAACTGCAATCAGAGTGCCGACAATACCGGGGTTCAGGCCAACGGTGTTGGTCAGATAGATCATGACGAAGGAGGACAGGAATGCATACACCACGTTGCCTGCAATATCGCCTGAACCATAGCCGACTTTATTATACCACTTTAGATAACGTTTCTCAGTCATTGTGCTTTCTCCCATCTTGCTTGTTTTGTGTGGGCGCGACCAATCTGCTGCGCACTTCAGACTGGAATTCTCATTACGCAAGTTGCCCAAATCTCTTGCGTTTCGTCTGAAAATATTATAGAATCTAATGGAACGAAAAGATATAGACAAGATGGAACAAAATATGCACAAAATCAAAGAGTTTGTAATTTTTTGATAGAACATTTCTCAAATCACTGTAAAATCTCTGAAGATGAGGAGGACGCAGGGATGTATTTCAACTCAGGATATTTGAACAACTCCCGTTTGGATTTCAAAGACTACTCAAAGCCGCTGGTCGTAGGCAGCTGCGGCACTTATCGCTTGAAAAAACGCCCTAAGCTACCTACTTTTTGGGCAAAGGGTCGCAGAGACTATCAAATCCTCTATGTGGCATCTGGTAAAGCACACTTCTGGTTCGATGGTGTTGAGGAAGTGGTGACTTCTGGACACATGGTGCTTTATCAGCCGAAAGAAATCCAGAAGTATGTCTACTATGTAGAAGATCATCCAGAGGTGTTCTGGATTCACTTTACAGGATACGATGTCAAAAACATCCTGAACTATCACGGAATACCCTTGGACAAGCACGTTTTTTACAGCGGCACACTGCCGGATTACAAAATGCTGTTCCGAAAGATCATCCGGGAACTGCAACAATGTGAATATGGCTATGAAGACTATATTGCTTCTCTCTTCAACATCATTCTGCTTTTAGTAAGCAGGCAACAGCAGGAAAGCGAGAAAACAACTACAAGCATCCCCGAAGAAATCGAAGCCGCCGTTGCCTACTTTAACGAGAATTATAATACAAAGGTCAGTGTGGACGATTACGCAGAATCGCTGCATATCAGTACGAACTGGTTTATCCGTAATTTTAAGCAGTACATGAAAATAAGCCCTGCACAATACATCCTGTCCCTTCGGATGGTAAATGCACAAAGCTTATTGGAGAACACCGAATACAATATTGGAGAAATTGCAGAGATCGTAGGGTATGATAACCCACTCTATTTTAGCCGGGTATTCAAGAAAGAGTATGGTGTCAGTCCGGCACAGTACCGAAAGAATCTGGAAGAATCTACTGAAAAATGAGAAAGATTCCTTATAAATAAGGAGAGTAGAACCGTGCCGTGTACTGCGCACCATCAGCGAACACGACAAAGAGTGTTTCTATCGGGATCGAAAAATCAACTGGGAAACATTATAATATCAGAGAGCCACTGGCTCCAAAGGAGAAGCTATGAGTTACGCAATCGTATACAGCAGCAAAACAGGCAACACGGAATTACTGGCAGACACACTGCACAATTACCTGCCGCAGGCAGATTGCTGTTATTTTGGCATCCCGAACCCTGCCGCCATGGAAGCGGACACCCTTTATGTGGGCTTCTGGACGGATAAGGGAAAAGCGGATGAAAACACTTCGGACTTTTTGAAGCAGCTGCGGGGAAAGCAGGTATTTTTGTTTGGTACCGCTGGTTTTGGCGGCAGCGAAGAATATTTTAACAAGATCCTGAAAGCCGTGCAAAAAGAACTGCACAGCAGCAATACGGTGATTGGCAGCTTCATGTGTCAGGGAAAGATGCCGATGTCGGTACGCCAGCGATATGAGAACATGAAAAAGCAGCCGCTTCATCTACCCAATCTGGATGCCATGATCGAGAATTTTGACAAGGCTGTTTCTCACCCGGATGCGGATGATCTGGAACGGCTGAAGCAGGCGGTAAAATGATAAAAAGGCAGTGGTTTCCCTCAAACAGGGGAAGCCACCGCCTTTTTTGCTTAACGGATGATCCTACGCTCCTGCCTGCAGTTCCGCGGTTTTCATCCCACGCTTCTTTTATAAAAGAACAGGTACTGCTGCACGATGCCCGCTTCCGGCCCGAACTGCGGGAACGGATTCTGCCCGGCAAACTCGTCCCGGATGAGCCGTTCGATCCAGACATCCACCGGCACACAGCCCACACGACCATAGCCGAACAGACACACACAGTTTGCCACCTTTTTGCCCACGCCATCCAGTTCCATCAAACGGGCAAAAAGCGCTTCATCGGGCAGAGAAGCCAGTTTCTTCAGATCCAGTGTGCCCTCTGCCGCCTGCTGCGCCGCATGCAGCACGTAGCGGGTGCGGTAGCCAAGACCGCACTCCTGCAGCGCCTGCTCCCCGGCACAGCAGAGCGCTTCTGCTGTCGGGAACGCATACACCGGCCCTTCGTCATCGCTGCCCAGCCGCTCGCCAAACCGCTCCGAAAGCAGCTCTACCGCCCTGCGGATGGCCGGGATACTCTTTCGCTGCGAGATGATGAAGCTGACCAGCATCTCCCACTCGTCCTGCCGCAGCACCCGGATGCCCCGGCCATATTCCATGGCACGCTGTAAAAAGTCGTTCCGGCTGTCCAGCTTTCCACGCAGAGCGGCATAGCTGCGGCCAAGGTCGAAGTAGCCGTGCCAGAAGGTTTCCCATGCGCCCGGCTCACACCGCACCGTGTAGGTTCCGCTGCGCAGTGGTCTGAGGTAAAGCAGCTGTCTCCCGGAAACAAACCGATACCAGCCCTCCGCCTGCTTCCGGGGGCGAAAGCACTGGCCGCTTGCCAGAATTTTGTCCGGGTCGAAATCATCCCGGATCTGAACCGTTTTCTCTTCCAGCTCCATTGCCCCCATCACAGCTCCAGCTCCCGGTACACTTCACCTTCCAGCGTTTTCCAAAGGAAGGTCTCCCCTTCCAGTGTCATATAGCTATGTGCACTCTCCTCCTTTGGGATGCTCACAGAACCGGGGTTCAGGTAGAGATTGCCTTCGCCGAACTCTGTCCACGCCGGAATGTGGGTGTGGCCATGCAGCAGGATATCTCCCGGAGCCAGCGGCGGCAGATTTTTCAGGTTGTGCACATGACCGTGGGTAGCGTAAACGAGCCGTCCGCCCACCGGCAGCACAGCATAGTCGGCCAGAATGGGAAAATCCAGCACCATCTGATCCACTTCAGCGTCACAGTTGCCCCGCACGCACAAAAGCGCCGGCTTCAGCCCGTTCAGGAGCGGGATGACCTCCTTCGGGGCATAGCCCTCCGGCAGGTCGTTGCGTGGGCCGTGATACAAAAGGTCCCCCAGCAAAAGCAGCCGGTCTGCTCTCTCCCGCTCAAAGGCTTCGATCATTTTTTTGCAGTAAAACGCCGACCCGTGCAGGTCGGATGCGATCATCCATTTCATGGCAGGATTCTCCTTATTTTGTAAAGTATCTATTTTTATTTTAGCCTCCCGGTGAAAAATGGTCAAGTCTATAAAAGTCATACTTTATCTGCTTGACCTCTTGACATCTGCCGGAAGTCGTGTTATCCTACAGTTAATAAAATTCGTGTGGATTTTTACAGCAATATGCTACTTTTCGCCACACAATGACTTCAAAAGAGCCATTGTGTGGCTTTTTTGCGTCTGCGTTTATCTTCGAGCAGTCTCGCCCTGACGATTCCGCGGCTGCCGCAATTCATTTCTTTTCTCTACAGGAGCAATGCAAACACTATGAACGAGACCTTTATGAAAGAAAAACCGGTGCTGCCGCTGTTGGTATCCATGGCGCTGCCCAATGTTATTTCCATGCTGGTGAACAGTCTGTACAACATTGTAGACAGCCTGTTTGTGGCCCGCATCAGCGAAGACGCCATGACTGCGTTGTCGCTGGTGTTCCCGATCCAGAATTTTGCCAACGCCATCGCCATCGGCTTCGGTATCGGCATCAATGCCATGATCGCACTGTATCTGGGCGCAGGCGACCGCAAAAAAGCTGAGACCGCAGCCACCCACGGTATGGCTCTGAGCCTGATACACGGCATTCTCATCACCATTCTCAGCATCGCCATCATGCCGGGCTTTTTGCGCCGGTTCACCGGTGACGAAAGCCTGATTTCCTCCGGCATCACCTACTCCACCATCGTATTCCTGTTTGCCACCATCAACATGGCGGCACTGGCCTTTGAAAAGATGTTTCAGGCCGTGGGCCGCATGAAGGTGACCATGGCCGCACTGATCTTCGGCTGTGTGTGTAACATCCTTCTGGACCCCATCCTGATCTTCGGCCTTGGCCCGGTGCCTGCCATGGGCATTGCAGGTGCAGCCCTTGCCACCGGCATCGGTCAGCTGCTGAGCCTGTGTGTCTACCTTTTCGTCTATGCCCGCATCGAGCTCCCGGTGCGCCTGCGACGCAGCTGCCTGCGCCCGGACGCCGCACTGGACAAAAGGCTTTACGGCATCGGTGTGCCCGCCATTCTTAATCTGGCCCTGCCCTCCCTGCTGGTCACTTTCCTGAACGGACTGTTGGCAGGCTTTTCCCAGAGCTATGTGGTGGTGCTGGGCATCTACTATAAGCTGCAGACCTTCCTGTATCTGCCCGCTAACGGCATTGTGCAGGGCATGCGCCCGCTCATTGGTTACAACTACGGTGCCCGGCAGCACGCCCGTGTGAAAAAGCTTTATGAGCTCACCCTCATTATGAGTGCAGCCATCATGGCAGCCGGGACCCTGATCTGCCTGTTTGCGTCCCGCCCGCTGATGCAGCTGTTCACCTCCAACCCCGAGACCATCACCATCGGCCAGACCGCCCTGCGCATCATCTGTCTGGGTTTTGTGGTTTCTGCCGTCTCCACCACCTCTTCCGGTGCCTTGGAGGGCCTTGGCAAGGGCACCGAATCGCTGGTCATTTCGCTGTGCCGCTATCTTCTTTTCATTATGCCGCTGGCCGCTGTACTGTGCCATTTCCTGGGCGCAAACGGCGTGTGGCATGCCTTCTGGATCACCGAAGTGCTTTCTGCGCTGGTGGCCTACCCGGTGTACCGCCGGGCAGTTGGAAAGCGTTGAGCTTTCCTGAAAGCGCCGAACGGCGAAGGCAAAGTAAAACAAACGTCCACAGCACAAGGGAGAGCCGCAAAGGTTCTTCCTTCTTTTTTGCAATTTTTATTTGACAGCGTATAAATCCTGATGTAAAATAAGTTGTTTGTTTTCCGGCACTACGGCTGGAAAAGCGCAATTTAACAGAGGATGTGGGAAAATATGATCGAAACGATCACGGCCGTCAATCATGCGGTCAACCAATTCATCTGGGGCGTACCTGCCATGGTGTGCATCATCGGCGTGGGCCTGCTCCTGAGCGTGCGCACGGGCTTTTTGCAGATCCGCAAATTTCCCTACGCCATCAAAACTACCATCGGACGCATGTTCCGCAAAAAGGATGCTTCCGATGGTGCCATGACGCCGTTTCAGGCGGTGTGCACCGCACTGGCGGGCACCGTGGGCACCGGCAACATCGCCGGTGTGGCAGGTGCCATCGCCATCGGCGGCCCGGGTGCGGTGTTCTGGATGTGGTGCTCTGCCCTGCTGGGCATGTGCACCAAGTTCGCCGAAGTCACGCTGGCGGTGTACTACCGTGAGCGCAGCGAGACCGGCGAATGGGTAGGCGGCCCCATGTACTACATTAAAAACGGCCTGAGCAAGCATTGGCAGTTTCTTGCTGTGCTGTATTCCCTGTTCGGCGTGCTGACCGTGTTCGGCACCGGCAACGCAACGCAGGTGAATACCATCGTGGCGGCAGTGGATACCGCCCTGCTGGAATACGGGCTTGTGGGTAATGGCTTTCTGCCCACCCTCAACCTTATCGTGGGCATCCTTGTGGCTGTTCTGGTGGCGCTGGTGCTGCTGGGCGGCATCAAGCGTATTGGCAGCGTGAGCGAAAAGCTGGTGCCCTTTATGGCGCTGTTCTATATCGCGCTGGCCGTGGGCGTCATAGTGCTGAATTTTGAGCGTCTGCCCTATGTGTTCAAGTCCATCGTTGCCGGTGCGTTCGATCCCGCTGCCTTCACCGGCGGCACCATCGGCAGCCTGTTCGTCAGCATGCAGAAGGGCGTCTCCCGCGGCATCTTCTCCAACGAGGCCGGCCTTGGCACCGGCTCCATCGCCCACGCCTGCGCCGACACCAAAAAGCCGGTCAAGCAGGGCATGTTCGGCATCTTTGAAGTGTTTGCGGATACCATCGTCATCTGCACCCTGACCGCCATGGTCATCCTGTGCAGCGGCACTCCCGTGAATTACGGCACTGCTGCCGGTGCAGAGCTGACCATCAGCGGCTTCACCACCACCTACGGCGGGTGGGCATCGGTCTTTACCGCTGTGGCGCTGTGCTGCTTTGCCTTTTCCACCATCATCGGCTGGGGCCTGTACGGTTCCCGGTTCCTGGTGTTCCTGTGCCGCAGCGATAAGGTGGCAAAGCCCTTCTTTCTGGTTTACTCCTTTGTGTCCATTCTGGGCGCAACGATGGATCTGGGCCTGCTGTGGAGCATTGCAGATACCTTCAACGGCCTGATGAGCATTCCGAACCTGCTCGCGCTGCTGCTGCTTTCCGGCACAGTGGTCAGGCTGACCCGGGAATTTTTTGCATCTGAGGGCTGATTGCCCACAACAAAAGAGGCTATTGCACTTTCGGCTAAAACGATGTGCATAAAAGCATCTGCAGCATCCAAAAATATTGTATAACACCCGGAACTTTTTCAGGGCCAAGACGGCTCAAAAAAGGTTCCGGGTTTTTGGTTTTTTCTCTATTTCCCTGTGCAGGCTGCTATTGCATTTTTTCAACCCCCTTATTCTGCCCGCGTCCGGCTCTTTTCAATCCAGACAGTTCATGTTACAATAGATGCATTGGATAACAGCACCGAAAATGGACGGAGGAAAAGGATCTTGGATTTTTATGGAACCATCGGCCCGGCCTGTGGGCAGTTAGAGACCCTGCAGCGCATGGTGGAAGCCGGCATGACCGGCATCCGCATGAATCTTTCCCATGGACCGCTGACCGCACACGCTGACTGGCTGGCAATGATCCGCGCAGCCGGCATCCGGCAGCTGCTCATCGACCTGCAGGGTCCGGAGCTGCGCATCGGCACGCTGGCAGAGCCTGTCACTCTGGTTGAGGGCAGTTCTGTACGCCTTGGCGCAGACGGCATTCCCTGCCCGGCAGCTCTGGTGCAGGCCGCTGCCCCCGGACAGCAGCTTCTGCTGGACGACGGGAAACTTCTGGTGCAGGTGACGCAGACCCTGCCGGGTGCCCTTTTGTGCACAGTGGTACGCGGCGGAACGCTGCAGAGCCGCAAAAGCATTGCTGCGCCGGGCCTTGCCGTGCACTCTCCTGCCCTGACCGAAGAGGACCTGCAGAACCTGAGAATTGCAAAGCAGTGCGGTGTTACCGGCGTGATGCTGCCCTTTGTGCGCGGAAAGGCAGACATTCTGGCCCTGCGCAGCGCCTTAGAGCAGGCAGACGCAGCAGACATCCGCATTTTTGCCAAAATTGAAAACATGGCTGGGGTACGTGCCCTGCCGGAATTTCTGCATCTTGCCGATGAGATCGTCATTGCCCGGGGCGACCTTGGCAACGCCATGCCGCTGTGGGAGCTGCCCCGCTGCCAGAAGCAGCTTTCTGCTGCCTGCCGGGCTGCCGGTGTGCCTTTTATGGTGGTGACCCAGATGCTGGACAGCATGTGCACCCGCGCCGTGCCCACCCGGGCCGAGGTGAGCGACATCTACAACGCCGTATTGGACGGTGCTGCCAGCGTCATGCTGACCGGCGAAACAGCTGCCGGGCAATACCCGGTGCAGGCCATGGAATATCTGGTGCGCACAGCACGCACCGCGATGTGATACGTGCTGATTTAGAATGCCCTCCGCTGCGCTCTGGGCATCGTCAGAGGAAGAATTATTTTTTATTTGGGATTCCGAAAAGTCTGCGGACTTTTCGGAATCCCTTTTTCACAGAAAGGGGTCGTGACCGAGAGTGGCAGCTTTCATTTCTGCATTTTGGAAAGCCTGTAATAATTGTTGTAGATGTCGTTTTCCGCTACGGGCCCTCCCGTGAAAAGGCCAATCGGGAAAATCCGCAGATTTTCCCGATTGGCAAATATAAATAATATTCCGCTAAAAATGCCCAGAGCGCAGCGGAGGGCGTTTTCAAATCGTCCCGCACAGAAGTTTTTCCACAAAAAATCGGCAAAAGGATAGCTTCTTTTGTCCGCTTCCTGTATAATAAAGGTAAAATCAACTGAATTCAGAAAGGTTTATCGTTTATGGGCATCGTAGTCATCGGAGCTGTTTTTGTGGATATCAAGGGGTATCCCCTGTCTGCCTACATTCCCGGCGGACGCAACGCTGGGCGCATTGAACAGGTGCATGGCGGTGTGAGCCGCAATGTGGTGGAGGATATCGCCAATGTAGAGCTGCGTCCTACCTTTGTCAGTCTGGTGGACGACACCGGCATGGGACAGGATGTGATCAACAAGCTGGAAAATCATAAGGTGAACACCCGCTACATCCTGCGTGTGCCGGACGGCATGGGCACCTGGCTGGCCATCTTTGACAACGACGGCGATGTGCACGCAGCCATTTCCAAGCGGCCGGACACCACTCCCCTCACCGGCCTGCTGAAGGAAAAGGGAGATGAGATCTTTGCCGACTGTGACGCCATTGCACTGGAGCTGGATCTGGAAAAGGAAACTGTAAAGCAGGTGCTGCACTATGCCAAAAAGTACCATAAGAAGGTCTTTGCTGCCATTTCCAACATGAGCATCGCTATGGAGCGCCGGGACTTTTTGCAGCAGATCGATTGCTTTGTGTGCAACCAGCAGGAAGCCGGGCTGCTCTTTTCGGACGACTACGACCACCTGAGCCCCGAGGAAATGCGCAAGGTACTGGCTGCTAATGTGCACAGTGCCAACATTCCCAGCATGGTGATCACCATGGGCGGTCAGGGTGCCGTGTACGCCCGTGCCAACGGCGGATCCGGCATCGTGCCCGCCAAGAAGGTAGACGTTCTCGACACCACCGGTGCCGGTGACGCCTTCTTCGCCGGCACGGTCATCGGCCAGACCTACGGCAAGACTCTGGCCGAGTCTTGTGAGATCGGCAGTCGTCTGGCTGCATCGGTCATCTGCATCACCGAGAACGTCTGTCCCCGCTTCCGCCCGCTGGAATTTGGGCTGGACGTCCCTGTGGTGGACTGAGAAGCCGTTTTCATAAGCACCTGCTATAAAGCCATCATCTAAAAAAGACAGAGGAGCTTTTATGCTGCCTCTGTCTTTTTGTCTTTTCGGTTTCCACGCAGATGCGAGCCGGAAGGACTTTTACTTTTCCTGGATCTGCTTGCCGGTCAGGTGTTCGATCGTGATCTCGTAGAGCTGTACGCCCTTGATGGCTTTTGCGATTTCTTTTTCCACCTCTTCCCTGCCGGGATAATACTTCAGGCCCAGTTCCCGCACGCGGGCCTCGGTGGCGGCTGCATCCTCGACCAGCCTGCAGCGGCCAAAGACCACTGTGCTCTGCACATAGGGGGCCCAATCGCCCGGCTCAAAGTGCTCATTGCCGTAAACGGTAAAGCAGACCTTATCGTTCTTTTTCAGTGCATCCACTTTATGTCCGGACTTTGCACCGTGAAAATAGATCTTATCCCGTTCCTGATCGTAGAAATAGTTGACCGGAATGGCAAATGGATAGCCGTCATCGCCGTTGACGGCCAGCACGCCCCGCCGGGACTGCTTCAGCAGATGTTTTGCGGCTTCCTCCGGGATCTCCCGGTTCGCTCTTCTCATGGGTCTGAACATCTTTGCTTTCCTCCCCGATATTGCACTTTCATCATAAGTAGTCTGCTGCCCTTTGGCGGTCAGCTTCCTTTGGTAATGCGGATCAGCGTTTTATCCAGCTGAATGGTGCGGTTCCACGGGTTCAGGATGATGCCGCTGATCTCCGGCACGGCTAGCGCTGCATCAAACAGCTTGTCCATATCCACAAGAAAGGTGGACTGCACCGGCTCGGCTCCCTTCAGTTCTTCCTCAAAGCTGGTGAATGCATACCACCAGCTTGCACCGTCGGCGGTCCGGATGGTCCGGAGCTGCATCTGTTCACTGCCCAAATTGGGCTCCACCGCCACGACAAACTGGCCGTGTTCCTTCATGCGCCGCCGGATGACGGTGAGGGTGTGGGCCAGCTGTTCCTGTGTGGCCTCCTGCTGCAGGGCGTACACCGCCTGCTCGATTTTTTCGTTTCCGTTCAGGCCTTCGTCTTTGGGTCGATTCATTGAAGTTGGTTCCTTTCCATTGTGTTTTGGCGGAGGGAATAAGCGCAGCTCATCACAGCAGCAGATCGAACAGGCCGATCATCACCGGCATTGTGATGATGGAAAGCAGCGTGGTGAGCACATACAACGCGCTGGAATGCGCTGCATCGCGGTCGTACAGCTGGGCCATGGAGGTAACGGTGGCGCAGGCGGGGGTAATGGCGGCAAGGTACACCGTCATGAGGATGTTTTTGCCATCAGCCACCCAGCTGGAAGCATGGCAGACCAATAGCAGCACCAGCACGACCAGCGGACACACCACAAGCCGCAGCACGGTGGGCAGGTAGTTGCGGCGGGTACAGAACACATCCCGCAGCGGCTTTTCTGCAATG
>OLZV01000240.1_pt1 | contig 27284 bp, 19 predicted proteins | sample 1644531 | NCBI WGS metagenome assembly OLZV01 (sample SAMEA103958115, study PRJEB25191) | human gut metagenome | biome: human-associated habitat [ENVO:00009003]; feature: intestine environment [ENVO:2100002]; material: feces | place: Germany | collected 2013/2015
TTAAAATTCTTCTTGTCAAGGGACTCTATAAGTCCATTTAATACTTTTTGTGCTCTTTCTTCATCTTTTCTTACATACGAATCCAGATCAATATATGTTCTGGTATCATTATATACAAGAACTGCTGAAAGCGTTTCATATCCACTGGTATATTTATCCCATGTTCTAGAACTGCCATTTAAATACTGCTTTAAAATATCACTCATTGTCCCAAGCTCTTTTTCATTATTCCTAATGGCATATTCATTCCGTATACTAATATACTTATTATAAGATTGTGGCATATTCTTACTGATTGGAAGAACCATATCATAAGTAACGCCATTTTTTGAAAACTGTACTGACATCAAGAATGTATCAGCATCTGAAGTAACTATCTGATACCATTTCTCAAAACCAATCTGTTTAATTTCACTTTTAATTGTTTCATATATATCCTTACAGTCAGAATCCTCCATATTACCTGTTATATAATTAACAGAAATCTTGTCACTATCCGGAAGTTCCATATAAGCCTTAACAAAATTCTCATCCTTCTTTAACAGACTTGCAAGTTTATTGGCATCACTGTCTGTAAGCTGAATCCTTCTGTAATGTGTAACACCATTCTGTCTGAAACCAACCTTATAATTAGTCACTGAACCTCTGCCGTTATAAATATAATTATGAACACCATTTGATATACATTTATCTTTATATGCCCCAAATTTCTCCGATACATATTTAAGAATCTCTTCATCTGTAAACTGAACCTTCGATGATATAGAACTGAAATATCCGTTATCTGAAGCATAGTACATATCCATTGACTGAATTGATACATATGCAAGTTTTGAAGCATCCGGTTCGTACGATGCCTCATATTTGCCAAATGAATTAGCTCCTGTTCCAATTACCACTGCAAGAACATATCCAAGAAGAATTGATGGAATACACTGCTTTATAACATTCATCTTCTTACTTACTATACATTCATAAACAAACACAACCAATGCACTTACAATAAACATCACAACAACTGCTATTGTCTCATCACTATCTATACTTGTATATGCTATCATTACACCTATAAACGCAATTGAAAAGCCGATAAGTGTTCTGATAATCATTGGCAGAACCTTTCCATTAGCTGCTTTTCCCGCTGTTTCACTTTTTCTCTTTACAAAGAGAAGTGCGCCAAGTGCTATATATATAAGTGCAAGCACAAGTGTATATAAGTTACTTGTAAGGCTGAGAACCATATCTGCAATTCCTGATGAACCATTGTACATATCAAATACAGAAAATACCCAGCCAACAATCATATTGCTGGAAGAATCCAGTAACCCCACACCACTGTTGCTTATCATGTAAGCTTCTCCATGAAACACAGTCAGTTCTGTAACCATTAACATAATAAATCTTGGAAGAAACATTATAAGTCCTGTAACACATATATTGCTTAATATGTTTCCTGTAATGGATATTGATACATTTATAATTGCCATGCATAAAAGGCTGCATATAAATATCGAAAGGTACATACGAAACATTGTTGCATAATCAACATTAAAATACTTCCTGTTAGCCATGAATAAAACTGCCTGTGATACATATGACACAACAAGTATTCCGGTAATCCATGTAATTATTGCGGCTGTCTTGCTAAGATATATACACAATCTTGTATATGGAATTGAATGGTAAAAATCACTGCTGCTTCTCTTATTAAGAAAACTCCATACTACCAATGATATAACAGGTACAACAATTATGAATACTAATACAAGAAAATAATTCCCTGAAATTCCACCTACATTATTAACCTGTTCATATTCTTTAATATAGCTTAATGATGAAATAATCGGTACAACTGATATAAGTGTAATTACCGCCATCATTATAAAGCCCGCAAGCCTTGTCTGCTTCAATGTCTGTAAAAACATATGAAAGCTGAATACTTTCTTATTATTCATGCGTCTTATCCCCCTTCACATCAAATGTATAACCGAGCGCTTCCATCTCATAAGTAAATACCTCTTCAAGCGTAAGCGGGAGGACATCAAATACTACCGGATTCATGGCATTTATAATGTCCATGGTCTGTTCCCTGTCGCCACTTACTATCATGTTGGCAACTGAACCCTCCTGACGGTATCTTGTAATTCTAATGCCCTCAAACTTACTCTCATCAAAATCGTCCTTAAAAGCTACCTGTACCTTGAACTGACTCGTCTTTAGTTCAAATACATCGCTGTCAAGCACCAGCCCGCCTTTATGAAGAAGTGACAAATGATCGCATAAGTCTTCTAACTCTCTTAACGAATGTGATGTAACTATAACCGTAGCGTTGTTTTCTGCAACATCACCACATATTAACTTCTTAACAAGATTACGCATAACAGGATCAAGTCCGTCAAATGTTTCATCAAAGAACATATACTTGGCTCTTGTTGAAAGAGCAAGTATTATAGCTGCCTGTCTCTTCATTCCTTTTGAAAAGTTTGATATACTCTTAGACGGATCAAGTCCAAATGTTTTCGTGAGCTCTGCGAATCTGCCCATATCAAAATTATCATATATTGAACTATAGAACTTAGCCATGCTCTTCATGTTCGCACCTGCAAGAAAGAATAATTCATCTGCAACGAACACCAGCTTATTCTTCATGTATGTATTCTCATATACATTAATTCCATCGATTATTGCTTCTCCCTTATCTGCCTTATATATTCCTGACAGAACTCTTAGCAATGTAGACTTTCCGGCACCATTAGAACCAACCATACCATATATACAGCCCTCCGCTATATTACAGGTAACATTGTCAAGTGCTGTAAAGTCATCAAATGATTTAGTAACACCTTTTACCTCTATCATATTTTCTTATAAACCTCCTCAATCATATCTGTTATCTCACTCTTACTCACCCCTGCGTATGCAAGCTTTCTTACAATCTCCTTAAGATCTGAAAACTTTTCCTTAGACTGATTACCGACAATCTTTAACGCTTCTGCCGATATAAAAGAGCCCTTTCCCGGTACACTCACCAGAATTCCTCTTCTGTCCAGCTCCATGTATGCTTTCTGGATTGTATTCGGATTAGTAGACAGCTCCATCGACAACGACCGTACCGACGGCATCTTATCGCCTTCCTTCATAATCCCTTTAAGCACCTGGTCTTCCACCTGCTTAATAAGCTGTTCATAGACTGGCATTCGCGACATGACATCTATTGTGAACATGTTCCATTCCTTTCTGTGTATTATTTAAACTGGTTACAAGCTTGTGTAATAACTGTACTATAATAATTAGTACAGTTATAGCATACTATTATAATTAAATTTTGTCAACTGTTATTTTTAAGGTTTTGCAAATATTCCAAGAGCAGGCGCACCATATGAGCAGGAAACAAATGCTGCTGCCATAACGAAATCAATAACAGCCATTATCCATGTTCCAAGCACAAAGCTTTCGTTTCCTGACTTCTTTAACACATGATACTCTAAAGCAAATCCGATAAGCACAGCCACAAAAAAGCAGGCAATATCAAGCCACATTCTAGAAAACCCCAGTACGCCCATATATGTGTAGTACAGAAATGGTATTGCCCATGTTGCCACATTTGCACCCAGAAGAATTGCAAAGCCACTTGCTGCAAATCTGTCTTTCAAGGCATACCATGTGTATATTCCATACAGGTTCATCGGCAGAAATACGAGCTTCATATGCTCCCATGTCGATTCATTGATTGGAAAGAACATCCCTATAAATGTGTTCTTTCCTGTCCAGTCATACACAAAATGAAATAATGACCCTGACACCCATACTGCCAGAATCCCTATTATCATTGTTATATTAAGTTTTTTGATTGTCTTGTTCACAATGCACACCTCCATTATTGTTGAATAATAGAAGTATATGCTTCCATCTGTTGTACTATTCCACTTCAACAGTCATAGTTACATCAGACACCTCAATATAAGTTCTTCCATCACTTACATTAATCTCTGTTCCATCTGCATATGTATACACTGTCTTGGAATAACGGTCTGACTTACTCCACTGGATTGGAACAGCATAACCGTTAGTTATGTAATAACCTTCCCCCCTGCCGACTGTATGAAGATTCCAGCAGTAATTATCATCCATCATGCTGTGTGTAATCTTCTGCACGATAATATTCTTAGTATTAAACTGTTCACCTGTTTCGTGGTCAAGACTTGGCTCGCCACTCGCAAACCTTAAATAATTACCTGACGCAGCATCATATGTAAATGTTGTGTACTGATAACTGCTGTAAGGCACATACACAGATGATGCACTGACTGAATCTTCTCTTTTTGAAAGGTCAACATCTGATACATCATAATTAAGCAGTACTGTGTCCGATGCATTCTCAGCCTCAGCATTGAAACCTTTTTCCTGTACTGCACTCTTTAACCTGTAAAGCGATGTATATGCTGTATGCTCTGTTGCAAGCCCTTCCGGATTATGTCTCCAATAATATGCACTGTTATAGAAGCCGTTAATCCAGTTAATACCAGTCTTTGCCTCATCACTCTCAGCGTAAGTGCTTCCGCCAAAATGTACAAATATCGCATCTGATTCAAAACAGAAATCAAGGAAATTATGTCTTGCACTTCTTATTGTTCCAATAACCGTATCTGTCTGACTTACATTGCCTGACCCAATAATCTCCTGTGGTGCTTCATCTGTAACATCTGAATCCTCTACCTTGAACAAGGCAAGAAGTCTGCATGTATAACTCTCTGTTGGAAGCTCATATACAATATATGCCTTATTAAGTCCAGTCTGCACCTGTACAGCTACTGGTGTATTGTTAACAGATACTGCAAATGGTCTTGTCTTCGAATTAACGTCAATTATGTCGACCGTATTATCTACATATACAGTAGGTTCTTCTGTCTGTGAAGCAGCCTCTATCGGATTAATATTCTGTGATAAAGCCTCGCCCGTAGGATTACCGCCTCTTATTCTGCTTGTCATCATAATGCACATGGCAGCCGCAGCAACTGCTGCCGCGCCAAGAGCAGATATTATAATAATACGTTTTCTATTATTAATCATTGATTATCTCCCATCATAATAATCTTCCTTAATTGTACGACTTGCACTTCTATATGGCAAGAAAAAAGAGCCATACATAACCATAGTTATGTATAGCTCTTTATTAATATGCCGGCAACGGGAATCGAACCCGTATGGGAGTATAAGTCCCGCAGGATTTTAAGTCCTGTGCGTCTGCCAGTTCCGCCACACCGGCGTAAAGTGCCTGCATAGCAGGCGTATTATTAATACATATGACTTCCTCTGGCGCAGCCTAAGTGTCCCAAATGCAATAACAGATATGTAGTACATCACGACTCTTTACTACCTGCAGATTCAACATATGCAGTGAATGAAGTTTAGCACATTGTTATGTTTATAGCAAGCATATTTTGTCAGTTTCACTGTTTTGTCACATAATTTTCATAAACTGCCAGCTCTAACTGTGCATAAGTACCATAAAAAGCGGTACTTTTGTCACATTTGTCAAGAAGAACTGATGCCAGTATATCTGAATATCTATCGGCAAGTTCTCCAAGCATATGACCTTCTTCATCAAAGAAGTCATCATCTGTTCTTGGAAGTGTATCCATTGTTAACAGATTGAAATCATAATATTCAACACCATATTCTTCACAAAGCCTCGTAAAATATGCTCCTGCCTGTTCCGAATAACCGTTAACTGATGTTGTCGGCGTAATAGGTGATGTAACGCATACCAGTTCAATATTATTCTTCTTACAATATTGAACAGTCTTTTCAAATGAATCCAGAACCTTATCACTGATTCCACTCTCATCCCATGCAACAATATCAGATGGCACGAGGCTGTCCATCTTCATATCTCTATAGAAAAATCCTTTGGCAGCATAAGGTCCTCCGGCATCATGTATCTCAACTGCATCCATACTGTAGTTGCGGTATGCCGCACTGCTCTTAACCTTAAGATTATTCATAATAGCAGACGGTGATATCTCATAAGCCCATCTCTTTGAATATACAGTACGAAAATCCTTTGTGAGCAGATTATCAGCTATATACTTAAGCTTTACATTACTGAAAGGAAGCCATGTATATATGAAACAGTCTTCAAACTCCCTCTCTGCATAATTGCACCAGTACTGATAATCAAGGTCATATATAACTCTTTTTACATTATTATGCCGGTCACTCTCCATTAAAAGATAATATGAATCTGTTACCGTCTCGCCTGGTATTGCAAGATTAAATGCATTGTCAGATGCCCCGGCTTCATCGAGCTTTACTGGATTTATAGCAGATCTTGCATGTGAAGCTCCAATTATTATATTGTCATATCCTTCATCAGTATCTGCATTGTCGGCCTCATGTATAATGTATCTTATATAGCCTGATGGCATCATCGCATAATCCATACATTTGACAAGCCCGACCACTATGGCAATAAACACCACAGCTCTGACATATTTTAATATTTTATTACTCATTGCCCCTCGCTTTAATTGCCTCTATGCACTCATCATAACTGCTGTAAAAATATTCTGAACAATCATTCTTTTTAAGTATCTCTGTGAGTACCTCTGAGAACTGCTCAGCAAGCTCTCCGTTCATATGACCTTCCCAGTCAGAAAAATCATCATCACTTACATTAAGAATCTCATTCTTAATAAGATTGCCATCTATATACCTTACATTATTCTCATCACATATCTGCTTAAAATATGTATCAGCCTCATTAGCAGCACCCGAAACAACCGACGATGGTGTAATTGGTGCAGTAACACATATAAGCTCAATTCCATTGTCCTTACAATACTTAACTATCTTCTGGAAATATTTCTGCACCTTAGGATTAAGATCTTCATATGTCCACGGTGATGGATTAAGCTTTCCCTTCTTATCAGTTACCTTTGTACGGTAGAAAAATCCCAGTCCCTGATATGGTCCTTCTGTATCAATTCCGGCAACACCCTCTATCTGGAAATTCTTATATTCATCAGTCTTCTTTATAGCCATATATTTCTTAGCCGTTTTCCAATTCCTGGCAAATGCATATCTTCTGAAATATATTGTCCTGAAGTCCTTATCCATAAGTTGGCTTACTATATACTCCATTTTAAGACTTGTAAACGGAAGCTGTCCATATACAAGAAGATCTCCAAAATCCGAATCACGTTTCAGATTCTTATTCCAGTACTGATAATCAAGTTCAAGAATTATCTTCTTTACGTCATTATTATTGCACGCTTCTCTGATCATATAATAATTATCAATAACCGTGGCGCCCTGAATACACATATTAATTGGATTAACTGCATATTCCATTTCCAGAAAATAATGCGGGTCAATTGAAGCCCTTCCATGTGAAGCTCCCACTACAATACAATCATAATCAGAGCCATCATCCGGATTGTCAACCGTATGGATTATATATCTTGCATACCCCGGCTGAACCATTACATAATTAACTGCTTCAACAAGTATAGTTATAACCGCAAAGAATACTATCACCCTCACATATTTTAATATCTCTTTAAATGCTTTCTTCTTCATGGTATCCTGCACCTCTGATTAGAACTGGGCGTACATAAATCCACCCGATGTATTAGAAATATAGCCAAGCATTGCAACTGACATAACAAGAGCTATGTATACAGCCCATCTGATAATCAGCGGCTTTCTGTCAAGAGCTTCTCTGATTACAATGCCTTTCTCTTTAAGTATACTTATAATCAGCCACACAAGACAGCCTGCAAGTAATATAATCAAATCCAGCTGGCTTCCAAACATTTTTACAACGGCGTCCATGCTGAATGATGCATGTTTAAATGTATTTCCCATAAGTCTGAATGCATCTGTAAGAGTAGCTGCGTTATCAAAATACCAGCTTATATTAACAAGTATAAATGTTCTTATTATCTGCCATCCTCTGTACCAGCGTGCAGTCTTGTTAATATGTGTTATTTTAAACATTTTTTCATAAACAGGTGCCATAATACTGCTAAAGCTCATGATTATACCATTGTACATACCATATACGATATACTTCCATGCTGCTCCATGCCATACACCTACTATAAAGAATATGAGTAAATCAGCCAGACAGATAGGCAATGCCTTCGCCATATATTTACCAAATCTTGTTTTGCTGTGTTTCTTGAAGAACTTACCCAGCTTATTCATGGCTTTACTTAAGCTGAATGGATAGAACACATAATCCTTCATCCATGTACCAAGTGTTATGTGCCATCTGCGCCAGAACTCTCCAATAGAATGAGAGAAGAATGGCTGCCTGAAATTATCATCCAGGTGGATTCCAAACATCTCGGAAGCACCCATAACCATATCTATTCCACCGGCAAAATCTCCGTATAGCTGTGCACAATACGCAAGAACACCTATTATTACATATATTCCATGATACTGACCGGGATTATTAAACACCAGATCAGACACGACTCCTGCACGGTCAGCTATAATGAACTTTTTGAAAAGTCCCCAGGCCATACGCTGCAATCCATGCTGGATAACTGCAAGATCATACTTATGCTCTGCCAAAAACTGTGGTGCAAGCCTGTCGTATCTTCCGATAGGTCCCTGGGTTATCTGCGGAAAATACGAAACAAACAAGGCGTATTTAAAAATGTTATTACATGCCTTTACTTTACCTCTGTATACATCAATAACATATGATATCGACTGGAATGAATAGAAGGATATTCCAAGTGGCAGAAGCAGTGTAAATGTTGATATCCTGCCATTACCACCAAAAGCCTTAATTATGCCATTGACGTTCTCAATCGCAAAATTATGGTACTTATCATTAAAGTCTGATACAAATTTGTCAATATCTTGATCTGTAATATTAACATAGATTATATATTCTTTTAAAGCCTTTTTATCTTCTCTTGCCAGCCCATCTGCTTTAAGGCTCTTGTCAAGATTATCCTCTGTTCTCTCTAAAAGGATTCCTAATGTGAAAGTAACGATTGTTGTAAGTAATATGAATACAACAGTCTTATATCCCGAACATAAATAGTAGGCATAGCTTAATATCAAAAGCCATGCCCACTGTGCCTTCTTAGGTATAAGATAATATACAATTACTCCCACTAATAAAAATACCAGAAATCCGGTAGAAACTAGTGACATATTATTTTACCCCGCTTTCCGGATTAATCCTGCAGACGCTGAATCATCTCCCACATAGCTTCTGCTGAATTAAAGTTCTCAGGTACTATATCAACTGGTGTGATATCAATGTCAAATGCATCGTTTAACTCACCAACAAGTGATACAATATCAAATGAGCTGAATATACCATCATCGATAAGAGTATCACATACTTCATAATCCACATCACTGTTAATTTCATTCAAAATGTCTAATAACTGATCCATAATAAACCTCGCAAAATATTAAAATCTATTGATCACACATCTGTGAACAGAAAACATTCTATCTTCTCATTCGCATATAGTCAATCATATTTTGTTACAAAATTGTAAAATTATTGTGTATTACTGCTATTTATTAAAAATGTTTCAATAGGTTTTCTTATAACTCTGTAACCATTTTTCTTAGAATACATCACAATTGCCGGCATTCTGCGGCTTAAGAAAAGATAAATTCCCTCTGTGACAGAATATGCACCAATATTATAAAATGCTATCATATCGCCAATCTTAGCATCTTTTAATTCAAAATTCTTAACAATTACATCCCCTACTGTACATAATGACCTCATGATCTGCACCATCAGCAAACCCTTCTGTGTACTCCATTGGAATGAATTCACATCTTGGTTTCTTCATAGCCATAGCCTGTCCATAATAATTAATATGATTAATTCCGCTGTCAATAATTGCATATCTTGTTGTGTCATTCATCTTCATATCAGCAATTCTGCTTATAAGAACTCCACAGGTAGCTGCAATATATCGTCCCATCTCAAGAGTAACATTGAATTTTTCGGACATTTCTTTAATCATGCCTGCAAATTCTTCTAACTCATCAAAGTTAGTATTCATGGCATCACATTTGTCTGTAACGAAGTAATCAACTGACAGACCAGGACCATATTCAATCTCATTAAGCTTAACGCCATGCTCTGCCTCACATGTATGTGCTATTGCCTGTAACCATACAACTTCAGATTCTATCTGGCTTAATTTCTTCTTCTGGGTTCCTGAATAGCACTGGATTCCCTCAATAATAATTCCCTTAAGTTCATCCTTTCTGTCAGCAATCTCATATACCTGACACTCATTAATGCCGAACTGGTTGCCGCTGGTAACTCTTATAAGAACCTTAACCTTAATGCCACACTCAACTGCACATGAATTGATAAGTTCAAGCTGGTTAAGCGATTCCACTGTGTAGATTCCAACAGCACCTGTCTTCATCGTGTAGAGGATATCTTTCTTTTCCTTATTAACACCCGAAAGGACTATCTTCTCCCTGTTTATGCCCTCTTTTTCGCATATTGCAAATTCACCTGGAGAACATACCTCGAATTTATCAAGCTTCTTGTCAAGCACGCTTATAAGAAACGGATTGGCCTTCATTGCATAACACACTGTAACTCCACATCCTAGAATCTGCTGCATGGCATCAATCCTTGCACATAGCTCATCTGTGTCAAATATATACGATGGTGTTCCACATTTTATGGCAATCTCTTTTAATTCATTAACTCCTAGCATCCTATACCTCCTGTTCTTTATATATCTTCATAAGTTCTTTTCTGTCAATTTTACCATTCTTAGTAAGCGGCATTGTTTCCACCTTAACAAGCACATTTGGAATCATCCACTGTGGCACTTTATCTTTGAGGGCATGTGTTACGCCCTTTCTGTCAAGCTCACTTGCTCCTTCTATCTCAAAGAATCCGAGAATCTTATTCTCATCTGTATCAAATATACAACAGCTTCTAAGGAGTCCCTCTATAGCATTCATGTATGTCTCAATTTCGCCAAGCTCGATTCTGTGTCCCATATGCTTAATCTGGAAGTCCTTTCTTGATGAGAAGAAAAGTTCACCATCTTCACTATAGTAACCAAGATCACCTGTGCGGTATATAGTTTCCAGATATCTGTCATTAAGAGGATTCTGTACAAATGCTGCTGCTGTCTTTTCAGGATTACGCAGATACCCCATAGTTACAGCTGTTCCAGATACACATATTTCTCCTAACTCGCCTGGTCTGCCTGCATCAACAAGCTTATCCTCATCATCTAACAGGAATACTCTTTCATTGGCAAATGGCTTTCCCATCGGAAGCTTCTCGTCAAGACCAAACTCTCTGTCAATAATATAATATGTACAATTACATGTTATCTCTGTTGGTCCGTAAAGATTAACAAACATTGCATCCGGATACTGCACTCTCCATGCATTAAGATGCTTTATAGGCATAACCTCTCCGCTGAACATAATCTTGTTAAGTGAAGATGGTCTCTTATACTCGAATCCATTAAGAGTTGTTACAATACATAACGCTGATACAGCCCATATAATAGTTGTAACCTTTCTGTCATCAAGGAAATCAAGAAGCTTGGTTGGAAATGAGAAGCACATCTTAGGAATAAGCTGTAAGGTTGCGCCTGTCTTTAAACTTGAATATATATCCTTAACTGATACATCAAAGTCAAAAGGTGCCTGATTACCTATAACATCCTCATTAGTAATTCCAAATGTTTCTGTAAAACAGTCAATAAAATCTATTGTTGAACGGTGATTAACTATAACTCCTTTAGGAACACCTGTCGACCCTGATGTAAATATTGAATACAATGGATCTGTATCAAGTGCCTGTTCTCTTATCTTTTCCAGTCTCTCCTGAGCCTCTGAATCAACAGCCTGTCCGTCATACTCTTCAAGCAATTCGTCAAGATTAATAATCTCGCCCTGAAATCCGAGCTTTTCTGCTTTCTTGGCTGACTTATTATCCACAACCAGAATATCTGCCTGAATCGTATCTAATATAAGATTAATTCTCTCAACCGGATGAGTTGTATCAAGCATACAGTAATATCCGCCTGCATACACAATTCCCATAAATAAAGATAATGTATTACATGTCTTATCCATATACACAGGAACTCCCTGTGTAGGCTTAATCTTAAGTGAGAGACAGCTTCCTATGAACTTTGCCTGATTCATAAGCTGTGTATAAGTAAGTTCATTATTCATGTCCGCACACGCTGTCTTTTCCCCATACATTCTCTGTGAGTTTTCAAGAAACTCTAATACATTCTTTTCCATTACCTTCTCCTTTTACTTCTTATTCTTATCTTTTCTGAATACAAGCAGCTTGCTTATAACATAATTAAGTATAATTACAACTACCTGCGCAATAAACTTTATTAACATACTGTTGAAATGCAGCATTGTAATGAATACAAGAAGAATTATCTCCTCAATTACAAGAGTTAATACTCTTCCACCTGCAAATGAAACTAACTGTTTCATAAATTCTTCCACAGTCTTAGTTGGTGCTGCAAACACCCATATCCTGTTAGTAAAGAATGCAAAAAGTACTGCAAGCACCCATGATATAACATTTGCAATAAGCTCATTAATTCCAAGTGCAACATTAAAGAATGCATATGAACCTATACTCACCACTGTTGTAAGTACTCCAAAGAAAAGATACAAAAGTACTTCCTTATACTTCTTATACAATGGTTCAAACACCCTCAGACCCGGCAGATGCATAATCTTATCAAATATATCCGGCTTAGTTTCCTGCATATTATTATCTGTATTGTTACTCATAATTACCTCACTGTTTTTATTGATATAACGCCATACTATTTTATACTTTTATCAATAACAAATCAAGAAAAAGACGCCGTATATAAACGGCGTCCTGAAAATGAATTTATTATTTTGATTCGTTGATAACAATATCATCTGTCTCAACTTCCTTGTTTCTGTTTTCATCAATTCCAAGCTTGTTATTAAGCTTTTTCTTTGCCTTTCTTAAATAAATACCAAGAAATGCACCAACAGCAATTATCACTCCGGCAATAGCCTGAATGGCATAAGTCATAACAGATGGGTCAATGTAACCTGCTATATTTAAATTTAATAATGTCAACATTACTTCTTATCTCCTTTTTAATTAAGTTCTTTTTTTAATGCTTCAATCATCTTGTTGTTATCTACATCATTTCTGATTGCAATTCTTATATACTGTTTTCCATCATGTAATTTTGATGTAAGATCCTTTATAAGCAGATAATGATTCTTAAACAGTTTTATCATAAGTTCTTTTGCTGTCATTCCATTAGTTATCTCAATCATAAAATAATTAGCCTGTGATGGGATAACTCTTATACCAGATATCTGCTCCAGTTCATTATAGAACCTTTTTCTTTCTACGCGGAATTTATCCATTGCAGCTGCATAATCTTTCTTATACTTTTCTGCAATCTGAAGATAATACTCACCAAATGAATTAATATTCCATATTGCAACATCTTTTTTCATTGCTGCAATCGCTTCTGTATCTGAGGAAACAAGGATTCCAAGCCTCAGTCCCGGTACACCGTATGATTTAGATATACTTTTCATAACATATAATCTTCTATATGTTTCGATAAATTTCTGTTCTATAAGAGAATTATCCGGTTCATCTGAGAAATCAGCAAACGACTCATCAACCACCAGCTTTATTCCCTGACCGTCTGTCCATTTTATTAATCTTATAATTTCTTCTTTTTTCAGATAATTACCAGATGGATTATCAGGATTAATAATAATAATATTATCTACTTTGTTGCATGTATAGAACTCTATCAGTTCTTCAACTGAATATGTATAATTATCATTTGACGGTGTAAATACCACTTCGTCTTCAACAGAATATCTGTTAGGATATTCTTCAAATGTAGGTCTGATAACGCCTGTCTTTCCAGAAAAGCTTTCCATAAGTGACTTAATAAGTTCTGCTGCTCCATTTCCAACTATTATGTTGTCTTTATGAACACCAAAATTCTTAGCTGCAAGTAAAGAATTAACTCCCATACCTGAAGGATATTCTGTCAAAAGTGTATCAAAGCTTGCACGCAGTTCATCCTTAAGCTTTTTAGGCGGATAATAAGGATTAACAAGATAACAGAAATCCAACAATCCCGGATATCTCCAGAATCCTCCATATCTTTTATGCATAAGGTTAATTCTTGTCTCATCATCCGGAGCAAAAAGTGTCGTTGCTATATCAAGATCCTGTTCATCATCTATTTCATACCATTTCTGACCTGATAATCTCATACCTTTAATTCCAGGTGTGTCCAGCATCGTTATAACTCTAAGAACCTGTTCATAATATTCATTTTCTCCCAATGCACTACAATATGCCTCAAGGAAAGGAACATATATATCCTGTGAAAAATGTTTGCTGAATTTGTAGATATTTACAGTTTTATAGTATTCCTCTTTTTCCTTAAAATCAAAGCTCTTTCCTGGAACAAATGCAACAATATTATCATATTCGTCAAGCTTTACACATGTACCATCCATCCAGCTCTCATATTTATCTACCATGGCAAGTGTATCTCTCGGATCTTTTACAAGTTCATCAATTGCAGAATCCTCAATAATTACATCTGATTCAAAAAGCAGAGTATCTTCTTCCATAAGATAATTCTTTGCCAGTGCAAGTGAATAAATATTGTTTGTCTTATCATATACCGCATTGTCAACATATGAAATTGGTGTCTTAATTCCCAATGTCGCTATATAATCAATCAGTTTCTGTCCTTCATAGCCCACAACAATCACTATTCTTGAGAGATGTTGTTTCTCAAGCTGATGCAAAAGCCTGTCTATAAGCGATACTCCATTAACCTTTACCATACATTTGGTATTATTCTGGGTAAGTTCTTTTAAACGCTTTCCCATTCCTGCTGCTAAAATAATTGCCTGCATAATCCCCTCCTATAATCCGACTCTACTCTTGTTCCTTATGTCTTTTAATTGCTTTTTGAATTTCCTGAATAATATATTTAGCTCCAACTGATGCACTACTGCCAAGATTATACACATATTCTTTAACAAATCGGTCTATGCTGTCCTTATATGTATCAGAAGCTGCCAGCATCTTTGCTGCTGTATCAGCTGTCTTATCAATTTCATCAAGCTTAAGTACACGCCCGATTTCATATCTCATCCATATATTAAGTGGCTCAATTCCAATCTTTTTGTATTCAGGATTCATTATCTTCATTGGTGTATCAATGAAAAGAACCGGTTTACATGTAGTATAAGCATATTCATATGCTATACCTGACCAGTCTGTAATCATAAGATCTGCCTCAAAAACAGTACTGTTTGATGAAAAATCGGTCTGAATCTCTATATCTGTATCATTCTTATATCTTTCTTTAAGTCCTTCCATCTTCTCAGGCATATGTCTTACATGCTGTGGGTGTGGTCGGACTGTAATCTTATAACCATGTCCCTTAAGATTATCAAGTATGTCCTCAAGACAACTGTCTACAATATTATCTTTCTGCCATGATGGAGCAATAAGTATTGACTTAATATCATTTTCCTTCTTTGGCATCTTTGCATAATCCTCACGCATCTCATCAAGCAATGAATATCCCCACTCAACAAGCTCCTTCTTAGGAAGATTATACACTTCTTCTGTTTTTTCTATTTCTTCTTTCTGAATTTTTCCTGTACATAATACAGAATCATAATGATCCATCGAACCAGTTCGCATTGTCATATTAAGGCTGTCCATGCCATGAGGAACATAAACATAATTAATATCTTTTCTGATATAACTTCTTTTAATGTGATAATTCTCAATATCAGGCATAGTCATAACAACAACGTCTGCATCCATCTTCATCATAAGTGTTATAAGTTTCTTTTCCCCTATATAATAAGGTTTAATCTTACTTTCTTTTTCTGCAATTCTGAATATCTGATCATCTGGATCACTTGTTACATAATGGATTGTAATATTCGTATTATTAAGTATGTATTCAATTATCCCTTTAAAATACTTATAAAAACCTGAACCCTCTGAATAGAAGACAAGATGTTTATTAACAACAGAGAAAAACTTTTTATAATCAGCTTTTTCTCTCTTAATATCTTCTTTGTTTCTTTTACCTTTTTTCGTACCAAGAGCTTCAATCTCTGCAAGTTCTTTCTTAGTTTCCTCAAGAGCCTCATAATCAACATAATTCTTAGGATTAATCGCCCAGTTAAGAAGATATAACTGAAGAATTGCAAATATGTTGCTGGCAGTCCAGTAAAGAGCTACTCCTGCATATACAAAGCATCCTAAATATAACGACAGACCTACTGAAAATATCATCATACCATACTTATTAAGCTTACTCTGTTCTGCCTGTAATACGTTACTTGCATTCTGTGCAACACATAAAAGCCATGCTGAGACACCTGCTATAATTGGTGTTATTATTGATAATCCCCACTGTTTTGTAGTAATCCATGTAAGGTCATAGCCACAGAACTTCATGTTCGCAACACCTTCATTAATTCCGTCTTTGATAACTGCAACAACTCCAAGCAGAAGTATTATCTGTATAATAAGAGGTATAAGTGATGCCAGTGGATTATATTTTTCTTTTTTATAAAGCTTAGACTGTTCCTCTGCTATCTCATCCTTATCCCCATAATGCTTAATAAGAATCCTGTTAATATCAGGCTGCATCTTAACCATTTTAATTGAATTCTTCTGTACCCAGATTGATACAGGTAAGAGAACAATCTTACTTATCAGAGTGAATAATATAATTGCCAATCCATAATCATGCAGTAATTTGTAACAAAAATTCATTACATAACCTAAGGCTGTCGATAATATTTCCATAAATAACTCCTCTTTTGAAGATTTTATTGATTGTGTCAGAGTCATCCAATATAATAATTAATCATATCACTTATTATCAATTATTGAAAGGTGTTTTTACATATCCGATATACTTTTTTTACATACCCAATATAAATTTTACATGTTTTGCACACAAAAAAAGGACATTGTTCTTACATAATACAGTGTCCTTTTAATATTATTTATTTCAAAAGGTACTCAGCATATTTAACTGCCATGTCTCGCCAGTTCTCCAATGCCTCTCCCATGTCTGCACCACATGATTCCCTGTACATAGCCCATACAAACCAGTAGTACGCAATAATAGCAACATATGCCATATAATGAAATCTTGTTGTCTCATTATAATCTTCCTGAAGGTATTCCTTTATGAATTCCTCAGCCTTATCAAAATCATACATGGCATCAACCACATAATATCCAACATCAATTCCCGGGTCAGAATATCCAGAATACTCCCAGTCAATAAGTATAACACTTCCATCTGGTCTTATCATCCAGTTTGGCTTATATGTATCGCCATGACAGAAACATTTTTCAACTCCATCTGCTAGAGTCATCTTATACAACTGTCCTATGTTGTTCTTAAGTCCTTCATATTGAACGAAGCACACAGGATCTTTCTTCTCAAGAAGCTTCTCCATATCAAGTGCATCTTCCCAAGGTTTCATTCCATAATCGGCTGTTATATCTGCCTTATGCAGCTTTCTTAAAACAGCCAATATCTTCTTTGAGTCCTCAAAAGAATTATAATCAGGTTCTCTGAATTCTGGAATGAATATGGATATCTTCCAGCCCTCATTAACATCTGCATATATGTATGTAGGATCTACACCAGCTTCTTTGGCTTTAATAAGTGATTTTTTTTCATTTCTTCTATTGATTATACTTTCTGTTCCATCGCCTGGATGTCTGTATATATAATCAATTCCGTCAATCTTGAATATAAAGGATGTGTTGGTCATTCCTTCGCTTACATTTCTGAAATCAATTATATCCTCCTCATCACATCTGAATACAAGCTTGATATTTCTTATTATCTCACTGTGCGTATGTCCAAGATACTGTGAATCAAACTTTCTAAGCTCATCAAAATAATCAAATTCAAATATATTACCCGGAAGATATTCCTTAAAATAAATATCAGGCATTTCATCCAGCTTATCCTTTACAAGAATCTCCCAATAGCAGTTATTATATATTCCAGATTCCCGGACAGCCTCAACCTGATTAATAAATGCTTCTGAGAATTCTTTTCTCCAGAATGAATGTCCCATAAGAACATAGCCATCAATCTTATTATCCTTAGCAATTCTTGTTATCTTTCCAAATCCATCAGTTCTTGCATATACTTCATCCGTTGTTTCCTTTCCATAATAACCTGAATAAAATGTATGATATTCAAACTGATTAAACGGATTCTCTATATAATAACTGTCACTTACGCATATGTACGTATTCTTAAGTTCTTTTCTTGCAAGATAAAGACTTTCAATATTATTCTTTATATTAAATGAATCATTAATAATGAACTTTACACCATACTTGTCTTCAAGATAGTAAAACATCTCCTTCTTATAGCCAAGTACAACTGTAATATTCTTAATACCAGCATCCTGAAGCTGCTTTATCTGTCTCTCAATAAGACGTTCACCCTTTACTTCAAAAAGACCCTTTGGCTGTTCGAGTGATAAAGGAATAAATCGTGTAGATGCGCCAGCTGCAAGAATAACGGCATTATTAACCCTGTATGGTTCAAGCGCCTCTAATCCAGTCTTTGTAATACTACCAGACTCTTTTTCAATATACCCTGTTTTTACAAGTTTATTATAAATATCTGTGTCATTAAGAGCTTTTGTCGCCTCAACATCATAAGTACAGCCGGCTCTTCCAATGCTTCCATTATACAAACTGTTCAATACATAAAACTCTTCTTTTCTCATTATACATATCTCCTTATGCCATGTTTCCTGAGAACATTCCTCGAATCACTGCTTTGATTACATTTTCTCTACATGATTCATACTTTTTCCCCGAAAGTATAAGTCCCTCTACCTTAATGTTCTTTATATCCTTCTTGTCAACTGAATACAAATCATCTGAAAGAACCACCATATCGGCAATCTTTCCTGCCTCAAGGCTTCCTCTTTCTTTCTCGTCAAATGTTACATAATATCCATTATACGTACACATCCTTAGTGCTTCCTGAACCGATACTGCCTGAGACTGATTCATATTATTAACAGCTTTGTCAATCCATACGATAGGATCCGGTGATGTACATGGAGCATCAGAACCGCACGAAACAACTATTCCATTCTCATTAAATGTTCTGAGCGGATTAAGTCTTTCTGCTCTTTCTTTACCCATAATACTTTTAAGATACTCATCAGGTTCCTGTTTCCAGTTAATGAAAGCACTCTGTACAGGCATCTGTATATTATAGTCCCTGCATATCTTAATTCCCTCTTCAGTTGGAAGACAGTCATGTATAATTCCATGTCTGTGATCTTTTCTTGGATAATCGTCAAGTGCCGCCTTAAGTGCCCTGCATGCCTGGTCAAATGCTTTATCCCCAATCGCATGCATCTCTATCTGCAGTCCGGCTCTGTTAGCCTTCTTGCAGAAATCAATAACCTTTTCATCATCATAATAAAGTACTCCGTCACCGCCTAAAGAATCAATATATGGTTCATTCATAGCTGCATCGTGTGAACCGAAGCATCCGTCAAGCGCACATTCAAAACACCCGCCTATTCTTGGCAGTTTTCTCTTTAATGCGACATCAACATTCATTGACTGTGGGAATACCCTTACCTGAAATCCATTAGTTAAGGATTTTGCAAATATTTTTTCAAATGTAATATCAAGATTGCCTGTAAACCCCACACCACTTACAGTATGAATACAGCCAATTCCATGAGACGCCTGAAAATCAATGGCACTCTGCATATTCTTAAACAGTTCAATAATAGAAAGTGAATTGGTAATGTAATTAGAACATTCAAAGAATGCCTCCTGATTCATCTCACCTGTATCTTCGTGATAACCTCTCAACTCACTTACTTTCCCCTTCAGCTTATCAAGAAGCTTGCTGTTAATTATGCACGCATGTCCATCATATTTGACAACCATGATTTCCTTATCAGGACATACCTTATCTAATTCTTCCCTGCTTATAAGTCTTCCTTCTTTAACTGAATATGGTGACGCACCAAATGCTATAAGTGTTTTTTTATTACCGCTTGACTGCACGAATTCTTTAACCATCTGTGCAATCTCTTCATTGGACTCTGCATCCATAACATTAAGTCCTGCGTGAAATGTAGAAAATGATGCCATATGCTGATGTGTATCTACGAATGCCGGAACCAGCACCTTCTTTCCAAGTTCAACTGTCTGCACAATTCTTCCTTTATCCTCAACGAGATAACCGGCTACTGTATCATTACTGTCAACTGTAAGAACCTTTCCCTTATAACATATCATAGACATTCACCTTCCCTTTATATCTGCATTTACTGTTCCTGTCCCGGATAATCCTTATAAGAAGAATCTAACTGTACCAACTCATAAAAATTATCTATCTCCATAATATCTGATTTCTCACAAGGTCTTACCTCTACCGCATATCTTTCCTTGCGAAGCACAAGTGGAATAAACTCCCAGAAATAATCATTGCCCTCCGGCTCTTCATTATATACCTGTGCAAAGTCTTCTCTTAATCTTGCACTGTCTTCCTTTGTCCAGTAAGATATTCCATAATAATTAAAGCAATATGTATTACCCTTCTGATAATCTGTTATATGTCCATTATCAAGCTTAAAACTCCAGTCATCAGTCTCCAACGAATAAGAGCCAAGGATATTGCTGCAGTACTGATACTTTGTGATAATAGCCGGATTAGATATATACAGGTCCGCTTCACATAAATAGCACTGGTCAATATGTTCTAATGCTGCCATTGCTGATGATATATTATTGGTTTTATCATATATATCGTTATCAATAAGATTGATAAATGGATACTTCTCCAGAATCTCATCAAATTTTTCTTTCTTATAACCCCTTACAAGAGTTATATCCTTAATTCCTACAGAAACAAGTGCATCAAGTAATGTATCTATAATTCTTACTCCATTAACAGCAACCATTGGCTTTGGTCTGTCTAATGTAACAGGAACCATTCTTGAACCAAATCCTGCTGCCATAATAACCGCTCTCTTTACTCGGTAAGGCTCAAGTGCCTCCAGACCTCTTTCAGTAATCTCCATCTGATCTTCACATCTTTTAATAAGAGCTTCATTTTCTAACTCATCCAGAGCTTTAGATATAGCTGTTCCTGAAATCTTTAATGTATCTGAAAGAGTTCTCATCGGATACTCTTTCTTACCATTCTTTTCAATATATGTAAGTACTTCAAACTGATAACGATTCATATTTCCTCCTTACAGCACCATTGGAATTATATAGATTCCAAGTGCAATGCATGTAACAATAATTGTGCATACCTTCCATATGGTGTACTGTCTGTCCATCTTAACCTTAGTCTGCTCATCCGGCTCTTCTATAACGCCAATCTCTTCCTCAATTGTTGGCATAACACATTCTTTTCTGTGAGAATATGCAAAATAGAATATTACACATAATACTGTTATGATTCCTGATGTAATAAGTGCTGCCTTATCCGCAAATATTAACATGAAGCAATACACAACAATTGTAAATATACATCCAATAACTCCAAGAGGAGCCTTATAAGGTCTCTTCATATCAGGATACTTCTTCTTAAGCCCCATATATGAAAGACAGCCTATCATATAACATATAGCAAGTGATATAAGCGATACTGATGCTATGTAATTAATTGAACCTGTTGCAATAAGTATAAAATTGATAACACCAACCACAATAACAGCAACATATGGTGTCTTGAACTTCGGATGAATCTTTCCAAGGAATTTTGGTAATGCGCCATCTTCTGCCATTGTATAAATGTATCTTGCAGGTGCAGCAATTCCCGGATTAATAGTAGATAAATCTCCACCAAATGCAATACCAATACATAAAAGTATAATAGGAAATCCAACAAGTCCGACTGCCTTAAGTCCTTCTGCATATGGAGCATCTGCCGCTGCAAGAATTCCATAAAACTCCTTAGGTACAAGACCTACAAGAAACCACTGGAATAATGCGTTAAGTGCAAATACCATAAATACCGAAATCTTTAATGCTCTTGGAAGTGTATACTGTGGATACTTAGTCTCTGCTCCCATAGATACACATGTCTCAAATCCTGTATAGCACCACCATACAAGACCAAATATATACATCATCTCATTAAATGGAGGCAATGAGTTCATTGCTATTCCACCAAAATATTCAACATGAATCTTAGGTATCATATAAAGGAACCAGCACACTGAACAGCCCCAGAAGAAAAACATAAATGCTGTCTGTGCCTTACCTGACTGCTCAATACCTCTGAAATTAAGAATAAGGAAAACTGCAACAAGGATAATAGCTATAATTCTTGAATCAAGCTTAACGATGCTTATTCCAAGCTGTTCCATAAGAATCTTAAAATAATTGGCAAATGCAAGCGTCTCACCTGCACCAATAGCTACAACAGATACTATATAATGCCATCCTGCCATATTAGCCCATACTCTGTTAAGTCCTCTCTTGGCATAATTATATGTTCCACCCGCACAAGGAAGTGCTGCAGACATCTCTCCATATATAAGACATGGCCATATAGATATAAGAAGTGCAACAAATGTAAACCCTATTATCCATGAGCCTACACTTCCTATCTGTGCTGAACCACAGGTAAAAAGTCCTACACCTACAACGGTTCCAATTGTCATACTAATTGATTCTTTAAGCCCTAAAGCACGAACCAGCTGATTATTTTCATTCATAAATATCCCCTCTCACAGTTTATTCGTTCGGTCATATTTTTGTCCATCTGCGTGAACAGAATGGATTATAGCAGATAATAAACTAAATTACCAGTATAAAAGTAAGCAGCTATAAACCTTCCATGGCTATAGCTGCTGCTGCATCATTAATTATTAATATTCTTCATCTGCTGCTCATCTTTAATTACAGATATCTGTGGATTTACAGCGTCCCCTTCTATTCTGAACACCGAATAATCTCTGTTTTTAAGATATTCATCTGCCGGGTACATACCTTTTGACACATCCCATGGTGCTACATGATATCTTGACTGAGAAACACCAGCCATATCAAAAAGCGTATTTCCATAATTACTCTTCTGTCCAAGTGCTGCCTTGCCATAAGTAGCATACAGATTCTTAAATGTTACAGAATCTGAATTAACCTGCATTACATCATTATGAGTATCAGCCAATTTCACAAATACAGCAGGACGTTCATACAATCCATATCCGCCGTGGTCGGCTGTAATTATAACCGTGCTGTTATCATACACACCTTTATCCTTCATCTGCTGCATATATTCATTAATATATCTGAACACACCCTGTATCTGCTTATCAAGAGAAGTCTCTGTTTCCCCCACATCTACACACTGTTCATTCATCTCATAAGGTGCATGTGCCCCTACCATATGATACAGTGTAAATGTTTTATTTCCAGCATCAACTGTTATACCGCCATTATTCTTAAAATCAGCATACAACTGTGAATCATCCAGTTCATATTGAATAATATTGTTATTCTCTGGAAATGCATAAAATGCCGACATTTTATATATATTCTTAAAGAATTGAACTTTGTCTGATATTCTGTATTTCTGTCCACCTGCAGTATTGGCTACTGCCTCCTGATTAACTCCATTAAGATACTCACTTGAAGTATACAACTTAACATCATATCCGTTATCTGACATATCCTGAATAAGAGTACCTTCTTCATATGCTTTCTTTCTGTAATCAGCCAGAGAATGTGTTGTATCATACTGATAACCTGTAAGCATAAGTGGAACTCCTAGAGCTGTTGGTGCACCTCCGCCTATCATATTATCAAAATAAGTAAAATCTTTTAATTCTTCACAGTATCTGTCGATAACATAATTCTGTGCATCCTCATTATCCAGTGTATCCACAATGAATACCACTACATTGCCCTGCGAAGATAACGCAAACTCATCATTCTTAGTAACTACATATGAATAATCAACACTTCTTTTTGAAGATACAATAAGAACCACAAGTGTCACAACCTGTATGCTTGAAAGAAACAGGCTGCCCCACTTTATTATATTTGTCATTATATCTTTCTTAAAGCATACAATAACTGGCGGAACAACAATAAGTACTATCCATACAACTGTACTTATAATTCCATTAACCTTAAACTGGCTCCACTGAATCTGCCTTCCATTAAGGACTCCGAAATCAGGGTTAAGGAAATTTCCCTGCACATAAGCAGCAAGTGCACCGCCAAATATGACCGCTGCGTATATGTTACATATCTTCTTTGGCACAATCAGACCTATCAGTATAACAACTGCTGCCGTAATTAACGACGCTGCCATAAGAAGCGGTATAAGTGCCGCGAATCCCACTGCAAATTGATCAATATTGCCAAGAAATAAAGATGATGGCATAAATATACAGAATGTTACAATAAGAAATATCAATTGAGGATAAATCGTTATTAATTTATCTTTTATCTTCTTCATAGTAATCTCCCTATTAGTTAGCTGCTGCTTTCAATGAATTAAGCTGATATATTCTCCATCCGAATTCATCATATAATATTGAATAATTGTAATATTTCTCAAGGACCTTATCAAAATCATCATTATAAGTTCTTGATGCAATATATTTAACACCAATCTTCTCGGCATCTTTATAGTTCAGATTCAACTGTAAAAGATCCTGCTGAACAAGTTCCTCATTAGTATCCTCTTCTGTAAGTGTAAGTAACATATGTGCAAATCTGTTATAACAGTATTCATTCTCTTTCTGTGGATCAAGAATATTCCATAAATCCCAGTTAGGAACATTATTACATGTATTAATTGTCGGAGCACCACAGGCAGCAAGATACATTGATTCTACCCATGAATCAAGCATTACCCATTTACCATCTTTATCTTCACTTGTAATCTCGCATACTTTCTTGGCAAGTGGTTTAGAATATATAGCGTCTGTTCCTACATTAACTGTAAGTGACCATATTCCTGATAAGAACACAATACCCGCAAGCGATAACAGTGCCATATTCTTAAGCCTGTCATGCTCTTTTACACAGAATACAACAATAGTTATTACTGTAAACACAATTGCCAGCGCTATTATTGCATACTGTAACATTCCACCAGACTCAGTTATATCATATACAGTTCTTGCTTCTTTCCAGCTGTAATAACAGCTTATAAGCATTGGAACCACAACAATAACAGGATTGACTTTATATCTGTTTTCCCTGCATACATATATACATCTTATAAGTAATATAACCTGTAAAAGTCCTAACAGGTCTGCTGCTCTTTCTTCCGGTACATAACTGAATAATGTGAGCCTGGCAACAATCAATGGGAAGCCAACTGTACAATATATTGTATATACACATGACAATCCAAGCATGATATCAAGAAGAATATCCTTACCCTTCTGCTTAATAATGCAGTACACTGCCATTACCATTGGCAATGGGAACAATGTTACCATCATTGAGAACTCACTATTATTAAGAGTTGCCTTGAATGGATAGAATATTGTAGCAACATATTCAAACATCTTATATAAAGAATATCCACCAGTTGAAACTCTTGAACCCGGATAGATTGTATTCATTATCTCTGTTACATATGTGCTTCTGTCCTTGAGGTACACAATAACAATTGATGCCATAAACAACATTGATGCTGCGAATACAAGCCATTCCTTAAGCTTGATTTTCTTGAAATTATCCCATGAACTTACAACCATCCATACTACAATTCCAAAATAAACATATCCTGAAGGTACCTGGAACGCCGGATATAATATTGTTATATATTCTGCTCCAAGTATGGCAATACACGGACTGAGTACCATCTTCTGCCACGTCTTCTCTGCATTTATAAAGTAATATATACATACAAGCGCTGTAAGACCACACGACAGATACTCAACATTCATCCACCACATCTCATATCCGGAGAAGGCTACCATAACGCCTCCGGTTACTGCCAGTACTTTATTCTTTCCTGCTATAATGTAAAAGAACTGTATTGACATAACAATAAGTAATATAAATGGGAAACACCATTCTACCGACATACCTATGCTATCTCCAAAAAGGTAATAGCCCCATGTTTGCGGTTTAGCCAGTGCTGAATATGACTTATACAATCCAGTCTGTGCTATATTTTCTGCCTGCTTCCCCATAATTATATAATTATATTTACCATAATCAGTATACTTGGCTGTAAGATATCTTGGTGTTGAAACAGCCCACTCATCACTTCTTATAGAATGTGTCTCTCCATAAACAGGCGTTACAAACTCACTTCCCTGACCAGGCTGTACATAATTATCAAACATTCCTATAGATGAAAAATTCACTCTCATAATAACAAGAATCAGAAATATTCCGACAGCAATATAGAATCTTTTATCAAATATGAATTCACACATTTTCTTTGGTCCGACAATAATTAATCCGCATACAAGCATAAGAATCAGCGTCATAAATACCATTCTTACTGCAAACACACCATAATTATCAGTATGGTGGTAATTCCTTAAAACTGCATAACAAAGTACACCATTCTGTTTCTCTCCGTTAATGCTGTACTGCACTGATGTATCTGTTATATTCTGATTATCTGTCCACAATGTAAACTTCTTTCCATTCGCTGATGTATCTGTCGATACTTTAAGTGTATAAGTTTTTCCACCTGATATAACATTTTCCTCAGCAAAATTAGAGAACTGGTTATCATTGATATTGACTCCGCTCACCTTCTGGTGGAATACAACTTCACCTGTTGTCTTATCTACAAGTTCTACAGTTATCTTAGAGAAATTCCTTATGGCATTAGTGCTGAAATAAAGCGCTATTCCATTGAAATCCCCATCAATATATATATCCTGGGTTATCTCCATTCCTTTCTCTAAACCGGCAGTCTCCTGTCTTGCTGCAAATCCTGAATCATACATATCTGCCACTTTATCATTAGTAACATTATATATGTGTACTCCTCTTAATACAAACAATACTGCCACAACAACAAGAAGCAATATCTTAATGTATTTTGATTTATTCTTCATGTGTTTTAATCTCCTAACAATTTTAATCGTTTTATTATATCACGCAATTATAAATACATACAAGTCCTTTACCTTGTCTTAACTTTTCAATTCATGTATAATTCAGTAAATACATATAT
>OLZV01000242.1_pt1 | contig 27119 bp, 57 predicted proteins | sample 1644531 | NCBI WGS metagenome assembly OLZV01 (sample SAMEA103958115, study PRJEB25191) | human gut metagenome | biome: human-associated habitat [ENVO:00009003]; feature: intestine environment [ENVO:2100002]; material: feces | place: Germany | collected 2013/2015
TATATATGTTTTTATATTATTATATTTTTATGTTTTAATATTGTTTAACATAAAATATTTGGTAGTTTCATATATTTGTATTACCTTTGCGTTTGAATTAGTTAAGTTATATTGTTTAACATATAAAAAAAAGGAAGTTAGTTTATGGATACAAGAAGTAATGTATTGATTCTGTGAGTGTGAAGTGTGACACCATATACAACGAGGTATATATGCAGAATGTTGCGTTATTTGATTAGTTTTCATTATTTAAAATAGTTTTTTTTCTTTTTCTTATGGAGAATAAAGGTGTTTTCAAGTATTTGGAATTTGAGGAAGTGAGGAAGTTATCCTTGTTTGATTTTGTTTCCTATTGTGAGGGTGTGATGTCAGATATTTCTTCTTGTGGTGATGGTGAATTATGCCGTGGCAAGGATGATTTTTTGGCTTTGAAGAGTATTGAGGATGTATATATATCATTTTGTCTGAAAAAGGTATATGAGGATAGTGGTTATAGTGTGATAGGTTTCAAGTTTGATTTTGATTTGTCTATGAATGATGCTGATTGGGTTAAGGATGTGAAACGTGTTGGCAGCATTGTATTGGATAGTGAACGCACTGGTTATGTGATATATGATGTTAATGGTAATCGTATTCCTTTCAGTTTTATTGATGTTGTCGGTGTTGTATTGAAAGAGTTATTGTTAAAGGTTGGTGTTTTCTATAAGAACAAGTACAATGTGATAGAGAGTGATATTGATTAACATCATTTAACATAAAATATTTGGTAGTTTAAAGAATTTATTATACCTTTGCAATATCAAAAATAACAAATAAAAAATCAATTAGTAATAGATATGGAAAAGGTAATTGTTTATAAGGCTTTTAATGGTCGTTTGTTTGATACTGAAGAGAAGTGTCTTGCATATGAGAAGAAGATGTCTCAATATCCGAAAGTGAAAGAGAGCGTTGATAAGGCTGCAAGTTTCTATATTATGGATAGTGTAAAAGGCGATAGTAATAACATAAGGAAACATTTCACGTCCTATATGGTGGATGGAAAAGTTTTTACCAAAGAGAAGATTGGTTATTCCAGTGACAAAGAAGCCATTGAGATGGCGAGGGTTATGAATTGCCGTGAGCATACGATACACAAATTAGTTGCCTATAAATGTCCAGTATGTCAGAAGTGGCATATTGGCAGAAGTAGGAAAGTTCTTACTGAAAAAGAGAAGGAGCATTATAGGAAAGTTGGTTTCATTAACATCATTTAACACAAAATATTTGGCAGTTTCAATTATTCTTTGTATCTTTGCGGTGTTGAAATTAAGAATAAAAATCAATTAAGACAGATATGGAAGAATGTAAATATTTAAATGACAAGTATGCGATTAACAAGTGGATATTTTTCACTTTTAACTATCCTTATGATTTCATTGAGCGTTGTTGGTCTGATGCACCCATGATGGCTTCACATATTCGTGAGAAGTTCAGTTCATATGGTGGTGATATGAATCGTCTGTATTGCGAGTTGGATAAGGCTAATAGCGACAAGTTATTGGAGTGGGTATTGGATAACTACAATAGTGAGCGCAAGTTATATGGTGATTTAGATTAAGTTTTTCATAAAAAAATCAATAAAGTTTCTGGAATATGTTTGAAAGAATATTTACGTTTGTCAATTATAGTTTATTTACCTTTATATTGATTATGTCAATGGATAATTTGGGTAAGATAATTGGTTTTGAGCAAATGGAAGAATTGGGTATATCAATGGTTTTTGGTGCGGTATATTTGCACTTGATGATAATGGATAAGAAGAAAAAGGACAAGGAAGAAGAAAAAGATGGGGTTGATTAACATCTTTTAACTAAAAATATTTGGTTATATCATCTATTATTTGTACCTTTGCAACAGAGATAAGAAACATAGTTTATTAACAATTAAAAAACAAGAATGTATATGAAATTAGACAAGGTTTTTCACGTTGGTTTTTGGAAGCAGTTATCCATTGCCTTGTTTCATGGTAAGAAACATTATCCTTCAGCATATGTCTGGGGATGTTGGAAAAGTTATGTGGGTCTTGACGGGAAAACATATTATGACCATTGGGGAACATTGTCTAATTGGTTAAAATATTAGTGGTGATAAAATAGTGGTTATTTAACATTAATTAACCTCATTTTTTTGGCTATTTCAAATATTCTTCATACCTTTGCATCGTTGAAATTAAGAAACAGAGTTATTACCATAACATTTAACAAGAATTTATTTGGAAATGAAGCACCGAAACTTAGTTCATATACACTTGCATTGAGTGTTTTTATGGCTGATTACGAAAGATATATACGTCAGCATTTAAATGGTTTCTGTGGTTGGGATTGCATAAAGTTTCAGTTTTTTGGTTTTGGCTATATAACAATAGATTAATATGAGAAGTATCAAAGATAAATTGATTTCAAGAATCGAAGAGATTTCAAAAAGGTATGAATACTATGGCTTTTGGAAGTTGGGCAAAGCCTATGTTAATGGTGTAACCAGAGATGACAATCCGTATCTTTATTTCCCTTCCGAGAAATATACTCATAAAGCCTTAATGGAAGAGTTTAATAAGTTGACCGAAGAGGATTTTAAACCTATTGAGGGTGTTAACGGATTTTTATATTTCAAAGATGGTGACAGACTTGATATCCCATTTGAGGTTTTCAAGCAGAAACCGGAAATACATATTGATGTTCCATCTGATAGTGATGAGCCATATGGTGTTTCGGTTTCTTATAAAAGACCGGAAAATGAGACAGAGGTTTATAGCCGTTTGTTAGCTAAGATTTTGCATAATGCACGTCAGAAATTCATTAGAAGTTTAGATTTGGTTTAAGATGGAAGATTTTGATAAAATAAGAACAATTGGTCGTTGTGTTTATGTAATCAATCTTATTGATGCAGCAAATGCAATGTTGGATGAGTGTCGTTTTGGTGGAAACGGAAAGATGATTGTCAGTGAGGAAACAGATAGAATATTTAAACTTGAATTGGAATTGAAAGAAATCAAGAAAGAGGTTGAAACGTTAATTAAAACAATATAAAGTATGAAAGGAAAATATTATGTAATTGCAAACAATGACAATACAGAGTTAATTGGGTTCATTGGTAGGGATGCAGTAAGTGGTGGTTATCCTTATGTGACGGATATGTTCCAGTTTTGCCTTATCGGTGAGTATGATTATATCAGTGAATATTATAACAGACTGGAATCTTACATTGAGGATGCAAGTAATTTTTCAATCAAACGCATTGTTCTTGAAGATATTTCAACAGATTAACAATTATTAACTCGGAATATTTGCATATTTCGATTTTTTTGTTTACCTTTGCAGTGTTGAAATTAAAAATCAGATAATATATGAAAGAAAAAACGCTTGAAATTCCGAGAATTACAAACACCACAATTAAATATTTTGTAGATGGTGAATATATTGATAATGTAAATGTAGATGAGGTAAACAAAATCCGTGAAAACGTCTTAGAACATATCGTTGCGACTAAGGATGATTCGATTTTAAACCGATTCTATTTTGTTGGACATAAAGATACAAATAACGGCAAAATGGGAGAAGAAATAGTAATAACTATGGATAGTTTTGGAAATCTTTCAAATTTGCCTTGGGAAATGGCACATGTACGTAGAAGTATGATGCGTATGATGAGAATTGGTAGGGAACATGCTGAACTTTTATATACTTTTGAAAATAAGAAATAAACAAATAGGATAACCATATATGGAAAAGATTAAGGACTTTCACTTTTACAATTTGGTATTGGCTGCAAAGCATTGGTATATTCGTGGTGAGAATGAGAACATATATGATTTTGTTCTTCGTCTTGTGAAGTTAGAGGATAAATACATTGTGTTTGACCATAAAGACCATAAAGGTGAAGCGGTTAGATATTGTCTGATGTGTCTGGATGAGTTGGCGAAGTATTATCGTTCAAATGGTATTACGAAGTGGTGGGACAATTATTGTACTATGAGTAGTGAAATTGAAAAGTTTGTTTATGTTTATGGTGCAGAGGGACATGAAGAAGCATTGATTATGTTTGTGTTCAATATATTGATGATGATGGAAGGAAAGGACATTGATTTACCAAAACCGATTTATGGCAAGGGTTATCCACGTTTAAACAATTACAATGGTTTCACATATAAGCATATGCGTGATGTGGCAGATAAAATTTTTGAAAAATAACAATTTGGAAAGATTATGAATAGTGATGGATTTATTTATGCTTGCCTTGTTTATATTTGTATTATGCTAACTTATTTTAACATACTGTAATAATGGATAGAGATAGTTTAAAGATAGAGTTTAGGGCAGTGCCATATGCGGAAGAATCGCATGTGCTGGAATATCGCATTTCTCCGGAACAAGACATAACATACTATAAGGAGAAATGTCTGTTTGGTATTTTCAAGTATAGACGTAAGTGTAAGTATAATACAAGTTGGCGAGAAATTAGGGTTTTTGAATGTTGTCTGACTTCACATTATTATGATGTTAATCACTGGATTAGTTCTATGCCGATTTGGTGTAATCATCAGAAAACTTTGAATTGGTTTAAAAGAACATTTCAAACACTTGGCGCATTTGAGAAATATCTTCTTGAAAGAGAGAAACCGGAACTTGAAAAGTATTGGAAAAAAAGAGAAAAATATCTTGAAGATAGGAAAAAGATATATTATTAACATCATTTAACATAAAACATTTGGTAGTTTCAAAATTTTGTTGTACCTTTGCGACAGAAATAAGAAACAGAGTTTATTAACGATTAAAAAATAACTGATATGACTGACAAGGAAATGGAATTTGCCAATATGGTAGAGATTGCCGACTATTATAACAATGCGGGTGTTATATATGGTTTTATTCAGAAAATAAACGAAATGATTGATAAGTTTGGTTTTAAGTCTGAAATGGTGAAGCCTATGGGCTTATGTGTTGGTAATTATTTCCGTTGTTATATTGGTCAGCGTGGTCTTGCTGAAATTGAAGGGAAAAGTGATAGAGAATTAGTATATCCAAAATATTTTAAATAATATAAGATATGGAAAATAAACTCCCTACGTCCTTGAAGTATGATTTGGAAGGTTATCGTGGTTTTGGTGTCACGGAGTTTCCTTTAATTTTCAATGAAGTTGATAACAAAGTAATCGGAAGTTATTGTAATGACAAGGCTGGATATGCTTTGGCAACAGAGGTTGGCAACACAAAAGAAGAGGTTGTTGATAAGTTATTTAAGAGTTTGAAAATAGAAGGTTATGTGAAATAATGTAAAAATTATTAATATATGAAAAAAACAAAAAAGGAAATAGTTGAGTTGTTTAACTCGCTTGACGATGATGTTGAGATTGAGTTTAATGTATCAGTATCAAGGCTCTGGGAAAATGGAAAATTAAAGAAAATTGGAATCAGTTTTGTTTAACATCATTTAACTAAAATAATTTGGTGGTTTCAAAAATTGTTTGTACCTTTGCAACATCAAAAATAACAAATTAAAAATCAATTAAATAAGACAGAAATTATGACACATCAGGAGTTTGTAAATAAGATTGGCAGTGAAAGTGCAAAGAAGTTGTATGCCCTTTATGATTTTGCCGGAGAAAATGGATTGAAAGTAAAAGTCCGTACATATCCAAATGCTTGTGGTGATTTCTGCATTTTCATTTATGACAAGAAAGTAAAGTCATCATACATGGTTGGTTTTGATGGTGATTTTGATAGTGACAAGTTAACAATTGACTATTGCATTGAGCAGTCATTTGAGTGGATAAAAAAATATAGAAACATTTAAATTCACATAATATGGAATTTACAATTGGTATTCGTCCAACGGTATTCACTGGATGGGGGACACTTAAAGATGCACAAGCACGTTTTAGAGATTCGATTAGGGGATGTTTTACTTGTTCGTCTGACTTTGGAAACGCATGGGCTAATGGATTTACAGTTTCAAATATTACAAAGGTCTATGGCTATAATATTGAGGTATTCAAGCGTGGTAAACATCGCAAAAACAAATATTATGTAATATATCGCTATGAGTTTCCGGTAGAATTTTTTAAATTTGTTAATGTTATAATAATTCAGGGGAGAAGAACATTCAAAATTGTACCAAAATGATGAATTAACACCATTTAACTAAAATAATTTGCATAATTCAAAACTTTGTTGTACCTTTGCAAACAGAAAAAAGAGATAGTTAATTTATTGTTTTATTTAAAGTATAGGAGATTAGAAAATTGGGTTTAGATATTTACGGCCATTTGGTTAAGAAAGTACGTTCTTCAAAGGAAGAGCCTTTAAAGACTATCAGTGAGTATAATACAATTGCTGATGAGCGGGCAAAGGCACGTTTTCATGAGTTTGCGGTTGTTTCTCTGAAGCGTCTGGAAGAGGTAAAGGATGATTTTAAGGCATATCGTGAGGTATATAATGATGTGTTCTCACATATGGCTGATTTCACGAAGTATTCATTTACCTATAAAAAAATGTTAGAAGAGCCAAAGCCTATTTGGCTTGTTGGTGATTTCTTCAAGGATTTTGAGAATAGGTGCTATGCAGAGAGCGATGTGTATTTCCGTAAGGTAAATTTTGTCTATAATTTCTTTTTCAATAAGTTGGAGGACGAGTGTTGTTTTGCTGACAAGTCAGATATTGAGGAACTTATTTCCAGATGTGACAAAGTGTTGGCAGACCATTCATTAGCAGAGGAATTATTGCCTACAGTGAGTGGTTTCTTTTTCGGTAGCACTGACTATGATAAATGGTATTTCGGTGATGTTGAGGATTGCAAGCAGCAGATGGAGAAGTTGCTTTCAATGTATGACGAGGACACGGATGTCGTGTTTTTCATAATGAGTTGGTAATTCTGATTGATTTTAATTTGACTTTTGTTGGGGAAAAGATAATTCATTTATGGGTTATTTTTCCCCATTTAACATTAATTAACGCTGAAAATTTGCATAATTCAAATATTCTTTGTACCTTTGCAGCATAGAAATTCAAATACAGATAGATATGAAGTTTATTTACAATGATGGCGGCAGAAGTCAGTATTACAAGGCTGATAAGGTTGGCGATTGTGTTTGCAGAGCGATTGCAATTGCCGCACAGAAAGACTACAAAGAGGTTTATAAGACGATTAAAGAGGTTACAAAGGAGAATCCTCGCAATGGTCTTAGTAAGAGAGCCACAAAGAAAATCTGTGAATATTATGGTGGTGTATGGGTTGCCACAATGAAGATTGGCAGTGGCTGCAAGGTACATTTATCAGAGGATGAGTTGCCAAATGGCAGATTGATTTGTAATTTGTCTGGACACGTCACTTGTGTTATTGACGGAGTTATCAACGATACCTATGATTGTTCAAGGGATGGTAAGCGTTGTGTGTATGGTTATTGGAAATTTTAAATAAAGACAATTATGACAAAGGGTGAAGTATTGGAAACACTGAAAGAAATGTTCATTTTGCGTTTTGGGATTAACAAAGAAGTTGATTTGAAGAATCAGATACAGATTGATTATAGTTGGGATGTCGGTGGTACATATATTACAAAAGTACGTTTCAATGGCGAGAAATTTGAATATTACAGAGAATGTTGGTCATATGGTTGGGAAGACAAACAGAGTATTTTCAACAAATATGGAATCAGAGCATTAACCGATTGTTTGTGCGTGAAAGTTAGAACAAGAACAGAATATTTTATTGGTTAGGAATTATGAAGAATAAATTGTTTAGAGTTATAACAGAGTTTTTTGAAGAGAATCTGCACACACATACAGATTGGACTGGAACAAGAGTTGAAACACGTTTTGAATGTGAGAGCGTTGAAGAGTTCATAGATAAGTTTATGAACCACATTAGGGAAAATGGTGCTGATTAACATCATTTAACACTGAAAATTTGCATAATTCAAAACTTTGTTGTACCTTTGCAAATGTAATAAAGAAACAAAAATGATTATGACGGCAAAGACAGAGAATATATCCGTAAAGGATTTAAAGAAAGATGTAGTTTCTGTAACGGTCAATTAGATTCGGTAAATAAGTAATATAAAATTTAATCAATTAAAAAGAAAAAGCATTATGGCAGCACCAAAGATTAATAAGGGAGGTAGTGAGGAAATTATCGAAGTATTCCTCTCAGAGACAAAGCATCCAAAGGCATTTAATGCCAAGGTCAAGGAACTTGTGGAAGAGAGTGGAATGACCGAGGAGGAGGCAAAGGATTTCGTTCGTACAACCCCTTTCAGTATCGAATTGTACTATCACGTAAACCAAGGTCTTTTCGGTGTGGAGAGTGAAGCCGTAGAAGTCTATGGCAATGAGATTTATTCGCCATACACAGGTGAAGAGTGTGACAGAACAGAAGTAGACGGAGAGTTGGAATAAGGCTATGACTACCGATGATACAACGACAGGTACCGCTTCACCCGATATTAATCAAATACTATCAGATGATGAAGCCGTAAAAAGAATGATTAAGTCGGTTAAACTTTATAAGCCGCATTAACATCATTTAACACTGAAAATTTGCATAATTCAAAACTTTGTTGTACCTTTGCATCGTCAGAAATTAAGAAACAAAATTATTAACAATTTAAAAATAAGGAAGAATATGGAAGTAAAGATTTTTTCTGCAAGTGTAAATCCGTCTTACGACTACAATCTTGAACAGATTGGCAAGATGACATATGATGAAGCGGTAGAGTTCTTTAAAAACGATACAATTGGTGCTTGTGCATGCTATGAGAGTATTGTTGACCAGAGCAAACCAAATGAGTTTAGATTTGCTTGTGATGGTGCGTTCTTTGGTGATGGCAGTGATTGTATGTTTGTGTGGGTTAAAGTGTTCTAAAATCATTTAAACATAAAATCATATGAGTTATTCAATCTTATATCGTTCAATGTTTATCAAGATGTCTGACGGACGTTTTATCCCCATGATGGAAATGGGTGACAATAATGTGTGGGAGTGCAATTATGGTCATGGACGTAACAGACGTGCAAGAAGTTGGTCTAATATCCGTTTGAATAAGAAACAGAAGTTTTTCACGGAGGAAGAGATTAGGAATTTTCTTGAAGGGTGGAATAATGAGTTTGAGGACAAACGTCAGAAAGATTTAAATAGTGATGATGAATGGGATAGAAAAATGGCTGAAACGGCTAATTTCGGCTATTATGAAGCCATTTCTGTCTATGGTAAGGGTGGAACACATGGAACGAAGTTTAATGATGTTAAAAACATTGTTTTGGGCGGCATTAAAAATTGTATCTCATTGCAAGATGCGGTTGAGAAATGCAATCTGAAAATTACCTATTGGGAGAATGGTGTCCAGAGATTTGTCAAGGTTAAAACAGAGGAAGATTTGTTTAACTTTGATAGAGATAATGACTATTATTTTACCTATGATAGCAATAGTTCAACAGATTTCTGTTTTAAGTATAAGAAAGCGTTGAGTGGCTTTGAAAAGATTTCAAATAAGGGTGATAAATATCGTTTGAGTTGTTGTGACAATTTAGGACATACATTTTATGTTTGGATAAAAGGTGGAAATATTATTCTTATTGATGATATTGATAAGGCAAGTGTGTTTGATAAGCAAATCAGCAATGGTCTGGAATTGCACACAATTATTTTCAGATTATTTAGTGATATTAAATCAATTCATTCTTTATATATTGACTAAAAATTAAAAATCACATAATATGAAAATTAGCATAAAGAGTTTTTTTAACTCACACAGAAGTTTTTTCTTAAAGACAATTTTTGTCTGCATTTGTCTTTTGGTGACATATGTGGTTGCCGTTTTTGCAATAAAGAATTATGAGGAAAAGAGACTAATGAATTATCCATTTGAGGTAATGAAGCATGAAGCGGAGTTATCTTACAATGAGTATAAGAGTGAGTTGGTAAAAGTTGTAAAGAATTATATTGATAGTGTTGCACCAACAAGTAACTTGAATGGTTATGCGATTGTGGATAAATGCGAGAAATATGATTTGGATATTAAGTTCGTACTGGCACAAGGACAGATAGAATCACATTTTGGCACAACCGGAATGGCAATTAAGACAAATAGTGTTTTCAATGTTGGTGCATATGATAAACGGATGATTGAAGAGATTAACGGAAAGTTCAAGTATAAGCATCCGGACTATTCTATTGAGCCTTACATGCAGTTGCTTTATAAAGATTATATCAGTGGTAATAAGACTGAATTAGACCTTATGGCAAAGTATGTGAATAAACAAGGGCAGAGATATTCTTCAAATATGGGTTATGAACGTGATATGCTTGCTTTATATAGTAAGATAGATAAAACGACTAACATATCTGTTTTGCAAGGTGAAATGCGTAGATATAAAATAATTTGTGGGAAATGAAATATTGGGATATTAGTTACGGAAAAATTATTGAGGGATTTATTATTTTTCCATCAGTCAGTGTGAATTGGGCAATTTTTCAAGTAAATGATAAACTTCCAGGAAACTACAATCGTTATTATGATATTCAGTTTGCGTGGTTGTTTTGGTATGTTACATTTGGCCAAATAAAAAATAAGTTAAAATCAGTCATGAAAAAATACTTTATTACTCATTGACAATATAATAGGTAATTGGGTGTTCCAATTTGATTTCTTGGTGTTTATCATCTATTAAATGGTATAAATGTGCATCATTTTCGTCTATGAGCCATACAACATTGCCAAATATCATATCATTATTTTTGGTTGCCCAGTGGCCATCTTCAATTACAAGTTTCATTTTTGTTTCAAAAGTTGTTTATATTAAAAATAAATAGTTGATTTAACATCATTTAATTCGGAATATTTGCATATTCCGATTTTTTGTTATACCTTTGCAGTGTCAATTTAAAACAATAAGCAATATGAAAGAAATTGAAAGAAGAATCTACGTAAGTGAGGAAATATTCAATAATGAGTATTCTTATGCTTATGGTGAGAATAAGGATAAGCAAGTTACCTTTGCTTATTACCACATCAAGAAAGATAGAGAGACACCAATAGGGTTTAAGAATTATTCAGAAGCACTTGCTTTTGCAAGGTACAGAGCAAACGACAAGAGATATAGAAATTATGAATTTCTTATCTATTAATATCATTTAACTAAAAATATTTGGCAGTTTCGGAAAAAATATCTATCTTTGCATCGTTAAATTACAAAAACAATTAAGAATATGGAAAATTACAAGAACATTAGCATTAATAGCAGTATTGTTGACGTTGAGCGTGTTAAAAAATCTCTCTATGCTTATCTGTATGATAGGATTTGGGCAGACTATGAGTTGCTTAATGGTTTTAATGATGTTGAAATCAAGGATATTATTGTTAAGACAATGGATAAGTTTGGTGACGAAATCAACAAATTTGTGGGTGTGGCACTTGAAAAGATTGCTAACGAAAAACTGAATGAAAATGAACAAGGTTGAGACACTTAGGAAGTACGTTTAGGTGGATGACAATACATATTCACCAAAAGTTTATTTAACAGCATGGGGACGATGGGCAATTAAGTATCAAGATGTTGTGTCTGCTGGTGGTGACAATATATTGTGCAGTGTGGTTGTTGAGGAAGATAATGAGTCAACAGAAATCAACGATACATATGACAGAATTGGAAATGCAAGGTCACTGGATGAAGCAGTTGATATGATTGAGAGATATCTGAATAATGTTTTAAGAATTAAATAAGAAAACTATGGTAACAATGGAAATAGTGTTGGTTTTTATATATTTGTTTATTGGTATTGTCTATGCGGTCTGTTCTGCATGCACAAAAGTTTCTGTTAATGAAGAAACAGAGAAGCCAATGCTTATGTTATATATGTTGATTGTTATGTATTTTTGGCCGGTTTTTGTTACGTTTGATATTTTTAAAAAATAACTAAAGAAATTATGAAGGAAGGTTGTTTAAATGTTATACTATATACAATTTTAGGATTGTTGTTTAGTATTGCTTGGGGTTGCTTATTGGCATTTTTTGCACAATATCTGTGGAACTATGCGGTTGTATCAGTGTTCGGTTTGCCGGAAATTACTTATTGGAAGATGTTTGCTTTGATGGTTCTTGGGCGTTTAATAGTGCCTGCACCAATTAATTTTGATAAAAAAGTCTAAAATGGAGTATATTGTTTTTCTGCATTATTTTTTGGCAAATCTGTTTTATTTAGAGATTTTACCTGTTACGATTCTTTTAAAAAAGAATGGGCATGAATATTATGGTTGTGTATATCATGATGCCAATCAAAACAAGGGTATATGGGTTGCAATGTATTCAAAATTGATAAAGAGGGAAACAAATATAGAAATACTTATTGAGGTTAAAAGTAGATACAGATATATTCTTTTTTTGAAAATGGTGTTTGCCTTATGGAAGATAAGGGATAATATCAAAATAACAATTGACAATTATTAAACATTCTATTATGAAAAATAAGATAGTTTCCGGAAACGGCAAAACTTATAGACGTTTGACAAAATCAAGTGCAAGAAAAGCATTTGAAAGTGGTGGTAAACTATATGTAATGAGTATTGACAGAGACCCTATCTCTTCTTTTTCAAGTCCGTACATTTACTATAATGGTTGCAAATCTTTGTGTGGTTGGTTTAATGGCAATACAGAGATAACTACATTTGACGAATTGTTAGAGGATTTTGCCGAATGGCTTGATACTGACGGATATGGTCATATTCCACAAAGATATGATGCAAAACATTACAGATTTTCATATTGGATAAAGGAAAGTGATATTGATTAACATCTTTTAACCAAAATAATTTGGTAGTTTCAAAAATTGTTTGTACCTTTGCATCGTTGAAATTAAGAAACAAAGTTTAATCAATTAAAGTTATATAATATGGAAAAGATAAATATCATTCATGGTAATTCAAGTATCATTTATGGTAAACGTATTGACCTCACCCCTTACTTTGGAAAGTTGGATGAGGATTCGCACGTAATCAGTTGGAAGGCACTTGGTTATATGGTAAAGCCCGTTAAGGATAACCTTATCATAGGTGAGGAATACGAGAAATATTCGGTATTGCCAAAGTGCAAGGAATACGCTGCACGTTTCCCTAAGTCTCCGTTGTACACCAATGAAGAGGGATTGCAGTTCGTTTCACTTGTCCTAAGCAAGAGTAATTTCGCTAAGGCTGGTAAAGTTTTATTCGTGCTTTATCGTAAGGTAGAAAAAGAATATAAACCTTGCGGTGTAGTAACAGAGGAATTCTAAATCGTATTCATTCATTATTCGCCCTTATTCATTATTCAGCTAATTACCGACAAGTTGGAGAATGATAAAGGCATTTTTATCATTGCCATTTTAATTCTTAATGGAAGTTAAATACAAGTTAAAGAATGTAAATCATTTGGTTATATGAAATTTTATTCGTATCTTTGCATCAGAAATAAATAACAAGAGTATCAATCATTTAAAACGACACAATATGTACGATAAAAAATTAAAAGATAAATACCAATATGCAGTAACTTATCTTGTCAATGACAACGATGAGTATATCTATTATTATCTGAATAGGGACTTAACCTTTACGACAGAGTTCGACCCAAAGAAAGCGAAACTCTATAAACGTTTTGATAACGCATGGAAGAAGGCAGATTCATTATTAGATAACCCCGATATTCATCGTGTCGCTGTGAAAATTGTTCACGAAGGCAAAATCGTAGAACCGACAGATGACATTGATTCTCTCCACTAACAGAAACGACTTGTGTTATCATATTAACTTCAATTAACTTAAAAGATTCGTCTATTTCAGATATTATTACTACCTTTGCAAACAGAAAAGAAAATATTAATTAAAAGTTATTAGATATGGAAACTCAAGAATTAATGATTCCAAAATGGACACATCAGGTAAAAGTCTTCAATGACGCAATAAAATCGTTGGAGGCAATTAAAGTAATCGCCGACAAGTTTGACGGTAAGGTTATCAATAAGCGTTTTATCACGAAATTGAATGAAATTTCAGACGGCAATATTATTAACTTCTCGCTTGAAGAAAAAGGTTATGATTATACCGCTAAAATGAATGAAAAGGTCGTATCATTATATCTTACCGATAGAAGTTTCAAGAATGATAGTGGCTCATGGACGTATATTGATGAGAATAGCTTTGATATACTTGAAGTAAATAATAAGGATTTCTATATCAATAAGGACGGCAGATTGGTGAAGGAGTATTTTATTCAGGGTATTGATAAGACGATTGAGATTTTCAAGTCAAAGATTGCCAAGTATCAGGATTGTATTGACCATTTTGACGAGTATATGGCAGAGGTTAAGAAGATAAATGCGGAAATTGCTGAATTGAGAAAGAAGTTACATTTTCCGATGTCTATCTCGACTTATTCTATCCAATTGCCGTTCTATTATTATTAAGAAGACTTAAATAGTAAACTCATAATGTTTTTAGTGTATCCCGTTCGTGAGAATAATATACACTTTTTTATCATTATTATCCATTTATGTCTTAACATCAATTAACTTAAGATATTTGGATAATTCAAAAATTCTTATTACCTTTGCATCGTTGAAATTAAGAAACAAAGTTATTAACAATTAAAATCACAAAGTTATGAAAGTATCAATCGTTACAATTACAAGTTATGACGCTGGAAGCGTTGAGGTTACTACAAAGCCTTTTTTCACCTTTGAGGATGCTGCAAAATATCTTCATAATGAATACCTTGATATTAAGGCGGAAAATGAGGATTTGACATATTGTAATGACGAAGTGAATAATCTGACAGAAGATAGTAGCGAATATTTCTTTTTGCAGAGCAGCGACCTTGAGTATTGGGTTAATGGTAGCATTTATACAATGGAAGTAGAATAAATAAATTTTGACAAACTATGGCAACAAGAAGTACAATTAGTTTAAAGGTTTCAGAGAGTGACAAGGGCAAGGTGTTTCATTTTGACGAGAATAAACTACCTTACAATTTGACTTGTGAAAACAAGTATATTGACAAGGTGGGTGATGTCAAAATCGAAAAGGACTATCTTACAATTTATCACCATTGGGATGGTTATCCGCACGGAGTTGGCAAGACATTGGTCAATAAGTTCAAGAACTACAATTCAATTTTGAATTTGTTGTGTGGTGGTAATGCATCTTCTATCAATGGCAAACGGATTGTTCAGTATTGTGCTTTGAGAGGTGATGAATGGGATGATAACTATGGTGGTGTTCAGCCAAAACAGAGTGATACAGAGCCTTCAGTAACCGAGGAATATGCTTATTTGTTCAAGGATGGAAAGTGGTTCTTCAAGGGTTATGAAGTAGAGGAATGGACTGATTTGAAAGAGTATTTGGAAACACACACAGACGAAGAGTGACAAATGAATGGGAGTGACAAAAAAGTTACTCCCATTTAACATTTATTAACCGAAAACATTTGGTGGTCTCAATTATTTGTTGTACCTTTGCAGCAGAAATAAAACAAAAGTCAAACAATTTAAAATCATTTTGGAATATGGAAAAGAATTATAAAATTGTCGGTAGAACAAATGGTTGGATTGCAAGCCGTGATATTCATTTCAACGGCAAGACAGAGATTACTATTGAAAGTAATCTGACGTTACGTGAAGCGCAGAAGAAGTTGCTTGATTTTTTCAATGAGGATTATGATACCTATTATCAGAATTGGGGTTTGGTGCGTTGCAACCATCATGACGAGTCTTCAAGCCATCCGGACGGAACCCGTTTATATGAATATGATAGCCGTTATTATTCTATTGAGGAAGATAACGAGGAAAGATAGTATTGATAAACATCTTTTAACACAAAACATTTGGTGGTTTCAGAAAAAATACGTATCTTTGCAACAGAATTAAAAGACAATAGTATTAACAATTAAAAAAGTGTAAGTTATGACAATCAAAGAGAAACTTTACAAGGAGTATGTAATTACAAAGAACAAATTGAACGCCTTGAAAGGTGAAAATCTTATTGGCGGTGATAATATTGATGAGTTTTTTGAAAGTACAAATTTCAAAGATAATGCAAGCAGTTACACTAAGGATGATTTGAAACGTATGATTTATAACGTTGAAGTATCATATAATATTGCACTTGAGGAAAAGCGCACAGAAGAGTATTTCGACACAGAAGAGGGAAAGGCAGAGAAAGAGCGTTTAACCAAAGAATATGAAGCATTACAGAATACCCGTGCTGAAATGTTTAAAAACGCTAACAAGGAACTTGACATTTTCATTAAGGATTTTCTCGGCAAGGAATGGGGTGTCCGTTATGGAACATATTCTACGGAGATTGGTATTGTTAAAGATGTCAACGATGGTTTTGTCAATTTCGTTTTTGGGCATAGTTTCACCATCTATCATGACGCTATGTTTGAGAAAAGATTTGCAATGAACTATGGTTGTTTAGGCTCATTTGAGTTGCTGAATGATGAGGTTCTTCGCCCAAAGTATCTCATGGGTATGGCTACGTTTGCAAATGATAAAGACAGACTTCTCAGATTGCGTTTGTATCTTAAATCAGTCGAGGAAGACATTAAGGGAGTGGAAGAAAGAATGGATAAGGTTTCAAACAGACTGAAACACCCATTTGATGATTAAATAACATAAATGGTAGCGTATTTCACGTTACCATTATAAAAATGCGGAGGAAAAAATGGTTTCAAACTTGGATATATTTTTTAATTTTCTTGGCAAAAATTTCCAGTTGGAAAATTATATTAAGGCATATCGCAAACGATATAATAGTATGGATTCTTTCCTCACTATTGTTGGTTCAAAGGCTAAGACAAAGCCAAATGGTTTGTTTAAGGATATACTTGGGACTGGACATGGTTTCAAAAAACTTGAAGAAAGATGGATTGAGTATGTTGACAAAACAATAAATTATACACCAAAATGTGGTGAAAAAGTATATTGTTGCTACATTGATGATGAATGCACCAAAGTAGAATGGTTAACAGAGTTTTTAGAGGGTACAAAGGAATGTTTCACTGATATGGGTGGAAATATAAATAATAAACAGACATTTGTATCAAAAATATAAATCATTAAAAAAATCAATTTTTATGTTTGAAAAAATTGTAGATTTTCACAATGCGAAGTTTAGTAACCTTTGGAAAGGTTTTTCATGTGAGTGTTTTATTGAAGATGATAAAAGGCTTATAACATTTCGTAAGGATGAATTGGAGATTCTTGTTGAAGGTGAGGAAGCAAATGACTTGTTAGATTTTGTTCTTTCTTATTTTTATGAAAATGAGAACACAAAGATTGAGGATGGCTTCAGTTCATGGCTTGTTGAACACTATGCCGGAAGTGATGATATTAAAGATAGTTTATCCGTTGATGATATACCACTTCCAGTACTTTATAGAACTTTGCTTAATGATTGGAAACGCCAAGATAAAATCATCAAGAAGTTGAAAAATGAAATCAAGAAATGCAAACAGAAAACTGAAACATATTCTTTAAAGAATTATGAGTTGCGCAAACAATTGGAGCGTTACGAAAATGGTGAGACCAATGGTGAGACAATGCACGACATTATAGCCGGTCTGAATGAAGCCGTGAGAAAACGCAACAAAAAGATTGAGGAACTGGAACAGAAACTTTCACAATTAATCTAAAACATCAGTGTATATTATATATACTTTGATTATGGTGGCAGCAAAAGCCATTAGAGCCACTTTTCAAGGTTTCTAAGGGCATTAAACTTTCAAGACAATAAATTATAGGTTGGCTTAAAAATAAATGCTTAGAATTGATTTTTTAGTTGTTGATAATTGTTTCAATCTCTATTGGTTCGTGAGAATAGATAGGGATTTTTCTTTAAATTTTATTAACTAAAATAATTTGTTTTTTTCAGAAATACGTGTTATATTTGCAGTCGAATAGAAATAAATAAAACAGATAAAAAATATGGCAAAAGCAAATTTTATTTACATTGGCAAATCAATGGAGCATATGATTCCAAAAAGTGATTTTTGTGCTTTAAAGTTAACAAACAAAGACAAGAGGGTATTATATCCGTCTTGGGATGAAGAGACAATTAAGAATACGTCTGTTCTGTGTCCGTGTGATTTGGGTGACAAAGAAGTATTTGTCTATGGACTTGGAAGGAAAAAGTTAGGTAAAAAGAATTGGGTGAATGTACCTTTATTCAGTGGAGAGATTGAGGATTGGGATAACTATCTTGAAGAGTATGGTAAAGAATGTTTGTTTTATTCTTTGACCGGTTATTCACTTAAAAGCAATGATTGTTGTGCATACAAAATGGTTGGAGAATTTCTTTCGTTATTGCAGTGCAAAGGTGGTATTGAACAATATCAGAAATACGTTGAGAACATTGAAGCAATTCAAGAGATACAGAGAGAGGTATTTAATGAAAAATTGTCCTATATGACAGATTATAGTCGAGAAAATTTTATAAATAAGAACTTGATTAGACCTTGCTATCGTGTATTCTTATTTATTTCCACACCTTATCTTGAGACCCCGAAGGATGATGATAAGTTGGAGTGTTTTTATCGCACATACAGAAGCCACGAAATCAAGATGAAACATCCGGAGTATAGTCGTATGGTAGAACTTAGAGAGTTGGTTAGAAAAGAAGCGATTGAGGGCATTAATTCTTCTACACAGAAGTATTGTGAACACAAAAAAGAATTAGATACAATCAACAAAAGAATAACGCAATATGTTTTTGACACACTTGCAGATGAAATAAATGATGGAGACAAAAATGTATTTCCTATCTGTATGGCTGACAGAATTAGGTTTTTATTTGGTGACAAATGTCACAATCTATACAATTATATATTGCAACATTTTGAGGACTGACAACATTTATTAACAACAAAAATTTGGTTTTTTTAGAAAATAAAACTTATATTTGCATAGTAAAATTAAAATGTTAAAAAATATGAGAAAAATTTTTATGATTATTTGTCTTACATTATCTTTGTGTTCTTGTGAACAGCAGATAACACGTCAATATGGTGGGACAACAACGATTAACTTGGAAAAAGGCGAGAAATTGATTGAAGTTACTTGGAAAGGTGGCGGTGATTTGTGGTATCTTGTTGAGGACATGGATAGTGATTATATCCCAAAAGTGAAAGTTTTCAAGGAGAGTTCAACATATGGTGTGTTGGAAGGTAAGGTTGTTTTCATTGAGCATAAATAATATACTGGAATATGTAAAATAAAACATGAAATATATTGCACAATATATAAAGAAATTGTGTCCGGATGTAGTGATAACGGTATCAAAAACGACTGAAAGTACTTATTACCAAATGAACAATAATTTCTTTGTGCGTCTATCGGAACATATTGGGTGGCACGAAAAGGGTAAGATATCAGTTATCAAAATTTTTAACGATGAAGATTTCATCGTTTTAATTGAAACGTCACCTTTTCCGTTGAGAAAAACAAGAAAAGAAGTTAAAGAACTTATAAAGAATCTTTATGAGGTATCACAAGTTACGACTTTATCTAAGGAGTATTATGCAGCAAAGGCAAAAGCAGAACTTGAGTCTCTTACAGATTGGGAAAGGTTTTGGTCGAGGGTTTGTCAGATAACGTCTAACGCACGTTTTTTGACAAATGACCAGAAAACGGTCATTAAGAAATATTTTAACAAGGGTATCAGAGGTGAAAATATGGTTAATATTGTTAAAAAGTTTAAGCCAACAACACCCCTGGAGAAAATTAACAAAACTTTTGAAAAATTAACAGAATAAAATTATGATAGACAAGAAAGTGAATATTCTTGATAAAGGTAATATTTTGGTTGAGCAGTCATTGGAATATATTAAAGATAAGAATTATATCAGTTTTTTTGAACTTTTCTTTAATGTACTACCTATATACGTAGAAGAATATAACACCGGTAAATTTATTTATGAACTGACAACATGGACTACATGTGGCTTGGAATTTACTATTAAGGTGCATGAAGAACATTTGAAAAGTGATTTCCAAAAGTACGTTGAGGATTTCAATGTTGACAATGTACTTAATGAACGTATCTTATGCGATAAACCTTATAGGGAAGATTTGGAAGACTTTCATAAATGGCTTGTAATGCTTTCAAATCTTATGGATGGGATTGTTCCACAGAACGAAGAAGTAAATCGCACAGAGAGCAATTATGACCCAATTACAGTAAAGGTTTTGACATTCAGTAAGAGAACATATGATAAGAAGACAATTGAAAGTAAAACCGACAAGGAAAAATACTTAATCGCTCTCAACGATAAGGAGAATTGCAGAATAATGGATGCAAATGATTATACAAGGAAATTAAATGAGTTCAGACCGATGGAAACTTGTGTTTATACGTATATTGTAGCATTTTTAACCAGTCCCAATGGTTTATGTACTCAAATGAGTAATAATATCTGAAACATACAAATAATTTAAAAAGTTTAAATATGGAAAATAAAACTAAATTAAATGCAGCAATCACACGTTACAATGTGACAATTGATTATGTTCATTCATACATCGAAAACAACATTGTTAAGGTTATATTCTTAGATGAAGAATATTCAGACATTTCAACTGATAAGGAAGTACATGAAATTCATAAGTTTAAATCAAAGTACCGTGCAAATACATATGTTATTGTTCCATTGAAAATCGTAAAAAGTGAGGATGATAAATATGTACAGAAGATTGACTTTGATTATGATAACGAAACTCCACATGGTTTTGCTGTTGTTTCCAAACACGATTTGAGGGACTTGTCAAAAGAAATGAAGAAGGCAAAGAAAGAGGAACGTGTAGCATATGGAAAACAACTTTGTGTTGACTATATAAACAAACTCAACTATGTGCTTATCAATCATGTATTCCACGTAACAATTAAGGACAATCAAGGAAACCTTCTTTATGAGGACAATATTCCAGGTGAGTTTAAAGACGTAAACATGTTTGTTCTGAATAAGATGAATAATATGTAATGACCAAATATACTTACATAAAATAAAAAACATTATGTACTCATTTGAGTACATATTTTAAAAATTGAAAAAAAATATGATGAAAAAGTTTTATCCAATTGTTCATGATACCGATGAATTAGAGAGTATCAGAAACCATATGCGTGATACTGTTCCTACATTAGAGGGATTGAATATACCGACTGAAACATTCAAGGAGGTAGAAAAGCATCTTGATAAATGTATTGAGGAAAGTTCTCAAAAACAAAATGAAGTTATCAACTATGTCTCACAATTCTTCGGGAAATATATACATATTAGATTCCTGTATAATCAGGACTTTAGTGAAAACAGAGATACAAATCCAATATGGCGTTGTGAATATGAATATAATGCATTGTTATATAAATACAATAAAGTAAATGGTTACTTGTTCGGAGTGTTTGTAAATCTAAATGACCCTTTTCACGGAGGTTGTGAGGATAAAGGCATATCATTTGCCAATAAGATTAATAATTATCTAATTGAAATAGAGGAAATAACCAAGGATAAATTTATTCAATCAGCACAAGAAAGTGTTATTAAATGTGTTAATGCGAGAATTGAAAAGAATAACAAAAGAACTTTAACGAAAAATGGATATGAAACAATCTGAAGAGAAGACAAACAGTACATTTGAACATCTTAAAAAGGTTTTCCATAAGGAGAAACCTGAGTTTACGGCAGAGTATGCTTGGTTGGAAACCACTTATGGTGGTGGGACATTTTTAACATTGGAGGAGAGAATCAAAGGAAAACAAGATTATATTAGAAATCTAATTAAATCAAAATTTCCCTCTCATGATGAACGTTATAAACCAGTAAACGTAAACGGTTCTTACCGTTGTGTGGTTGACATCGAGGAAGATTTGATATGTTGTGTCGATGAAGTATTTAAACCATTTATTGAAGGTGGTTTCAAGATTATAAATCTATCCGAACACATTAAGGAAATTGAGGATGAAAATGTTTATCTCATTTCTTGGAAAAAGACATTCAAAGAGAAGCGTAAAGAATTGTTGATAAAAACCAATGGCAATGGAAAGCAAGAAAACATATAAAAGTCTTGTATATAACTATGACAGACACGAAATCAAATGCAATGAGACTTCCTTACATCCGTTGTATGAGGATTTGTTTGAAAATGCAACCATAACATTCAATGATAGTGGAACTATAACAATAGAAGGAGAACTTGTACAATGGGGGATTGAATTTCATGATGTTTATCCTTCAGAACTTGAGTATGAAGTTGACCCGGAATATATAGAAAAGACAAGGTTCAGGAAAAGAGATGTCGTCAGACATGGATGGCACAAAAAACTTAAAAAAGATTATCGTAAATTAACATTAAGCAATTTTGTCATAATTGAAAGTTGAATTTATGGCTTCCGTTGTTATTCAAAATTCAATGGAAGCCATATTTATTGTTAAATGTTACTTTATTTTTTATATCCTTTATGGAAAATTGTTTTTATGATTATACAGTTGTAAACTCACAGCCATCACTTGAAGCACTTGAAAATCTTATCCAAGAGTTTTCATGGACTTTTGGCTTAACCGAAACAATTGACGATATGTTCTTTTATGGTGTCTTTTTCAAACCTCAGAATTATGCCAATTTCAAATTTAATGAGGATGAGATTGATTTTGAATTACCATATGCTTTGAGCAGCCCATGCGCAAACCAAAGAGAGAAAATTGATTATGTTAAAAGCATAATGAATCAGATAATGAAAAAGGAGATAAAGAAACCGGAATGGATGAAATATATAGAAATGAATATGGTCTGTAATGCATATGGGCAAGCACCATCAAGTTTCTTGAACATTATTCCAAAAGAGGAAAAATATCAAAAACTCGCAGAAAGATTGCTTGAATTTCTTTATTCGCCAAATCTTACAATAACAATGTGCAAGGCTTAGTTTTTCACAAATTTTCTATAACTATTATCTTTAAAATGCCCGTAATTATTCAGTTTACCAATCTTTGAGAACAATTCTATTTTTATATGCATTAAGATAAAAAAACCCACTCATCTTTAGTGAGTGGGATGAATTGCCTTAAACTTGATTTTCGTTAACTTAATTCTCCTACTTCTGGATTACTTGGGGTCACTTCCCCCCCCTTGTATGGAGTTGTATGGTAGAATGGCTTCGTCCATCTGCCCAACGACACCACGGACCGATAAACCGTAGTAACGGCTGTCGTTGCCAACACCTGCTCTGCCAATACCGAAGCATAAGTCCCACGCATACTTGACACCTTTTGAACCGAGGGCCGAAGCCCAAACGCCACTGTCATAGCCAGCACCGTCATGGCTAACACCGCCAACATAACCATTTTGGTAGTAACCAGTAGTAGGAATGAAAAGATAATCTTTATGACTAATAGCATCAGTCACTGAGGTATAACTTTTCTTGAAGAAGAAGTATCCTTCTGTGTTCCAACCACTAATTGTAGCCGTTGTTGAAGTAGGACTTGAATAACCATTGTTAATATTCCATTCAAATTGTGTAAAAGCACCTGCACCTGTTACAAGTCCGTTCTTTGTCTCCTTTAAAAGTTCAATACATTGTGTTCTATTCGGCATGTGCCAATCACCACCCCAATTGACATGTGCTGCATCATCAGTCAGTTCGAGATGCGTCCTATTATCATCTGAGTTGTACTTGAACATGGTTGAACCTTTGTCCTCGGTCCACTTGTAATCACTCCAACTGAATGCCTTTGTTGAAGCATCAGCATAACCTTGTGTTTCACCCCAAGCGAAATAAAGTCCCGTATCAGTTTCAGAACTTGCACCAACGTTCATCTTTGCCCACTTAGTGCCACTTGGAAGACCAAGGTCAACATAAGCATGACCATTATAAGGGCTAATATAAGGGGTATAATGCACTTCATTTTCCTGTTCACAATGACTTATATTGGGCAATTTGAAGTCATTTGTTTTTTTAAAGTCCAAATAATCATTGTGATTTTTAAAAAGTCTCAAATATTTCTTCATTTTAACTTTAATTTTGTTTAAACAATTATTTTTATCTACAATATAAATATCGCAAATTTTCTTAAAAAATTTTTTGTTATTTAAAATATTTGTATTACATTTGCAAATGAAAATAAATAAGTTTAATGATTTTATAACAAGACTATCAGTTGGTAAAACAGAAAAAGCAAAAGATGAAAAATAAATTTAGGGAATTATATACCTCTTGTCTCAACAAATAAAAAAAAAATGAAAATAATTAGATTAAAAGTTGACTTTTTTAATTCATCGTGATATTTATTATTAAAGAAACGATGAATTTGTATGAAAACAAGAGCCTATAAATATAAAATGAAACCAACATTTAAACAACAAGAATGTCTTAACAAAGCATTCGGTTGTTGCAGATTCATATATAATTGGGGGCTTGATAAGAAAATACAATCATACAAACAAGAGAAAAAAACAATCGGATATGTGGAACTTGCACATGAACTGACAAAATTGAAAAACGATGGGGAACATGAATGGCTCAAAGATGTGAATAACACCTCATTGCAACAATCATTAAGAAACCTTGATGCAGCATTCGTGAGATTCTTCAGAGAAAAGAAAGGTTTTCCAAAATTCAAATCAAAGAAAAAGAACATTGAAAGTGCAAAATATATTAACGCTGTTCATTTTGACTTTGACAATTGGAAAGTGAAAATACCAAAAATAGGTTGGGTTAAGTTGTGCAAGAACAAAACATTCGACTTGTCAATGAAATACGGTACTCTTACCGTTAGTAAGGATAAGTGTGGTGACTATTGGTGCTCAATAGTGGTTTACGATGTTGAAGAGAAACCGAAAACCAAGGTTTCAATAGACAAATCAGTGGGTATTGACTTGGGTATCAAAGACTATGCAATCCTCTCAGACGGTACAAAGTACGCTAATCCAAAGTTCTTGGAAAAAGGTCAGAAAAGACTTAAAACGCTCCAACATAGGTTTGCAAGGACACAGAAGAAGTCCAACAGACATGAAGCATTAAGACTAAAAGTGGCAAAGTGTCATAGAGATATAGCAAACCGTAGGAGTGATTTCTTACATAAATTATCCTCAATGTTGACGGAACAATATGACACAATATGTTTGGAAGACCTTAACGTGGAAGGTATGATGAAAAACAAGCATCTATCCAACAGCATACAAAGTGCCGCATGGAGTGAGTTTGTAAGGCAATTGAAATACAAGAGTGATTGGTATGGTAAAAATGTGATATTCATTGGCAGGTTTGAACCAAGCAGCAAGACATGCAGCAAATGCGGATATGTCAAGTCTGACTTGCAACTGAATGACCGTGAATGGGTTTGTCCAAAATGTGGAGAGAAGCATGACAGGGATGTTAATGCAGCGATAAACATAAGGGATTTTGCCCTTCACAAACAAAATTTAATAGGAATATAAAATAATGAATTAAAGCCCGTAGGGAAGCGGGATAAAGGGCGGTGAGGGCAATGTCATTGGACACCCGATGAAACGTCAATATAGTAAATCCTCGTTGCTTGAGTCAACAGGTATATAGTTCCCTTTATGTTAAAATTTAAAACGTTTTAAAAATTATGAGAACATTACAAGTAACTGGCCACATTGTGGCTGATGCAGAGAAGAAACTTAGCAAAAGCGGTAAGGAATATCTTACATTCAGAATTGCAAACAATGAGTTTAATGACGATAAGGGACAGGACGGAAAGCAAAAACCCTATTGGATTAGCGTAACGTCACTTAATCAGAGACATTTCAGCATGACTCAGTATCTCACAAAGGGAAAACCCGTAATTGTCGTAGGTGATTATAGTGACAGAATTTATCAGAATAGAGAAGGAAATTGCGAGATTTCACGTGACATCCTTGCAAACGCTATCTATTTCCTTCCTGGTAGCGGAGACAATGGAAACGGCTCTTCAACACCAAAGACAACAGAAACACCATCAGTTCAGACAAAGATGGAAGCACCAAAGCCCACAACGGCAGAAATTAAAGTACCACCTGTAACAAGTGCTGTAAACAATAGTGACGATGACGATTTGCCGTTCTAATCTAAATTATTGTCATTAAAGAAAAATGGGAGTAGTTTAAAATTACTCCCATTTATTATATTATTTATGTTGTATGTGGTTTTTATATTTCTTATATTGCCGGTACAACAATTGGTTATACAGTTACATCTTGAACCGTCCAACCACTTGGAATACCACTTATACCTGTTGTCCAACTTTTCATACTTGCAGCACTGTTCTTGATAAACGTACCGCTTGCAGCAACACCGTTTACCCAATTGCTTGTATATGCAGTCCTTGGTGTTGTTGCAAGACATTTGATGTGATTCAACGAACTACAACCATTGAACATATAATTATAACAAGAAGTTGCTAATGTTGTAGCAGGTAACTCCGGTGCTGTTGTCAGACCTGTACAACCATTGAACATAGATTGATAACAATAATTTGCCAATGTTGTAGCAGGTAACTCTGGTGCTGTTGTCAGACTTTTACAACCTTTGAACATACTAGCATAACACCAATTTGCCAATGTTGTAGCAGGTAACTCTGGTGCTGTTGTCAGACCTGTGCAACCTTCGAACATACTATAATAACACTGATATGCCAATGTTGTAGCAGGTAACTCCGGTGCATTCACAAGGCTTGTACAAGCTTCGAACATATAACGATAACAACCACTTGCCAATGTTGTAGCAGGTAACTCCGGTGCTGTTGTCAGACTTTTACAACCATCGAACATATTAAAATAACAATAATCTGCCAATGTTGTAGCAGGTAACTCCGGTGCTGTTGTCAGACCTGTACAACCATTGAACATATAATAATAACAACTATCTGCCAATTTTGTAGCAGGTAACTCTGGTGCTGTTGTCAGACTTTTACAACCATTGAACATATAATTATAACAAGAAGTTGCTAATGTTGTAGCAGGTAACTCCGGTGCTGTTGTCAGACCTGTACAACCATTGAACATATAATAATAACAACTATCTGCCAATGTTGTAGCAGGCAAAACAAGATTTTTGGCATTTATAA
>OLZV01000244.1_pt1 | contig 27030 bp, 18 predicted proteins | sample 1644531 | NCBI WGS metagenome assembly OLZV01 (sample SAMEA103958115, study PRJEB25191) | human gut metagenome | biome: human-associated habitat [ENVO:00009003]; feature: intestine environment [ENVO:2100002]; material: feces | place: Germany | collected 2013/2015
TGATAACCAACCACTTTCTGTGGCTGTGTTCAAAATGAACACGACCACATCTTGTGGATGGTTTCAAACCAATCCACAAAATCAGTGAGATTTGTGACAGAGAATATCATGTTTCGCAAGGTGCGTCAAGATGATTTTGAAAAATTTATGACGGTAAAGCATAAGAAGTCTTACTATTTGGCTCAAATTGAAGTCTACTTGACTTTTTTATTGAAGAGATGTCCGTTTTATGCTGCTGCATCTGTAACAGCCTGACGATAAGCACTTGCAGCGTTGTTATTTTATTCAACTGGCTGGGGGATAGTCCTCTGCACCGGGCGAAGTATTCCTCAGTACGGTTTCCACCGCGCACAGAGCAATCTTGGCAAGATTCAGCGTGGTATGGGGATTCATGGCGGTATGCCTCCGTCTATTTTTCTGTGTATAGAATACCACATAAACAAAAAGAGAACGGACGGTCGTTTCTGTTTACGAATTGAGCGCCTGCCACAACGCATCTGAAGCATCAAACACTGCCACGCTGTACCCGGCAAAGCGGCTCTGGATATCAACAGTCTGGCTGCCATCGGCGGCAGTGTTGTAGCTGCCCAGTTCCAGCCCGGAAAGGGCGGGCTGGCTGCGCCACGGGATAAGCTTTGTCTGCCATTCCGCGCCCAGCTTTTCGCTCAGTGCCCCATAGGCCTGTTCGAAGCCCTCCGGGTCATCCAAGATCCAGATTTTGCTCTCGCCGTTGGCAAGGTCGGTGTTCATCTGGGTGGCACCGGCCATCTGACCGTTCATGTCGGTCAGGGCGGCATCGGCGCTCCATGTGTAGTTGTTCACCTGCACCACCACAGCCCCGTCGCCGTTGGCGTCCTCCGCATAGTCTGCCAGCGCAGTCTGCAGGCGCTGCACGGCCTCGTCCGGCAGGGCCTCCGCCGTGACTACCGCCACGGTGTAGTCCGGGTCTACGGTAGTCAGCAGGCCGTGCGCCACATACGCTACGCCCACAATGACCATTGCCGCCACCGCCACGATGCCCCAGTTGTAATACCACCAGTTGGCGCGGGAGCGCTTTTTCTGCTCCTGTGCGGTCAGGGGCTTATCCGGCGCTGCCGGGCGCGGGATGCTGCGCACCTCTACGCCGTATTCCTGCCGCAAAACCGGGAACAGGGTCTGCATCGCTGCCAGCCCCGGCAGCCAGAAGCCGAACAGCACCGCCCAGAACACGCTGACCGGGAACAGCAAGATCATGCCGCCGATGCCCGCCAGCATGAGAACGCCTGCCAGGACGCAGCGCGCCGGGGCGACAGCCAGCAGCCTGCCCGCCCGGCGCAGCAAGCTGTCCGGGGCGGGCAGTTGCAGCGGCAGAACGGCAGCGCAAAGCGTAGCCAGAACCGCCAGCACCAGAAAATCCAGCGCCAGAAAAACGAGAATGGCAAGCCCGGGGTAATACCCCTGCTGCGCGGCGGCTTCAAACACAAAGGCCGATACAAAGCACAGCAGCCCCAGCACCAGCGTGCCAATGCAGCCAAAGCCGCAGGCGGCTTTCCAATGGGCGGCTAGGGTCTGCTTTGCCCGGGGCAGCCACTGGGAGGGGTCGTTCTGCAAGCTGCGCAGAGCGCAGTCTGCCAGCAGCACCATGGCAGGGCCGGTCAGCAGACCGGTGACCGCACTGCACACCACCGTCAGCGGCAGGGAGAGCAGGGTCACGCCCAGCGAGACCCCCAGTGCGGCAGGCAGGCAGAGCACGCAGACCATCAGGTTCGTGCCCAGCAGCTGGCCGAGGTCGCGGCCGACCATCTGGCAAAAGCGTGCAAAGCCTTTTTTCTCCGGCTCGTTTGGGCCTACGCCGTGGCCGTCCCGCCCATAAAGGGCATTGTAGATGCTCATTTTACTTCACCTCGGTGCCAAAGGCTTCGATTTGGGTCAGCGCCGGGAAGGGGGAAGTCCCCTCGGCCTGAATCAGATCCTTCAGCACAAGGCTGCGCACCCGCTTGGGCTCAAAGGCCACGCTCTGGGGTTTGGCGCTTTTCACCAGCGGGATGTCCAGCTGGCTGCCATCAGAAAATTCCACCGTGGCCTTTACCCAGTAGTTGTCGTGGGGGAAATCTGCCCGCTCGGTGATGCGCAGCTCATCCAGCAGTACTTCCCGGCCAAAATCCAGCGTCAGGGCTGCGTTCGGGTCGCGGTTGATGCCCCAGCTCTGGTAGGGATACTCGCCGTGGGCGCTGTTCTCAAAAATGCCGTCGATGGCGTTGCGGGCGGCAAACACCGCCTCGCCGCGCGTTTCTACGTTGGCGCTGGCGTGGGGATAAAAACCGGTGTCGCCATGCTCGTCATAGCAGTTGAAGGCCAGATTCCGCCGGGCGGCAATCTCTTCCGGCAGTGCCAGCCGTGCCCGGATAACGTGACGGCTGCCCGCAAAGCTCTTGGGCGAGTAGGTGATGGCCTGCTCCCCGAAGGGAATGTGGAAGTTGATCTCCCGCTTGACCACATACACAAGGGCTTCGGGCATGGTGTCCTCGAACTGGATGACGCAGTACTGCCCGGGATGGTCGATCTCCAGCGCCACCCGGTCGCCGGGCTTGTAGCAGTTGGTGTAAACAAGGGATACGGCGGTGTCAGCGTCACAGGTCATCAGGGTGTGGCCGGCTTCGTCCAGAATTTTCAGCTTGATGGTCTCCATGGCAGTTCTCCTTAGTACAGTTCGAGGTTCAGCATTTTTTGGAAATGCAGGGTGATCTTATAGATCGTTTCCGGCCATGCGGTGCGCAGGCGCGGGTCGGTGATGGGCACCGCCGTAACAGCAGCCGTTGCGGCGTCCGGGTCAAAGCGGATGCCGCCCAGTGTGCCCACCGCAAAGCCGTCCGCAGTGGGGACGGGTTGCTGCTCGGTGAGCAGGGTCAGGTCTACTGTGCCGGGATAGTCTGTTTCGTCCCGCAGGGTGATGCCCTGTTCGCTGACAGATACGCTGCGGCGGTAGGTGGTAAGCCCCGGGATGGGCGGGTACGCGCCCGCCAGTTCGCCGGTGATGCTATTTTCCTCGGTGCACACCTCCCGGGCAGCGTATTCCGCGCCGGGCAGCTGCTGCACGCCGTCAAAGGTGGGCAGGTTGTGCCATGCGCTCTGCATCGTCCAGATCTCATACCGCTGAGGGCTGAAGGTCTTTTTGGTGTAGCTCTCCACTCCGATATCGATGAGAAACGGTCTTCCGTCCTTGTACACGGTAATGCTGCCGGTATCGTTGTGGTTGTGGCTGTCGCCGTTGGAGCCAAACTTTGCACCCAGCACCCAGCTGCCCTGCCGTGCGGCATAAATGCCTACACTGGGGTACCATACTGCAGAACGATGCTGGGGAACTGCGGCGTATTCCATCAGTTCCTGCTCGGCAAAGGCGGTGGTCAGCCGGTACCACAGGTTGATGTGGGTGCTGCCGTCCGGGTTCTGCAAATGGTCGGGGTCGGCATCGGCACGGAAGTCTGCCGCCGCAAGGGCCTGCAAAGCATCGCTGCCCACAGCCTGCCCAAAGCGGTATTCCCGCGCACCGCACCGCCCGGCAAGGGGGCTGCAATCGCCAAAGTTCAGGTAGTAAGGCCCTTCCACATGGACATTGCAGATGTACTCCGCGATATTTTTGATCTTAGGTTCATGGAACAGGGGAGAGAAAGCCTCCGGCACAATGCTGGACAAAATTTCAAGGCAGCCCCACAGGGTCAGCCCGGCGTGGCGGTAATACTGCGCACCCTCGTTGCAGCAGCCGTCCGCGCCGTAGTCCTTTAAAAAGCAGTCGAGGCTGTACGCTGCCTGTTTGACGGCAGCCTGCCGCTGCTGCTGCGTGGTGGGCAGCAGAAAGACCGTGAGCAGCACATTCTGGGTGCACCAGCTCGTCCAATTGCACATAGGCTCTTCGCCGTTGCCCATCCACCAGAAGTGGCTTGTAAAATAAGGCGTCAGGATGCGGGCGTCCAGCTCCCGCTCCATCCTCGCCGTGATGCCCGGCGCGGCAGTATCCAGCTCATCGGGCAGTAAGTACCGGGTCAGCGCCAGAAGCGCGCCGGTCTCGGCGGCAAATAAATCCACGATGGGGCGGGTGGTGTCCGGCAGGGGCAGCTGCGGGGTGTCCCGGATGTAGCTGTTGTGGGCGGGCAGCTGCCATGCACTTTCCTCGCAGATCGCCCATACGGTATCGGCAATTTCATCCAGAAAGCGCCCTTTGTGCTCCACACACTCGGCACTTACCAGCGCGCACAGCCGCGCCCGGCGGGAAAAGTAAGCCGTCTCCCATGGGGTGCGCCGCCCAGTGTGGGTGAAATCCAGCCAGAGCGAGAGCGGCAGGGGCGCAATGGGCGTTTGCAGCGCGGCTTCCCCCGCCTGCAAAAAGCGCTGCTTTGCCCGCAGGGGCAGCCCCTGCCATGCGGTGCGTTCCTTGGCAGGGGGGAAGGGCCGGTAATCGGGAAGAAATTCCGGCAGATGGGCAAGTTGTTCCTGTATCATAAAAGCCTCCGATTTTAAATACTTTGCTGGTATTCCCGCGGGCTGAGCCCTGTGACCTTTTTGAACACCTTGGAAAAATAGAAAGCGCTCTCGTACCCCAGTTTCTCAGCGATCTCGTATACTTTCAAATCGCCCTGTTCCAGCATCTCTTTCGCCGCAGCGATGCGGGTCTCGGTGATGTACTCCACAAAGCCGCTGTCGCCGTATTTGCCGAACAGCTGGCTGAGGTAGTTGGGCGAAAAATTGAACACAGCCGCCACATCGGCCAGCGTCAGTTTTTCCGAAAGGTGATTCTTAATATACTCCTGCACCTGTGCCACCACCTGCATCTTCCCGGCGGTGGCATCGCCCTCGTTGACCTCCACGAACTGGATGGGCTGCTCCACCGTGAGCAGGGGCTGCAGGTGGGCGTTTTCCCGGCAGCGGCGCGCCAGCCCCAGCAGGGAGCCGGTGGGGCGGCCTACCGCCCAGAGCAGCCGTACCGTGAAATAGTTGTATAGAATTTGGCTGGCGCGTTCCAGCAGCGGGCGCAGCACCGTCCGGTAGTTCTGGCACTGGGCATCGGTCAGGCAGAACAGCACATTGCAGCGCATGGCATCCGCCCCGGTCACATAGCAGGGCAGGTAGTTTTGCAGGGTGGTCTCCAGCATCCGCCCGCAGGAAAAACTCAGCTTCAGCTGCTGGGCGGGGGTAAGGGCGGTGTTGGCGATGATCTCGCAGCTGGCTACAAGGTAGGCGTCGCTTGCAAGGTTCAGCTCCATGTGCTGCAAAGGCTGCTCCAATGCGGCTTCGTCCGGGAACAGCCCGGCGTACAACCGCACGAAAAAACGCTCCTGATAGCTGCGCACACTCTCGGCAAGATTTTCCTGTGCCGACAATTCGCCCAGCAAAGCACGCTCCTTTTTTACCTTTTCGGCGGCCTTGGCAAGGGCGGTTTGCAGGTTCTCGGGGGTCAGGTCCAGCTTGACCAGATAATCCACCACCCCGGCACCCATGGCCTGCTTGATGTAATCAAATTCTTCAAAGCTGGTCAGCATGATAAAGGCGGGCAGGGCGCTGCGTTCCCGGCAGGTGCGGGCAAGGGTAAGCCCGTCCATCACCGGCATTTTTACGTCGGCAATGACGATATCCGGCTTCTCCCGCTCAATGAGTTCCAGCGCCAGCTTTCCGTTGCGGGCGGTGCCGCAGACGGTATAGCCCAGCTTTTCCCATTCCAGCATCCCCTGCAGGCCGATGAGCACCAGCGGCTCATCATCCACCAGTAATATCCGCAGCATGGCTGTCTCCTTTCTGTTGATAGGGCAGCCGGATGGTGACCTCGGTGCCCACGTCCTCTTCGCTTTCAATGGTCAGGCCGTAGCCCTCGCCAAAGGAATACCGGATGCGGCGGTTCACGTTCCACAGGCCGACATGACGGAACTTTTCAGCCTTTTCGGCACCCTCGGCGGGCTCGTCCAGAAGATGCGCCACCAGCTCCGGCGGCATGCCCACGCCATCGTCGGTAATGCGCAGCAATACGTCCCCGGTATCCGGGTCGGTGGAGATATCCAGCAGCACGCTGCCGTGGCCGCCCTTGGGCTCCAGCCCGTGGAAGATGGCGTTTTCCACCAGCGGCTGCAAGGTGAACCGGGGGATCATGCAGTCCCGGCAAAGGGTCTCACTTTCAATGCGGGAGACCTCAATTTCCAAGTCACCGCCGTAGCGGTACTGCTGTATGGTAAAGTAATCGTTGAGCAATGCCAGCTCCTCCTGCAAAGGTACCAGCTTCTGGGTGCCTTTGGAGATGCTCTTGGTCAGCCGCGCAAAGGCGGTGACCATCTCGGCAATGCCGGGTGCGTGTTGGATGGTGGCCATCCAGCGGATGCTGTTGAGGGTGTTGTAGATAAAGTGCGGGTTCACCTCGTTTTGCAGCATCCGGTATTCCAGCTCCTGCTTGCGGCGCTCGTCCTCCACCCGGCGGGTCATCAGGCTGTCCACGTTTTCAGCCAGCTGGTTGATGCCCCGGCCGATGTCGCCCAGCTCGTTGTTCCACTCCACCGTGCGGTCGGGGGCAAAGTTGCCGCTGCCCACGGTCTCGATGCGCTTTTGCAGCGCCTCCACCGGGCGGGTGATGACCCGCTCCAGCCAGTGCTGCATCAAAAAGCTCAGTCCCCAGATGATGGCAGTGCCAAGGGCGACCAGCCACAGGTACACGCCGTAGTGCAGCAAAAAGGTATTTGCGGGCAAAAGCTGTACCAGCGCCGCGCTGCGGCCGTTCAGTGTTACCTTGACTACATAATACTTCTGGTCGTCCAGCTGCACCTTGCCCTGCCATGCGGTCTGCTCTGTCACGCCGTTATTGCTGCCGGTGCGCAGGGTGTAGTCCACCTCCCGCAGCGGATTTTCAATCTCGGTCAGGCTGCCGTTTTCGATCTGCCACAGGCGGCTGCCCATCTCCCAGTACAACGCGCTGCCGTCGGTCAGGCTGTAACCTGCTGCCGGGTCGGTGATAATGGCGGTATCCAGCGCAAGGTAGGTGCTGCCCCGGTGCAAGGTGCCCTTGCCGCAGCGGACAGGCTGGCTGATGGCGATGCAGCTCGGACTGCCGGGCAGCAGCGGGTCGGTGGCGAACTGCATCCCGTACCCCTTGGTGAGAAACTGCTTTACGCTGGTGCGGTTGAGCGCCGCCGAGGAGTTCAGCGGGCCGAACTGCAAATGCCGGTCGTTCTCATTGGTAACAAAAAAGCGGAGGATATGGCTGTACAGGGTGCTGGAATAGTATTTTTCCTGCATGGCTTCGTAGGCGGCAATGGTCTGGGTGCCGTTGATATTTTCCTGCGAGATGTACCGCCGCACGGTGCTGTCAATGGAAGCCCAGTTCAAAAGAGCATCGGCGCTTTCCAGACTGGTCTCGATGGAGGTAGCCACCAGCCGCAGGTTGAACTCTGCCGCCTGCAGGGAGTTGGCACGCACATATTGGTTGGAGAGAATGAACAGCGCCGCGCCCACGGCCAGAGAGGTAAGAAAGGTAAAAAAGCGCATTCCCCACACGATCTGCCGCCGCAGCGGGAAACGGTGGCTGCTCTTCATAACGGTGCCTCCTTTCTGGTGACAGTTTGCATTCTTTCCTTTATACAGTACTGATTCCGGCGCGGTTTGTCAACGGCTTTTTTCATGAGAATTGTGTACTTTATATGCTTTTTTCTCTCGTCACGGATGCAAACTGTGCAAGAGAACAAGAAAGTGCAGACTCCAGTGTAAGAAAGTACATCTTTTTTTTAAAAGATACAGAAAAACTGCAACTCTTCCCGGAATTTTTCCATTCCGGTTTTTGCGTTTGTGCGGTATCCTAGTGTCAACAAAAGCGAGCGGCTCCCCGGCACGGGGGAGGCTGCTGCACAGAACAAACACACTGCCCTGAAGGAGGACACACTTATGAAAAAGATCTCTCGTCGTTCGTTCCTTACCGCTGCCGCTGCCTGCGGCGCAGCTGTTGCCCTGAGCGCCTGTGGCGGCTCTTCTGCAAGCTCCACCGCTGCTTCCTCCACTGCCGGTTCCACCGCTGCTTCCGCAGCCGCAGGCCCTGTTACCCTGCAGTGGTCAGTGTGGGATAAGGAGTCCACCCCCTACTGGCAGGCCATGGCCGACGGCTACATGGCAAGCCACAAGGACGTGACCATCGAGATGGTGGATCTGGGCTCCAGCGATTACATGACCGTTCTGGCTACCCAGCTGGCCGGCAGCGCTGATCTGGATATCGTGACCATCAAGGATATCCCCGGCTACGCAAACCTGATCAATCTGGACTACCTCAAGCCTCTGAATGAGGTGCTGACCCGCGACACCGGCGATTTCAACGGCACCATCGAGCAGCTGACCACCGATGACGGCAACTTCTACGCCGTGCCCTTCCGCAGCGACTTCTGGGTGCTGTACTACAACAAGGATCTGTTCGATAAGGCCGGTGTGGAGTATCCCTCCAATGACCTGACAATGGAAGATTACGATGCTCTGGCCCGCAAGATGACCAGCGGCTCCGGCGACACCAAGGTCTATGGCTGCCACTACCACACCTGGCGCTCCGCCGCTTCTCTGTTCTCCATTCTGGACGGCAAGAACACCATCATCGACGGCAAATACGACTTCATGAAGCCCACCTACGATATGGTCATTGCCCAGCAGAAGGACGGCATCTGCATGGACTACGGCTACCTCAAGACCTCTTCTCTGCACTACTCCGCAGCCTTTGAGAACCAGCAGTGCGCAATGGTCAACATGGGCAGCTGGTTCATTTCCACGCTGGAAGCTTACATGAAGGATGCTGAGACCAAGTTCAACTGGGGCATCGTCAAGTATCCGCACCCCGCTGGTGCAGAGGCTGGTTCTACGCTGGGCACTGTGACCAGCCTGGCCATCAACGCCGATTCTCCCAAGGCAGAGGCCGCTGCCGACTTCATCAACTGGTGTGTCTCTGAAGAGGGCGCACAGGCCATTGCCAAGACCGGCACCTTCCCGGCCTGCGGCTCCGCTGCTACCGCCGAGATCATCAAGTCCACCGAAGGCTTCCCCGAGGACAGCAACTCTGTGGATGCACTGACCACCAGCAACGTTTATCTGGAGATGCCCTACACCCAGTACGCATCTGATATCGAGACCATTCTGAACGCCGAGCACGATGCCATTATGACCATGAGCGAGACCGTGGACGAGGGCATCCAGAACATGAACGATCAGGTTCCCGCAGTTCTCGGCTGATAAAGCGTTTTCCGCAATGGTTTGCGGTTCTCCTTCTTCATTGTTTTCAATCCCCATTCATTTTCCGATGACGAGCATCGGAAAAAAGCCCTGTCCGAGCGGGGCGGGTATGCACAGCGCCCGCCCCGCTCATTTTTTGGAAAAACTGTTATACTTCCGGGAAAGGAGGCTCTTTTATGGCGAGTGCTGCTGTCCAGAATAAAACTCCCCGTAAAGTGCTAAAAAAATCGACCCGCGATTCCCTGATCGCGTATTCCTTCATTGCGCCAAACTTCATTGGCTTCTGCGTGTTTACGCTGGTGCCCATGGTGTTTGCCATTGCGCTGGCCTTCTGCGCATGGGACGGCCGCCACGCCATCGAGTTTATCGGTCTGAAGAACTTTGTAAAACTCTTTACCACCGATAAGATCTTTCAGGCGGCTTTGAAAAACACCATCGTCTATGTCATCGGCACCGTGCCGCTGACGCTGGCCTGCTCGCTGGCCATGGCCGTGCTGCTGAACCAGAACGTGAAGCTGCGCAACTTTTTCCGCACCGTGGCGTTCTTCCCTTACGTTGCTTCGCTGGTGGCGGTGGCAGCGGTATGGAACATGATCTTCAACCCCTCCATGGGCCCCATCAACATGATCCTGAACCAGTTCTTCGGCGTGGCGGTGGAAAACCTGCCCCGCTGGGCTGCCGGCAAGGACACCGCCATGATCACGGTCATCCTGTTCAGCGTGTGGAAGAACATGGGCTACTACATGGTCATCTATCTGGCAGGCCTGCAGGGCTGCAACCCGGACCTGAACGAAGCCGCCGAGCTGGACGGTGCAAACCGCTGGCAGCAGTTCTGGCACATCACTCTGCCCCAGCTGCGGCCTACCACCTTCTTTGTGGTCATCATGCTCACCATCTCCGGCTTCAAGGTCTACGACCAGATGTACATGATCACGCAGGGCGGCCCCGGTACTGCTACCATGACGCTGGTGTACTACATCTATAATGTGGCCTTCGTCAATACCCCGAAATACGGCTACGCAAGTGCAATTTCCATGGTGCTGTTCGTACTGGTGCTGATCGTTACCATCATCCAGTTCCGCGGCTCCAAGGGCGAGAACTGAGAAAGGAGGAAGAACCATGTCTGCTGCTATTATCAAGACCGAGGCCTCTCAGAAGCGCCGCAATTTCATCTCCAAGTTCCTGATCTATTTCTTCCTCATCGTCATCACAGCTTGTATGCTGCTGCCCTTTTTGTGGATGCTGTCCTCCTCCTTTAAGCTGAATAAGGACGTGTTCGGCTTCCCTATCCAGTGGATCCCCAAAAATCCCCGCTGGCAGAACTATGTGGACATCTGGACCCAGATCCCGCTGCTGACCTTTGTGAAAAACACGGTCAAGATCACCGTGGTGGTCACCCTGTTGCAGCTGTTCACTTCCTCCTTTGCAGCCTACGCCTTTGCTAAGATGCAGTTCAAGGGCAAAAACGCGCTCTTCCTCGGCTACATTGCCACCATTGCAGTGCCTTGGCAGGCCTACATGGTGCCCCAGTTCATGATGATGAGCTCGTGGCATTTGAACAACACCCATCTGGCCATTATGTGCCTGCAGGCCTTCAGCGCCTTCGGCGTGTTCCTGATGAAGCAGTTCTACGAGGGCGTGCCCACCGAGCTGTGTGAGGCTGCCCGCATTGATGGCCTGAGCGAGTACGGCATCTGGTGGCACATCATGCTGCCCCTCAGCCTGCCCGCCCTGTCCACCCTGACCATCTTCACCTTCGTGAACACATGGAACGACTTCCTTGGCCCCCTGATCTACTTGACCAAGACCGAACTCAAGACCATCCAGATTGGTCTGCGTATGTTCATCACCCAGTATTCTGCAGAGTACGGCCTGATCATGGCGGCCTCTGTGGTGGCACTGATCCCGGTGCTGATCGTGTTCCTCTCCCTGCAAAAGTACTTTGTGCAGGGCGTGGCATCCACCGGCATCAAGGGCTAAACAAATCACCCGTAAGCGGGGCGTGGGCAGTACCCGCGCCCCGCATTTTTTGCAGAAATAGAGGGAAAGCGTTATGTTATATCCTGAACAGAATGAAGCGCGCTTGAAGCTGAGCCTTGACGGCACATGGGCGTTTGCGCTGGGCAGCTGCGCGGAAACCCAGTTCGACCCCGCAAAGCCCCTGCCGGACGCCCAGCCCATCGCGGTACCTGCCAGCTACAACGACCAGAACGACCAGACCACCGCCCTGCGCCGCCACTACGGCTGGGTGTGGTATCAGCGCAAGGTCACCCTGCCCGCCTTCTGCGCCGGGCAGCGGGTGGTGCTGCGGTTCGGCTCGGTGACCCACACGGCCAAGGTCTGGCTGAACGGCCAGCTCATTGCGCAGCACAAGGGCGGCTTTACCCCCTTTGAAGCGGACGTCACCGCTCTGCTGCAACCCGGCGAGACCGCACTGCTGACCGTAGCCTGTGACAACCGGGTGAACCACAGCACCCTGCCTGTGGGCAACGAGGACGGGCAGCTGGCCTTCTTTGGCTCGGACAACGCGGGTATCCCCAGTGTGGAGGCTGCCAAGCGTGCCGCCGCACCCCAGAACCGCCCCAACTTTGACTTTTTCAACTATGCGGGCATCCATCGCCCGGTGGTGCTCTACACCACCCCTAAAGAGTACATCGAGGATGTGACCATAGTGCCCGCCGTGGACGGCACGGTGCAGTACGCGGTAAAAACCACCGGCAGCGCGCCTGTCCGTGTCACGGTGCTGGATGCTGACGGCAACGCCGTTGCAAGCGCCGAGAGTGCAGAAGGCACGATCACCATCCCGGAAGTGCATCTCTGGGAGCCCAGACCCGGCACGCCCTACCTGTACACCCTGCATGCCACCTGCGGGGCAGATGTCTACGACCAGACCTTTGGTGTGCGCAGCATTGAGGTGCGGGGCACACAGGTGCTTTTGAACGGCAAGCCGCTCTATTTCAAGGGCTTTTGCAAGCACGAGGACTTTACCGCCCATGGCCGAGGCTTTGACCCGGTGCTGAACGTGAAGGATGTGAACCTGATCCACTGGGCAAACGCCAATGCCGTGCGCACCAGCCACTATCCCTACGCCGAGGAGTTCTACGACCTGTGCGACCGGGAGGGCATTCTGGTCATGGACGAGACCCCGGCGGTGGGCATCGGCGGCGGGGCAGCGGTGAACCCCTATAAGGAATACCCCCTTGCGGAGCATCACCGGCAGGTGCTTGCCGAGATGATCCATCGGGACAAAAACCACCCCTGCGTGGTGCTGTGGAGCCTTGGCAACGAGCCGGATCTGGAGCACTTCCCGCAGGATGCCTACGACTACTGGCACCCGCTGTATGAGCTGGCGCACCAGCTGGACCCGCAGGACCGCCCGGTCACCCTCGTCTGCTGCCAGAACGACTACACCAAGGATATCACCACCCGCACCATGGATATCGTCTGCATCAACCGCTACTACGGCTGGTACAACCTTTCCGGTGACATGGACGCCGCTTGCTACGGCCTGAATCAGGAGCTGGATTTCTGGGCAGAGCAGCACAAGCCCGTGATGATGAGCGAGTACGGTGCGGACACCGTGGCAGGGCTGCACACCGCCGGAGCCGAGATGTTCAGTGAGGAGTTTCAGGTGGAGTTCTACCGCCGTCTGGATGCAGAGTTTGACAAGCGCCCGTGGTTTGTGGGAGAATTTGTCTGGAACTTTGCAGACTACGACACTGTGCAGGGCCCCATGCGGGTGGATGGCAACAAAAAAGGTCTGTTCACCCGGGATCGCCGCCCCAAGCTGGGCATGCACTTTCTGCGCCAGCGGTGGGCAGAGATACCTACGTTTGGATTTAAGGAGTAATCATGATGAAAACCTACCAGAACCACGCTATGACCGACGCCGAGGCACGGCAGGCACTGGCCGATGCCTGCAAACAGGTGGAGACCAATCTGCCCCTGTACACCTACCAGTGCCAGAACCATTCCAGTGTGAACGATATCTACCCCGGCTGCGCCAATAACCAGTGGACCTGCGGCTTTTGGCCCGGTGAGATCTGGCTGGCCTACGAGGCCACCGGGGACGAAAAATTCAAGACAGCCGCCCTCATTCAGGTGGACAGCTTTGCGGACCGCATTGCCCGCAAGGTGGAGGTGGACCACCACGATATGGGCTTTTTGTACAGCCCCACCTGCGTGGCAGCGTGGAAGCTGGTGGGCAGCGAAACCGGCAAAAACGCCGCCATTGCCGCCGCCGACCAGCTGCTGACCCGCTACCAACCCAGCGGCCGCTTCTTGCAGGCATGGGGCACTATGGACGACCCCGGCAACTACCGCTATATCATCGACTGTATGCTCAACGTGCCGCTGCTGTACTGGGCGGCACAGGTGACCGGCAAGGACCACTACCGCGAGATCGCCGCCGCCCACACCGCCACCACGCTGGCGAACTCCTTCCGGCCGGACGGCAGCACCTACCACACCTTCTTTATGAACCCGGACGGCACCCCCAAGGGCGGCCGCACCTGTCAGGGCTATAAGGACGACAGCTTCTGGGCACGGGGACAGGCGTGGGGCGTGTACGGCAGCGCCATTGGCTACACCTATACCCACGATGAAAAGTTCCTCGATGTGTTCCGCAAGGCGCTGGCGTTCTACCTCTCCCGCCTGCCGGAGGATATGATCCCCTGCTGGGATATGCTCTTTGCCCCGGAAAGCGGCGAACCCCGGGATTCCTCCTCTGCGGCCATCGTGGCCTGCGGCCTGCTGGAAGCGGCAAAATATGTGGACGAAACAGAAGCCGCCCAGTGGCGCACGCTGGCGCGGCAGATGCTGGCTAGTCTGACCGCAAACTATGCGGTAAAGCCCGGCACCCTCGGCTCCGGCCAGCTGCTGCACGGCACTTACAGCAAAAAGAGCCCCTACAACACCTGCACCCCGGAGGGCGTGGATGAATGTACGAGCTGGGGCGATTATTTTTACATGGAGGCGCTGACCCGCCTGACCAAAGACTGGGAGATGTACTGGTGATGAACTTGCAGACCAAAGCGGATTTTACCGCACTGATGCACAAATTTCTCGACCCCCTCAAGCCCTGTTATTCCGCAGGCTGCGCCCGGCTGCATCTGGGCGAGACGGGTGTGACCTACAACCAAAATGCCATTGAGCTGGAAGCCTTCAGCCGCCCGCTGTGGGCGCTGGTGCCCTTCTGGGTGGGCGGCGGCTCTGACCCGGAGTTTGAAAAAATCTACCGCAAGGGTCTTGCCGCCGGCACCGACCCGGAAAACCCCGAATACTGGGGCACCACCGGGGAATACGACCAGTGTTATGTGGAGATGGCGGCTATTGCCTGCGGCATCCTCACCGCACCGGAAAAGCTGTGGACCCCGCTTTCTGATACCGAAAAACAGAACCTTGCTGCATGGCTGGGGCAGATCAACGCCCACACCATCCCGGACTGCAACTGGCAGTTTTTCCGCATCCTTGTAAACCTTGCCCTGAAAAGCGTGGGGATGCCTTTCAGCCCGGAACTGCTGGAGGACGGTCTTTGCAAAATTGACAGCTATTACAGCGGCGACGGCTGGTCCACCGATGGCGCCTCCGTACAAAAGGATTACTACATCCCGTGGGCCATCCAGTATTACGGACTGCTCTACTCTAAATTTGCCGCCGACACCGACCCCCGGCGTGCTGCACTCTACCGCCAGCGCGCCCAGCTGTTCGCGCAGCAGTTCGTCTATTGGTTCGATGCCAACGGCGCAGCCCTGCCCTTTGGCCGCAGCCTGACCTACCGCTTTGCCCAGAACAGCTTCTGGGCGGCCTGCATCTGGGCAGGGCTGGAGCCGCTGCCCCTGCCGGTGATGAAAGGGCTCATCGTCCGCAACTTCAACTGGTGGCTGGGGCAGAAAATGTTCGACCGGGACGGCATCCTGACCATCGGCTACTGCTACCCGCAGATGTACATGGCCGAGCGGTACAACGCCCCCGGCAGCCCTTACTGGAGCATGAAGAGCTTTTTGCTGCTTGCTTTGCCGGATGACCACCCCTTCTGGTCTGCCGAAGCCGCGCCCATGCCCGCATTGGAGCGGCTCAAGCCCATGCCATACGCCAATATGCTGGTGCAGCGCCGGGCGGGGTGGGTAACGGCCTATGCCGCCGGTGTCAACGAGGGCCACGGCCACGGACAGTTCCCGGAAAAGTACGCAAAATTTGCCTACGATACCCGCTTTGGCTTCTGCGCCTCCCGCAGCCGGGAGGTGCTCAATCAGGCCGCGCCGGACAGTATGCTGGCCTTTGTCATCGACGATAACGTGTTTGTGCGCAAGGTGAGCAAAACGTGGGAAATTGAAGCCGGGGCTGTGACCGCGCAGTGGTCGCCCTTCCCCGGCATTGAGGTCACCACCACCATCACCCCCATTGCCACCGGTCACCGCCGCCATCACGAGATTGACAGCAGTTTCGACTGCGAAGCCTACGACTGCGGTTTTGCCGTGCCCAATTTTGCACCGGGCTATGCCGAAAGTGTGGAAAATGACACCGCCGAAGCCCATTGCGACACCCTGCGCTGCACCGTGCGCGGCAGGGGAGAAGCAGTGGTCATCGGCTGCGACCCCAACACCAGCTTGTACTTCACCAACGTCCATCTGCCCGCCGTGAAGTACCACATCCCCAAGGGGCACACAGAACTGGACACCGAGGTCTTTGACGAAGCAGACTGATGCCGCTTCTTTCCAGAAAAACAGTCGTTTTGTGCGGCTGTTTTTCTTATATCCTGTGCTATAATAAAAGCAGAAAATGCTGCGAGGTGACATTTATGCCTTTAAATAATCCTATCACATCGGCGCTTCTGGCCGACCCGGAAATTTTCCAGCAGAACCGTTTGCCCTTCCACGCTCATTTTGCAGACCAGACAAGCCCGGAAATGCCGCTGGCCGTCAGCTTGGATGGCGAATGGGCTTTCCACTATGCGGAAAACCTGACTGCGCCTTTCTCAGACTGGGACACCCTGACCGTGCCCGGCTTCATCCAAATGCAGAGCCTGCAAAAGCCCGGCCAGCCCTACGGCACGCCCCATTACGTCAACACCCAGTACCCGTGGGACGGCCATGAAAAGCTGCACCCCGATCAGATTCCGCAGGATTATAACCCCATCGGGGAATACCAGCGCAGTTTCACCCTGCCGGAAAGCTGGGCAAGCTGCTATCTGCGCCTGAACGGCGCGGACAGCGCTGCCGCCGTCTGGTGCAACGGCGTTTACATCGGCTACACCGAGGATACCTTCACTCCCGCTGAATTTGACATGACCGCCGCCGTCCACCCCGGCGAAAATACCCTGACGGTACAGGTGTACCGTTTCTCCTCCGGCAGCTGGCTGGAGGATCAGGATTTCTGGCGCATGAGCGGCTTGTTCCGCTCTGTGGAGCTGTTCACAAAGCCGGAAATTCACCTCGAGGATGTCTTTGTGAAGCAGGATTTTGCCCCGGACTTTTCCAGTGCCACTGTCACCTTTGATTGCAAGGTCAGCGGCGCGGGCACCATCTCGGTGGTGTTTGACGGCGAGGAGCAGTCCGCTGAGGTGGGGGAGCCTGCCGAATACGACAGCGGCGTGGTGTTTGGCAAAGGCGAGTCCGACCCGGATGTGGAGGAGGACGTACAGGACGTTTCCTTCACTTTTACGGTGGAGCATCCCGCCCTGTGGAGCGCCGAGCAGCCGAACCTGTACGAAGCAGAAATTGCCCTGCTGAACGAGGGTGCTCTCGTGGAGCGCACCGGATTGAAAGTCGGCTTGCGTAAGTTTGAGCTGAAAGAACGCCAGATGCTTTTGAACGGCAAGCGTATCGTGTTCAAGGGTGTCAACCGCCACGAGTGGAGCTGCCGCACCGGCCGCACCGTCAGCCGGGAAGAGATGCTGTGGGATGTAAAGAACCTGAAGGCCCACAACGTCAACGCCGTGCGCACCAGCCACTACCCCAACGACCCCTATTTCCTGTCCCTCTGCGATGAATACGGCCTGTATGTCATCGGGGAGACCAATCTGGAGACCCACGGCACATGGCAGAAGCTGGGTGCGGACGGCTCGGACGAGTGGACGCTGCCCGGTGCCCGCCCGGAGTGGCGGGAGAATGTGCTTGCCCGCGCCGAAGCCATGCTGGAACGGGACAAAAACCACCCGGCCATCCTCATTTGGTCTTGCGGCAACGAGAGCCACGGCGGCAAGACCCTGTGGGAGATGAGCGAGTATTTCCGCCGCACCGACCCCAGCCGCCTTGTGCATTACGAGGGCATTTTCTGGAACCGGGAATACCCCGCCACCTCCGATATGGAAAGCCAGATGTACACCCCGGTGGCAGACATTAAAAAGTTTTTGGCAGAGCACCCGGAAAAGCCTTTCATCATGTGCGAATACAGCCACGCTATGGGCAACAGCTGCGGCGGCATCGCAGATTATACCGAGTATGCCTACGAAGAGCCGCTGTATCAGGGCGGGTTTATCTGGGAGTACATGGACCACGGCATTGCAGTGATAAGCCCGGACGGAAAGCCCGGCTTTGCCTACGGCGGCGACTTTGGCGACCGCCCCACCGACCGGGAATTCTGCGTGGACGGCCTTGTGCTGCCCGACCGCCGTAACACCCCCAAAATGGACGCCGTCAAGGCGGCCTACGCACCGCTGAAGATCACCCTGACCGACACGGAAGCCGTGATTGAAAACCGGAATCTCTTTACCGACCTGAACGCCTACGACCTTGTGTTTGCGTCCTCGGTCAACGGCAAGCCGGAGCGCCGGGCGGTGCTGCGGGCAGACTGCAAGCCGGGCGGGACGGAGCACATCCCGTTTCCCTTTGCCTTACCGGAGGCTGGGCTTGCCTGCATGACCGTTACCGCCATCCAGCGGGCTGCACTGCCCGGCATCCCGGCGGGCTATGAAGCCGCTTTGGGGCAGGTATGGCACAACTACGCCGTCGCCCGGCTGACCCTGCCCGCCCCGCAGCTGGTGGAGATGGACTGCAACGTCGGCGTAAAGGGCGAGGGCTTCGAGTACATCTTTGGCCGAGGCAAGGGGCTGGTGTCCATCCGCTATAACGGCGTGCAGCTGCTGGACGATACCGTGCGCCCCAATTTCTGGCGTGCGCCCACCAACAACGACGAGGGCTGTGCAGAGCCGTTTACATTTGCCTTCTGGAAAACCGCCGGTCTCTACGCCCGCTGCGATAACCTGACCGCTGAAACAAAGGGCGATTTCGTCATCGCCCGCGCAAACTACACCCTGCCAGATGGGCAGACGCTGCCCATTGATTTTGCCATTGACGGCGCAGGCCGCTGTGATATCACCATGACATGGCAGGGCACGCGCACTGAGCTGCCGGAGTTCGGTCTGCTCTTCCCGCTGCGTCGGGAGCTGACGGAAGTCTCCTATCTGGGTCTTGGCCCCCGGGAGACCACCGCCGACCGCACTGCAGGCGGCAAGATGGGTGCGTGGAACTACAACGTCCGGCAGGATTTTGCCCAGAACACCCCGGTCTACCCGCAGGAGTGCGGCAGCCGCACCGGCGTGTACAGTGCAACTGTCACCGGCAGCGGATTGAATATAGGCATCGGCTTTGCAGGGGACGGCATGACCTTCTCGGCGCTGCCCTACACGCCCCATGAACTGGAAAACGCCCGCCACCTTTACGAGCTGCCCCGGGACGACAATAAGACGGTCGTCCGCTGCGCTGCTTTCCAGCGCGGCGTGGGCGGCGACAACAGCTGGGGCGCAAAGCCCCATGCAGACGCCTGCTTTGCGGTGGAGAAGGGAACCTCGTTCCGTTTTACGATTCAAAAATAAAAATTTACTTGGCTAAAGTGGTGGGTATCATCGTGATACCCACCACTTTGGTCTTATTGCGAAACCGTAACAAGACAAAAATCAGCGCAATATTCAAATAGTATATTTGCGATATGCAATCCAACGTTGTAGCTGCTGCATTAAAAAGTTGAATTTTTATGGTTTATGGAGAAATAAGGAATTGTGTCAAAATGACACAATTGCTCCGGGCACCTTCATAGAACCATGGAATGTGAATATTTTGCTTTCATAGGAGTTCATGTTTTTTACTGAATCTCGTGAAAAGCGTATAAAAAGCTTGCAATCATCTGTAAAATGTGGTATATCCATTATACGAAACATTGCTTTAAAAGAACACTCCACCGTTCAATGATGTGTAAAGTGAGGTGCCTGCCATGACCGCCGTGATCTATGCCCGCTATTCATCGGATAACCAGCGCGAAGAATCCATTGAAGGCCAGATTCGTGAATGCACTGCCTATGCGGAAAAGAATGGCATCACCATCGTCAAGCACTACATTGACCGTGCCATCTCTGCCAAAACGGACAACCGCCCGGAGTTTCAGCAGATGATAAAAGACAGCGACAAAAAGCTGTTTGACATTGTGCTGGTCTGGAAGCTTGACCGTTTTGCCCGGAACCGCTACGACAGTGCCCGGTACAAGACCCAGCTGAAGAAGAACGGTGTCAAGCTCATGTCTGCCACCGAGATCATCTCCGAGGGACCGGAGGGCATCATTCTGGAATCGGTGCTGGAAGGTTATGCCGAGTATTATTCCGCTGACCTGTCTGAAAAGGTCATTCGTGGCATGACCGAAAACGCACTGAAGGGAAAGTTCACTGGCGGTGCCATTCCCTTTGGCTACATCATCAACGCAGACCACCGCTTTGAAATCGACCCGTTGACTGCTCCCTTTGTGGCAGAAACCTTCCAGCGGTACAACGATGGCCAGACCATGCGGGAAATTCGGGATTGGCTGAACGAAAAGGGCGTCAAGAACCAGCGTGGCGGGCTGATGACCTTCAACACCATTCAGCATATGCTGAACAATCGCCGCTACATCGGGGAGCTGAAATATCGTGATGTTTTGATTCCCGATGCGATTCCCTCCATTGTGTCCGCAGAGCTTTTCAACGATGTGCAGGAAAAGATCGCCAAAAACAAAAAAGCCCCTGCCCGTAGAAAGGCAGAGGATGACTACCTGCTCACCACCAAGCTGTTCTGCGGCTACTGTGGGGCGTTGATGTTTGGCGAAAGCGGCACAAGCCGGACGGGTGAAGTCCACCGCTACTATAAATGTGCCACTGCCAAAAAGCACAAGGGCTGCAAGAAAAAGACCGTCCGCAAACAGTGGCTGGAAGATCTGGTGGTCAACCAGACCATGCAGCTTGTGAAAGACGATGCCGCTATGGAATCCATCATCGCCAAGGTGATGGAACTGCAAAACAAGGAGAATACCAACATTCCCCTTTATAAAAAGCAGCTCCGGGATGCAGAATCCGGTATCCAGAATATGCTCAATGCGATTCAGGCCGGTATCCTGACCAGCTCCACCAAGGAGCGGTTGGAGCAGCTGGAAGAAACCAAGCGTGAGCTTGAAGCACGCATTGCGGAAGAAAAGCTGGCGAAGCCGAAAGTGACCGAAGAATTTATCAGGTTTTGGCTGCTGCGGTTCCGTAAGCTGGACATGAGCCTGAAAGACCAGCGGCAGGCACTAGTGGATACCTTCATCAATGCGATTTACCTGTATGATGATAAGGTTTTGATAACCTTCAACTATAAAGAAGGAACACAGACCGTCACCTTTGGAGAAGCGGCAGAAGCCGCATCAAAGGGAAATGGTTCGGATTTGGATTGCTTTACTGCACCAAGAAAAACCAGTACACATTGTGTACTGGTTTTTCTTTTTCGGTGCGGAAGAGGACTTGAACAGCAACGACGACGACCGCAGCCAGCGGCTGAAACAGGGAGGAGTTGTTGGGGCCGCGTTCTGATTTTTCAAAGCCCTGCCAAGGGGCTGCGGAAAAATCAGCAAACGCAACCCGTACAGGCGCCAGCCGTCAGATTCCGTCAAGGTTCCCAACGGCCAGGAATGTCTACCAAGAAAGATGCCGCCAGACCATTCGGTCTGGGGATTTTTTGCGTGGTGGCGGTACAGGACGAGAACCGGAACAAGCAAAGGCAGGGTATCATCGTGGCGATGGTATCCTGCCTTTTGTTTTGATATGTTTTATCAGTAGATCACAGCATCCGTTGCAGTATAGCCTTCGAGAGAATTCTCCTTGACCTGAATACAAATATAAGTGATTTCAGAATTGCTTGCAGCAAAGAACTGACGTTTTGCCACGGGAGAAATCTTCAGCCAGTCGCCTGCTGCAAGGCTGATTTCTTCGCCATCGATAACAACCTTGCCTTTGCCGGAAAGAACACCGTAGATTTCCTCATTTGCCTTGTGGGAGTGGACAAACGGAACATTTGCTCCCGCAGGAAGCGTATTCAGGCTGATCTCCGCACCAGTCAGGGCGAGCTTTTCATGAAGCTCCGTCCGATTTTCTTTTCCAACTGTCATTTTTGTGTAGCTTGCCATTGTAAGCACCTCCATTTTGATTCGCAATCTTTCATTGCCTGCGCTAAGTATAGAAGCTCGCACATTCAAAAACAAGTACGCACCTTTTTGTAACTGTACACTCAAAAATAAATGTGCTATACTATACACAGAGGTGACTGATATGCGTACAAAAGAAGAACTGCCGGAATGTCCGGTTGCAACAGCAGTATCCCTGATTGGCGGAAAATGGAAGCTCTTGCTTCTGCGAAATCTGAAAGAGCGTCCATGGAGATTCAATGAGTTGCAAAGAAGCATCGACGGGATCTCGCAGAAAGTTTTGACCGAGAGTTTACGGCAGATGATCGATGATGGACTTGCCTACCGCCGTGATTATCACGAGAATCCTCCCAAAGTGGAATATGGATTGACCGATCTCGGAGCGGAAATGTTGCCAATCGTCAATGCACTTGCAGACTTTGGCAATTACTATAAATCCGTCGTTGATCGGTCATGATCGATATAAGGTGGTGCTCCTATGGATATCGAGGTCAAACGAATGTCCCCTACTGCTGTCGAAATGCTCGACCAACTCAGCGCAGTCTGCAAGCGGTTCGGCGTTGATTACTATGCAGCTTCCCAAAATCAGCGTGATCTGCTGGACAGCATTGCCCTGCACGAATACCAACTGAAAAAAGCACACGAGCAAGGGCTGAAGCGTTCCGAAGTGCCTCCGTTTCTTGGTTTGAAGCGCTCTGACCGCAGCAACGATATGCCCGCTTAAAAGTTCGCCTGCTGTGGACAATATTCCACCACGAAAGCATGTACAAAACCCGGAACCTTTTCAGGGCCAACGGCTCAAAAAGGGTTCCGGGTTTCTGTTTGGATGGGATGCACGGCGGCGCGCGGGGCTTTTTATCTTCTGGTATATCCTGCCATGCCGTGCTCGGCGGGGTCGTAGTATTCCATCAGGGTGATGTAGTTTTCCGGGTAGTGGCAGAATGCCGCACGCAGAACGCTGTCTGCCGGGCTGTTCACGCTCATCAGGCTGATGATGTAGTACACCAGCAGCTTCAGCACATCGGTCTCCACCTCATAGCACAGGCCCACGGCCAGCACCGGGATCACGATCTGCCGTGCCTGCAGCGGGATGATGGCCCCCACCCGCTCCAGAATGGGGCGGCTCATGGCAGAGGCCGTCATTACGCAGCGCAGCACTCTGCTCCAATCCATCTGCCGGATGTTCGGCATGCTGCGCAGACGGGCCATCACGGCCTCGTCGTCCAGGATCACGCCGTCGGCCACCTCTTCTTCTGAGCGGGTAAAGGCGCACTGGATCATATCCATGAATGCCGCTTCGTATTTCTGGTGATAGTTCTCGCGGCTCTTGCAGAAACGCAGGGCCGCCGCGATCACCGAATCCACATCTTCCCGGGTCGCCAGCTGGTCGAACCGGAGCGGCACGCCGCCCATGCGGCTCTCGATGATGTTCAGATCGTCCAGCTCGTTCCGATAGGTCGTGGCGGGCAGGAAACGGTCGTTGCCGTTGCGGTGATAGCCCCACTCTTCCGGCATGACCCGGGCCACCACGTCGCCGCTGGAAATGAGATTGAAGATGTTGCTCCTGTCCCAGTCCGCTTTCAGCTGGCCGCTGGCAGTGTGGTTGTTGTCGTAGTCTGCCTGCAGCTCCGGCAGGTCTGCCGCCGTCAGTGCCGCCGGGGCTGCAAAGGTGTACACATAGGTATCCTCCTGCGCGATCTGCGGCAGCTCCCTGCGCACCCGGGCTGCGGCCAGGTTTGCCACTGCCGCGCCGCGGCTGTAGCCGCCCAGCCACAATTTGATGGTGCCCAGCTCTCCGGCTGCAGCCTTTGCACAGGCCAGATAGTCCTGCAGGTCTGCAAAGAACTGCTCTGCCGCCGTGACAAAGCCGTAATGCCAGCTGTTCTCCCCCAGATGCAGGTTGCTGACCCACTCTGCGCCATAACCCACGCCGCGCAGCATCGCCGCGATGATGGTGGTGCGCCGTCCCTGCTGCACCAGCGTTTTCTGGGCAAAGGCGCAGCCCGCCCGGTCTGCCGGTGTATTCAGGCTATCCTGATAGCCCACGCAGACCGGATTGGCAAAGCCCAGCTCCCGGTAGGCCGCCGCAATGTGGTCTTCGCGGCCCGCTTCCCCCTCCAACCAGTAGAGGTCATCGCTGCGGTAGGTGTTGCCGCATGCCGCCACAAGGCCCAGCGTGGCCAGCGCCAGCCGATGGTCATACTTCAGCGCCGTGTTCTCAAAAAAGGCATCGGTATAGTAAAAGTCATGGGTCAGATCGGTCTCGCTGTGGTCGCTGCGGAAGGTCATGGGATACCGGTCTTCCGGCACGATGCTGCCCACCACAGCCTGTATTTCTTCCGGCAGCAGAGCGTCTGCCGCTGCGTGGGGAGCCAGTGTTCCCGCCGCCAGCAGCGCGGCAGCCGTTTTACAGAAATCTCTTCGTTTCATGGTCTTTTCTCAAACGCCCCGGCCCTGACGGGTGATCTCGCCGTACCACTCCGGGCGGCGGTCCCGGAACACGCCCCAGCTCATGCGGTTTTCTTCCACCTTGTCCAGATCGAAGGTCGCGGTCAGCACCTGTTCGGTATCGCGGGTGCCGTCTGCCACCAGTGCACCGGTCTCGTCTGCAATGAAGGAGGAGCCGTAGAACCGCAGGGCAGACTTCTGCCCGCCGTTGGCCTCGCAGGGCTCCACCGTTTCCAGACCGATGCGGTTTGCCGCCAGAACCGGCACAAGGTTGCTGCCGGCATGGCCCTGCATGCAGCGGCGCCAGTGCCCGGCACTGTCGCAGTCCAGAATGGGTTCACTGCCAATGGCCGTGGGGTACAGCAGCAGCTCGGCCCCCATCAGGGCCAGACTGCGGGCCGTCTCCGGGAACCACTGATCCCAGCAGATGCCGATGCCGATGCGGCCAAAGCGGGTATCCCACACCTTGAAGCCGGTGTCGCCGGGGGTAAAGTAGAATTTTTCCTGATAGTAGTGGTCGTCCGGGATGTGGGTCTTGCGGTAGACGCCCAGCAGGGTGCCGTCTGCGTCCAGCACTGCGATGCTGTTGAACAGCTGGGTGCCCGCCTTCTCATAGAAGCTGATGGGCAGCACCACGCCCAGCTCCTTTGCCACTGCCCGGAAGTGCTGCACTGCCGGATTCTGTGCCGTGGGGGTGGCGTAGGCGTAATATTCATACTGCCGTTCCTGACAGAAATAGGGCCGCTCGAACAGTTCCGGCAGCAGGATGATCTTGGCCCCCTTTGCCGCCGCCTCCCGCACCATGGCATCTGCCTTGGCGATGTTGGCCTCCACCTCTTTGGCGCACTGCATCTGCACCACGGCCACCGTTACGTTTCTCATACTGCTTTCCTCCTCATATCGTTTCTGTCAGCCTCTGGGGATCTGCTGGGTGACGCAGTGGATGTTGCCGCCGCCCACCAGAATGCTCCGGGCCGGGATGGGGTACACCCTGCGGCCCGGGAACAGTCCGCCCAGAATGCGTACCGCCTCGGCGTCGTTCTCGTCCCCGAACTGCGGCAGGATGATGCCGCCGTTGGAGATGTAAAAATTCACATAGCTTGCTGCAAGGCGCTCCCCGGCCTCGCGGGTATCCTCGCCCTCTTCAAAGGCATAGCCCTGCAGTTCCTCTTCGGTCACGCAGATGGGCTTTGCCGGGATGGGCAGTTTGTGCACCTTGAAGTGCCGGCCCTTTGCATCGGTGGCTGCTTCCAGCGCATCCAGACTTGCCCTGCTCAGGGCGTACTGCGGGTCGTTTTCGTCCTCCGTCCACGCCAGCACCACCTCTGCCGGGCCCACATAGGCACACACGTTGTCCACATGCTCGTTGGTCTCATCGTTGTAGATGCCCCGGGGCAGCCAGACGATCTTCTGTGCGCCGAGATAGTTTTTCAGCTCCTGCTCGATCTCGGCCCGGCTCAGCTCCGGGTTGCGGCCACGGCTCAGCAGACAGGCTTCGGTGGCAAGGATGGTGCCCTCGCCGTCCGAGTGGATGGAACCGCCCTCCAGCACAAAGTGCTGTGCATCATAGCAGTCCATGCCCAGTGCTGCGCAGATGGCGCGGGCGGCTGCGTTGTCCTTTTCCCAGTGGGCGTAAAGGCCGTCCACCATGCCGCCCCATGCGTTGAACTGCCAGTCCACGCCCCGCACGGTGCCGTGATCGTCCACCACGCAGGTGGGGCCTACATCCCGCGCCCATGCGTCATCGGTCTCGATGGTCAGCACATGGATGTTCTCGTCCCCGGCAAACTCCGCCTGCACGGCACCGGCATCTGCCGGGCCGGCCAGCATCCACACCGTCTCGCTCTCGGCAATGGCGCGGGCGGCCTGCGCAAAGGCAGGCTGGGCGTCCCGGCCGCCGTACAGCCAGGAACCGGGCCGCACCGGCCAGATCATCACACAGCCGCGGTGCGGCTCATATTCCGCCGGCATCCGGAAGCCCTCGGCGGCGGGCAGGGTAGAAAAAGTATGCATTGCATTCTCCTGTTGTTTTTTGTTTAGTATACCGGATTTCCCCAGCAGATACAATTCACTTTTTTTAAGAAGTCCTGCGTTCTGCCGTGCAGAAAAACAGCAGATTTGCCACACGCACCCCTGCATCCGGACGCATTTTGCAAAAAAATTCAGCCGGTGCACCAAACACTGGCTGAAATGTGCTATAGTAATAGGGATCCCGCGTTACTGCAGCTCGACCTGCTTGCAGTAGTCCACGATGTGGTGGAACATCTGCTCCACGGCAGGCGCCATCGCGGCAGGGCGCTGGACGGCCAGACCCACCACACGGTATTCCTCCGGCTCGATGGGGTAGATCTTCACAGCGGCCTTGCAGTCCCGCAGCAGCATCTGCGGCATGATGGAAATGCCCAGACCGGCTTCCACCATGGCAATGTTGGACTGGTCGTCGATGACGTGGCAGCGGCGCTCGGTGCCGATCTTGTATTTCTTGAGGAACTGGCGCATCTCGGCGTCGGTGGCGTCCCACTGCACCACGAAATTCTGGCCATCCATCAGGGCGGGGGTCATCACGCCGTTTGGCGGCTCCGGCCAGTCGCCGGGGGTGATGCAGAGCAGCGGCTCCTTGAACAGCTCGGTGAGGGCAAATTCCTCCCGGCAGGTGGAGGAGAGGAACGCCAGGTCGATCTGGCCCGTGCGCAGCCACTCCTTGACATCATCGTAAGTACCCTGATATACTTCCACTTCGATCTGCGGGTACTGGGCCATAAAGCCCTTGAGGATGCCCGGCAACATCCCGGCGCAGACGGAGTTGAACGCGCCCAGCTTCACCTTGCCCTTTTCCAGGCCGTTGAGGCGGGCAATGCTCTGCTTCAGCGCCTCGTCGCTGTTGAGCACCGCCCGGATGGACGGATACAGCGAGGCACCGTAGCTGGTCATGGTCACGCCGTTCTTCCCGCG
>OLZV01000246.1_pt1 | contig 26917 bp, 18 predicted proteins | sample 1644531 | NCBI WGS metagenome assembly OLZV01 (sample SAMEA103958115, study PRJEB25191) | human gut metagenome | biome: human-associated habitat [ENVO:00009003]; feature: intestine environment [ENVO:2100002]; material: feces | place: Germany | collected 2013/2015
GACGCTCTGAGTGGCCGAGGATAACATACTGAGCACCTGTGCTCTTTACCATCTCGGCTGACACCTCACCGGTGTAAGCACCCTTGGCCTTGTCTGCGCAGTTCTCTGCACCGAGAGCCACTACGTTCTGGTCGAGCTCCTTAGCTACAGAAGCAAGGTGAATGAACGGTGTGCAGATAATAACATCGCAGTTAGGTTTGTCGGCTGCGAGAGCTTCGTTGATTTCCTTGGCGAGTGCTACGCCTTCCTGCAGGTTGAGGTTCATCTTCCAGTTGCCTGCTACAATTTTCTTTCTCATTTTTCTTTTCTTTTTAAAAAGTTTATATAATATGTTAGACTTGTTTCGTTCTTTCAGCCACCGTGTCCACGCCAATGTGCGGTCGGCGAGGGTGAGGAGGAGGAGTGGCAGGATGTACCAAAGGAAGATTTTCAGAATTTTTGTTGGCACAAAATCGTCAGGAATCTGTCCTATGGGCAACTTCTCGAGCGGTCCTTTCAGCTCATCGGTCTGTGGCAGACGGTTGTGGCTCCATTTGCGTATGACCACGCCGTCCTTGAGGAGCAGCAGTCCGGGGTTGCTGCGTATGATCGTCTTCAGCGTTGTGGCATCGGTGATGCAGAACTGATATTCTGCCCCTGTCAGGTCAATCCAACGGTTTATATCCTGCTGTGAGCTTGCTGTGAGACAGAGGAAGGGTATGTGTTGTTCCTGTGCATACTCGTAGATCTGGTCTATGTCGCCGAAGTTGGTGTCATCGGCTTTGTCGAGCCATGGCGATATGAGCAGGAAGGTGTAGCCCTTGTCGTTGAGCACCTGTTGGGTTATGTCTTCGCCCGTTGATTGCAGCTCTATGGAGAAATCGTGTATTGGCGGAACGTAACCCTCGGCTGTCTGCACGGTGTGGCTGTCTACGAACTGCCAGGTGGAGTCGGGGTAGTTGTCGAGTGTGAACTCGCGTGTCTCGCCATTCTTCTTTAATATAAATGTTGTCTCAAACTGTGGCTCCTTTGCCCCCGGCGGTATGGTCATGCCTTTTCTAAGGTCTGCTCCCACATGGTATGGCCGGAAGTCGAACAGCGGTAGGGTGTAGAGGCTTATGACCTCGATGGCGAAGATGAAAAGCACCGAATAGTTGCGCACAATCCATTGGTTGCTCTTCGAGATGAGCCTTGCCATCAGTAGGGGCCATTTTGCTATCACCACGGCGCATGCCAACAAGATGATGTTCTTTATCAGCGTCTGCGTGTTGGTAAGCACTATGGCATCGCCGAAGCATCCACAGTCTTTTACGGGGTTGGCCACTGCTATCCACAAGGTTAGCACCGTCATGACCACCATCACGGCTGTGACGATGCGGCTCACGATACGTCGCTGTATGGCAAACAAGAGATATATGCCCAAAGCAAACTCGAAAGCTGCCAATATAACAGACGCCGTGAGCGTGGCCCAATCTGGAATCCACGGTGTGAGCCCCATGGCTTCCAGATAGTCGTGAATCTTATATTGTGTGCCGAGCGGGTCTATGGCCTTCACAAATCCTGACAGGATGAATGTGGCTGCGAGCAACAGGCGGCACATGTTTATCAATATCGTTTTGACGTATTTCACAATGCGCTGAATGTGGTTTACTTTCTTTTTTAAAGCTTCTTTTTAAAAGCTTCTTTTTATAGCCTTGTTTTTTAGCCTTGGCTTTTAAAGTCTTTGCTTCTTAAGCCTTTTGTCTTCTTAAGCTTCTTGTCTTCTTAAGCTTCTTGTCTTCTTAAGCTTCTTATGCTTAGTTTTCCTCCTCGGTGAGTTTTATCACGCCGAATACCGAGTAGTTGATGATATCCATATAGTTGGATCCGATACCCTCCGACACAAGTGTGTTGCCGCCGAGATTTTCTATCTCTTTGACGCGTTCAATCTTTGTCAGAATGAAATCGGTGTAGCTGCTCACCCTCATAGAGCGCCACGCCTCGTCATAGTCGTGGTTTTTTTTGAGCATGAGCTGCAGAGCCTCGTTGGCGTGACGGTCGTAGAGCGCCATGGCCTCGTCGTTGGTAATGTCTACCGTGTCGGCAAAGCCTTTCTCAAGCTGTATGAGTCCGACGATGCCATAGTTGATAAGAGCCACAAACTCGGGTCTTATGCCGTCGCCGACCAGCGACTCTTTCTTTATCTCCAGCGAACGTATGCGCTTAGCCTTGATGAAAAGTTGGTCGGTGAGCGATGATGGGCGTAAGATGCGCCACGACGCTCCATAGTCGTGAAGTTTCTTTTCAAACAGGGCGCGACATTCGTGCATGGCGTCCTTGAATTGTTGTTCTGTTCGTGTAGTGTCCATAAGTTGCCACAAAAATACAAAAATCCTGTGAAATGAGCAAGAACAAACGCCTTTTTAGTGTTGTTTCTGCCTCATGTGAATCATTCTGACCACTCCACACATCGCCTCGTAGCGTGCTTTCAGCGAGTCGCGTCTCACGCCGAGCATGTTACGACGGTAGCGGTCGGTCTCTGTCAGCAGCTGGCTCTCTGTCTCTTGCAACAGAATGTCGGTTTTTGCCACATCGTCTTGGGCCATCTTCAACGATGCGTCTTGCCACACCTTAAGTGCGTGCTTGCGTGCTTCGACGGCTTTGGGGAAACGCTCGCGCAGCTGAGTGATAGAGTCGAGCGCAGCGCTGTAGTTGCCTTTGTTATAGAGCGAGTCAATCTGGGCGAGTAGGGTTTGTGCCTTCTCGTCTTTGGTCTTTGTGCATCCGCAGAACAGGATGACGATGAATGTGAAAAACAGTAAGTGCTTCATTGTGACGGCAAAATTACAACTTTCTTTTTCACTAACCAAGAATTTTAGCGTTTTGTTTGTTTTCTTTAACCCAAATCGGTCGTTAGGGCTTGCTTGTATTTTGGATTTTTAGAAGAGTGGATTTTGTTTGGCTTTTAATGAGTAATAGCGAGCTATTGCGAATTAAAAACAAGCAAAAGACAACTTATAAAAACCAAAAGACTGCAAGCAGTTATAAAAAACGACATAAAAACGGCCTAATGACCGATTTGGGTTTAAGAACAGGAAAGCAGAACAACAGACATTTAATAATCCCCCAAAAAAAGAGACATCCGGAAGTTCCGAATGTCTCTTTTTTTATTTTGTTGTCAGCGCCAGAAGCCTGCCTTTACAGGTCAGGGCTTCCGACAAAAACATTTGTTGCGAGTCACGCTTGATTAGTTCCAGCCCGGGTTCTGATGACCTTCCAGAGCCGGGTTGCGCTGCATCTCGTCCTGAGGAATCGGCCACAAGAGCACATACTCGGGGAGCGCACCAACCTTAACATTGTCAACCGGCTTGTTCTGAATCTTTGCACTTGCCAGCGGAGTCCACTCCAGAATGTCCTTCTTCTGAGCAGAGCCAGCCATGATAGCCTCGGGGTAGAGACGTGTACGACGGATATCGTCCCAGATCTTGAACTCTACGGGGAACTCGTGCAGACGCTCTGTGAGGATAGCCTTTACGAGGTCGCCATTTACGCTTGCGCTATATTTAGGCAGACGAGCACGCTTACGAACCTGATTCAGCAAGCCCTCTGCCTTTGCTGTTTCACCTGTGCGAGCGTAGCCTTCAGCAGCGATGAGCAGAACCTCTGCGTAACGCATGGTGGGGATGTTGTTGTCACCAGAAGTACCGTCTGTGATAGCGGTCTCTTCGAACCATGCCCAGATGCCGGGATAGTCAAGAGTGTGTGTAACACCTGTAGCGTCAGTCCAATTCTTGAAGAAGAACTGCTTCTCCATACCACGAACATCGTTATCAGCATAGCTGTTAAGGATGATGTCGCTTGGCTGGTAAGCCTTGTGCATAACGTTCATCTTGAAGAGAGACTTGCCATTAGCGTCCTTCCATGTAGTAGCGTCTGTACCCATGCAGAGGTTAACGTAGCCATTACCGATTTTCTGATTGCTGTAGTCATACTCTTTAGCGTAGATAATCTCCTTAGAGGTCTTAGAGTTCTTGATTACGTTGTATGCAGAGTTAAGGTCGTCAGAGCTTCCGTTCTTCTGCTCGAGCTCTGCAGTGCCACCGCTGATAACCATCTCTGCGTACTTAGCAGCCTGCTTGTAGTCAGCATCGCCACCATTGCAGGGGAAGCCTGCACGCTGCAGGTAAACCTCTGCGAGCAGAGTCTGAGCCATTGCGCGTGTTACGCGGCAACCGTTGTCGTAGAACGACTTCTGGGGAAGAGCGGTGCCCTCTGCCAGAGGAGTCAGCTCGTCAATGATGTTCTTGTAAACCTCTGCTGCCGGTGTACGCTCAACGAACATACCTTCGGTAGATGTGTAAGGCTTGGTAACGTAAGGTACGTCACCGAACTCCTTAACGAGGTAGAAGTAAGCGTAAGCGCGGAAGAACTTACCCTGAGCAACGTAGTTGTCGATGGTAGCCTTGTCGAGCACGCTTGTCATCTTGGGCACGTTCTCCAGTACGAAGTTTGCACGAGAGATGCCCTTGTAGAACTCATGCCACAGTGTCATAGCAGAAGAAGTGAATTTCTCCATGTTGAACATGCAGTTCTTTGAAGCCTCTGCGAGCTGTGAGTCTCCGTGGTCGTCGTAGTAAAGACCAGAGATGATGCCACCGTACATGGTAGCCTTAGGCTGCCATCCGCCACCTGCATTGTTCAGGTAGGGCACACCGCCGAAATAGAGTGCTGCAACACCCGACTCAGCGTCATCAGCAGTTTTCCAGAATTCTGTTGAAGCCTTAGCGTCGAGTGGCTTTTCCTTCAGGAAGTCATCGCAAGATGTCAGTCCCATGGTTGCAGCCACAAACGCGCCAGCCATTAATATATTGATTGACTTTTTCATAAGTTGTCTATATTTATTTTCTTTTGAAAAATCTATACTTTATAATTAGAATGCAACGTTAAGACCGAATGTGAAGGTTCTTGCACGAGGATAGGTGAAGAACTGACGGTTGGTACCCCAGTTGTTGCCACCCAGACGTGAAGAGTTGTCGGGATCGTAGCCATTATAGTCGCTTGAGGTGATGAGGAACAAGTTGTTCACACCTGCATATACGCGGAGGTTAGAAAGACCAATCTTAGAGATGAGGTTCTTGTCGAAGGTGTAACCCAGCTGCAGGAGGTTGCAACGCAGGTAAGAGCCATCGCATACCCAGTCAGAGTCAGCCTGGTTGTTAGCACCCATACCGAAGTTGTTCAGACGCAGAGCCTGCTCCTTGCCGTTCGGGTTGAGTGTCGGATGCCAAGCCTCCTTGTAGATGCGGTCAAGACCGTTGGTGAGGAAACGTGCAACAGTTGAGTGGTAGAACTCCTGCATGACGTCAGCACCCCAAGAGAACTGCATATCGAGAGTAAGGTCGAAGTTCTTGTAAGAGAATGTGTTCACAAATGAACCCATCCAGTCAGGCAGACCGTTACCGATAATCTGACGCTCCTTGTATGTAACCTTCTCACCTACGGTGCCAGGGATGTTCATTGTCTCGGGATCCCAGTTGCTGGGAACGCCGTCGTAGATACCTGCGCGCTTGTAACCGTAGAATGAAGAGAGAGGCTCACCCTCGCGGATAAGCATATCGTAGCCTACGAAGCCGTCGAGAGTAATCTGGCGCTTGCCGCTAACGGGGTCAACAGAAGCACCTTCGTCGAGTTTTTCAACATTGTTCTTGTTGAAGCTGAGGTTAAGAGTAGAGCTCCACTGGAAGTCCTTTGTCTGTACGGGATAAGCCTTTACGAGGATATCGAGACCGCGGTTAGACACTGCACCAATGTTGTCCATGATTGAAGAGTAACCTGTTGACTCAGGAACCGGACGGTTGAGGAGCAGGTCGCTGGTGTACTTATAGTACCAAGAAACGTCGAAATTCAGTCGGTTGTTGAACAGACCGAGCTCGAAGCCAAGGTCAAACTGAGCGGTCTTCTCCCACTTCAAGTTTGCATTAGGCATCTTGTCGAGGTAAGAAACAGTAACCATAGAACCGTTGAGGATGGTTGTGCCCTGGCTCATGGTAGCGATAGAACGGTAAGTACCGATCTCTGAGTTACCTGTCATACCGAAAGAGGTGTGCAGTTTCAGTTTGCTGATGGTCTTGTTGTTCTCAAGGAACTTCTCGTTAGAAGCCAACCAACCGAGACCTACAGAGGGGAAGAACGCGTACTTGTTGTTCTCACCGAACTTAGAAGAACCGTCGTAACGACCTGTTACGGTAGCCATGTAAGTGTTGTTGTAGTTGTAAGCCAGACGGAGGAAGTAAGAGTTCATTGCCCACTTGTCGTAGTCGCTGCCTACAGAAGGCTTCTCAGTACCTGCACCGAGGTTGTAGAATCCGTAGTAGTCGTCCATAAACTTAGAGTCAGAAGCGCCGAAATATGTGTACTTGCGAGCCTGCCAAGAAGCACCTGCCATTGCGTTGAGGTGATGCTTGTCGAAGTCCTTAATATAAGTAAGGTAGGTCTCCTCCTGCCAGTAGAGAGAGCTGCTGTTGCTTGCAGATGCAGAGCCGTTGGCGCTCATATCGATAATCTGGTGAGGCTTGAACGGAGTGTAGCCCTGGCTACGGCCGTTGTGGTAGTCGACACCAACCTGAGTCTTCAGGTCAAGACCTTTGAGAAGGTGGAATGTAAGAGCTGCGTTACCGAAAATCTGAGTGTTGTAAGACATAGACTCAACACGCTTGAAAATCTCTACAGGGTTACCTACACCCTCGGGCTGGAATCCCTGATAGCCACGAGAAGGATCGTTCTTGTCCTTCAGAATGGCAGTAGTTCTAATCATGTTGTTCTGCATGTACTCGCCGTTAAGAGAAACGGGGAGGAACGGAACCTGCTCAATCATAGTACGCAGACCGCCCTGGCTGTAGGGGTCGTCTGATGTACGGTTACCCCAAGTGTGGTTAACCAACATATTTACAGAAGTAGACAGCCACTTTGTGGGGTTGTCGTCGTAAGAAACCTTAGCGTTGACACGCTTGTAGTAAGAGTTGAGGATGATACCCTGCTGGTCGGTGAAGTTAAGGAATGCACCGATAGAGCTGCCGTCAGCTCCTGTGCGCTGGATGCTCAGCTGGTGGTTCTGAGAGAGTGCTGTGCGAGAGCATGCGTCCTGCCAGTCAGTGTCGTAGATAGGCTCGCCGTTCTTGAACAGGCGCTCGTCGGTAAAGATCTTTGACAGATCGGTGTCAAAGTTCATACCCTGGAACTGGTTAGCGTTCTCCAGACCCTGCTTGAAAGCTGCCATCCACTCCTTAGAGTTCATGACATCCATCTTGCGAGCCATTGTGCTCACTGAGAGAGAGCCGTCATAAGACACATGCACACCCTGTCCACCATTGCCGCGCTTTGTGGTAACCATAATCACACCGTTGGCACCACGAGCACCGTAGATGGCTGCTGCAGAAGCGTCCTTCAGCACCTCGATAGACTCGATATCGTTCGGGTTGAGAAGGTTGAAGTCGCTCATTGCCACGCCGTCTACAATGTAGAGAGGACTTGTAGAAGCATTGATGGTAGCGATACCACGGATAATAACGCGCATCTCACCACCAGGCTGACCTGTATTGCTGAAGATGTTGACACCAGCAGCCTTACCCTTCAAACCGTCAAGGGCGTTGAAAGACTGCTGCTTGATGATGTCGGCACCCTTAGTGTTAGATACAGAACCTGTAAGGTCGGACTTACGCATTGTACCGTAACCTACTACTACCAGCTCGTCAAGAGTGGTATCCTCGGCTTTCAGCACCACGTTGAGTTTGCCGTTCTTAGCCTGAGCAACAGGAATCTCCTGGCTCAAGTAGCCCAGATACGAGAACACCAGTGTTCCGCCAGCGGGAGCACTGATAGAATATTTACCGTCGATGTCGGTGATTGTAGCCGTCTGTGTGCCTTTCACACGAACGGTACCGCTTACGATCAGTTCGCCTTTGTCGTCGGAAACGGTTCCGGCAACTGTCTTGGTCTGGGCATTGATTGTGCCCACACCACCCCACAATAGGCAGAAAATCATACCTAAAAGTGCGGTAAGATACATTCTTTTAAAATTCATACTTGAAAACAATTTGGTTTTTTTGTTATAATTGTTAAACGGTGTGATGTTCAGTTTATAGAGTTTCGCATATCTTTCGACAGCGACTTGCTATTGTAGCCATGCCGTTATTGCCCAGTCACGACTTCTTTGACACTCAAGTTGCCTGCAAACATCATGTTAACGCATGTAGTTATTATTCAATTATTTTGTTTTGGCTTATGATTACATTGCAAAGATAATAATAATAATTTAATAACGTATAGTTTTCGTTAAGATTTGTAATATTGACAACATGATATTAAAATAGCCATAATTAATTCACATCAACTCACAATACTTCATACGTTAAAATAGTTTACATAAAGGAACAATAAGCACGTTTAAGCAGAACATTTGTGCACCGATTATGGCTATTTTAATATCATGTTGTCAATATTACATTTGTATTAAAAAAGTTTACTATGACACAAAGCGTCACCATGTTTTTGTGGTGACGCTTTGTTGTTATAAAAAGTTTGCTCTCATCGCCTTAGGCAGCTTGCTGACGATCAGCTCATACGATTCTACGATCCACGCCATCACCTGCTCAGGTTCAAGCTGTTCATAATAGATATCGCTCCAATGTTTTTTGTTCCAATGAAACGCAGGCGTTACAGCCTCATATTGCTCTCGCAGCATCTCGTTACGTTCAGGAGCCAACTTACATGCGAACCGTAGCATCGAATCTCTTGCTCCTTGCTTGTCGTTTGCTAACCAAAGACACAAAAAGATCTTGCCTTCCACACGAAAGGTAATGTTGTCTTCGCCAAAAGGTTGGTCTTCCGTCACCCCATACAACGACAGCACAAAATCTCTAACCTGCTCAATGTTCATAATTGCTCATTGTTAACGTCTGCCCATCATTGAAGATACCAATCTTTCAAATATCCGGCATAATGGCGTGCAAACTCCTCTGCCTGTCCAGGTTGACATTCCTTCATCTTGCGAGCAGGAACGCCAGCCCACAGTTCATGCGGTGGCACATGCGTGCCTTGAAGAACCACAGCTCCAGCAGCAATGATGGCTCCCTCGCCAATGTCGGCCTTGTCGAGCACCGTTGCGTTCATGCCGATCAACGCCCCCTTGCGCACGGTAGCCCCATGCACCACGGCCCCATGTCCCACCGACACATCATCTTCAAGCACACAAGGGATGCCTCCCGTCTGATGCACACAAGCACAGTCTTGAATGTTCACGCGGTTGCCGCAGCGAATGGCATCCACATCCGAGCGCAGCACAGCGCTGTACCACACGCTACAGTCGTCGCCCAGCACACAGTCGCCGCTAAGAGCCGCGTTCTCTGCAATAAAACAATTTTTGCCCCACTGTGGGGTCTTTCCGTTTATCGTTTTTACAATAGCCATTATCTTCTTTTACCTTTTTACCTTTTAAAAAGGCTATAGGATTTTTCACTTTTCGTTTTTCACTTTTCCCTTCTCAAGGCGTCAGCCTTTTTTACCTTTTTACCTTTTTACCTTTAAAATCACTCTGCTGTCAGCTCAACCATTCGGCTTGCATATTCGTTATCAAGCGCAAGAGCCAGTCCTGCTTCCATGAGAACCTTACCCGAGATAAGCTTGCCGTCAGCCGTTATGCTGTTGCCCACCTTGTTGAGTTCCTTTATTCTATAGCTACGGTTAGGATCAAGACCTTGCATACGAATTGGCGGCACGGTATGTCCCACAAAATGCTTCAGCTTATAAGCATAGACCACAGCCTTGCCTTTGTCAGCCGACACATACATGTGTGAAGCAGCCACCCCGCCCTGCTCATAGGGTGAGAGCAGACGATAGAGGTCGCCAAGCTGAATGACAGGACGCAGACGCTTATAGTCTTCCACTGCCTGTTGTGCAAAAGCCAACTGCTTTGTGGTGAAGTCGGACGGACGCATCTCAATGCCCAGTCGTCCTGCCTCAGCCACGTCAAATCTGAATTTCAGCGGAATGGTGCGTTGCGTCTGGTGGTTGGGAGCCGCACTGACGTGAGCCGCCATGGCGTTAGCGGGGAAAAACTGTGACGTGCCCCACTGAATGTAGACACGCTGCAAGGCATCGGTGTTGTCGCTTGTCCAGAACTCATCAAAGTAAGGCAGCAAGCCATAGTTGACACGTCCTCCACCGCTGGCACAGCCTTGTATCACGAGGTCAGGATATTTTGCTCTTATGCGCTCCAGCACCTTACGCAATGCGAGATGATAGCCTGTGTAGATCTGCGACTGTCGGTCGCTCCCGAGATATGTCGATCCATAGTTGGCGGTGATTGCGTTATCATCCCATTTTATGTAGGCGAGTTCAGGGCAGTCTGTCATCAGACGGTCCACCACGCCCACTACAAAGTCTTGCACTTTTGGGTTGCAGAGGTCAAGACGTGCCTGTGTGCCGCCACGCTGCTGCACAGGCTCCACGCCCGTGTTCTGCAAGAACCAGTCGGGGTGTTTGTCATAAAGCTCGCTTGCCTTCCAGTTACCCATCTCAGGCTCTATCCAGATACCAAACTTCAGTCCGTGCTGCTTGGCATAGTCGTTAAGATGCTGCAAGCCGTTCGGCAGCTTACGACGGTCCACGTTCCAGTCGCCCAGCGCAGCGTTATCCTTGTCGCGGTTATACTTGTCGCTTGCGAACCATCCGTCATCCATAACAAACAGCTCACCTCCGAGTTGCTTCACACCATCCATGAGCTTAAGCATCTTCTCCTCCGTGATGTCGAGGTACACGCCCTCCCACGAGTTGAGCAACACGTCGCGCACAGCCATGCCGTTATGCAGCTTATACTGTCTTGCCCACCTGTGCATGTTACGGCTGACGCCACCCTTGCCCTCATCGGTGTATGTGAGAGCGAGCTCCGGTGTGCGCAGCGTCTGGTTTGCGCCGAGGTGATAGGCAGCAGCCGTCTCGTCTACGCCGGCAAGGAAATGGAAGAGCGACTGGTCGTATGGGTCGAACGCCATGCGCATACTGTAGTTTCCGCTCCAGCACAAGGCAGCGCCAATGGTGCGTCCCATGTTCTCGCGCGGCTGTCCGTCGAGCGAGAACATCACCTCCGGGTGGTCAGTGTGTGTGTTGCGTCCGCCGTCGCGATTGCTAATCACCTTCATGCCTGCTGTTAGCGGCTCCTCATACATCTGACATTCGTTACCCCACTGTCCGTGCTGATGCGATAGCCACACGTTAGCGCTTCGCAAGGGCAAGTAGGCCGAGGCATACTGCTCCAGCACCACATCCTTCTTCTCGCGGTTTGTCACCTCCGTCCATGTCTCGATCACGTCGGCGTTGTTATATGAGCGATAGCAGATGTCGACAAAGAGCGGCTGCACCTTGTCTTTGGTTTTTACGGTCACAAGCTCTCCGCCCGTCACAGCCTTGCGCTCCACGTCTTGCACCAAGAGGTTAAGCATAATCTGTCCGTTGGCGTGTCTCACCCTTATTGCACTTTCGTTCGGGCACCAGTCGTTGAATGTCGGATAGGCGTTACGGTTAGACGCATCGCCGGCAAGCCAGATGTCGCTTGCCTGCTGCTCGTTTATGCGGGCACCATAATAAACAAACTTCAGCGGTTCGCCTTTCTTTGCCAACAGCAACATCGTTGTGTTGTCGGTTGACACAAGCACGTCGTTCTCGGCGGCTTTCACTCCTGTCATGCCCAGCGTGAGCATGGCGATAAGGATCAATAGTGTTCTTTTCATATTTTTAGTTACAAGTTTCAAAATAACCAACAGCCTTAGCCATTGAATTCTTCACTCTTCGTTTTTCTCTCTTCGTTTTTCTCTATTCCCTTCAAAAGGCGTTAGCTTTTTTACCTTTTACCTGAGTTCGGGATAAGAAAGTCATTGTAAAAGTTGGCAATTGTTATGGATGCGTATAGCTTCTTTGAAAAGAAACCGTCAATCAACATTGACTATTGCATAGAGAATGTTGACGGACAGCTCGCTGTTATAAAGTAAACTTTATTTGGACTTTACAATTCTGCATTTTACCATCCATATTGTTTGGAGGGTAAATGTATCGTGGAACGTAGCGACCAGCGACCTTATTTCTTGCCGGTAAGACTGCGAATAAGATCGACCTCGTCTTGAGAGAAGGGGCTTCCGTCTTGGCGAAAGATGTCGTGGAACCACACGGACGGCTCTTTCTTGTCGGGCATGGGCTTGTCCCAAGCAAAGATAGTATTGGTCTTTCCCGACACTAAACCCCAGTTGATGGCCACCACCTTATTGGCTTTGAGCACGGGTAGTACGTCTTTGAACAGGCAGTTGTTGGTGCGGGCCATATACTCGGTGCATACCAGCGGACGGTTGAAGATAGACAGATACTTGATAATCTGTCGATGGGCCTCGGCCGATTCGTAGTTGTGATAGGATATGACGTCTGAGTTTTGGGCCTGAAAGGCGTTGAGGGCATCAAAGTCTTTCTGCCAGCTCCACAGTCCGGCGGTGATAGGCTGCGACGGGTTTACCTGGCGCGCCCATCCAAACACGCGTTTCATTAGGGGCAGCGTGGCCACTGTGTGCTTGCTGTTGCCAGGCTCGTTCCAAAGATCCCAAAGCAATATACGGCTATCTTCGCGGAAGGTGCCGAGCACGTCTTTTACATAGCGTTCCATCTTGGGATAGAGCGACACGGTGTCTTTGCGCAGCGATACCGAGGGATCTTGCACCCATCCAGAGTTGTGCACGCCGGGTTTCGGAGCGGGCTGGCGGCCGTAGGTGCCCTCTTCGTTCCAACAGTCATCGAAGAAGACGAAGAGCGGACGTATGCCGTGACGCTGGCAGATACCCAAGAAGTTGTCAATACGACTAATAAGCCCCTTAGGATCGTTATCATAGACCACGCTGCTCAGATAAACGCGCAGCGTGTTGAAGCCTAAACTCTCGGCCCAACCCAGTTCGCGGTCTATCTCGGTGGGATTATAGGTATCGGCGCTCCACATCTCTATCTGGTTGATGGCGCTGGCATTGATATAGTCGGCACCCACTAGCCAAGGCTGAGCGGCATACCAGTCGTTGGCTTTCTGCTCGCTCCATCGGGAAGCAGGTTCAGTGGTGGCAGCCAGGCGGGCTGTGGAACATGAGGATAGCGCGAAGACCAACGTGGCCAGCGACAAAATTAGAGTTTGGGTTGTTTTCATTATATTAGTCATTTTTTTTCATTTTTTCTGCAGAACTAAGGCTGCGCAGACCGCCCATTGAGGGGTGGCCTCGCAGCCACCCTCTCTTACGGTCTATAATCAGAAGACGGCAAAATGCCGCAAAATACTTAGTTGAAAACAGGACATCGGCAAGCCGACGCTTCAGCGTACTACCTTCTTGCCATCTACGATAACTATACCGTGGTAGTCATCGCCTACGGCCATGCCGCTAAGGTTGTACATGCGGCTCTTGCCCTTGTTCTCGAACACAGCATCGATGGCTGTAGCCGTCTCCTCTTCGATTTTGGCAAAGAGGTTCCATCCCTCGGCCTGCATATAAAGACTCTTGCTGCCCTCGGGCACATAGAGCGTGGTGGCATAGGTGTCTTGAGAAAAGACTTCGGCTTCGGGCAACAACGGCGGAGTGGTGCTCAAACAGGCCACGTGGGTAAGGCTGTTGCAGCCAAGGAAGCAGGCCCCCTTGATGGTCTTCATCGACGCAGGAAGGGTGATGGACTCAAGAGCAGTCTCGCGGAAGACGCTGCCCTCCAGATTTTCGAGCGATGTGCACTGGTCTATGTTGACCGTGGTGAGCTTGTTGCAACCCCAGAATACTTCCCAAAGTATGGTCTTGAGTTTCTTGCAGGGCGACAGGTCGCAAGTCTTCAGGGCCTTGCAGTCACGGAACACCTTTTCGGCAATCTTCTCGAGTTGGCTACCCTCTTCGAAGGTCACCTCTTCAAGGCAAGACTCGTCACCACCCCACCCGAAAGCCTCGGTGTCGAGAACCTTGACGCTGGCAGGTATGCGAATGCGGACTAAGTTTCGCGAGTTCTGGAAGCTATAGGGGCTGAGATTCTCTAAGAGACAACCGTCTTCGAAGGTTATCTCTTTTAGGCTCACGCAGCTATTGAACTGGCAGTTGCCCTCGAAGCGTTCGAGCGACTTATTAATGCGAGCCGAAAGCAGTTTCTCGCAACGGAAGAAAGCAAACTCGTTGAGCACTCGGAGCTTCTTGCAGGGAGTGAGGTCGAGCTGGGTGATACATGTCCCGGAGAAAGCGGACTTGCCTATCGAGTCAACATTACAACCCTCGGCAAAGCTAAGCGAGACGAGTTCCCAATGGTCCTTGAAGGCAGCCTCGCCTATGCCGGTCACGGGCAGACCGTTGACCATGGCCGGTATGGTTACAGACGTGGGATTGGTTTCGTCGGGGCCTATGAGCGTATAAGCCGTCTTGTCGTAGTTGAGTTTATAGACCAAGTGGTTCTGAGTGTAGTTTTCGGGTATCTCGGTACCATAATTGCCCACTTCAAATGTTTTTGCATTTTGGCCAAAACTAATGCTGACCCCTAACAAGAGCATCAGCAAGGATGTAAACAATAATTTTCTCATAAACATAGTAATAAAATTTAGTAATAATATTTGTAATATTCTATTAGTAATTATTCTGCTAATGGAAAAGCTTTGAGTAGAGCTTGATATTCGCTCTCGCTGATAGTTATGACGTCACCGTGCTGACAGAGGTGAGGCATCTCGGTATTGCCTATGCGAGTCCACTTGGTCTGACTCAGATCAGATGCTTCATAGCAGGCATAAGGTTCGCCATCTTGCTTGCCGGCATATCTATCGGTATAGATAAACCATCCGCTACCGTCGATTTTCTTCACAGCGATAGGAGCTTCCTGCCACTTAGATTCTTCCCACGACTCGCCAGCGGTGCGGTTGATAGGAGCAGAGGGATTGCTATAAGGACCCGTGAGATTATTTGATGAGCAGATGCGGATAGTTTTACCCGTAGCGGCTGTCGAAGGCCAACGCTCGTCTTTTACCACACAATAATACTTGCCGTTATCGTAGTAGAAGATAGCATCAATAGTGGCCATCTCAGCATCATCGCCTGTGAAGTTGAAGATGCGCTGAGGCTCGGTAAAGGACTTCCAATCCTTGGTAAGCACATAGAATGTGCGCATAGACTCCCACAAAGCATCGCTTGTAAGCCCCTTTCTAAAGGCATGCCAAGTAATCATAAACTGCTTGCTTGCTTCGTCGTAGAAAATCTTGGGGGCACCGAGATAGACGCGCTCGTTCTCGTAGCGACTGTCTATTTTGTCAAAGATGGCACGGTCGAGTTTCTTGTGTTTCCACGTCAACAGGTCGTCAGAAACATAGAGGATAGGATAACGGTTGCCATCTGAAGGGGTACGCGACACACCAATCATATAGTAGCGCCCGTCGCCACCCTTGCAGATGTTTGGATGGCCCAGGTAACCCTGAAGGACGACCTTAGAGCCATTGAGTGTATGCCATTTCTTGCCATCGCGCGAAATGGAATAATAGAGCGAGCCATAGTCGTTGTTAGTCATGTGAGCAAAGAGATAGCCTCCGTTGCCGGTTTCTTCTTGTTCAGAGTCAGAGGGTCTGTACTTCACTTCATCGAAGACATCGTTGGAGTTGTTGCAGGCCATCAGCACTGTGGCAGCTACTGCCATGAGTGCAGTGAGAAATATATTTCTTTTCATTTGTATACTTATTTTTTAATGGGTTCACCATCGATACTTACCACTTCTCTGAGATAGAGCTCGCCACACTGAGCCAGATTGGCTTCACGCCAAGAAGCTGTGGGATGGAACTTGATGAAACGGCCGCTGGCTAACTGCTGCGAAGAGCTAACGTTCTGCCAGAATGTACCCTTGGTGCGAGGAATATCGTTGAAGGTCACGGCAAGTGTCCATTCATTGTCATCGTTCACGTTGTTATAGTTGCTGAAGCGTCCGCCGTCCTTAACGGTCTTGAAATTGAATGCGGGTGCAACAAAGATTTCGACTCCTTTGAGATCGACATCGGTAGAAGGCTTGTACACGCCCACTCCACCGATAGTATAGGTGGCACCAAGGTCAATGACGATACACATGTTGGGTATGTCGCGACGCATGGTACAACTTGCGAAACCCTTACCATAGACCACATCGCCATAGTCGAAGTCGTCAGACTGGGCCAAAGCTTGGGACCAGTGGCTTCCCCATGATGTTTCGAGATTTCCGTCTATCATGGCCAGAGCGGTAAAGGTGCCGTTCCAAGGTTCTTGACAGTTACAGAACTTAATCTTCCAGTTAGAACGATCTATCTCGCGGGTTACTACCTTGGGGTTGGTAACCACAACATAATGCACCTTCTTATCGACAATCATACCGTCCAGACTGGGTTTACCGATGGTGATGGGCAAGAGATACTTCTCGTCAGCCTGCAAGCCTTTGCGGCTAAGAGTTAGTTTGGCAGTAGTTTTTACCTCTCCGGCGGTGAACGTCATATCGGATATGGTGAACGACTGGACGGGAATAGGCTTATAGTTTGTGCCGCACGAGTCGTTATAGTGTTTCACCTGTTGGTCTATGTTCTCTGCCGTCACTGTACAGGTGAAGTTGTTGGTGTTTTCCTGTGTGTTGGCCACCTTAGCACCGAGTTCCAGGTCGAGAGTTTTATAGACGATTTCAGCGTTGATATCTTCGCTCCATGTCCACTCTACCGATGGCTGGAAGACCTGGAAGCAAAGCATCACCTTGTTCTTGTCCTTGTTGACCGTGGCATTATTGCTCTCCACTACAAGGGGTAGCACCCACTTGACATCGGGATTTTGGTTAATAATGTCGAAGATGGCATTGGGGTTATAAACGAGGCGGATGTATTTATAGGCCGACCCTTCGGGAATAACCATATCGTCGGCTGTTGCGAGCTTATAGGCAGTCGCGGGCAGTATCTCGACGGTATTCTTCTCATAGCCCCATGTCTCGGACACTTCGTCTTTGTTCATCACGCGCAGCGAGATGGTAGAGCCCGCATCGGGGTGCGCTCCGCCACAGAGGATAAGCAGCGAATCGCTATACGACTTCATGGTGGTATTGAGTTTCACATTAATGATACCATTCTGCTTGAGCATCACAATCTTGTCATAACCCTCGGGGAAGATGTCGAGTTCGTTGTCGTTGCATGAACTCAAAAGGCTCATGCAGGCAATCAACGCAAATATGACGGCGGAAAATTTATTCACTCTTTTCATTATCATTACTTTTTTGATAAATTCTTAATATTAGTAACCTGGAGCCTGAACCATCTGTGGGTTAGCATAAACCTCTTTGTTGGCCACTGGCAAGAGATACATACGATCGTTCCAAGCAAAGGGCTGGTTGATGTTGATAACCGTATTAAATACTTCGAAAGAAGGATTGGTCTGAATGGCATTGAGACCACGGTAGCAACTGGGCGACTGATATTTCTTTCCGTTGAGATAGCGGCGTATGTCGTAGTAGCGTGTACCTTCGGCAAAGAGTTCGATGAAGCGCTCGTCAAGTACTACCTGGAGCAACGGACGGTCTATCTTTGCGAGCATGTCCTCTGTCATCTCGGGCACACCGGCACGGGTGCGAATCTTGTTGAGATATTCCAGACACTCGGTCGTGTTGCCCAACTGGGCGTCACACTCGGCCAGGATGAGATAGAGTTCGGCCAGACGGATAATAGAAGTAGGAGTCTTGACAGAAGCAAAGTTGTTCTGCCAATCGTTGCCCGAATACATGAAGTTAGGATGAACCCACTTCTTGCTCAAAAAACCAGTTACGCAGTAGTTACGCGTACCCCAGATGGCTGCGTCATAACCAGTACGATTGCCGTTGCGCATCTCGCAAATAACCTGACCACCACCATTGAGATTAGGACTATACTGGTCGCCATCGAAGCTGATGCTTGCATAGAAGCGAGGCTCGCGACCCACGTTGATATTGACGATGTCGCGGTTGGAGAGTCCAGCCGACTTATACCATACGTTCTTAGCCTTGAAGGTAGGATCTTCTTCGGGCAGCAGTCCATCTTTAGTATAGAAGTGTTCTACCGAGTAGAGTGTCGGCGACAGACCGCCCCATCCACCTACGTTGACGCCATTGTTGTTGATTAAGATGAAGTGAGGCAAACCAGCCATGCCAATGGTATAGCCATCGATGCTGGTGGTATTGGGTGCCATACCCCAAATAATCTCGTTGTTGCCGTCGTCGGGCGAAGAGGCCAAGAGGTAACGGAAGAGGTTGACGGTCTTTTTGAAGGCATCTGTCGATGAACCTGGGATTGTGGGCAAACTCACATTCTGCTTGATGCGCAGCGCCTCGGCTTCATTTACGGTGAAGAGACTAAATCCTGCCGTTTCGGCATCGGCGATAGCGTCAAGGCACACTTGGCGTGCCTTGACCCACTTCTCGCGACTGTATTCGTGGCTCACCAGTTCTTTGCCATAGCCGGGAGTTTCCCAACGGACATTCTTCCATGAGCGGTCGGGAAACGATCCGTTCCACATTGGCGACGCTGCCAGGAGATACAGACGGGCTCGCATGGCCTTGCAGGCTACTGATGTGATACGGCCATAGTATGATGAGTTCTGATAGTACTCGGGCAGATAGTATTCAGCGGCAGTATAGAGGCTGTCGATATACTTGACACAATAGTCGAAGTGTGAGCGACCTGGCATATCGTTCTTAGAGATATTGGGGGTTTGCTGCTTATCGATAAGGGGTATAGGACCGAAGTTTTCGAGAAGACGATAGTGATAATAACCTTTCAAGAAGTTGGCCTCGGCTATATACTGGGCCTTGTTCTGTACGGGCAGATCTACGCGGTCGTCGCTGATGAGACTGAGGAACTGATTGCAGTAGCCTATGGCGTTGTACCACACATTCCAGCAGTAGTCGGTGTAATCATTGATCGATGATGGGGTTACGGCGCCCCACTGCACCTTAGATCCCCAAGCCTGCCATTCCTGTGGCTCTACCATTTCGTCGGAACCAAGGACATTGAAAGGTACTTTGGTGGCCAGGTCTTTGTCGCCTGTCTGCAGATAGCCGTAGCAAGAATAGAGATTTTGGAGCGCAGTCTGGTCGTTGATAATCATGTCTTTGATATCAGGCTGTTCGGGCGGAACCACATCGAGATAGTCGCAGCTACTCAGCGTCGCAGCTGCAAAGAGCAGTGTCACAGTGGCATTACGCTTTATCATGTTAGATATATATTTCATAGTTTTATGTTTTATTTACGCTTTTACAAATTAAACTGAATACCGAGATTGAATGTGCGCTGAAGTGGGTAGCTGTTATAAGAAAGTTCGGGGTCCCACATTTTGAACTTAGAGAAGACAGCTATGTTGTCGCCACTCAGATACACGCGGCCATACTTGAAGGTATAGCCAAGCTCGAGGGTCTTGAAACGTATGAAATTGCCGTTGCGCATCCAGTAGCTACTCGATACGGTGTTGTTGGCAATCTGCGTATCGAGGTAGCCCAATCGTGGGTAGAGAGCATTGGGGTTGGGGTTGCTCTCCGACCAATGATTGTCGGCCACCCACTGCATAAGGTTGCGGTCGTTGGTGTCGTTGCCACAAAAGGGATAGATTTGGCCCAACATGAAGCGACGCTTGGCCGAACCGGTAAAGAAGACACTGAAGTCGAACTTGTCGTATTTGAAACTGGCGCCGAGACCAAACTGTATACGTGGCGTGGTGCCATATTCCGACAGCTCTACGCGGTCATCATCGGTGATGGCTCCATCGCCGTTGACATCGCGATACTTGATGTCGCCAGGACGTACCACACTACCGAAGAAACTCTGGTCGGCATGAGTGTCGATGTCTTTCTGATCGACGAAGAGACCTTCGGCTATGAAGCCGGTCATGTGGCCAATGCTCTTGCCGGTGTTGGTCTGCCAAATGTAGGGATAGTCGGGCTCATCTACATACTTGTAGGTATTTTTGGTATAGGTAAACGTACCGCGCAAGTCGGCCGAGAATTTCTTGGTAAACTGCTTACTCCAGTTTACGCTAAGCTCTATACCTTTGCTATCTACCTTACCGATGTTGCTCCATGGAACGGCGCCGCTATAGCCCAAGATTGCGGGGAACGAGGCGCGCCTCATCAAGATACGGTCACGCTTGTTGTGGAAGTAATCGAAGGTGACATCTACCTGATTGAAGAAACGGAAGTCGGCACCGAAGTCGAACTCTGTGGCGCGCTCCCAATGGGGGTCGAGCACGGCATGAGAGGTAACGATAGGACCTGCCATCGAGGTATTGCCCTGATAGCCTGTACCAAAGGCGGGACCACCACCCATGTTGACCGAATTGAGATAGAGGAAGTGGGCTGCACCTGCCGACGAACCTGTCTCGTCGCTACCTACAAGACCATAGGAGGTACGCAGTTTGAAGTGATCGACGATATTCGACAGAGGTTCCCAGAATTTCTCTCCACTGACTACCCATCCCAACGACACGGCGGGGAAGAATTCAAAGCGACTCTCCTTGAGACGCTCTGTTCCGTTGTAACCGAAGTTGAACTCGACCAGATAGCGGTTGTCATAGTCGTAGGTGGCGCGGCCTGAGAAACCCTGGTTGCGGTTCGGGAGCACGTCTGAGCGGAATTCGCGCATCATGTACATGAGCATACCTGTAACGCTATGCTTGCCGAAGCGGCGGTCGTAATTGATGCGGCCATCGAAGTAGAAGGTATTGTCAGACGAGCGGGTAACACCCGATTGGCTGATGTAGTCGGTACCTTTCTGCACCTCTGAAGTGGTGAACTGTGAGAAGTCATCGGGACTATATGTGCCCGGAGTGATGACATAGAGGAAAGGTGTGAGCGAGCGGGTATAAAAGCTCTGTGAATAGTTGTTGAAGTTGACCAGCGCGGTTACAGAGAGGCCTTTGGTTATCATGTCGAGCTTCTGTTTGACGTTGAGCGAGATGTTGAGCTTGTTGGCATTGGTCTCGCGGAACGAGTTCATCATATTAGCCAGAGGGTTGGTATAGAATCGACCCGCCGACATCATGGCCGTACCGAAGCGTGGATGGGTGTCACCAGCTTCCTCGGGATAGAGGGCGGGAAACGACACGGGGTTAGACATGTAGATTTCGTTGAAAATGTCACTTGCCGAAGTGTTGGGCGACGTCATATTGGTAATCTGTGCATTCATGCGTAGGTCTATCTTGGTAGTCTCAGTGAGCTTGTAGCCGATGTTATTCTGGAAGGTGTAGAGCCAGCGGCTATAGTTGTTGTCGAGCGAGTAGGCCTTGGGCGTATCGATGAGACCGCCATCGTGGTTGGCCTGGAGCGACATGTAGTATGTAACACGTGATCCACCACCCGAGATGTTGACGTTGGCTCGCTGCGAGAAGGTCTGGTCTTTATACATCAGGTCATACCAGTTTACATCGGGATAGACAAACTTATTGACGTGGTTTCGGGTGTTGGCTATCTCTTTTTCGGTATAGCGCGGATTGGCACCGGGCACACGGGCCTGAATGGCCTCGTTATAGGTGGTCATATAGGTAGCACCGTCGGCAAATTCTACTACATTGACGGGGGTGAGCATCGAGGTTTCTACGGTGACGTTGATGCGTGCCTTGGTATTCTCTGTACCACTCTTGGTGGTTACGAGCATCACGCCATTGGCACCACGGGCACCATAGATAGCTGTGGCCGAGGCATCCTTGAGGATAGAGAACGACTCGATGGTCTCTGAGGGCAGGTTGTTGAGGTCGTTAGCCGAGATTTCTACTCCGTCGAGCAATATCAGAGGTGCCGTACGGCCACCAAAGGTGCTGATACCACGAATGTAGAACTCAGACGAAGAACCAGGTTCACCACTCTTAGTAGATGAGATGACACCAGCAAGTTTTCCTGCCAAGTTGTTGGTAAGCGACGAGTTTGGAGCGCGAAACTCCTTACCCTTTAGCGACGTGATAGCACCGGTTACTGACACTTTTTTCTGGGTACCGGCACCTACTACAACGACTTCAGAGAGCTGTTCGTTGTCTGAAACCATTCTGACAGTAATGGTAGCCAAGTCACCAGCAAGAATGGTTTTTGGCTTATAACCCAGATAGGAAAAAGTCACTTCATCCTTGGCACTCACACCATTAAGGGTGAAACGACCATCAACATCGGTGATGACGTTGATTGTCTTCGAAGAACTGAGCTTGACCGATACGCCGATGAGGGGCTCGTCAGTGTCGCCATCGAATACCACACCAGAAAGAGCGTGCTTGGCTCCAGTGGCTTTTCGTGCGGACTGGGGGGGGGTAATCCGATTGATTGGACTTGGCTTTGGAACGCGTCACAACGATATGCTTGCCATTGATAGTATAGACAGTCTTGCCGTCAACTATCTTGTCCATAACCGAGGTGAGACTGTTCTTGCCTTTAGCCACAGTAATGACTTTTTTTACGTTAACAACATTGTCTGCATAATCGACTGACATCTTCGCTTGTTTGCGAATGTTCTCGATGGCAACTTTTACCGTGACTTTGGTCTGGTTGAAGGTGATGCTTTGGGCGCTGACGTACTGAGAAGCACACAGCATAACAAGCAACACAACAACCGATTTCAAAGACTTCACAAGGTTGCCTTTTAGGTAAATTGAACTATTCATTAGCAGTTTTTTATTATGAGTTAATATTATTGTTTTATCAACAGAATTGTATTACCGCTTTTGCGGTAACTGTAGTCGCCCATGCGGGTGAGTAGGCGCATCACATCGTCGATGCTATCGTCTTTATATATATACAATGAGTAAAGGCTGTCTAAGTTGAGGTTTTTATCGGGCTTTATGATGACGTTAAACTTGCGCTCCAAGCTCTGGAGTATCTCGCCGAGAGAGCATTGATTGAAACTCATTTCACCCTCGACCCACAACGCATAGTCGGCGGCATCTACCTGGTTTACACGTATCTTGTGGTCTGCCCGCGTATAGACGGCCTGCTCGTTGGGGCTTAGTTCCACGGCGGGCTCACTGGCCGACCGATAGACCTGGGCGCTACCATCGATGAGGGTGGTGGTGACACTGAGCGTGTCGTAGGCTCGAATGTTGAACCGCGTGCCTAGGTCTTCGATTTTAATACCGTTGGCATGTACGGTGAAGGGATGGTTGGCGTCATGTGTCACATCGAAGAGAGCCTCACCGCTCAGATAGATATCGCGCGTGGATCCGACCATCTTATCGGGATAGCGGATTACCGAACCAGAATTGACGATAATCTTGGTACCATCGGCAAGCGTGATGGTCGATACGTGGCCCTTTGGCACACAACAAGTTACCATGTGTGGCTCTTCGAACGTGGCCTGCCGCCCCATGAAGTAATAGGCGCAGAGGCTGCCTACGACCAACAACGAAGCTACCGCTGCACACCGACAGAAGAAGGTTAGGCGCCTACGACGGCGATACTTTACCAAGACTCTGTCCAGTGCATCATAGGTATCCTGACTTTCATCATCAATATTAATATTCTCCCAAAGTTCTCTGATTTCCAATTCTTTCTCTGCCTTTTCGCAGTCGCTTACCAGCCACTGCTGCACAAACGATTTATACTTCTCAGGTATCATTCCGTTGAAGTACACAAAAAGTATATTTTTAATGTCTTTCTTATTCATATTAGTTACTTTCTATATACAGCTTTTTAAAATATGTGGCTTTTAGACATAAGAGGACAAAATTGGCCTTTTTACTTAGTTAAACAGTGTTAAATCGCCATTTGCCTATGGCGTCGCTAGTAACATTAAACCAAAATCGGTCATTAGAAAAAACTTCTTGTTGTTTTCTAATGACCGATTTGGGATAAATATGCTTGCAATTAATTGAATTTCAATCTTAAAGATACGAAATATAACTTATCGCGAGTTTTACTAATCTATGTGGATTGATGTGCGCTTTAGGCGCTGATCGCTGCTGTCGGGGCCTATCATGATATGGAAGAGGCCGGGCTCAAAGACTTCACGGCCATCGGCGTCGTAGTAGGAAAGCATCTTGCGCGTAATGGTAAAGCTAACCCGGCGACTCTCACCCGGCTTGAGCGTGATGAGGCTGAAGCCTTTAAGTTCCTTGACGGGGCGGGCTATCCAGGCATAGGGGTCGCGTATGTAGAGCTGCACCACCTCGGTGCCCTCACGCTTGCCGGTATTGGTCACGGTGACGGTGGCCACGCTGTCGGCAAGGGTTATGTCTGAGTAGGCAAAGGTGGTATAAGTAAGTCCGAAGCCAAAGGGATAGAGCGGCGAGTTGGGCGAGTCGATATAATTGGAATGATACTTAGATGTGGGATATTTCGACTCGTCAATGGGGCGGTTTGTATTGAGGTGGTTATAGTAGAGGGGTATCTGGCCCATGTTGCGGGGCATCGTGTTGACCAGACGGCCACTAGGTGATTTGTCGCCGAAGAGCACATCGCAGATGGCGTCGCCACCTTCAGAACCGGGGAACCACACGTTGAGGATGGCATCGACGTGCTCGCTCTCCCACCCCATAAGTGTAGGTCGTCCGGTGAAGTTGAGCAGCACTACAGGCTTGTCCATAGCCGTGAGCTTCTGGAGCAGGCGCATCTGGGGACTCGTGAGGCTGAGGTCGGCACGGCTGGCACTCTCGCCACTCATTTCGGCAGCCTCGCCCATGGCACACACTATGACGTCGGCCTGGGCAGCCGCATTGAGGGCTTCTTGCTCGGCCTTTTGGGCATCTACTCTATCTACAGGTCGCACAAAGACACTGACATTCTGCACGGCCTCATTGTCATAGAAGTTACAACCTTGAGCAAAGGTCACGCTGCCTTTCTTGCCCAAATAGCGCTGCATAGCCTCGAAGAGCGACAGATACTCGCGCGAATCGTCCGAGGTGGACCAGCAACCTATCATATTGCGACGGTTGTTGCCCAAGGGACCAATAAGGGCTATGCGGCTGCGCTTGCTGAGGGGGAGCAGATTGTTCTGGTTCTTGAGCAGCACAAAGGTTTGCGCTGCCAAGTCACGAGCCACACGGCGGTTGGCAGCGGTATATTGCTCTTTGTCGCTACGCGTGAGTGAACCACGATAGGGGTCAGTGAAAAGACCCAACTTGTATTTCATCTCAAGCACACGGCGACAGGCACGGTCTATATCGCCCATGCTGATGAGGCCCGCGTCAAAGAGGGCTTTGCCATATGTATCGAAACCCTTGGAACACATATCCATATCGATACCAGCCTTGAGGGCGCGAGCAGTAGAAGACTTGAGATCGCCTATGCCGTGAGAATCCATTTCTACTATGGTAGCATAGTCAGTGACTACCATTCCGTCAAAATGCCACATGTGGCGCAACACGTCTGTGAGCAACCAATGATTGGCCGAGGCGGGCACGCCATCGACTATATTAAACGAGGTCATCAGCGAACCTGCGCCAGCCTCGACTGCAGCACGGTAGGGTGGGAAATACTGGTTGAACATGCGCAGGCGGCTCATATCGACGGTGTTATAGTCGCGACCAGCCTCGCTGGCGCCATAGAGGGCAAAATGCTTGACGCAAGCCATCAAGTGGCGATTGTCCATATTTCCCTGATAGCCGCGCACCATTGCTTGGGCGATAACTCCACCTAAGTAGGGGTCTTCGCCACTGCCCTCGGCCACACGCCCCCAGCGTGGGTCAACACAGATATCTACCATAGGCGAGTAGGTCCAGTTGATTCCTACCTGTGTGGATTCATTGGCGGCAACAGCGGCACCACGCGCAATGGCTTCGGCATTCCACGAACAGGCTTGAGCCAACGGGATGGGCATTATGGTGCGAAAGCCATGGACAACATCGAGACCCACAAGAAGGGGTATGCCCAAGCGGCTCTTCTCGACAGCCGCACGCTGAATATCGTAGATATCAGCCTTGCTGTTGACATTGAGGATGCCGCCCAAACGGCCCTTAGCAGCGAGTTCGGCAAGCGACGTGTTGAGCGGACTGCCGGTAACAACCATGTTGCCGGGAAGGAGGTTGAGTTGGCCGAGTTTTTCCTCGACGGTCATGCGGCTCATCAACGACGACACATAGGCGTCCATCGCGTCATGAGCCTGAGCCATGCCAACCATCATGGCTAGCAGACTGGAAATAATGATTTTCTTCATATTCGTAAAAGTGGAAATTTTTGTCTTAATAAATGACCATGAGTACAAGCAATATCTTGAGTTTGGAGCGTATCTCCCTAATGGCCTGGTAGAGGTGGTTCTCTACGGTGCGCTTGGTAATGCCGAGCTGTTCAGAAATCTCGTCGTTGCTCATGTCTTCCACCTTGCTCATCACAAAGACCTTGCGGCGCTGTTCGGGCATGCCCTCAATAATGAGATTGACATACTTGAGCAACTCTTGCTCTATCATGGTTTCCTCGGAAAAAGAATTACCATACGAGGTGACACGCTCATTGAGGTCGTGAGACAACATACTGTTCTTCTTGAGATAATCGAGAGCGGCATTACGCGACACAATATAGAGATAGGACTCTATGTTGCGCGCCACACTCAGGTCGATAGAAGACTCAAGAATACGCACAAAGATATCTTCGGCTATATCCTCGGCGGCCTCGCGGTCCATAACTATCGACGAGACAAAGGCACAAACCTTGGGATAATAGTCCAAAAACACACTTACGAACTTGCTGTTCTGTCTGTTGCTTATATTTAAGTACATAGATATTATCGGATAAGTACATAGATATTATCGGAATGCAAAATAAATTATTTTTTGTTGATTTCACGCATATAGAAGACAGAAAAAGGAGCGAATACACTTAGTTAAAATTTCAAAAAAACAGACTATGTGGTAGACGCAGTCAGCTTCGGCGACGCCGAGAAAAGCCCCAAAAAAATCGAGTAGGAGGAAAACGAAGCAGTTTTCTTCCTACTTTCGTTTTCCGACCT
>OLZV01000250.1_pt1 | contig 26493 bp, 23 predicted proteins | sample 1644531 | NCBI WGS metagenome assembly OLZV01 (sample SAMEA103958115, study PRJEB25191) | human gut metagenome | biome: human-associated habitat [ENVO:00009003]; feature: intestine environment [ENVO:2100002]; material: feces | place: Germany | collected 2013/2015
GTGGGCTCCGTCCCCGGCGTTCACCACACTGGCGCAGGTATGGCGCGCAATCACGTTCGGCAAGCCGCTGTTGTAATGGCGCACGATTACATAATCCACTTTCATGGCCTGGAGCGTGGCGATCGTGTCCTGTACGGATTCCCCTTTCACCACGGAAGAGGTGGACACCGTGAAATTGGTCACGTCCGCAGACAGGCGTTCCGCCGCTACCTCAAAAGAGGAACGGGTGCGGGTGCTGGGTTCATAAAAAAGCGTCAGAACGGACTTGCCTTTCAGGGCGGGCACCTTTTTGACGCTTTTGGTAAAAAGCTCCTTCATCGGGCCGGCCGAATCCAGCAGCGTGTGAATTTCCTCGTCAGTCAATGAGGAGATATTAAGAAGATCCTTGCGGGGATGATTCATGGGAAACGGAGAATGGATTGGAAAATTTTCAGTGGGAGGGAATGACCACGCTGTCCTCGCCGTCAGCCTCCTTCATGCTTACGATGACCTTGGCTCCGGCATGGTCCAGCACGTGCCCCGTATAATCCGGCTGGATGGGAACTTCCCGCCCGCCGCGGTCAATCAGGCACGCCAGTTCAATACGGGCCGGACGGCCGTAGTCGAAAAGGGCGTTCAGGGCTGCACGTATGGTGCGCCCCGTATAAAGGACGTCGTCCACCAGCACGACCCTCATGTCATCCGTGGAAAACGGCAAATTGGAGGAACGGAGGGAAGGCCGGGCTTCCAGCTTGAAGATGTCATCCCGGTACAGGGAAATATCAATAGAGCCGTACTGGGCTTCCACTCCCAGCTCCTTTACCTTGTCCACCAGACGCCGGGCAATCACATCCCCCTGGCTGAGCAGGCCGACGATGGCGAGAGGTTCTCCGGGGAAACGGGCCACAATGCCGTGGGCCATGCGCTCAAGCGCACGGGAAATTCCCGGACCGTCCAATACGATTTCCTGTGAAGGAGGAGTCATTTGCCGGATGGGGGAAAAAGTTCACGTTACAGCCCCGCCAGTTTTAAAATGCGGTGGGCGGCCATGGAGGCATTGACGGGGGTCTTCTTATGCAAGCCAACCGTAGTGCAGGGCACGCCGCCGGGACACTGGGCAATCGCCAGCAGGGCGTCAATACCGTTCAGGGGGCCTCCGGGGACCGGCACGCCGATAACCGGGAGGGAACAGCTCATCACCACCACGCCGGGAAGGGCGGCAGACAGGCCGGCCACAGCCAGGATAACCGCTTTTTCTCCGCTGGCTTCCAGATCCCCCAGGAACCTGATCAGCTCCGGAAGGTCGCGGTGGGCGGACAGAACGGTTTCTTCATAAGGAACATTCTCCTGAGCAAAATACTCGCGGGCCGGTTCCATAAAGGGCTTATCATTCGGGCTGCCGTAGATGACGATGACTTTCATGGCTGTGTGTGCGGTTGTGAAACTTGCAGATTATGCCCCCAAGCCCCCTGCCCTGGCAAGACTTAACCTGCAAAAAAAGGAAGGCCCCGGGTGGAAATGGACAACGGGAGAAAGGAAACACAGGGGTTCCGGAACCGTTCCGGGGAATCGGCCCGGCATCCCGGTCATTCCTCCAACCCAGATTCGCCCATCCCACCGCCCTCCCCGGGAACCTTCAGTTTTCCGGAGAGGATATCCTTCCTGATACGGTAAAGAGCCTTCAACCTTTCCTTATCATCCAATCCTTCCGTTTCCCGCATCAGGAATGAAGAAAACTGTACGGAACAATTCTCCAGCCGATATTTTTCCAGAATGCTCCCCCCCATTTTCATGTATTGGCCTCCGTACTTTCCGTAAGCGTTCTGAATTTCATCGGCAGTCATCTTCTCTCTTTCCACCCGTTCCAGCAATTTCCCGGACTCCCTAATCATCTTCAGATGCATGGCACGGTAATCGGAAGGGCATTTATCCAGAATCCCAGCCCATTCGGGAGATTGAATATATTTCAGCGTGGCCACCAGCACCGCACGATTATCCTTTTCCTCCAACTCCACAATGCACGTCCAAATAATGCCCAGCTGCAAGTGCCTGGCCATGGCCTCCCTGTACGCCGCTATTTTCTTTTCATCCTCCATTTCCAAATCCACATTAGCCATGGAGGGCGCCGCTATATCCTGGGACATGCCGGAAAAAGTCATCAAAAACGCAGGGAGAATTCCCCACCGGAACAGATTTGACATGAAATCACGTTACAGGAATCTTTTGCGCAGGGTCAACAATATTCTTCCCTTCCGCCGCATCCCGCAGCATTGACGGCCGCCGCCACGGCGGACTGTCTTTCCTTCCCGGAAAAAACAAGCCTGCCCCTATTCCCGGCTTGATGGCATCCGGTTCCGGCATAACAAGGCTCACAGGGGCGTATCTTCATCCAGAAACGCAGAAAAGCTGCATCGCTCCGGCGGCCGGACGCTTGAAAAAACCTAGCGGGTCGCCTGCTGCGCCATGGCCTCCGCACAACGGCGTCCGTCCAGGGCGGCGGAAACAATGCCGCCGGCGTAACCCGCCCCTTCGCCGCATGGGTACAGGCCCTCCAGACCGGGATGCTCCAGCGTGGCGGGGTCCCTTGGAATGCGCACGGGGGAGCTGGTGCGCGTCTCACAGCCAATGAGCTGGGCGTCCGCTCCGGCAAATCCCCGCCATTTACGGTCAAACTGCCGCAGCCCCTCCCGCATGCGCCAGACAATCCCTTCCGGGAGCAATTCATGAAGGGGATGGGATACGATGCCGGGATGATAGCTGGTAGGCAGCAGGGAAGAAGAAACGCGCCCTTTCAGAAAATCCTCCACCTTCTGGGCCGGGGCTTTCTGCATGCCTCCTCCGGCACGGCAGGAAGCCGTCTCCAGCGCTTTCTGGTACGCCACGCCCGCCAGCACCCCGTGTTCCCTGCAAAACGGTTCCGTATCTTCCGGATGCACGCTGACTACAAAACCGGCATTGGCAAATGGAGAATCCCTCCGGGCCAGAGACATGCCGTTGACCACTACCTCATCGTTCTCCGTGGCGGCGGGCACGATGAAGCCGCCGGGACACATGCAGAAGGAATGGACGCCGCGGTCCTGGATGGTGGTCGTCACGGAATAACGGGCTGCCGGAAGCTGCTCCGGGCGCCTCTGCTCCGGATTCAGGTGGTACTGGCGCGCATCAACAAACGCCTGGGGATGCTCAATGCGCACACCCACGGCAAAGGATTTCTGTTCCAGAGCCAGCCCCTCCGCCAGCATCATGCGGTACACGTCCCGGGCACTGTGCCCGGTAGCCAGCAAAACGGAATCCGCCGCAAATTCCCGGCCATCCGCGCAGGCCACGCCGCGTATGCGGCGGCCGTCCGCAGAACGGAGCAGATGCTCCACACGGGCATTGAAATGAATTTCCCCGCCCGCGCGAAGGATGGATTCCCTGATGGCTTTGACGACATTGGGCAACAGATTGGAGCCGATATGCGGGTGGGCGTCCGTTAAAATTTCCCTGGGCGCTCCGTGGGCTACAAAAATCTCGTAAACCTCCCGGACGGGGCCTCTCTTGGTCGCGCGCGTAAACAGCTTCCCGTCGGAAAACGTGCCTGCCCCTCCCTCTCCAAAACAGTAATTGGAATCCTCCATCACCGTGCCGCGGCGCAGGATGGGAGCCAGGTCAAACCGGCGGGAGGAAACATCCTTCCCCCGTTCCAGAACCACAGGCTTCATACCCAGTTCCAAACAGCGGAGCGCGGCGAACATCCCGGCCGGTCCGAATCCAACGATCAGCGCCACGAGGGAGCCGGGACGGACGGACGGATAATCCCGGGAGGGAAGACGTTCCGGCGGCAGCGGGCTATCCACCCCGACCAGCAGCCGAAGCTGGAAGAGAATTTTTTTCTGCCGGGAGTCAATGGACTCCTTCACCAGCCGCACATCTTTGATACGGGAGGGGGAAATACCCAGCTTCCGCGCCACGGCAGCGCGGCGCACGCGCTCGCTGCCGGCCTTTTCCATCGGCAGAATCACATCCACCGTTATTCCTTCCCCTCCGCTCACAGTCCCTCCTTCCCCGGCCGGGGCTGCTGCTGGGTGATGCAGTGGATGGCGCCGCCTTCCAGCACCAGCTTGCGGGCATCCACCCCTATTACCTGTTTTCCGCTGAAACATTCACGCAAAATGCCCAGGGCGCGATCGTCATTCCGGGGCTGGTTGAATACGGGAACAATGACGGCCTCATTAACAATGAGGAAATTGGCGTAACTGGCAGGGAGCTGATCCAGGCGCCAGTCCTCCGCATGGAGGGGATCCGGCATCGGCAGGGGAATCACCTCCACCCCGGAACCGTCCACGCATCTCAAATCCTGAAGGCGTTCATTATTCTCCGCCAGAGCGCGGTAATGGGGAGAGGAAGAATCCGTTTCCACGATGGAGACTACGGCATCCCGGCACACAAAACGCACCATGTCGTCAATATGGCCGTCCGTATCATCCCCTTCAATGCCGGAACCGAGCCAGAAAACGGCTCTGACGCCCAGCATGCGCTTCAATTCCTCCTCAATCATGGCCCGGCTCCAATCCGGATTGCGGTTGGGATTCAGCAGCACGGACTCCGTCGTCACCAGCAAGCCGTCCCCATTGCCCTCAATCGCCCCCCCTTCCAGAATCAGGGAAGAACTGCGCACGGGAAGCCCCAGCGCCGCCCCAATCAGGGCGGGAACGCCGTTGTCCAGGTCCCACGGGGCAAATTTGCCGCCCCACGCATTAAATTGCCAATCCGCTAGCATCAGGGAACCGTCCTTCACATCCTGGACGAAAACGGGGCCGTGGTCCCGGCACCATACGTCGTTGGTCGGGTGGTTGAACAGGCGGAATTGCTCCTCACTCACTCCGGCGGCCAGCATCGCCTGCCTGACGCCGGGATGAAGGGGAGCTGCGGCATTCACGCATACAAGGGCATGCGGAGCAATGGCAGCGGCCACGCTCCCATAAGTCTGCTGCAACTCGTCCAGCCCCCCTTGCCATAAATCCCTGCGGTGGGGCCAGGACAGCCAGACAGCATCCTGAGGCTCCCATTCAGCGGGCCAGCGTACATCGGGTTCCTTGTTCATGGCGGTATCGGGCGGTTCAACTGGGCTGGTCCTGAAATTCATAAGGTTCTTCAAAAGCCTTGCGGAAGCTCATGAAGCCCTTGAAATCATCCAGGGAATCCTCCGGCTGTTTGGAAAAAACGTCTTCCTCAATCAGTAAAAAAACCATCTCCCCCACATTCTTCCCGTTCCTAAGCCCCCATTCCTTCATCACGGTGGAAGCCATGGGCCCGAACTGGGCGAGGGCGTAATCCCGGAACCCTTCCAGCAGTTCCTGCCCGCTGACATGCCTCTGAGAGCCGTTTTCCCTTTCTTCAACGCGCTGCATGGTAAAATCCAGCGCATCTTTCAGAAAAGAATATGCCCGTTCCGCAAAACGGGGATCCTTCCGTACGATACGGCTCACGGCATCTTCAAACGTAGGGGTGGTCATAGCGGCTCACCGCTACCCTATACGGCCCCTTGTGAAAATCAAGATTTTTGGGAGCACTCCAGCTTCAGCCCTCCCTTGGGGACAGCATGGGGAAAATGAAGGCAGCCGCCCCCTCGCTGGAACGGAACGCCGGACGCGGCAGACGGCAAAATGCCCGTCCATGATATAGAGCCTCAAAAAACGCACGCGCCCGCATTTTGAATATCATGCTTCTGCATGAGCGCCCCTCCGGCAGGCAGCGGTTTTTACGTTCTGATGCCGTCAAAAAGCCCTGTAAGCAGGAAGGAAACCTTGCCAGCCTATGGTCTGTTTGTTATGAACGGAATACTTTATGTTCCGTTCCTCCATCATGCTTCTGGCAACCATGCTGTGCGTTTCCTGCGTATCGCACCGGCCTATCCAGGACAGCAGCTCCCCGCCCATTGACGCGGCCAATCCCCTGGACGGCACCCCCGTGGCGCTGGCGTGGAGCTCCGGAACGCAATTAATGATGGGCGTAGACACGGGAGCAGTCCAGACATCCCTGCTTTTCTCCCCGGCAGTGGAATCCATCGGCGCACGCCTGCGCGGCAGGGGCGCCATGCGCACGGCCAACGTGCCTGTTTCCCTGAAGGATGACGGGGAACCCATTTCCCGGAAACAGGACGTAGTAATGGCAGACCAGGCCCCGTATGACGGTTTGCTGGGCTGGGAATGCATCCGGAAATATGTGTGGAACATCAACTATCCCAAACGCTCCCACCGTTTTTTCAATAAACTTCCCTCCAGAATAAAAAGCTGGAACAAGCTTTCCCTGATTCCCGGATCCGACTATCCGCAAATCGCGGACAGGCACGGAAGGCGCATCATTCTGGACACGGGAGCCCCCCACGCCGTTTACATCTCCAAAAAACGCTGGAATGCCATTAAGCAGGCCTACCCGGATGCGTTCGTCAGCGTCTATTCCGGCTACAGCCCCGCCGCAGGCGGCTTTTACGCCCACGAATGCATGCATGTAAGCTCCTTCCAGCTCGGTCCACTGGAATTAAAAAATATCCTGCTCTGTGAAAGCTTCGCCAACCCGGAAGTGATGGGCATCCCCGATGACATCGACATCATCCTGGGCTACGGCGCTCTGGCCGCACGCCAGTTCTGGCTGGACGGCCCGGGGAACGCCCTTTATTTCAGCTCCACCAGCCACCGGATGCCCGCCCCCGCCTCCTTCAACCTGATGGGAGGCACCTTTATCCAGGACAGCAACGGGAACGGCCCCATGAAAGCTTACGTGGCAGAGTGGTCTCCCGCATGGGACGCCGGCCTCAGGACGGGAGATGTGCTTATTTCCATCAATGGAAGAAAGAATCCCTATCCGGACCTCGTAGAATATGTTACCACCCAGCGGGGGGCTCAGGCCAGCGTGGTGGTCCAGCGCAGGAACAGGCTGGTGCGCATCCAATGGGAAGTTCCGGCCGCGCCCCCTGCCGGGGATTATTACCCCACGCCCCAGGCCATTACGGAACAGGAATTCGAAAACCACGTCAGGCAGCAGGAAAAAAAAGAACAGACCCAGCCCTCCGCAGACGGCCAGCAGCCTCCGGCTACGGCCGGAGAAACTCCGGATGAAGCCTCTCCCGCAGCTGACGGGAAAACGGACAAGGCCTCCGCTGCCTGAGCCGGGCCAGCAACCAGCCATCTCTCTACACCGGCATGAACAACGAACAACATCAGAATACCCAAACTTCCGCCGCCCCCGCCATTCCCTCCCCCTTCCAGAAGAAAACCTGCTGGCATGCCCTGACAGGCGTATCCATTCTGGTGATGCTGGGCATTGCGGCCTTCGTCATTTTTGAAGTGGTGGAACTTCTGGGGTTTCTGGAACCGGTGCTCCTGCCCATCCTGATTGCCGCCGTCGTGGCGTATTTGCTGGAACCCATCGTTTCCTGGCTGGTGCGTCTCAAATTCTCCCGTCCATGGGCAGTAGTCACGGTCATGTTTGCGGCTCTGGCCGTTCTGGTAGGCTTTGGAGCCACGATTCTCCCTCCCCTGATCAGGCAGACGGATGAACTGATCGACAACCGGATGGAGCTATGGGACAAAACCTCCGAACTGATTGACTCCACCATTGAAATCCCCTTCATTTCCCGCACCATTGACAGTGTTTACAGCACCAGCCTGCGGGAACTGAATGCCAGCCATTATACGGAAGCGGAAGTCCATGACCTGAGAAACGCCCGGACCGCCCGGGAAAAGCTGGGAGCCTACATGACCATCAATTCCTCCTTTTACCAGGACAGGCTGATGAGCTGGCTCACTTCCGGAGGGCGAGCCCTGTACAGCACCATAGGAATCATGGTCAGCATCCTGATTACGCCCATTTTCGCTTTTTATTTTCTGCTGGAGGCGGATAAAATCAAAGAGAAATGGCCCAGCATCCTGCCCCTGAAAGTCTCCAAATTCAGAAAAGACGTGGTGGACACCATGGAGGAAATCAACGGCTACCTGATTTCCTTCTTCCGCGGCCAAATGCTGGTAAGCATCATTGAAGGCATTCTGATTGCCATCTGCCTGAAGCTGATCGGCCTGCCGTACGCCATTACCATTGGCGCCGCGGTCTGCGTGCTGGGCATCATTCCCTACCTGGGTATCATCACCGCCTTTATCCCTGCGGTGTTGCTGGCCTGGTTCACATGGGGGGATTTCCAGCACGTGCTGATTGTTTCGGGCATCTTCCTGGCCGTCAACCAATTTGACGGATGGATCATCCAGCCGAAAATCGTGGGGGATTCCGTGGAACTCCACCCGCTCACGGTCATGTTTTCCGTGCTGATCTGGACACTCATCCTGGGCGGCTTAATCGGCGCCCTGCTGGCTGTCCCCCTGACAGCCGCCATCAAGGTCCTTTACAAGCGGTACATCTGGCAGAATGCCAGCATGCGCCCCATGACGGAACCCGTGCTTCCGCCGGAACATCCCGGCGAACAGCCTCCGGACACCCCCGAAGATTCGGCCCACGCTTAAACAGCGGCATCCTTCCGACCATCCTTTCCGGAAAATTATAATCACACACACCTGACAACATGAATAAATCCGCATTACACCTGATGCTTGCCCTGGCGGCGGCAGCGGCCTGCCCGGCCGCAGTCACGCCAACGGTCAAGCCCCCCAAGGCCATCGTCATGATTTACGCTGACGACCTCGGCTATGGAGACGTAGGCTGCTATGGAGCCAAGGGAATTCCCACCCCCTCCATCGACAAGCTTGCCGAGCAGGGCTGCCGCTTCACGGATGCCTATTCCACCACATCCGTCTGCACCCCTTCCCGCTATGCCCTGTTCACAGGAGAATATCCGTGGCGCAAGGAAGGCACGGGCATCCTGCCGGGAGACGCCGCCCTCATTATCGATACCAAGAAGCCCACCCTGCCCAAGATGCTCCAATCCCACGGCTACAAAACCTACATGATAGGCAAATGGCACCTGGGCCTGGGGGAAAAGGGGAAGAAAATTGACTGGAACAAACATATCTCCCCCAGCCCGAACGAAATCGGATTTGACGAGAGCTTTATCTTCGCCGCTACGGGCGACCGCGTTCCCTGTGTGATTCTGGAAAACGGCAATGTCCGCAACCTGGACCCGAACGACCCCATTGAAGTATCCTACAGGCACAACTTCCCCGGGCTTCCCAATGGCAAGGACAATAAGGACCAGCTCAAACTCATGTGGAGCCACGGACACAACCAGGCCATTATCAACGGAATCGGACGCATCGGATTCATGAAGGGCGGCAAAAGCGCCTTGTGGAAGGATGAGGAAAACGCCGATGTCATTACGGATAAGGCCATTGAATACATTCAAAAGAGCGCCAAAGCCAAGGAACCGTTTTTCCTGATGTTCGCCACGCATGACATCCACGTGCCGCGCTGCCCGGAAAAACGCTTTGTGGGCAAGAGCCGGCACGGCGTGCGCGGTGACGTGACCGTGGAACTGGATGACTGTGTGCGCCGCATTACAGAGGCTCTGCAACAGGCCGGTCTGGAAAAAGACGCCCTGGTGATCTTCTCCAGCGACAACGGCCCCGTGCTGGATGACGGCTACAGGGATTTCGCCGTCCGGGACAACGCCACCCATTCCCCCGCCGGCCCCTTCCGGGCAGGCAAATACAGCATTCTGGAAGGAGGTTCCCGCATTCCGTTCATCGTCAAATGGCCCGGCGTGATCAACCCCGGAACCACGAGCAAAGCCCTGCTCAACCAGATGGATCTGGGAGCCTCCCTGGAACAACTGCTGGCCCCCGGCAAGGCCAATTCCTTCCGTGACTCTGAAAACGTGCTGCCCGCCCTTCTGGGCAAATCCGCCAAAGGGCGTGACTACCATGTCATCAACAGCACTGGCAAGGCGTTGGCGATTCGCCACGGCAAATGGAAATTCATTCCCGCCGGCGTGGCCATTCGCGACGGCATCAACGGAGCCTCCGCAAAAATGAGCAAGTCCCCGGAAGGAGGAAGCCTCTTTGACCTGGAAAAAGACCCGAAGGAACTTGACAACGTAGCCTCCCAGCATCCGGACATTTGCGAACAGATGAAAGCCAAGCTTGAGGAAATCCGCCAGAGGCCCGAAACCAAGGCTGACCAGGAGGACCTGCTTCCCTTGGACGACTAACATCCATTCGGGCCAGATCATGAGAGAATCCGCCACATGCTCCCAATGCGGCCACGGGTACACCTACCCGGCCGGACTGGACGCCAAAACCGGCATGCGCTGCCCGGCGTGCGGCGTTTTGATTCATGTTACAACGGGGCTTCCCTTCGGGGAAGCCTCCTCTTCGCCATCCGGCCGCAAACCGGAAAACGCCATGAAAACGCAGGCCGCCCTGCCTCCCGTCAGGAAAAAGCGGCCGGCTTTCTCCGGACGCGATACCTGCCGCAGCTGCCAGCCGCAGCATCCGGCCGCCGGATTCCCGCTACATCATGGCTGGCATGGGGGCTGTCCCTGATAGCGTTGATTCTGGCCTTTATTTTCCCCTCCTACGGAAACGGTTCCACAGATCCGCTGTACATGCTTCAGTGCCTGCCCTCCATGGTATTCGGCTGTACTGCGGCCATCCTTTTCATCCAGGGCCTGGCGGCTTTGCGCCGCTAAAAAACAAAGTCTGCGGCCCCATCCGGGGCCCATGCGGCAGCCCCGTCCCAAAAACGGCCGGAATGCCTGGTTTCCATGCCCCTTTCCGCGGAACCGGGCTTTTAGGCTTGCCTGTCAAATGAACAGATTTTAAGTTACGTCCCGGTAAACGTTATGGAACGGGAGGCAGAGGCGAAGGATAACCTGTGGAGGGCCAGACTGGATGCCGTCCTGATGCACAGGATATGGGGTTCTCTTATCTTCCTGGGCATCGTTTATATTATTTTCTTCCTGAGCTTCGCTATCGGGGATCCTCTGGTCAGGCTCATCCAGACGGGCACCCAGCTGTTCAGCGTCTGGGCCAGCCGCATGCTGGAACCGTGGCCCCGCCTGCAATCCCTGCTGGGGGAAGGCGTGGTAGGAGGCGTGGGCGGCGTACTGGCCTTTCTGCCCAACGTGGTTCTCCTCTTCGGGGCCATTACCGTCCTGGAAAACAGCGGATACATGATGAGGGTTTCCCGCCTGATGAGCCGCATCATGAAAATCATGGGGCTGAACGGCAGCAGCTTTGCCCCCCTCCTGCTGGGATTCGGCTGTTCGGTTCCCGCCATCCTGTCCACCAGGAGAATTGAAACGCGCAGCGACCGCCTGGTCACCATCGCCGTGCTGCCCATGATGAGCTGTGCGGGCCGCCTGCCGATCTACATGATGTTCGTCTCCGCCCTGTTTCCTTCCCGCCTGCAGGCCCCCGTGCTGTTCGGGATTTATGCCAGCGGCGTCCTGCTGGCGCTGTGCTGCGCCCGGCTTCTGAAAAACACGCTTTTCAAGGCGCCCCAGAGGGATTCCCTCCACCACATGAAGCGCCTGCGCCTCCCCTCCCTGCGGAAGGTGGGCATCCTGATGTGGTCGCGGGCCTTCATGTACGTCCGGAAAGCAGGCACTTTCATTCTTGGGGCCTCCATCATCCTGTGGTTTCTGAACACCTACCCCAGGCCGGAAGAAGACACGGCGCCGACAAACGCAGCGGCCATGGAACATTCCTACGCCGGACAAATAGGCCATTGGATGGAACCCGTCACGCAAGTGGCCGGATTTGACTGGAAAATCAATTCCGCCCTGGTAGGAGCCTTTGCCGCCAAGGAAATTTTCGTCACCCAGATGGGTATCCTTTATGCGGTGGAAGACGGAAATTCGGCCCCGGCGGCCCAGCAGACATTGAACGCCCGTCTTAAAGCCAGCTACACCCCACTCCAGGGCATCAGCATCATGATATTCTGCCTGATCGCCCTGCCCTGCATCGGCACCGTCACCGTCGCCAAGAGGGAAGCGGGCACCTGGTGGTTCGCTCTGGCTCAATTCGGCGGATTGACCCTCCTGGGTTTTGCAACGGCTACGCTGATCTACCAGGCAGGGCTCCTTCTGTAAAGGCCAGCCATAAAGAAACCGGAAGCAGGAAATATCCCCCGGAAGAAGAAAAAATGAACCTCGTGAAAAAAGAGGCGTTTACGATGAACTTCCGCAAGTTCTCCTGCTCTACGGTCAAATGATCACAACATCGCCATCATCCGGCCACGAAAGCCGCAGCATAACACCATGCATGGCCGTGCAAGCCTCCCCTCCGCAACAATCCGGAATCAGTATGCACCGCTGAAGCCTTTCCTGTTTTTTCAAGCCGCCCGGGTATCCTTTTCCGTTTGCAGAGGGGGGGACAACCTGCGGCAAAAAAGATCATGCAGCCATTTCCGGAAAATCAATGCCCTTTTGACAGGGAGTAATCAAAAAAGGGGCACCAATTATCCATTCGGTAATCTTTGCCTTGGATATGGGCCTTAACCTCATCTCCCTGGGAATCCCTCAGACAGCCCCGCGCCCCCGTCCGCGGACCGGAAGGACGGTGCTCATTAATCGTCATCCCATAGCGTAGACGCCCTTTCCCCGGGTCCTTCTCCGTCAACAGCTGTACCGCATTCTTCCCCACCAGCCGGACAGACTTGATGGCAATATCCTCTCCCTCAGCCCCCACAAGGGAAAAACCATAATTGCCAGGATCGTCAACCGTCTTCGTGTCCAGAACCAAAGGGGGGCAGGGAGCATAAAATGCCACTTCCACCGTCCAACCCTTTCCGGACTTCCTGATTTTATGGGTCAGGGGATGCACGGGTTTCCAGTCCGCCCCATCCAACAGGACCTTCTTCATGACATAGCCCACATACTCCCCATAAAGGCGGGACATGGGCGCCGTCAAATGGACTCCGTCGCTATACTCGAAATGATACATCGGGGTCGTCATCACATACCGGCTGTCCTTCTCCAAAGCCATCTCCAGCTGTTCCAGAGCAATAGCCGGATAATCCGTAGGATTAAACTGATAATAATTCAAATGGGAACCAACCTGATAGCCGAAACAGACCACATCGTTTTTCTGCCCGGTCACGGCCCTGGCGTCATGATTTATGTCCCTGATCAGCTTTTCCATTTTTTCCCGGTACCATTCCCTCGTCTTTCTGTCCTGGTGATCCGTCTCTCCCTGGGTCCAGATAAACGCAGGCATGGAAAGGGTCTTCCCTTCCCGGTCAGCCAGTATTTTGGCGGCCTTCAAATCATCCAAAATGCGGTTGTAGGCTCCAGTTCCCCTGCCCAGGGAACCAAGGCTCGCCCCACCCACTCCCGTCGCAGAACAAATCAACCGGATACGGGAAGCCGTAACGGGAGAATAATGCTGCATCAGGCGGAACAAACGACAGGCAGCCCCGGATACGGGAGTTTCGCCGCGCGGACCGTTCACTCCTTCCTCCAGAGGAACCAGCATCTTGCGGTCACTGCCGTTCTCATACGCTCTCACCCCTCCCCTGAACATATACAAGCCCCCTTCCTCCTGCTTTTCCGTTACAACGGGCTTAGCCGTCCAGCCCACAGAAAGGGATTGACCGTAAGAAGTTAAATAATTCCAATCCGCCCACTCTGTTTTCCGGGAAGCACAGATGGATGCGGAAGCCGCCGCAGCCATGTGGAAAGCAAGCAAAATCAAGGTAACAGGAATATTCATCAGATAATTCAACGGACTCTGTCCGTGAACATACGTTAGCCGTTCCCTCTTTTTATCAATTCCTGAACACAAAGCTATCCATCCATTGCTGCAGTACCATTACGCCAGGAAATACGGAATTGCCGTTCCAGCCGGGTCCACGCCATGTTTCGGTATCATGCCGTACCGGCAGGAAAACGCATTCAATATACCGACAGGATTTTTTATCCTCCAAAAGAAAGGCGGCAGAAATATTCCCCGTATTGCATAAACAACATGAATCATTTCCCGTCTATCAATGCCATATCCGCCTCCATCTGCCTTCTGGGATGCGGACTCGCCCTGCCTGTTTTCTCCCAACAGCCGGAAAAAGGAAAACCCGATGCCGCCCACATTTCCAAAACAAAAGCTGACTGGTGGAGCCAGAGGCACGCCCTGTTAAAGCAGACCCTGGCGGAAACACCATGCCAACTGCTGTTTATCGGCGATTCCATCACCCACCGCTGGGAAACCGACGGCAAAAAAATATGGTCTCAATATTTTTCCCCCTATGCTCCTGTCAATTTCGGCATAGGAGGCGACAGGACGGAACATGTATTGTGGCGCATTGACGATTCTGCCCTTAAAACGCCTCATTCCCCCCAAGTATGCGTTATCATGGTGGGCACCAATAACACAGGGCAATACAAAGGCAGGCAGACCCCGCAGGAAACGGCGGAGGGTATCCGGGAAATAGCTTCCCGGATCCATCGGCTCCACCCCGCCACTGAAATTATTCTTCTGCACATCTTTCCCCGGGGGAAAACGGCGGAAGACCCCCCTGCGCATCCAAAATGAAATGATCAACAGGGAGCTGGACAAAACAAATATGCCGAGAGTCCATGTCGTCAACATTAATTCCGCATTCCTGGACAAGGACGGCACTTTCCTGCCGGGAATTACCGGGGACCTCGTCCACCTTACAGAAAAAGGCTACCGTCTCTGGGCGGACGCACTACTGCCGGAAATCAAAAAATACATGAAGTAAGTCCGCTACCCCCTTCCGCCCGGCTCAACGGCCAATTCGGCCTCATCTGCGCAGAAGCGGCCAGCCAATCATGGTTGTCACTCCCGCACATAAAAAACCGGAGGGATTATTTTCCCTCCGGTTTTCGGATACGGCCGTTAAAACCGTTTAAATTGTCTTAATCACGGAAGAGTCGTCATCATCCCTGTCCTCGGCAGAAGCGGCCTTCCTGGTGGGAACAGGCGTCTTCCTGACCTTTTCCAGAGCCTTGTCCACCGCCGCAATCACCTTGTCTTCCCCGGTCTTCTGACTGGACAACTCATTATAAATCTTTTCCTTGGCCTCATAATCGGCCTTGGCTGCCGCATCGCCGGGATTGGCCTTAAACTTGTCCTCCGCCTTGAACAAGGCCTCCCCCGCAGCCTGGAACTTTGGTTCCACCGCGTTTCTCTGGTCTTCCGCGGTCTGCTTGATGCGGCCCAGCAGGCGAATCACATACGGGCGGTTGCTGAGCCTCTTGAATGCGGAAACCAGAAACTGGCGGCGTTCGCTGGTTTTGGCATCCGCAATAAGGGGGTCAAACAACTTGAGCGTGGCGTTGTCATCCCGGTCACGGTCCACGGAGAGTACGCGGAGAATGGAATCATGGGCCTGGGAACGCACGCGTTCATGCAGGGATTCGTCTTTCCAGGCCTTGAACAGGTACGGAACGGCGTCATCCGTATTCCAGTCCCCCCAGGCGGTAATGATGGCAAGCGCCTTTTTGGTATCCTCCTTATAGCTCTTTTCCATCATGTCCAGCACCTTGGGATCACCGGTGCGGGCCAGCAGCTTGTAGAGCATTTTGACGTTTTCCTCCGGCATATCTTTCTGATACTGGAGCAGTTTGGAGGAAAGCGCCTTGCGCTTGGCTGGAGGAGCTTCGTCAATCAGGTAGCGCGCCGTACGGAAAGCGGAGGAAATCAAATCCGGGGAAGCATCCTTCTTCTGGAGGATCTTCATCACGTCGTCAAGGTCGTCCAGCTTCATGGCAAAACGCATGTACTTGAGCACCACGGCCTGCTTGTCCTGGATCTTCTTATTCTTGCTTTCGCTGATGGAAGCGTACAGGTCTTTCAGCATGTCGCGCATGGCGGGGCTGGAAGACTTGGCCAAAAGGGTCACCATCATGGAATATTTTTCCTTACTGTACCTGCCGACATTTTTTTTCATGTCTTCCACCACCTGGCGGGCAATGTTGTCATCCATCTGGGCCATGATGGAAACCAGGTGGGCGGCGCCGGGCCAGTTTTCCCTGTTGCCCTTGACTCCCCTCACATTGGCGAGCAGCAGAGCGGCATCCTCCGCGTCGGGACACGGCTGAGATTCTTGGAGTCAAACAGACGGCTGCGGCCCAGTTTCCCGCCTTCCACGACCAGCGCATTCAGGCGGGCGTTCTCACCTTCCACCTTTTCTTTCTTGCTGTTGGTGCTCCATGCATAAATCCCTACGCCGGCAGCGATGACAACCAAAGCGCATACCCCATAAATAACACCCCGCAGCAGGGATTTGGATTTATCCACGGAAGCGGCCATATCCCGGGCGGATTCCGTTCCGGCGGGAGGCTGAATACCGCCGTCGCCCGCCGGAGGAGCGCCAGCGGCAGGGGAAACTCCCTCGGCGGCCACAGGCTGGGGAACCGCAGCGGGAGCCACGGAAGAAGCTGGTGCTGCCCCCACGGGGGATTTTAATACTTTCAGCTTGGGAACGGCGCTTTCCGGAGCGGCGGCCGGGGATTTCTCCGCCGCAGCGGGAGCCGCGGCCGTCTTGAAAACTTTCAATTTGGGAGCCCCCCCCGCAGGAGCAGGCTCCGGAACAGACGGTTCCGGGGTCTGCACAGCCGCAGGCGCTACCCCTGCGGCCTGGGCCAGAGCAGCGGCCTGAGCCTCCGCCAGGGCTTTCTGGGCCTCCGCTACCTTGGCAAGGGCATCCTGAATCTGGGCATCCACGGAGGGCTCGGGCTGCGGAGCGGAAGCGGCTTCCTTTTTCTCCAGCTCCGCCGCAAGGCGCGCTCTTTCCTCTTCGGCAGCTACACGGGCGGCCTCCTTTTCTGCGGCAATGCGCGCGGCTTCGGCAGCCTCCTGCTCCGCCTTGATTCTTGCGGCTTCCTGCTCGGCAGCTATTCTCGCCGCCTCCTTTTCGGCAGCAATACGGGCGGCTTCCTGCTCGGCAGCCGCCTTTTCCGCAGCAATCCTGTCCGCCTCCGCCTGTTCCGCTGCGCGGCGGGCGGCTTCCTCCTGCTCCTGAGCCAGCTTGGCCTGCAACTCAGGAGTGAGAAAACGCGGCTTGACAACCTCCACGCCTTCCGCGGCGGGAGAAACAAACTTTACCTTGGGTGCGGCCGCAGGGGCTGCCGTTACCAAACGGCGTCGCAATTTGGGAGGTTCCGGCGAAGAAGGGGTTCCTGTCTGATCGGTCATCGTGATAAAATGGCTGGGAAATTGGAGTGATTTTATACGATTCCGCGGTCCCCTGCAACCTCAAAATACCGTCTGGAAAACGGGCGGGGAACAGCCGCCGTGCGTGGTTCAACAGGCAGATTGCGAAAAAAGGCTTCACCCGAGATATAACATGGAAAAGCGTTTAAATATCCCGCGTATTCTCCCGCAAAATCATAAAAAACACAATATGTTAACAACAACAATCATGAATAAAGTAAAGCGCCCGTAATAGAACTTCAAGAATACGTACCAGTCATTTAAGAATCCTCTTAAAAAATGTTATAACACATATACTTTTTTCTTGCCAGACCAAGGATGATTAGTTAAATAAATAACCACTCGTCAACATCATGAACTCCAACGACAGTACCAAAAATAAGAGGCGCTACACGCCTGAAGAAAAACAATCCGTTCTTGATTTCATTGCTGAACGGAAAACCCAAAACAAAAGGGGTGCCCAGAAAGAAGCCGCCGAACGCTTCGGCATCAGCACGGTGACCATCTCAAGCTGGATGAAGGCATCCAAGGCCAAACGCGGCCGTAAGCCCGGCACCAAAAATACAACTGCTCCCAAAACACAGCCTCTCGCAGCCGCCCAACCCGCCGACCTGCGCCGCCTGGCGGCCGTTCTGGAAGAAATCGCCGACCTTGAAGCCCAGACAGCCAAACTCGACACCCTGCGCACTGAAGCGGAGGAACTCAAGAACAGGCTGACTGCCAAGCAGGCCTGATTGCTTTTATTCCTTCCTTTTCCGGAAAACCGGCTTCCCCTGACAAGGGAAGCCGGTTATTTTCTTTACGGAGATCGCGCTTGCCCCCCCGGAACAATTCCTTTAATATCCGCCGTCGTGACTCAACCCGCCCACATTGCTCCCGCGAGTCAGTCTGTGGAAGGCATGTATGCCGACTACTTTCTGGATTACGCCTCGTATGTCATTCTGGAACGGGCCGTACCCAAGATCAATGACGGGTTTAAACCTGTGCAGCGCCGTATTCTGCACGCCATGGACCGCCTGGACGACGGGCGTTATAATAAAGTGGCTAATATCGTGGGAGACACGATGAAATTCCATCCGCACGGCGACCGTTCCATTGCAGACGCGCTGGTGGGGCTGGGACAAAAAGGGCTGCTTATCGACACGCAGGGGAACTGGGGCAATATTCTGACAGGCGACCCCGCAGCGGCTTCCCGCTATATTGAAGCCCGCTTCACCTCCTTTGCGCGTGACGTAGTATTCAGCCCCAAAGTCACGGAATGGCAGCTCTCCTATGACGGCAGGAACAAGGAACCGGTCAGCCTTCCCGTCAAATTCCCCCTTCTTCTCGCTCAGGGAGCGGAAGGCATCGCCGTGGGGCTTTCCAGTAAAATTCTTCCCCACAACTTCAATGAGTTGATTGAAGCCTCCATCGCCTACTTACGCGGCCAGCCCTTCCAGCTTCTACCGGACTTTCCGACCGGAGGCGTGATGGATGCCACCAACTACCGTGACGGAGAACGAGGAACGGGCCGCGTCCGCATCAGGGCGCGCATCCTCACGGAATCGAAGAAACTTCTCCGCATCACGGAAATCCCGTTCGGCGTCACCACGGAAATCTTAATTGATTCCATTGTCTCCGCTGCGGAAAAGGGAAAAATTAAAATCGCCCGCATTGAGGACAATACGGCCCAGCATGTGGACATCCTGGTCCATCTCCCGGCCGGAGCGGATCCGGAGCAGACGAGGAAAGCCCTGTTCGCCTTCTCCGCTTGTGAAGTCAGCATCTCCCCGAATGCCTGCGTCATTGTGGAGGAAAAACCCAGGTTCATGTGTGTCAGCGACATCCTGCGCTACAATACGGACTCCACCAAGGAAATCCTGCGCCAGGAGCAGGGAATCCGACTCAAGGAACTGAACGAGGCGTGGCACCAGGCAAGCCTGGAAAAAATATTCATTGAAAACCGCATCTACCTCTCCATAGAAGATTCCGAAACGTGGGAAGAAGTGCTCGGCACCATTGACCGGGAATTGCAGCCGTTTGCATCCCGGCTGCGCGCCCCCATTACCAGGGACGACCTGGTAAGGCTGACGGAAATCAAAATCAAGCGGATTTCCAAATTTGACGCTTTCAAGGCGGACCAGCACATCCGCCAGCTTGAAGAGGACATCGAACAAACGCAGAAGAACCTCAACCAGCTTACCAAATTCACTATCCGCTGGTTTGAAGCCCTGCGTAAAAAATACGGCGCCGCCTATCCGCGGAAAACGGAAATTTCCTCCTTCGGCTCCGTAAACCGCGCGCAGGTGGCTGTTGCCAATGAAACATTGTATATTGATGACGAAGGCTTTGCCGGTTACGGCGTCAAGAAGGGAAACCCTGTCTGCAAATGCTCCACGCTGGATGACGTGTTGATCATTGACAATGCAGGCGTGCTCAAAATCGTGCGGATTCAGGACAAATTTTTCGCTGGTAAAAACCCCCTTTATATTTCCGTCATCAAAAAAGGGGACGACCCCGTGTTCAACCTGATTTACCGGGACGGAAAAGACGGCCCCGTGTACGCCAAGCGTTTCCGCATAGGAGGGTTCACCAGGGACAAGGAATATCCGCTTACCCGAGGCGCAAAGGGAACGCGCATCTTCCACTTCTCCGTGCATGAAACGGAGGAAAACAGTTCCCAGATAAGCGTAAACGTTTATCTGAAAGCCGTTCTGAAACTCCGTAACCTGATCAGGCCCTTCCACTTCGCGGACCTGAGAATCAAAAACCGCGGTGCCCAAGGAAATATCATTACCAGGCATCCTGTGGAACGCGTCTCCCGCATCATGCCTCCGGCCAAGTCCGGAAATGAGGAAACGGAAGGGCCAACAACCGCTCCTTCCGCAACAGCGGAACGGACGGAAGGCTCACCCGCCCCCTCCGCGGAAACGCTGCATCCTGAAACAGCCCCACATTTGGAGGAACCGCCTGCCGATCCGCCGCTGGAACAGGGCTCCCTGTTTGACTCCTGAAACGTTTTCAATCTCTTAAAATGGAAATATCCATGCCTGACTATCCATTTTCGGCTTGCCACAACGGGCCATCTTCTGTAGATATGGGCCACCTCATTACCATGCCGCTTTAGCTCAGTGGTAGAGCACCCGCCTTGTAAGCGGACGGTCGTCAGTTCAAATCTGACAAGCGGCTCCATCATAACCCGCTCAAGGTCAATCCTTGAGCGGGTTGCTTTTATGAGGCGTGCGCCATTACTCGTTCCCATGAATTTCCGGCGTGCCGCTTTTGAACATTCATCATCCATTCATATCTCCGGCGGAATGCGGCAGCCGCAGGAAGCAAAGCGGGACGCAACATCTGGCAAGAGGCCATTCCACCCACAGGCATCCCCGTCAACTTCCAGCAGCGAAGGGCCATTCCCGGAGCGGGAAGAAGGTTCCGTTGGCGATAACGCCGCCTCAGCAAGCCGTTTCCCCCCTTGAATACGCCTCCATTGCCATTTCGACCAAGGGAACCATGATTCAAACCAATGGATACTACAGAAAAAAAGATGGCCGCGGCTATCCTCCGGTTTGAAAACAGCCGCGTTACCGGGCCGGATTCCCTGCGCGTTTCCCGCCTTCCCGCCGCCGACAAGGGCGGCAAGTGGGAGGTTTGCGGCATTTGCGACGGCATTGAACCGGCCGTGTTTAACAGATTGAAGGCCCTGCTGGATGCCGGAAGACGTGAAGAGGCCTGGGAAGGTTGTCTCCAGTATGTCCTGGATAATACCGCCGCCGTGCGTTCCTGGCTGGGTTCCGACGCTTATCCTGGCGTTGAATTCATCCTGCGCGACCATTTTTTCAATTCCGGGAGCAGGAATACCGGGAAGGTTTTGCAGCGCGCGCTGAATGTCCACGGCGCCGGGCTTGTGGTGGACGGCATCCCGGGAAAACAAACCCGGCAGATGTTAAAAACCGTTCTCGCCCAAACGGGAGAGTCCGAATTTCTCTCCACTCTGAACGAACGGCGCAAATCATTTTACCATTCTTGCAAACAGTTCCCCGTGTTCGGCAAAGGATGGCTGAACCGCAGCAATGAGGCATACCGGTTCGCACAATCCCTGATTTAGGGAAGTTCCTGCAAAAAAACTCCCGGAAAAGGAGTGCAGGAGAATTCAACCATTGTTGCAGCAACCTGCTTCCATGCGCCGGATGCCATGAAAGAGCCACCGTACAGACATCCGCACGGAGGCTCTTTCATTAACACGATCAGGAAAACGCTTCGTCCCCCACAAACGCTCCCAGCAGACGGCAAAACCGGGAAGCAGTTAATTTTACCAATCTCCCGTCCCCCCGCTTGCCATGCTGGGTCAGAATCCAGGGCAGGGAAAGAATCTCCCGTTTATAAGCCAGCAATTCCCGTACATCTCCCGCCAGAAAATGGAGATGCCAGGCATCACACCGGACCGGCTCAAACCGGAAGCGGACATCGACAATCTTTCCGAAAGGTGCGGAGGAATCCACCCTGCGCGCCATCAGGACAAGCTCCGGAGTACGGACATAGACATCCTGGAGGCGGCCGTCTTCCTCCATTTCTTCCACCCTCCGGCCTGCAGCCAGATAATAGGAAAAGGCGGCAGATAAAGCGTTCATACCCAGTTTTTTCTTATGCCGCCCCAACCGCTGGCTCACCGGACAATCCCCATCGGAACGGCTCCTGAAGAGCCGTTTTTCCTGAAACCGCCGGGGCAAAAGATCGGACGGCGCCCAGTCATTTACCCTGCCGGATTTTCCGGATAACCGGAGGCATCTCCGTTTTCGGCTGTTTCTGGGAGTAGGACAAATGCCCCGGTTCCAGCACCAGGCAGGAATCGTCCCTGCATATCTCCGCCCGCTCTGCAGTCACGTCTACGGTATGCCCGCAGCCGGAGAGGAGGGAGGACGCCGCATAAGCCGCTCCGGCCAGAACCACCCACAAGAGACGTTCCCACCAGGTCAATCCGGGTCGTGTTCCGCTTTTTTCATAAGCGTTTTTCATGCCCTGTTTTCCTGCCTCCAGAGCCGCTTTCTTTTGTTCTTCTGTCAAATTGAAGTCCATTTGAGAGAGGGGGTGAGTGGTTTCAGGAATTCTCGCGCATGTTGTGCCGCAACGGTTCCGCGGGGAAAACTGGCGCTGCGGCAGGACTGTTTATTGCTATTCATTTTGTTCTTTTTTTGTTCATTGCCCGGAAACGGCCTTTGCCGGCATGGAACCGGCGGTGACATCAGACCGCTCCCGGACACAGACATCCTTGCCCTGCCCTTGGGGCGGGAGCAACACGCCTGATACGTCCGGGAACAAGGAATATTCCGCCAGAGACAAACGCCGGAATTTCCGCCGCGGATAACAAATACCCTGTTGAAAACGGAACCGGTTCATGCTAGTCTCTTCCCTGCTATGGCAAAACCGGCTCTGGGGAAAGGCTTTGACGCCCTTATCAATCAAAATTTGTCTCGTGAATCCTTGGCGGCTCCCCAGGCGGGAGACGTTGTGCATCAGCTATCCCATGCCGCCATTATTCCCAGCTCCCTGCAGCCGCGCGCCATTTTCACGCCGGAACAACTGGCGGAACTTGTAGATTCCATCAAGGAACACGGCATCATCCAGCCTTTAATCGTCCGTGAAACGCAAAACGGCAAATATGAACTGATTGCCGGGGAAAGGCGCTGGAGAGCCTCCGGCATCCTGGGGCTGTCCACCGTGCCCGCCATCATCCGGGAAGCTTCCGACAAGGACGTGCTGGAATTGGCCCTGATTGAAAACCTCCAGCGGGAAAACCTCAGCCCGCTGGAAGAAGCCGCCGGCTATATGCGCCTGAAAACGGAGTTCCGCATGAAACAGGGAGACATCGCCAAGCGCGTAGGCAAATCCCGCGCCGCCGTAGCCAACAGCATGCGGCTGCTCGACCTGCCGCAGCCGGTTCAGGACATGCTGGGCAATACCTTTATCAGCGTAGGGCATGCCAAGGTACTTCTCTCCCTCAAAAACAAGGACCAGCAAATCCAGCTCGGGCGCGACATCGTCAACAAGGGCTACACCGTCCGCCAGACGGAAAAGGCCATTCAGAAGATGCTCAACCCGCCGGATCCGGCTCCCGCTAAAAAGCCGTCCTCCCCTCAGTACAAGAAAATTTCCGGCATCCTCGCCAAACAATTCGGAACTCCGGTGAACATCTCCGGCCAGGGAAGCCGGGGCTCCATCGAAATCACCTTCTCCAGCAAAGCGGAATTCATCCGCATCCTTGAGCTTCTGGGCCAGGATGAATGGCCCGATTCCAAGTAAACTTCCTCCCCCCTTTTCCATGACGCCCCGCATCGGACTTCTCCTGTTCACGGCCCTGCTGATGCAGTGCGAAAACCCCGTGGAAACGCCCCTGCCCGGTGTGGAAACCGTTCCCGCGCAAATCCGGCAGACGGACTGTTTCAATGGAGGAAACGCTCTGTTCCACGCCGCGCGGATAACGGAAATGGGGAACCGCGCTTCAGGCACTCCCGGTTACCGCAGGCAGATGGACTACCTGAAGGAGGAACTGACCAAATACGGCTGGACCTGCCGGGAACAGGATTTTGAAAAGGAAACGCCCCAGGGCCCCGTCCGTTTCGTCAACCTGAGGGCTCGTTTTGGCAAGGCTCCAAATTTCCTGGATCCGGTTCGAGGCCTGCTGACCTGCCATATTGACACCAAGCGGGGCATTGACGGATTCACCGGAGCCAATGACGGAGCATCGGGAGCTGCGGCCATTCTGGAGACAGCCCGCATTCTGTCCGGAGACCCCGCACGCGCCAGAAATTTGGAGCTTGTGTTTTTTGACGGGGAAGAAAGTTTTGCGGAACATATGGACAGCGACGACGGCCTGTACGGCTCCAGGCATTACGCATCCTCCATGCAACAACCGCTCCCCAAATGGATAATCAATCTGGACATGGTGGGGCGGCAGGGTAAAAAGATACGCATCCCGGCCATGACGCCCCAATCCATGTACCGGGTTTATTCCCGCGCTATCCGTGAACTGGGTTATTCCCCGGAAGAATGGGGAGTATCCGGCTATGCCATCCTGGATGACCACGTTCCTTTCATGGAGCGCGGCGTGGACACGCTGAACCTGATTGACGACTTCCAGGACGGCAACTGGTGGCACACCTCCAAGGATAACATCGGCATTCTGGGCGAAAAATCCTTCCAGCAAACCGGAGAAATGACCCTTCATATCCTCCGGCAACTGCTGCCCGGACCGCCCTCCACCTGACCAGGCAGCTCTGACCCTCCAATTATCCCTGTCCCGCCATGTCCTTCAACTCTCCCTGGCTGCTGTGGGCTCTCTTTGCAGCCTCCGTTCCCATCATCATCCACCTGGTCAACCGGTGGCGGCACCGTTCCGTCCCCTGGGCGGCCATGGAATTCCTTCTCCGTGCGGCCAGGGAAACACGTGGAACGAAAAAACTGCTGCACTATCTGATTCTGGCGCTGCGCGTGATGGCCGTGGCGGCACTGGTAACGGCCTTTGCGCGGCCCCTGCTCGGAAGCTTCTTCGGCTGGGGAAGCTCCGGATTGAATGAAGTCCTGCTGGTTCTGGATCGTTCCGCCTCCATGGATGCCCATCCGGACAAAACCAGCTCCCTTCGGGATGCCATCCCCCCTCTGGTGGAATCCACTTTCGCGCAGCTCGGCCACTGCCGCCTTTCCCTGCTTGATTCCGCCACTGGAACCGTTACCCAGATTCCCGCTCCGGAAGCCCTGGCGGACCTGACTGTAAGCAAGACAACGGATGGAGGCGCAGATATTCCGGCACTTCTGCAAAAAGCCATCCCGTACCTGGAAGAATCCGGCGCAGGAAAGACGGAAATCTGGATTGCCTCGGACATGCAGGCCTCTTCCTGGAAGCCAGACTCCCCTCTCTGGCCCGGTGTGCGCCAGAGGCTGGCCGCCCTTCCCCTGCCCCCTTCCATCCGCATCATGGCCCTCCGCGACAGGCCGGAAAGCAACCGCGGCATCAGAGTCCGGCAGGCTCAGGTAAATAACGGGAAACTGGTGCTGGATCTGGAAGTGCTGCGGCAGGGGTTCAATCCCAACCAGCCGGAGGACGTGCCGGTGCAGCTTTCCGTGGATAACGCCTCCACCGCTGCCACGCTGCAACTGGCAGGGGAAAACACCTCCATCCGGAAAGAAATCCCCCTGCCGCAGGGCAAGGAATCCGGCTTCGGCTTCGTTGCGCTTCCTCATGACGACTTCATCAGGGATGACATTTCCTTCTTCACCTTCGCCCCCAGGCCTCTCGCCAACATCCTGATTTTCGGTCCTTCGGGAGAAGTGGGGAAAACCCTTTCCCTGATGTCCGCCCCTCCCGGCCTGGCCAGCAGGAAAGCCACGATGCCCGGCAATACGCGGGAAGCTCAGGCTAATCTGGCCTCCCAGTCCATGGTCGTTTGGTACGGGCCGCCACCGCGCGCGGAAATGGGGAAAAAACTCCAGACATACATTGAAGAAGGAGGAATAGCCCTTTTCCTGCCTGACGACACGGAACACGGAACACGGCATTCCTTCCTGGGCGTTTCCTGGGGCGCAACGGAGACGGCTCCGTCCGAACAATACTACCGTCTGGAAACGTGGGACCGGCAAAGGGGATTCCTCCGCGACGGTTCCGATCAGACACCCATCCCCGCCAACCGTCTCCGCGCCGTGCGCAGGAAACCCCTGCTGGGCAAATACCGCACTCTGGCCTCCTGGGATGACGGTTCCTGTGCCCTGGCCCAGGTCAGGGCCGGAACGGGGTCCGCTCTGTTCCTGGGAACGCTGCCCAGATATTCCTGGTCCAACCTGGCGGACGGCCACCTGCTGCTCCCCCTGCTCCAGCGTATGGCGGACCGGGGGGCGGAACGCTTTTCCACCTCCATTTCCCTACGGGTGAATGACGCCTCCCTGCCGCAATCCGCCACGGATACCCCCGTGCGCCTGGATAATGCCCAGGGAAGCCACCCCTCCGGTTCTCCGGCTGATACGGCGGGCGTGTACCGACTGGGAGGACAGACCTACGCCGTGAACCGTCCCTGGCCGGAAGACATGCCTGACCAGATTACGGATGAAAAACTCCACCTCCTTCTGCCGGAAGCTTCCATCAGTTCCATGCAGAGTGCAGAGGAAGCCCCCACCCTGGTGCAGGAAGCATGGAAGCTCTTCCTGTTCTTCGCCCTCGCCTGCCTGCTGATGGAAGCCCTCCTGTGCCTGCCCGGCCAGACGGCCAAACTCCCCTCCCCCACCACCCGTCCATGAACCTGAGCCTTCAACCTACTGCGTCAAGCGTCATCCTGACCGTCCTGGTTATGGCGGCCGGCATCTGGATGAGCTATATCGCCTGGGAGGTACCAGCGGTGGAGCCAGACCCAAAATTATGACAACTATTGAGGGGGAAGAGTGGATC
>OLZV01000252.1_pt1 | contig 26468 bp, 20 predicted proteins | sample 1644531 | NCBI WGS metagenome assembly OLZV01 (sample SAMEA103958115, study PRJEB25191) | human gut metagenome | biome: human-associated habitat [ENVO:00009003]; feature: intestine environment [ENVO:2100002]; material: feces | place: Germany | collected 2013/2015
GAAAGCCGACAATTCAACATTCAACATTCAAAAATCAACATTCCTATAGCGGGGGAGGGGCTTTAAATTTTTATTTTTATGACAACACAACTTTTACAAACAATGTGCACCGACAGCATGGCGATAAACATCGTGCTGTTGGTGCTTGGAGTGATTATTGTATTGAAAGGAGCCGACTGGCTTACCGATGGCGCGGTGAACATCGCGACACGCTTCGGTGTCAGTCAGATGGTCATCGGACTGACAATCGTGGCCATGGGCACATCGATGCCTGAGTTTTGCGTGAGCATGGTGTCGGCGTTGAAAGGCACGCCCGACCTTGCCGTGGGTAATGTGGTGGGCTCAAACACCCTTAACACGCTGCTCATTGTGGGCTGCTCTGCCCTGGTGGCACCTATCATGGTGAAACTGTCGAGCGTGAAACGCGACATCCCGTTTGCTGTGGTGGCTTCTCTGCTTATGCTCCTCTTCTGTCTCGATGGAGCGATAGGAAGAGTTGATGCCGCCGTGCTCTTCGCAGGCTTCTGCCTCTTCATGTTTGTGACGCTGAAATATGCGAAAACAACAGAGGGACCCGCAGCAGCCGTGGCGACAAGTGGCGCAGCAACAACAACAGCTATTTCTGAAGCATCTACGTCTCAGGCTTCATCGTCTGAAGCATCTTCATCTGAAACCTCAGCTCCAGAAGCATCTTCATCTGAAACCTCAGCTCAGGAAGCATCACAAGTGTCAGGAACATCAATGCTTAAAGCGGTCGTAATGCTCGTTGTCGGTCTGTTGTGTCTCATCGCCGGCTCCAACATGTTTGTCGACAACGCCTCGTTCGTGGCCTCCAGTCTCGGTGTGTCGGATGCTGTGATTGGCTTGACCATCGTGGCAGGTGGCACCTCTATGCCAGAACTCGCCACCAGTATGGTGTCGGCAAAAAAGGGCAACAGCGACATAGCCATAGGCAACGTGATAGGCTCCAACGTGTTTAACATCCTCATGATCATCGGCATAACGGGCCTCGTCAAGCCCATGCACATAGCTGGCATAACCACACTCGACCTCATCATGATGCTCGCCAGCATGCTGCTCATGTGGTTCTTCTGCCGCACGACCTATAAGGTGAAGCGCTGGGAAGGTGCCGTGCTCACCATCATCTACCTTGCTTATCTGACATGGCTCATCATGAACGCTGTTTAAAAGTAAAAAGGTAAAAAAAGGCTGACGCCGTTGGAAGGGAAAAGTGAAAATCGAAAAGTGAAAAATCATATAGCCGTTTAAAGGTAAAAAGGTAAAAAAAGGCTGACGTTTTTCTCTTCCAACGGCGCCAGCTCTTTTTTACCTTTTTACCTTTTTACTTTTTTACCTTTAAAAAGCCTTTTTACCTTTAAAAAGCTTTTTTACTTTTTATTCTCCTCAATGTTTGAAGGAATGAGTTCGAAAATCTCCTTTATGCGGTTTGTGTCGAACTTAGGAGTGCGGTCATAGTTATAGATGCCATTTTGCTCTTGCTCCACATCCGTAATCTGCGTGTAACAGAAACCTGTGATATGCTTTAATGCCTTGATCGACTCCACCTCACTGCGAAGTATGCGGTAGAACTCCTCGGCATCCTTAATCATGCCGCCATAGCCCCATGTGTCGTTGCCATGGCGTTTCTCAGGCACCACATAGCCCAGGCCACCCCACTCGTCGAGCATGTAAGGCTGACCCTCATACTTAGCGAGCCACTGCCAATGGTCGCCACGCATGTTGCGATATGGCTCCTTACCAGGCTCAAGGGCAAAATCGCGTTTAAACTCCTCAGGCGTACGGCAATAGTTGTGCACGCTCCATATGTCGGTTTTTATATGCGAGTCGCCACTGGCATCGTTTACAGGGCGTGTGCCGTCAATGGCCTTCGTCATGTCATAAAGGTTATGCACAAAACGCGTGTAGACGCCTGTGTTCTCAGCGTTCCAAGTTTCGTTGAGCGGTGTCCATGTAACAAGCGACGGGTGGTTGCGGTCACGCTCCACCAGCTCAGCCCATTCTGATATGAAGTTGCGGCAAGCTTCCTCGTTGTTGATGTTCAGTCCCCAACTGGCGCTCTCGCCCCATGTCAAGTATCCGAGCTTGTCGGCCCAATAATAGTAGCGCTCCTCAAAGCTCTTCTGGTGAAGGCGTGCCCCGTTAAAGCCAACAGCCTTTGCCATCTCTATGTCCTTCTTCAGAGCCTCGTCTGAGGGAGCTGTCCAGATGCCGTCGGGATAATAGCCTTGATCGAGCACAAGACGTTGATAGTAAGGTTTGTTGTTGAGATAGAAATAGCCGTCATGAAGATGCACCTTGCGCATGCCAGCATATGAGCTTACTTCGTCAACGACCTTGCCGTCTTTCACTACCTGATATTTGAGGCCATAAAGGAACGGACTCTCTGGGCTCCATAGCTTCATGCCCTTGACGGGCAGCACCACCACAGAGCCATCGCCACACGGCACACTCTTACGCGCCACCTCTTTCTTGCCGTCATACAACGTGACAACGAGTTTATTGGCAGCGTTCTGGCCATAGAACTGTGGGCGTATGACGAGCTGCTGTTGGTCAATATCTGGCGTGGCAAACACACTCTTTAGGCCCTCCTCATCAACGGCTTCCATCCACACCGTCTGCCAGATACCAGTGACGCGAGTATACATACATCCCTCTGAGTGGAGATTAAAACACTGCTTGCCGCCAGGCTGCATGCCGCTACGCAGGTTGTCATTCACCTGAACCACAAGGTTATGGGTGTGGCCAGGCTTTACATAGCGCGTGATGTCGCAACTAAAGGATGATCCTGTGCCTTTGTGCTGCATGGCGAGCTGTCCGTCCACATAGATGTGGGCCTCATAATCAACAGCCCCGAAATTAAGCATTATTTTCTTTCCGCTCCAAACTGACGGGATATTAAGTTGACGCTGATACCAGATGCTGTTGATGAAGTCGGTGTGGTGTACACCCGAGAGCGAACTTTCTGGACAGAAGGGCACTGTTATGTGGCCATCAAAGCCCTTTGAGTTTTTCCATCCCTTCTGTTCCCCTGTCTTACCGAAATCGAAAGAATAAGTCCATGTTCCGTTGAGGTTCATCCACTCTGAACGTTCAAACTGCGGGCGCGGATACTCTGGTCGCGGAGTTTGCCCATTGGCCTTGCCTGTTGATGCCAGCATCATGGCAGCGAGAGCTATGGCCGAAGCTAATCTTTTAAATGTCATAGAATTGTGTTTTTTAGGATTTATATTTCTGCTTTACAAATTACAAAGAGGCAAATTATTTTCTGCAAAGATAGCCTATAAAACAGATAGAGCCAAACATTTATGCCATAAACACAAAAATGGCCGCAACTTTGAACAGCTGCGGCCATTTCATGAACAGAAGGTTATATTTTCCGTTATGCCTTTTTACTCTTTTTCCTTGTAAATAACATTATTCGCCCCACTCGTAATTTTCAGAGCTTCAGGGTGTTCTTTAATGAACGAGTCGATATGTCGCACACGCTTCTCGTCGAGAATCTCGTCGACAGCGATGAGGATGCCCGTCTCCTCGACGTCACCAAACCCATAGTTGATGGCGGTGCCGAAGAGCTTCATGGTGGGTGAGAGCCCCATGTAGGCGTTCACCAACGGCGGGATGTTATAACCCAGCTTGCGCACCTCGCGGTTAAGGATGCGATAATCGTCCTTGAAGCTGTCCTCACAGAACAGTTCGCGCAGCTCCTCCTCAGGTGTCTCTATCTTAAGAGGCTTGAGAGGAATGACGAGGTTTTCCTTGTCATCAAAATGTTTCTTGAGGAAATAGAGAATCATGTCGCGACCACGACGAATGTATGAAGGATACATCGTCATCTTTCCGAAGAAATATTTGACGTTAGGCTTGATGACGGTGAGCGCTCCCAAGCCGTCCCACAGGTTGTCGAGGGCGAACAGGCTCTTGGCTCCCATGCGCGAGCTCTGATAGGGCAACGACACGAACGAACGTCCAAGCTCAATGGTGTAGGGCATGTAGTCGGTCAGAAACTTGTCAGAAAAATGGAACATGTGGCTTGTTGCCAGTTTGGGCTGACCGTTGGCATCCATCTCCCAATCGGTGCCTAAGAGGTAACGGTAGCCGCCGATAATCTCCTCTGCCTCAGGGTTCCACACGATGAGCTGCTTGTAGCAGTTGTCGCATGTGTCAAACTCGTCGATGTCCATCGACTTGCCTGTGCCGCCTCCCGCCTCGCGGAAAGCGATCTCGCGAAGACGTCCAATCTCGCGCATCACGTTGGGCGCGTTATGGGCGGTCACCACATAAATCTCGTTATGACTTTTGTTGGTCATTCGCAGTTGCCGTTCGGGCGTCAGTTCACTCTTAAGCAGCTCCTTACTCACTGGTTCGATTATTGGCTCTTCCATCTCTCTTTTTCTCTTATGGTTTTCAAAAAATCGAGTACTTTTTTCCGATTTTATGTCTATGCTGTCAAATTATTGTTTTTCAGACTTGCCGTTCTCTCTTGGCAAATCATACACACGGTCCTCCACCCACTGTGCCCACTGCTGCGCCGTGCGACTCTTGTCGAAGGTCTGCCATGGAATGGGCTTTCCGATGTGGATGGTGAAATGTTTTCCAACGTTACGGTACATCTCGTCAACAAGGAACATCATGGCGAGGTTGAACGGCAGGAAACGGTCGCTGAAAGCGGCTATGCGATAGAAGCGTTTCGAGTTGCTGCCACTGAAGTGGATAGGCACCACATCGCGCTGACACTCAACGCTTTTCGTCACAAACGTCTTCTTCCACGGAATGTCGTGTATGGACCCGTCTTTCTGCTTACGGCTGTTCAGGCCGGCGGGAAACATGAGCATGTGGCAGTCGCTCTTGAAACCTGCCTCAACCATGCGCGGGAAGTCGCGACTGTTGCGGCCTGTCTTGTTGATGCCGATGCTCACGGGCTTGAGACCCGGCAGGTTGAGCAACAGGTCGTTGACGAGGTAGCGGAAACGACCGTCATAGTGGCGTCCGATGATGGAGCCGAGACACACGCCATCCTGTCCTCCCAACGGGTGGTTCGACACGAAGGTGTAAAGGCGGCCGTCGTTCTTGTCGGGCAAGTTCTCCTCACCCACAATCTCAACGTCCATCTTAAGATAGCGCACACACTCGCTGAGCCACTCTGTGCCCGACAAGTTGCGGCTCTCCCACAGGAAACGGTTCACCTCATCTTGATGGATGATGTGCTTTAGCCATTTAACAAGAAAGCGCGGCACATACTTGACCTTTGCGCCCATCTTGCCAGCCAAAATTTTGTCTATATCTATGGTTTTCTCTATTGATTCACTCATGTTTGTGTAAATGTGATGCAAAAATAACATTTCTTTTTCTAATATTGTAGAAAATCAAGAAAAAATATGCTTTTTTATTGCCTTTGTAACGTTTTGAGGTACAATGTGAGCAAAGAGAAGCCAAAGGATTTTCTGACACACGAACAGAGAAAAATCATAAATTTGAAGCATAAAACAAAATTTGTGGTGAAAAGTGGCAGAAAGTGGAGGATTTTATGTAACTTTGGGCACTAATTGCTCTTATTAAGGTACGCATGAGATTTATAGGTACGATAGAAGCCAAAGTAGACACCAAAGGGCGCACAATAGTGCCCGCCATGTTCCGCAAAGTTCTGCAAGAACTGGGCGAGGAACGTGTGGTGCTGCGCAAGGACGATTTTCAGCCTTGTCTTGTGATCTACCCCGAGAGCACATGGTCATGCCTCGTCGACACCATGCGGTCACGCCTGAACCGCTGGGACCCGCAACAGCAGATGATGTTCCGACAGTTTGTGGCAGACGTGGAGGTGCAGCAGCCCGACTCGATGGGACGCATCCTCATACCGCGCCGTTACCAACAGATGACGGGCATAGAGCGAAGCGTCAAGGTCATAGGCATGGACGACTGCATTGAGCTGTGGCCCTATGACGGCACAGACAAACCGTTCATGCAGCCCGACGAGTTTGCGAAAGCCATACAGGCAGTAATGAAAACCGACAACAACGAAAAAAAATGACAAACAAAGATACCGAAAAAATTGTTACAGCCGATGGCTATCATGTGCCAGTGCTCCTTAACGAAAGCATCGACGCTCTATGTCTGAAGCCCGGTGGCGTGTATGTGGACGTCACCTTTGGCGGCGGTGGCCACTCACGCGAGATCCTGCGACGCTTAGACCCCACGGCACGCCTCTTCAGTTTTGACCAAGATGCCGACGCAGAGCGCAATGTGCCCGAGGGATGCGACGGCTTCACCTTCGTGCGCAGCAATTTCAGGTATCTGAAAAACTGGATGCGCTATTATGACATCGCCCACATTGACGGGTTGCTCGCTGACCTCGGCGTGTCGTCACACCATTTTGACGATGCCGAGCGCGGATTTTCTTTCCGCTTCGACGCCCCCCTCGACATGCGCATGAACAAACGCGCCGGCAAGACAGCCGCCGACATCGTCAACACATACAGCGAGGAGCAGCTTGCCGACGTGTTCTATCTCTACGGCGAACTGAAAAACTCGCGACGCATAGCTGCCGCGCTCGCCAAGGCACGCACAGCAGAACCCATAGCCACCACGCAGCAGTTTATGAAAGCCGTGGAGCCGCTCTTCCGCCGCGAACGCGAGAAGAAGGAGATGGCAAAGCTCTTTCAGGCGTTGCGCATAGAAGTGAACCACGAGATGACGGCGCTGAAGCAGATGCTCGCTGCTGCCACCGAACTGTTGGCGCCTGGCGGCCGACTGAGCATCATAACATACCACTCGCTCGAAGACCGCATCGTGAAGAACGTCATGAAGACAGGCAACGCAGAAGGCAAGACAGAACAAGACTTCTTCGGACGCACAAACTCGCCGTTCACCTTGGTCAACAACAAGGTTATCGTTCCTTCTGAGGACGAACAACAAAGAAACCCGCGCAGCAGAAGCGCGAAACTTAGAATAGCAGAAAAAAAATGACACCACACAAAGACAACAAACAACACGACAAGCAGCTGGAGGCTCTGCTGAAAGCCGCCATGGCCGGATATGACGACCCCGCACCTGAAGAGGGACAGCAGAGCAAAACGGCAAACGGCAACGCTGGAACGAGCGGCGGCGCTGACGCTAAAGGCGATGCTGGAACGAGCGGCGGCGCAAGCTCATCAAGCAAAGACCGTGACAACAGCAAGGACCATGACAGCAAGAGCCACGACTCTAACGCCCAAAAGACAGCTGACTCAAAGAAAGAGAAGGACGGCACCAAGTCACAAGACAGCGACAAGCCACAAGACGACGACAACGAGACCGGACCGCTGAAGTCGTTCGCCGAGATGGTGAAGGAGCGTGCCACCGAGGGCGACAGCAAGCCTAACGCGGCAACAAACCTGAGGAGCATCATCAACGGCGACATGCTCAACGCCAAGGTTGTGAGAAACCAAATTGGCGTGTTCTTCCTCATCACATTCTTCGTCTTCATCTACATCTCCAACCGTTACGCCTGCCAACGCAATCTCGTGAAAATAAACAAGCTGACGAAGGAGCTGACAGACGCTAAGTTCAGAGCGCTTTCAAGCACCAGCGAGCTGACAGAGAAGAGCCGCGAGAGCCGTGTGCTCGACATGCTAAGGGCCTGTCAGGACAGCACGCTCCACATCGCCTCGCAACCGCCATACATCATAACGGTGCCGAAGGAGGAATAAAGACAACGCTGAGTTACCAATTAGGACAAAGAAAAGGAATCTTAAAGTTGAAAAAAAGTGAGTAGCAGTAAGTTTGATCATAAAAAAACCCCACAGCGTTTCAGCTGTTTGGCCATCGTCATAACGTTAGCCACATTGGTCATGCTCGGAAAGGCAACATACATGATGACCGCACAGCGCGACTACTGGATGGCGGTGGCCAAGCGCGTCAAGTTTGACAGTCTGCCCATTCAGCCCGCACGAGGCAACATCCTCAGTTGCGACGGACAGCTCATGGTGTCGTCACTGCCAGAATATAAGCTGTTCATCGACTTCCAGGCCATGCACGACTCAAAGATGGATACGCTGTGGCCTAAGAAGGTCGACTCTATTGCCGCCGGCCTGAACGCCATCTTCCCGGAGATGCCCGCGGCGAAGTTTAAAGAGCATCTGGAGGAGGGACGCAAGAAGATGAGCCGCCACTGGCAGATCTGGCCGGCGCGTGTCAACTATAACACCTATGCCGACGTGCGCCTGCTGCCTATCTTCAACATAGGCAACAAATACAAGAGCGGATTCTACACCGAAGACAACAACGCGCGAAAGCATGCCTATGGCTCTCTCGCCGAGCGCACACTGGGCGACATGTACAAAGGCAAGGACACGGCACGTTGCGGTCTGGAGCAATATTACGACTCGGTGCTGCGCGGAAAGAAAGGCATAAAGCACAGCCGCAAGGTGCTGCGCTCGTTCCTCGACATCATTGACGAGCCGGCCGTCGACGGCGCCGACATCGTGACAACCATCGATGTTGGCATACAGGACCTCGCCGAGCGAGCACTGCTACAGGAGCTACGCGAGCCCGACGTCAACGGCAACTGGGGCGTGGCCATCGTCATGGAGGTGAAGACAGGCGATGTGAAAGCCATCGTGAACATGGAGAAATGTGGCGACGGACAGTATCGCGAGCGACAGAACCGCGCCGTGAGCAACCTCATGGAGCCGGGCTCGGTGTTCAAGACAGCAAGCATAATGGTTGCGCTCGACGACGGCGTGGTCGACACCACATACCGCGTAAACACAGCAGGTGGCGTGTGGCCCATGTATGGCCGTGAGATGCGTGACCACAACTGGCGACGCGGCGGCTACGGCATGCTCACCTTGCCACAGACACTCATGGTGAGCTCTAACATCGGCGTCAGCAGAATTATCGACGACCACTACCGCAACAACCCCACCAAGTTTGTGGAGGGCATACACCGTCTGGGCCTCACCGACAACCTGCACCTGCCCTTCTACGGTTCGTCACCGGCAAAGGTGCGCTTCCCGAAGCTCGACAAGCGCGGAAAGCAGTACGTCAACTGGAGCAAGACCACGCTGCCCTGGATGAGCATCGGCTATGAGACCCAGGTGCCACCCATCAGCACCCTTACCTTCTACAACGCCATCGCCAACAACGGCAAGATGGTGCAGCCGCGCTTTGTGAAGGCAGCAATGAAAGACGGCAAGGTGGTGAAAGAATATCCCACCGTGGTTCTGCGCCAGAGCATCTGCAAGAAGAAGACGCTTGGTGAGATACAGACCATCCTTGAGCACGTCGTGAGCCGAGGTCTTGGCAAGAAGGCTGGCTCGCCATCGTTTAAGGTGGCAGGAAAGACCGGCACGGCACAGGTGTCGCAAGGCAAGGGCGGATACAAGTCGGGCGGCGTGAGCTACCTGCTCAGTTTCGCTGGTTTCTTCCCCGCCGACAACCCACGCTACAGTTGCATCGTCTGCATACAGAAGCACGGTCTGCCTGCCTCGGGAGGCGGCATGAGCGGCAAGGTGTTCCACGACATTGCCGAGGGCGTGATGGCACAGAGCCTGAAGCTCGACATCAAGGACGCTCACGACGAGACATCTGTCGTTCAGCCCGAGGTGAAGAGCGGCAACATCCTGGCTGCCGACTATGTGCTCAGCCAGCTTGGATACAACCCGCGCCCCGACTGGAACGGCTCTTACGCCAACGGCAACCCTATATGGGGCAAGGCGGTGAACGGCAACGGACACATTGCCTTGAAGCGTGAAAAAATAGCAGTACGCGGACAGATGCCCGATGTCACGGGCATGGGAGCACGCGATGCCGTGTTCCTCATTGAGAGCAGGGGCGTGCGCACCAAACTCTACGGACGAGGAAAAGTGGAGAAGCAGAGCATAGCACCGGGAACGCACATACGAAAGGGCCAATGGTGTACGCTCAACCTTCGATAAAGAAGGCTCCTTTGAAGAAGACACCTTTGAAAAAGGCACCTTTGGCAACAAAGCGCAAGCTTATATAAAAAAGGTGCAAGCCAAAGCTTATATATAAAAAAAGCTTATATATAAAAAAGGTGTAGACACTGTCCTCATAAGAAAAAAGAAAGGTAAAAGAAATAAACAGTTTCGCCGAACCATCTTCCTTGGGAAGAAGCATCTTCCTTAAAAAGGATCATCTTTCTTAGAAAGAAGCATCATCCTTGGAAAGAAGCATCTTTCTTGGAAAGAAGCATCTTCTTAAAAAAGGATCATCTTTCTTTCATAAAGGAAATGATTATAAAGGAAGCGATGGGGAGGAGCTAAAAAAAAAATATACGAATATGGTATTATCACAATTGCTCAAAAACATCAAACCGACACAAGTGGTCGGTTCCACTGACGTTGACATTACGGGAGTGAACATCGACTCACGCCGCATAAAGCCCGGCCACCTGTTCGTTGCCATGAAAGGCACACAGGTCGACGGACACAAGTTTATTGACAAAGCGATAGAGCTTGGCGCAAAGGCCGTTCTCTGTGAAGACATGCCCGCAACCCTTGCTGACGGTGTGACCTATGTGCAGGTGACATCAACAGAAGATGCCGTGGGAAAGGTCGCCACCATGTTCTACGGTGACCCGTCAACAAAACTGAAGCTGGTGGGCGTGACAGGCACGAACGGCAAAACGACCATCGCCACCTTATTATATAACATGTTCTCGCGCATGGGCCACAAGTGTGGTCTGCTCTCTACCGTGTGCAACTATGTGGTGGACGAGGCCATACCCGCTGACCACACCACACCCGACCCGATAGAGCTGAACGCGCTGTTGGCAAAGATGGTCGAGGCGAAGTGTGAGTATGCTTTCATGGAGTGCTCGTCACACGCCATAGCACAGAAGCGCATCGGCGGACTGACCTTCACGGGCGGCATCTTCACCAACCTCACACGCGACCATCTCGACTACCACAAGACGTTCGAGAACTACCGCAACGCCAAGAAGGCGTTCTTCGACGGTCTGCCCAAGACAGCGTTCGCCATAACCAACGCCGACGACAAGAACGGCATGGTGATGGTGCAGAACACCAAAGCCACGGTGAAGACCTACTCTACCCGCTCTATGGCCGACTTCAAGGGCAAGATCATTGAGTGTCATTTCGAAGGAATGTATCTCGACATCGACGGACATGAAGTGGGTGTCAACTTCATCGGCAAGTTTAACGTCAGCAACCTGCTGGCTGTCTACGGTGCTGCCGTGATGCTGGGCAAGAAGCCAGAGGATGTGCTCGTGGTCATGAGTACGCTGCACAGCGTGAACGGCCGACTGGACCCCATACAGACCCCTGGGGGATTCACCGCCGTCATCGACTACGCCCACACGCCCGACGCTCTGGAGAACGTGCTCAACGCCATCCATGAGGTGCTCAACGGCAAGGGACAGGTCATCACCGTTTGTGGAGCAGGCGGCAACCGCGACAAGGGCAAGCGTCCGCTCATGGCACAGGAGGCTGTGAAGCAGAGCGACAAGGTGATCATAACATCCGACAACCCACGCTTCGAGGAGCCCCAAGACATCATCAACGACATGCTCGCCGGTCTTAACGCTCAGCAGATGAAGAAGGTCATCTCTATCGTTGACCGCCGCGAGGCCATCCGCACAGCCTGCATGATGGCACAGAAGGGCGACGTGGTGCTCATAGCTGGCAAGGGTCATGAGAACTACCAAGACGTGAAAGGCGTGAAACACCACTTCGACGACCACGAGGTTGTGAGAGAGGTATGTTCTTAATTCAAAAATCAAAATTCAAAAATCAAAAATCAAAAAATGCTATACTATCTCTTCCGGTTCTTAGAGCAATACGGCATCAGCGGTTCCCACATGTGGGGATACATCTCGTTCCGATCGCTGCTGGCCCTCATCTTCTCCCTCGTCATCTCAGCATGGTTGGGCGAAAAGTTCATCAAGTTTCTTAAGAAGAAGCAGATCACCGAGACACAGCGCGACGCGAGCATAGACCCGTTCGGCGTGCAGAAGATTGGTGTGCCCTCGATGGGTGGTGTCATCATCATCGTCGCCATCCTGTTGCCCGTCATCCTGCTTGGCCGTCTGCGCAACATCTACCTGTTGCTCATGATTGTGACCACCGTGTGGCTCGGCTTTCTCGGCGGTATGGACGACTACATCAAGATTTTCCGTCGCGACAAAGAAGGTCTGAAAGGCCGTTACAAGATTGTCGGTCAGGTGGGCATTGGTCTCATCGTGGGTCTCACGCTGTGGATGTCGCCCGATGTGAAGATGAACGAGAACCTCGCCATCGAGCGCCAAGGACAAGAGATGGTCATCAAGCACAGGGCGCAAGCCACCAAGTCGCTGAAGACCACCATACCGTTCGTCAAAGGCCATAACCTCGACTATTCGAGCATCATGTCGTTCTGCGGCAAGTATAAGACGGCGGCAGGCTGGATCCTGTTCGTCATCATGACCATCTTTGTCGTCACGGCGGTGTCGAACGGCGCTAACCTCAACGACGGCATGGACGGCATGTGTGCCGGCAACTCGGCGATAATAGGCGTGGCGATAGGCATCCTGGCTTATGTGAGCAGCCACATCGAATATGCCAACTACCTGAACATCATGTACATCCCGCAATCGGAGGAGCTTGTGGTGTTCATGTGTGCCTTCATCGGCTCGCTCATCGGCTTCCTGTGGTACAACGCCTATCCTGCCCAGGTGTTCATGGGCGACACAGGCTCGCTGACCATCGGCGGCATCATCGCCGTGTCGGCAATAATAATCCACAAAGAGCTGATGCTCCCCATCCTCTGCGGCATCTTCTTCGTCGAGAGCCTCAGCGTCATTCTGCAAGTCTACTACTTTAAGCTCGGCAAGCGCCGTGGCGTGAAGCAGCGCATCTTCAAGCGCACACCTATCCATGACAACTTCCGCACACAGCAGTGTCAGCTCGACCCAGAGTGTAAATATCTCATCCGCAAGCCCGAGGGAGCCATCCACGAGTCGAAGATCACCATACGCTTCTGGATCATCACCATCATTCTGGCTGCCATGACTATCATCACGCTGAAGATAAGATAAAAAGCTGACGGCGAGGCGAAAAGCGAAAGACGAAGCTAAGACCAAGGCTAAGATAAGGTAGAGGCAAAGCTAAAGATAAGGTTAAGGTTAAGGCCAAGGCCAAAACTAAGGGTAAGACCAAAGCTAAGGTCAAGGCCAAAGTTAAGATCAAGACCTAAGATAAGGTTAAAGCTACGGTTAAGGCCAAGCCAAAGAAAAGGCTAAAAGCTGAAGCCAAAGAAAAGCCGAAACCAAGAAACAAAAGCAATTGTAAAACAACAAAACATAAATCCCGAACACCTCCCCCACGGGAGAGGCCACGAGGGGCTTTCCATTATGAAAAAGATTGTAATATTGGGTGCTGGCGAGAGCGGTGCAGGTGCCGCCGTGCTGGCCAAGAAAGAAGGATTCGACGTGTTCGTGAGCGACATGTCAGCAATAAAGGACAAATATAAGAAGATGCTCGACGACCACAACATAGAGTGGGAGGAGAAGCACCACAGCGAGGAGCGCATCCTCGCTGCCGACGAGATCATAAAGAGTCCGGGCATACCCAAGGAGGCACCTATGATCCAGAAAGCCATGGCCAAGGGCATCAACATCATCAGCGAGATCGAGTTTGCAGGCCGTTACACCGACGCCAAGATGGTGTGCATAACGGGCAGCAACGGAAAGACCACGACCACCTCGCTCATCTACCACATCTTCAAGAAGGCGGGCATAGACGCTGGTCTGGCTGGCAACATCGGCAACTCGCTCGCCCTCCAGGTGGCAGAGCAGCCCCACAAGGTCTACATCATCGAGCTCAGCTCGTTCCAGCTCGACAACATGTACAGTTTCAAGGCCGACATCGCCATCTTGCTCAACATCACCCCCGACCACCTCGACCGTTACGACTTTTGCATGCAACACTATGTCGACGCCAAGTTCCGCATCATTCAGAACATGACGGCAGACGATGCGTTCATCTATTGGAACGACGATCCCATCATTCGTCGCGAACTGCCAAAATATGACATCAAGGCCCGTCAGCTGCCGTTCGCCGAGAACATGGAAGAGGGCTGTGAGGGTGCCATCGTCGACGGCATGTACAAGTTGCTCGCCCCCACCCTCTTCGAGCTGAAGCGTGAGGAGCTGTCGCTCGCAGGAAAGCACAACATCTACAACCAGTTGGCTGCCGGCTTGGCTGCCAACGTCTACGGCATCAGCCACGACGCCATAGCAGCCGGACTGGAAGATTTCCCCGGTGTGGAGCACCGTCTGGAGAAGGTGGCAACAGTAGACGGCGTGCGTTACATCAACGACTCGAAAGCCACCAACGTCGACGCTTGCTGGTATGCCCTGGAGAGCATGACAACCCCCACGGTCCTCATCATCGGAGGCAAGGACAAGGGCAACGACTATAACGAGATTAAGGAGATGGTGCAGAAGAAATGCTCAGCCCTCGTTTATCTCGGTGCCGACAACACCAAGCTCCACAACTTCTTCGACCAGCTCGGCCTGCCCGTGCGCGACACCCACTCGATGAACGACTGTGTGGCTGCCTGCCGCGAGCTGGCAAAGTCCGGCGACACCGTTCTGCTCAGTCCCTGTTGCGCCAGCTTCGACCTGTTCAAGAACATGGAAGACCGTGGAGAACAGTTTAAGCAGCTCGTAAGAGACATGAAAAAATAGACACATGAACAAAACTTTAAACAACATTTTCAAAGGCGACAAGGTCATCTGGATGGTGTTCTTGTTCCTCTGCATCATCAGCGTCATCGAGGTCTACTCGGCCTCGTCGCAGCTGACCTATAACAGCAACTACATGGCGCCGGTGCTCAAACATGTGGGGTTGCTGATCTTGGGGCTGTTCTGCATGATCGTGACGATGAACATACCGTGCCGCTATTTCAAGGTGGCCCTACCCTTCCTCCTGGCCTTCTCCATAGCCACCCTGGTGGGCGTGTTCTTCATGGGAGCTGTCAACGACGGCCACCGATGGTTCAAGATCATGGGCATACAGTTTCAGCCGTCGGAGATAGCCAAAGGCACCTATGTGCTCGCCACAGCACAGATCCTCAGTGCCATGCAGACCGGACGGGGAGCCGACAAGAACGCGTTCAGGTATATCTTGTTCATCGGCATGCTCATCGTGCCCCTGATCTTCTTCGAGAACCTGTCTACGGCAGCGCTCCTCTGCCTCGTCATCTGCATGATGATGATCATCGGTCGCGTGCCTTTCTCACAGATAGGCAAGCTGCTCGGCGTCGTGGCGCTCGTCGTGGGTCTCGCCTTCATGTCGATCATGTGCTTCGGCAAGGACGAGAAGAAGCTGCCTGAAGGCAAGCAGAAAGTGGAGACCGTGCAGGCCGACAAAGGGAAAGAGGGCGAGTCGAAAGGCAGGAACAGCGGTGTGCTGCACCGTCTGGACACATGGAAGTCGCGCATCGACAAATTCATCGACAACAAGGAGGTGGAACCAGAAGATGTTGACATCATCAACGACGACGCGCAGCGCTCACATGCCAACATCGCCATCGTGTCGTCAGGAATAACAGGCAAGGGACCGGGCAACTCGGAGGAGCGCGACTTCCTCTCGCAGGCGTTCTCCGACTTTATCTATGCCATCATCATTGAGGAGATGGGACTGCCAGGCGCCATCTTCGTGTCGCTGCTTTACATCATCCTGCTCTTCAGGGCGGGCATCATAGCCAACAGGTGCGAGAACAATTTCCCCGCCTATCTTGCCATGGGCCTGGCACTCATGCTCGTGTCACAGGCACTCTTCAACATGTGCGTGGCTGTGGGTCTGGCACCCATCACGGGCCAGCCGCTGCCACTCATCAGTAAGGGCGGAACGTCAACCATCATCAACTGCATGTATCTCGGAGCTATCCTGAGCATCAGCCGAACGGCACAGAAACGCTCCGACCTCATGACAAACAACACGCCGACAACGACAGCAGCCGTGCAGCCAGCGTGACGACAAAGAAACAAAAACGAGGCGTTGGCAGGTAGGCAAATGGCTTTAGCTACACCTTATATATAATAAGAAGAGACAAAAAGGAAAAAATTATTTTGTCTTTCACGTTATTTGCACTAACTTTGCATAAGTTAGGCGGCACTCGGCAATTTGAAAACAAGTTTTCATTGCGCTCGTTGACACTAACTTTGCATAAGTTAGGCGGCACTCGGCAATTTGAAAACCTGTTTTCATAAGAAGAGTTGCCGCTACACGATAAAAGAACAATAAAGAAAAGATGGACAAGGAACTTAGAATTATTGTCAGCGGTGGCGGCACGGGAGGTCACATTTTTCCTGCCGTGTCAATAGCCAACGCTATCAAGGCAAAACGCCCCGACGCACAGATACTGTTCGTAGGAGCCCAGGGACGTATGGAGATGCAACGTGTGCCTGCTGCAGGCTACGAGATTATCGGTCTGCCCGTCAGGGGATTTATACGTCCCTTGTGGTCGCCTCGCAACATCGGCGTGGCTCTCGACTTTCTGAAGAGCAAACGCATGGTGCGCAAGACCATCAAAGAGTTTAAGCCCGATGTGGCTGTGGGCGTAGGCGGCTATGCCAGCGGCGCCACCCTCGACGCGGCAAGCGCCATGGGCATTCCTTGTCTCATACAAGAACAAAACTCTTATGCCGGCGTCACCAACAAGATGCTGGCAAAGAAGGCATCAAAGATATGCGTGGCATACGACGGCATGGAACGCTTCTTCCCCGCCGACAAGATCATAAAGACCGGCAACCCCGTGCGTCAGGCTCTCCTTGAGACCACAGTCTCACGCGAGGAAGCCATCAAGAGCTTCGGCCTCGACCCCTCGAAGAAGACCATCTTGCTTGTGGGAGGCAGTCTGGGCGCACGAACCGTCAACGAGAGTGTGCTCCAACACCTTGACATCGTCGAGAACAGCGGTGTGCAGTTTATCTGGCAGACAGGCAAATATTACAGCGCCGCCATTGCCGAGAAGATGAAAGACCACAAGGCGCTGCCCATGCTTAAGGTCATGGACTTCATCTCCGACATGGGTGCCGCCTACAAGGCTGCCGACCTTGTGATCAGCCGCGCCGGCGCCAGCTCCATCAGCGAGTTCTGCCTCATAGGCAAACCTGTCATCCTCGTGCCGTCGCCCAACGTGGCTGAGGACCACCAGACAAAGAACGCCATGGCGCTCGTCAACAAAGACGCTGCCCTCTACATCAAAGATGCCGACGCACCCGACACGCTGCTCGAGACAGCCGTGAAGACGGTGAAAGACAGCGAACTGCTCTCACAGCTCGCCACCAACATCAAGGAGCTTGGCAAGCCCGCCTCTGCCGACATCATTGCCGATGAGGTGTTGAAACTGGCTGGAAAATAAAACGGAAAGCCAAAAGCGCTTCACAGCCCGCACAGCTCTGAGAAGGAGAGAACGGTGAACAGAAGGAATTAATGAACAGGAGAACCAAAGAAAAAGAGTAAAGAGAAACAATAATGGAACTCAAAGACATCAAGTCAGTATATTTTGTCGGTGCCGGTGGCATCGGCATGAGCGCTATAGCTCGCTATTTTATAAGAAAAGGTCTCGTGGTGGCAGGTTACGACAAGACACCGTCAGACCTCACTCACCAGCTGGAGAAAGAGGGCATGCTCATCCACTATGAAGAGAACGTGGACGAGATACCTCACGCATGCCGCGACCCAAAGTCGTGCCTTGTTATCTACACACCTGCCATTCCCAAAGAGCACAAAGAGCTTGTGTTCTTCAACGAAGGCGGGTTCACCGTAGAGAAGCGTGCACAGGTGCTCGGCACGCTCACACGCACACACAAAGGTCTGTGCGTGGCTGGCACACACGGCAAGACCTCTACATCGACCATGTGCGCACACATCATGCACCAAAGCCATATCGACTGCAACGCCTTCCTCGGCGGCATATCAAAAAATTATGGCACCAACTACATTCTCTCTGACCATAGCGACTATGTGGTGATAGAAGCCGACGAGTTTGACCGCTCTTTCCATTGGCTGCGCCCCTGGATGACCGTCATCACCGCTACCGACCCCGACCACCTCGACATCTATGGCACCAAGGAGGCTTATCTTGAGAGCTTCCGCCATTACACCACGCTCATTCAGCCAGGCGGAGCACTCATCATCCACAAGAACCTGGAGATGAAAGCCGACGTGCAGCCGGGAGTGAAGGTCTACGAGTATAGCCGCGACGAGGGCGACTTCCACGCCGAGAACATCGTCATCGACAACGGCGAGATAACCTTCGATTTCGTCTCACCCATAGAGACGGTCAAAGGCATTGAGCTTGGACAGCCCGTGCCCATCAACATCGACAACAGCATTGCAGCCATGGCCATGGCACAGCTCAACGGATGCACAGCCGAGGAGCTTCGCTACGGCATGAAGACATATCACGGCGTGGTACGCCGCTTCGACTTCAAGATCAAGAACAAGAAGCATGTGTTCCTGTCCGACTATGCCCACCACCCCAAGGAGATCTACCAGAGCGCAAAGAGCCTGCGCGAACTGTATAAGGACCGCAAGATCACAGCCATCTTCCAGCCACACCTCTACACCCGCACACGCGACTTCTACAACGATTTCGCCGACGCGCTCAGTCAGCTCGACGAGGTCATTCTCTGCGACATCTACCCCGCACGCGAGAAACCCATACCCGGCGTCACCAGCAAGCTCATCTACGACAACCTCAAGCCAGGCGTAGAGAAGAGCCTCATCAGCAAGGACGACGTGCTCGACCTCGTGAAGAAGCGCAACTTTGACGTGCTCGTGGTGCTCGGTGCCGGTGACCTCGACAACCTCTGCCCGCAGATAACAAAGATCATCGAAAGCAAGGAGCAGAGCGAGGCGTAACATGCTGTGAAGGCGCGGCAAGCCCACAAAGACACGAGCTGCCGCCCCGCCCCGACAGCCTGGCATGCTGAAGACGACACAAGGCTAAAAACAAGACAAGACAAAAAGCCACAAAGGTTTTATAACAACAAAGCATCAAGAAAGAAACGTGAGAATCAACTGGAAGAAATCGCTGCTCGTCACCGTAGACATCGTGCTCGCTGTCTACCTGTTATGTGCGTTCACCGTGTTCAACAAACCCGATGAAACGGCACGGGTATGCACCAAAGCCAAGATCGTGGTGGCAGACGAGAGCTCCAACGGATTCATCAACGCCAACGAGATAACGAAACGTCTGAAGAGCGCCGGCCTCTACCCTCTCGGCAAACTGATGCGCGACATCAACGCGCGAGAGATCGAGGAGAAGCTAAAGAAGAGTCCGTTTGTCAAGACAGCCCAATGTTACAAGACCGAAGACGGCGAGGTGAACGTGAGCATAACGCAGCTGCTGCCTGTGATAAGAGTGAAGGCCGAGAACGGCGACGACTATTATCTTGACGACAAAGACTGCATCATGCCCAACTCGCTCTACACCAGCGACCTCATCATCGCCACGGGCAACATACCGCGTTGGTTCGCACGTCGTTACATCTCGCCCTTGGGCAAGGCCATCATGGGCAACGACATGTGGAAGAACCTCGTGGTGCAGGTCAACGTTCTGCCCGACCGCAGCATAGAGATCGTGCCACGCGTCGGCGACCACATCGTTCACCTCGGCACACTGCCCGAAGCCAACAGCAAGGAGAAGCGTCAGGAGCTCATAAACCAGTTTGTCGACCGCAAGCTCACACGCTTGGAGAAGTTCTACAAATATGGCCTCGCTCAGGCAGGCTGGAACAAATATTCTTACATCGACATCGAGTTTGACAACCAGATTATCTGCCGCAAGACGAAAGAGACAGCCCTTGCCGACAAGGCCGCTCTCATGGCCATTGACCGCGCACCCTCGTCTGTGCAAAAGCAGATCGAGGAGCAGCAGGCCACCATGCTCACCGAGAGCAAGCCGCGCAACGTCATTCCTGCACCTGCCAACGGCCAGCAGCCCGCAGAGACCAAGAAAACAGATGCAAAGAAGGCTAACGTGAAGAAGGCTGACAGCAAGAAGACGGAAGCCAAAACCGAGGAAGAGAAAAAGACCGAGGAGAAAAGGGCTAAGGCTGAAACAAAGAAAGCCAAGACTGAAGCCAAGAAAGCCAAGGCTGAAGCCAAAGCTGAAGCCAAACGATTAAAGAAACAAAAAGAGGAACAGGAGAAAAAGGCTGAAAAGAAAAAGGCTGACAAAGCCAAGGTTGCCAAAGCCAAGGTTGCCAAAGCCGACAAAGCAAAAGCAAAGAAAGCCAAAGCATAAAAAGGAGAGCCAAAGCACGGCAAAAGAAGCCAAAACCATAAAAAGCTGAAGCACGAAGGCGTTTCTCTAAACAGAAGCCAACGCCCTACCTCTAAAAAGACAAGAACAATAGAAACAAGAACAAGATACACATAAGATAGACAACCGTATGACTAAGGAATTCATTATAGCAATAGAACTGGGGTCATCAAAAATGACCGGTATAGCAGGACAGAAAAATCTTGACGGCAGCATAACCATCCTTGCTGTTGCCAAGGAAGATTCCACCTCATGCATACGCAAAGGCGTGGTCTACAACCTTGAGAAGACCACAATAGCACTTACCAACCTGGTGAAGAAGCTCAAGAACATGCTCAAGACAGAGATCGCGAAGGTGTATGTGGGCGTAGGCGGCCAGAGTCTGCGCGGCATCAAGAACACCATCGTCAGGGAGATGCCTCAGAGCGCGGTCATAACCCAAGATGTGGTAGACAGCATTCTCGACTCTAACCGCGCCATGACCTACCCCGAGCAGGAGATCCTGGATGCAGCGATACAAGAATATAAGGTAGATGCGCAATATCAGATAGACCCTGTGGGCATACAGTGTCACCGTCTGGAGGGCAACTTCCTCAACATCCTGTGGCGCGCACAGTTTTACCGCAACCTCAAGAAATGTCTTGAGAACGCCAACATTCATGTGGCAGAGATGTACCTCTCGCCCATGGTGCTTGCCGACAACGTGCTCACCGACGCTGAGCGCCGTGCCGGCTGTGTGCTCGTAGACCTCGGTGCCGAGACAACCACCGTGGCTGTCTACTGCCGCAACATCCTGCGTCATCTCGCCGTCATTCCTCTCGGCTCCGACAACATAACAAAGGACATCGAGACCTTGCAGGTGGAGGAGAAGGTGGCAGAGCAGCTCAAGCTCAAGTATGGCACAGCCTATACCGAGAACTCCGAGGAGGAGAACCTCAAGATACGCATCGACGCCGACCGCACCATCGACAGCAACAAGCTGGCCGAGATTGTCGAGGCACGCACCGAAGAGATTATCGAGAATGTGTGGTACCAAGTGCCCCCCGAGTATAACGACAAGCTGCTGGGCGGCATCATCCTGACAGGTGGCGGTTCAAATCTCAAGAACATAGAGCAGGCGTTCCGTCGCTTCACACACATCGACAAGATACACACCGCCAAGTTTGTGAACCTCAGCATCAACACCAACATCCCCGACCTCATACCTCACGACGGCACGATGAACACCATCCTCAGCATCCTCGCCAAGGGCGATGAAAACTGTGCCGGCAGCGACATCAACAGCGACCTCTTCGGCAACATAGACAACGCTGCAGCAACAGGACGCACAGCTCCAGGCATCGTGAGCAACGAGGAGCAGAAGCGCAAGGCCGAAGAAGAGGCACGCATAAAGAAAGAGGAGGAAGAACGCCTCGAACGCGAGAAGAAGGAAGAAGAGGAGCGTCTGGCCAAAGAGAAAGAGGAGGAAGAGCGCCGCAAGAAATCGCCTGCCAACAAGCTGTGGGGCTGGATGAAGAAGTTTGGACAGACCATCGTTCAGGCTGACAACGAAAACATGTAATGAGCATGGCGAAGCGTGCAGATGAGCATGTCGAAGCTTGCCTGAAGCATGCTGAAAAGAAGTGAAAACAGAGAAAAAACAACCTGCATATATTTCTATGGAAGAGCAAAATAAGTGCAACACACCAAACATCCTCGATTTTGGTGAGCCACACAAGGAAAACTGTATAATTAAGGTAATAGGTGTTGGTGGCGGCGGAGGCAACGCCGTCAACCACATGTATAAGGAAGGCATCCACGACGTGTCGTTCGTGCTCTGCAACACCGATGCACAAGCCCTCAACGACTCGCCCGTGCCCGTACACTTGCAGCTCGGCAAGGAAGGTCTGGGAGCAGGCAACAAGCCGGCGAAAGCCCGCGAGGCAGCCGAAGAGAGCCTTGAGTCGGTGCGCAAGATGCTGAACGACGGCACCAAGATGGCGTTCATCACAGCTGGCATGGGAGGCGGCACAGGCACAGGTGCAGCGCCCGTCATAGCACGCATCTCCAAGGAGCTTGGCATCCTCACCGTGGGCATCGTGACCATACCGTTCCGCTTCGAGGGCGACCGCAAGATCGACCAGGCGCTCGACGGCGTGGAGGAGATGTCGAAGCATGTCGACGCCCTGCTCGTCATCAACAACGAGCGTCTGCGTGCCATCTACCCCGAGCTCACCGTGCTCGATGCCTTCGGCAAGGCCGACGACACCCTGAGCGTGGCAGCAAAGAGCATTGCTGAGATCATCACCAACCACGGACTCATAAACCTCGACTTCAACGACGTGAAGACCGTGCTCAAAGACGGTGGCGTGGCCATCATGAGCACAGGCTACGGCGAGGGAGAGGGACGTGTGAAGAGGGCCATCGAAGATGCGCTCAACTCGCCCTTGCTCAACGACCGCGACATCTTCAACGCGAAGAAAATTCTGCTTAGCATCAACTTCTCCAACAGCGAGAACGGCAACAACGGCCTCATGATGGAGGAGATGAACGACGTGAACGACTTCATGGCCAAGTTTGACAACGGCTTCGAGATCAAGTGGGGTATCGCCATCGATCCCGAGCTGGGCAAGAAGGTCAAGGTCACCATCCTCGCCACGGGCTTCGGCATCAGCGACGTAGACGGCATGAACAGCCACATCGACAAGAAGCATGTCATCGAAGATGCTGAGCAGCAGGAGAAAGAGGCGCTTCGCAACGAGCGCCGCGACCACTACTACACACCCGACGGCAAGACCCAGACCAAGCGTCGCCCGAACATCTTCATCTTCAACGGCGACAGCCTCGACAACGACGAGGTGATACTTGCCGTTGAGAACACGCCCACCTACAAGCGTTCTAAGCAGAAGCTCAACGAGATACGGTCACAGGCCGTCGGCAACGAGCCGCAGAACGTGCAGGAGAAGAGCGAGGCCGACACCTCACACGGCATCATCAGCTTCGTGTAAGGGTTGAGAAACAAGACCATTGAGAAGGCGGGGCATAACATCAGCCCCGCCACAACTAATAAAACACAACATTATGACACTTTTCGACCAGATCAGTGAAGACATCAAAGCGGCAATGAAAGCCCGCGACAAAGTGCGCTTGGAGACATTGCGCAACATCAAGAAAGTTTTTCTCGAAGCAAAGACCGCTCCGGGAGCCAACGACACCCTTGAAGATGCCGATGCTCTGAAAATATTGCAGAAGCTGGCAAAGCAAGGACGCGAGACGGCACAGACCTACATCGACAACAACCGCCAGGACCTCGCCGACGAAGAGCTGGCACAGGCCAAGGTTATCGAGGAATATCTGCCCAAGCCCTTGACCGAGGAGGAGATAGAGAAAGAGGTTAAGGACATCATTGCCCAGACAGGTGCGCAAGGCATGAAAGACATGGGCAAGGTCATGGGCATGGCAAGCAAGAAGATGGCAGGACGTGCCGACGGACGCGCCATCTCTACCATCGTGAAGAAGCTCCTGGCATAGACGGAACCGCCGTCAGGCAAAGAGCGATTTCATGACATCGAGCGATTTCATCTCGGGAAAGTCGGGGAAGTGTAACCTATAATACTTTAAAATAAAGTCGACACACAGGTTACGCTCCACCCTCGACATAGCGAACAGGTGCATGTTGTCGAAGGTCATGCGCATGAGCACTCTCAGACGCGCAGCATCGGCAGGTGGAAGGAAGTCGGGGTGTAGAGGCTGCTGCCTCACGAAGCAGCCGGCACGAAAATCGAAGAACGCCCCGTCGCCTGCCTTGTCAAGGTTGGGGAAGAAGCCCACAAAGAGCGACAGGCGCATCATGAACACGAGATGGAAATTGCTGAACGACCGCTCACAGCCGTCAAGCCATTGCAGACTTGCCGCCACATACTCGAACAACGGCTTGTTCTGCTGCTCGTTGCGGGTGACATGAAGCAGAAACTCAGCCACAAAAATGGTGAGCGACAGCTTGTAGGGGTCAAACGGTATCGTGGCATAAGGCACCAGCAGACGGGCCTCCTTCAGCCGTTGCAACCGCACCTTCGGCCTGAGGTCAAACTCTATGTCGAGCAGCGACAAGGGCTGAAACAGCTGTTTGCGTATCTTGCCTCGGCCCGACGGCAGCACTTTCTGTATGAAAGCCACACGCCCCGTCTCCTCGACAAACATGTCGACGATATATTGCGACTCGCCAAATTTTATTGAATGAAGCACGATAGCCCGCGTTTTTATAAGCATAAGTTCACGATTTTATCGCAAAATTACGAAAAATGAGGGGTTTAGCGAAAAATTATCGAAGAAAATTTGGCTAAATCAGTAAAAAGCCGTACCTTTGCATCCGCAAAATGAGCACACGGTCCCTTCGTCTATCGGTTAGGACGAGAGATTTTCATTCTCTAAAGAGGAGTTCGACTCTCCTAGGGACTACAAATAAAATAAAAACATAACATAAAGATGGCAAACCATAAATCATCATTAAAAAGAATCCGTCAGGACAAAGTTAAGGCTTTGCACAACAAATACTATGCAAAGACCATGCGTAACGCTGTACGCAAGCTTCGTGCAATGACAAACAAGGAAGAGGCTGTAAAGCTCTATCCTGCTGTGCAGAAGATGCTCGACAAGTTGGCTAAGACCAACATCATCCACCAGAACAAGGCCGCAAACTTGAAGTCAAGCTTGTGTTCTCATATTGCCAAGCTGGCTTAACAAGCTGCTGGTGCAGAAAGAAATATAAGGCTCCGTATTCCTTTGGAAAAACGGAGCCTTTTTTCGTTTTATTTCACTCTCCATTTGTCGTTTATCCCACATTTTTTTCGTATCTTTGCAAAGATAATATCGAACAATCAAAATGACAGAAATACAAAACAACGAAAGCAATTATTCAGCCAGTAACATCCAGGTTCTGGAAGGCCTTGAAGCCGTGCGCAAGCGTCCGGCGATGTATATCGGCGATATAAGCGAGAAGGGTCTTCATCACCTGGTGAACGAGACCGTGGACAACTCCATCGACGAGGCGATGGCAGGCTATTGCACGCACATCGAGGTTACCATCAACGAGGACGAGTCTATCACGGTGCAGGACAACGGACGTGGTATTCCGGTGGACATGCACGAGAAACTCCACAAGTCGGCACTCGAAGTGGTAATGACGGTGCTCCACGCAGGAGGAAAGTTTGGAGACGGCGGATATAAGATTTCCGGCGGTCTTCATGGTGTTGGTGCATCAGTTGTTAATGCTCTTTCTAAATGGATGAAAGTTAGTATATGCCGTGATGGTGGTAAGTATGAAATTTCATTTAAAAATGGAGGACATTTAGACTCTGATTTAAAAAAGGTAGGAACTACTAATAAAACAGGTACAACGGTTAGATTTATGCCGGATGATACCATATTTAGTACAACAACGTTTTCGTTTACTACAATATGTGAAAGAATGCAAGAGTCTGCATTTTTATTAAAAGGATTAACTATTGAAGTAATAGATGAAGAACAAAATAGAGATAGTAAATTTTTCTATGAAAGAGGATTAGAACAATTTGTAGAATACTTAAATGAAGATAAGAATGTACTACATAAAGTTTTATCTTTTGAGGGAGTTAAAAATAAAATAGAAGTAGACATAGCTATGCAGTATACTGATACTTATTCAGAAAATATAGTATCTTTTGTAAATAATGTTAAAACTAGTGATGGTGGTACTCATGAAGTAGGATTTAAGACTGCTATTACGAAAGTTCTTAATGATTATGCTAAGACTAATGGATACTTAAAGAAAGATAAAAGTTTTGATGGTTCTGATGTTAGAGAGGGACTTACCGCTATTATATCTGTTCAAATACCAGAAGATTTATTACAATTTGAGGGTCAGACTAAAGCTAAACTTGGTACTCCTGTTGCTAGAACAATAGTAGAAGCAATAGTTACTGAAAAGTTAAAATTCTTTTTAGAAGAGAATAAAGCTGTAGCTACGAAGATTGTTGGTAAAGCTTTAAAAGGAAAAGAAGCTAGAGAAGCTGCTAGAAAGGCAAGAGAAGAAACTAGAAAAGGTAAAGATAATAAAAAGACTGAAAGATTATTATCTGGTAAATTAACGCCTGCTCAAAGTAAGAAGGCTATGGAAAAAGAGTTATTTATTGTAGAGGGTGATTCTGCTGGTGGTA